>Ga0255756_1001168_pt1 | contig 30108 bp, 29 predicted proteins | sample 011ome_20_FD_179956 | JGI IMG/M metagenome (GOLD analysis project Ga0255756, IMG submission 179956) | Coastal salt marsh microbial communities from the Groves Creek Marsh, Skidaway Island, Georgia - 011509CT metaG (version 2) | ecosystem: Environmental > Aquatic > Marine > Intertidal zone > Salt... | reverse complement strand
GTGCCTTGAGCTGGGCCCTATCTTTTAAAAATATCAAATCAGGGTATCCCAACCGAAAAATTTCGGGCAATCTTGGCTCAAAGCAGATCACGCATCAAGGATATATGCCGCGAATGAGCCGCCCAAAACCCCCAGTATTTTTGGTCGTTCAAGCCCTTATAATGGGCCTCATTCCGTTGGCTGTAAGCGGCTATTTTCTGTCAAACACGGATGTGTCTTTCTTGAATATATTTGACATAAACGGCTCGCTCGGCGCGATCAGCGTGGCCGCAATTTTGGCCATTTTGAACCCCGTGCAAAATATGCAGCGCCGCCCGGTTGAACGGTTTCTTTGGGGATTATCGCTCTCGCATATTTTCATCTTTTTGATTTGCGTTTCAGCAGCGGTCACGTTGGCAAACCGACCCGGTGATATTGGACCGATTATCGCCTATAGCATCTGTGGGTATATTTTTTCGCTGGTGATTTACCTGCTCTCAACGGTGCTTCTGGAAATCACCAGGCCCGGCGATCAGAGCAACAGCCGCAGCTTTCTAATCTGCTCGGGCACGATTTTAAGCACCTTAGCCTATCCGCCTCTGTTCATCTTCACGCTTCAAGCTGATTTAGATCTGCCGCTCTTCAACCCGGTTGCGCTGCTGCGGGCGCTCGAGGTGCGCTTAGCACCGGATCTCTTTCTTTTTTCGGTTTCTACCGGAAGTTTTTTGATCTTTTTAGCGCTATATGCATGGCATAATCGCGGCGTTTCGATGCAGAAATCGCAGGTTTTTTTAGCGCATATATTGCTACTGATTTACGCTATAAACGCAAATTTTTACATCATATACGCATTGTTAACCGCCGCAAATCTGGCCCAGTTCCTTCAAAGCTGTTGGAGCAATGCGATTGGGTTTATCGCCCTTTATCTCGGGCTTTATCTGCTGCAGACGCTCAATTTCAAAAGCATCGCTTCGCTGCAACGGGCGCGCTTTATGGCAAAACTTGGGCTCGCTCTAGCGGTTGGAGCACTTGCGTTTTTTTCCTTTGCCGCGATTGTTCCCGCTTCGGTTATGATCTTTCCTGTCTTGGGGGTTTTTATCATTGCTGGATTTTTGGCCTATGTGAACAATTTGGAAAGCCAAATTCTAAACCGCACGGCGCAAATCAACCTTGAGCGCAAAAAATCAGACGCGTTGCTGGCAAATATTCTGCCAAAATATGTGATCAATGATCTGAAAGAAAAGGGCTTTTCCGAACCACGCAGCTTAGAAAATATTTCGGTTATGTTCACAGATTTTGTTGGGTTTACAAAAATATCCCAAGAAATATCGGCCACGAAGTTGATTGAAGAACTTAACGAAATTTTCAGCGAATTTGATCGGATTACCGAAAGCCATGCCTCCGAACGGATCAAAACGATCGGGGATGCGTATATGTGCGTGAGCGGGCTTGAACGCTCAGCGCAGTCGCCACAACGCAATTTGATTTCAATTGCTCTGCGGATGATTGCGTTTTTAGAAAACCGCAACCAGCAAAATGAACTAGAATGGCACTTGCGGCTTGGCATTGCGTCGGGCGATTCAGTGGCAGGTATTGTCGGTCAAACAAAATACCTATTCGATCTATTTGGAGATGCAGTAAATACCGCCGCACGGATGGAAAGTTACTCTGAACCGCAATCCATCAACATAGATCAGAAAACCTATCTGGCCTTGGCCAATGCATCCGATTTGACATTCATCAAACGCCCAATCACCTTCGTCAAAGGCAAGGGCGATATGCAGATGTATTTTGTGACCCGCGCCGACAGAGCAGATCCGGCAATTGTCGAAACTGTATAACCCCGTTTACTGGATAATTATATCTTCAGAATATTTTTGCCGCGCGGCCGAGCTAATTTGAACACTGACCGAACTGGTATCCGTTGCGCCAGAATTCTCTGCGCGCAATTTGGCCACTTCTTCGCTTTCAGTTTTCAATCTGCCCAAAGCTGAAGACAGGCGTTGCCCAATGGCGGATTTATGGCCCGCGGCCGCCGCGTCGGGCGATGCACGCATTGCAGCCTGCGCCGCTTGGGCTTTCACATTGACCAGCACTGATTTAAGCGGGCCCGCAGCAGCTTGTTGCAGAGGTTGCGCGGGTTTTCCCGATTGACCAGCCTCAGATTGCTGAAGCCGCCCCAACGCATTGGAGAGCCGTTGACCAACCGATCCTAAGCCATCTGCCATTTCGCAGCCCTATTTTGAAAGGCGCAATGTAGCCATTGCCCAATGTCTAGTTTACGGCAAATCTCGAAAATCTTTAAGGAATTTCTTATCGCAACCTCAACAGGCCCGCGCAGAGCTTATCATCCGATCCTATCGGCGTTGAATTTAAGCCCATAAAACAGCCCATAAAAATTTCTAATGACAGGATTTCCCCAGCGCTTTGAGCCGCCAATAATTATAGGGCAAAGGGGCCAAAAAGCCGGCCAAAAGCATAATCGGCACCACGAAAAGGGTAAGTTTTGCGCCGCCAGTAATCGCCACATCCACCAGGTTCATCGCGGCTTCCATGGCCACCATAGAAATCAATGACATGCCGGCTGCAGTCTTTAAGGCCAGATTAAACGGCATCTGGCGCGCCAGGATGATTGTTTCCAACAGGATTGACGTCAAAATGCCGTTTATGATTGCCAAAAGCATTATGTTAAACACGGGCCAGTCGATGCCTGTCACCTGAAAATAGAAAATCGTTCCAAGATCGCCAATAGAGCATCCCAATAAGCACCAAAGCGTATTAAAAGACGCTTTGCGCCATGTTGGAATACATGACCAACTGATATTTAATTTCTGAACGATGGCATTCATAATTTTTTCACCCTAAGGACACGACCGGAAAAGCATAAAAGGGATTGCTGCACGCATCGCGGTCTGCTTGTCTTATACTCTATACTTCTTATTCGGCGAACAAAAACAGATAAGACCACCAAAAGGCTTTACACATCGCAACGATACAAACGATCAGGCTTAACCAAATAGATCGAAGCGGCGCTCGGCACAAAACACAGAACATTTCTGCCTCTTTATTTTGGCCACTGACACGTGCCAACCAGCGCATAAAAGGCCGAGAATATTCATTAAATTTAGCGTTTATACCGCTCTAGCTCTTGTTCAAGCCGAATGTTGTTTTTTTGTACGCGATCAAGCGCTTGCCGCAGTTCATCTTTTTGGCGATTGGCTTCGCGCAAGCGAATACCCACCGATCTGAAAATTCCCCGAATGGCCGGATCGGCAGTTTTAAACTTTTTTTCAAGCGTTTTTTTGGGAATTAAAATCAGCGTGCAGTCGGTGCGCGTTACGGCGGTCACGCTGCGAAAGTCATCAATCACCAAACCCAATTCGCCAAACATCTCACCGGCGCCCAAAGTGACCAGCCGAAAATTTTCGGCCGTCATCAAATCCACTTTTCCAGACTGAATCAGATAAGCGCCTTTTGAAACATCGCCCGCCTCATAAATCGTGGCCCCTGCGGGTAGTTCCTGCTGTGATGCCATAATGGGTAGCTCCAAAAACATATCATACGTTAGCGCAGCAGTTTTTTAGCGCCTTGGCGCAATATGCACAACGGCGTTTGTTTTTTGCAGATGCGGGCGCTGCAAAAAAACCATGGCCGCAAAAAGCACCTTTATATTTTAAAGGCATTCACGCCGCTTGATTGATGCTTTAGCGGATCAACACCTAGCGGGCCCGAGAATGCGGCATCGATCAACCAAAGGACGGAAATTTCCACAGATGGGAACAATCGCTTAGGTACTTAGGCAACCCGCTGCGGGCCCGCAGAGGCGGGCGCGCAAGTGACCGGTAAGGTTTGCTTATTCTTTAACTGATTGAGGCGGCACGCACATCATCATCAATAAAGGGTACGAATTTTGCGAAATTATCCGAGAACATATTAACCAATTTTTGGGCTTGTTGATCATAGGCCTCTTGATCGGCCCAGGTGCTGCGCGGATCCAGCAGGCCGCTGTCAACGCCCTGCGCCAACATCGGCACTTCAAAGCTAAAATTCGGATCCTTTCGAAAAGGGGCATCGAGCAAACTGCCGTCAAGCGCCGCCGTCAACAGCGCCCGCGTGGCTTTGATTGGCATTCGTGATCCAACCCCATAGCCACCGCCAGTCCAACCCGTGTTCAAAAGCCAGCAATGGGATCCATGATTGGCGATTTTAACTTGCAAAAGCTTGCCATAAACTTCGGGGCGCAGCGGCATGAATGGGGCGCCAAAACAGGTTGAAAATGTAGGCTCAGGCTCGGTGACACCCCGCTCTGTACCCGCAATTTTCGACGTAAAACCCGATAAAAAGTGATACATCGCCTGCGCCGGCGTCAGCTTTGAAATCGGCGGAAGAACGCCAAACGCATCGCAGGTCAGCATAATAATATTTTTTGGATAGCCGCCCAGCCCGGTTTCCGACGCGTTTGAAATATAGTTTAACGGGTAGGAACAGCGCATATTCGGCGTCAGTGAACTGTCTTTAAAATCGAGCTCTTTGGTCTCGTCATCAAAGACCATATTTTCGATCACTGTGGCAAATTTTTGCGTGGTCGCATAGATATCAGGTTCGGATTCGGGGGTTAGATCAATGGTTTTTGCATAGCAGCCGCCTTCAATATTGAAGGTACCACGCGCCGACCATCCATGCTCATCATCTCCAATCAGAACCCGGTTTGGATCCGTAGAAAGCGTTGTTTTTCCGGTTCCCGACAAGCCGAAAAACACCGCTGTTTCTTCCGGATTACCCACCGCGTGGTTTGCCGAGCAATGCATCGACATCACGCCTTTTTCTGGCAAAAGATAATTCAGCAAGGTGAATACTGATTTTTTGTTTTCACCCGCATATTCGGTGCCGCCGATCAAAATAACGTTCTGCTCAAAATTCAGCACGACCACGGTTTCGCTGCGGCAACCATGGCGCTGTGGATCTGCCTTAAAGCTTGGGCAATTGATCACCGTCCATTCTGGTGTGAAACGGTCAAGCTCTTCCAGCGCCGGCCGGCGTAATAAATGGCGAATGAACAGGTTGTGCCAGGCCAATTCGCTGACAACGCGCACATCCAGCCGATGCTCGGGATCCGCACCGGCAAACAGGTCTTGCACATAATAGCGCCCGCCCTGCATGTGCTGACGCATATCTTGATAGAGCAAATCGAATTTTTCGGGTTCCATTGGCGGGTTGTTATCCCACCAAATTTTGTCAATCACATTCGCCGTACGGACCACAAATTTATCTTTCGGGCTGCGCCCCGTAAATTTGCCCGTCGACACTAATAAACTGCCACCTTGGCCCAACTGCCCCTCTCCTGCTGAGACAGCAAATTCCATCAAGGCGGGTTCTTGAAGGTTATAATAAACAGCGCCAAGCCCAGTGATACCCTGTTGCTCTAACGTGTTGTTATTATTTACCCGACCGTGGTTCATTCTCGCTCTCCTAATGGGGCTGCAGTGTTGCGCTATACAGGTTCCTAACACCATCGCTTCACCCAACGGAAGCTGCGATTTGAAGCGTTAGCGCAAACACATTGGTGTTAGCGCAATCACCGTGAAGACTAACCGTTGATCTGCAGAAAATTCATGCAACTCTGCAGAAAGTCAGCCGGAAAAGCGCTTAAAAATGTGACTTTTCATCAGGGGGGCAGAGCAAGCGAATCATTCCGGCTTCTGAATGCAGCAAAATCTTGCCTTGCCCGCGCGTGCAATCAAGCAGCTTGCATTCCAATCAATTTTTGGGTCACAACGCGCCATGCGAAAGACACATTACACCACCCAAAATTCTGCAAAATTATAGGGATTACCCGCAATGCGCGCGCCGCATCTCATCCAGCCTTTTTTTGCAATCACGCCAAGGGCCATAAAATCAGCCCTCGCGGCTGAGGCTGCTCCAAACCCGCAGGGGTTTTAGCATGGAGTCCAGCCTGATGTTTTGGGGCCTTGCCACCTTAGCCGCGGTGTTTGTCGGGCTTGGCAAGGGTGGCTTGCCGGTCGTCGCGGCTTTAGCGGTGCCAAGCTTGGCGCTGATCATGTCACCGATTGCGGCCGCGGGCTTATTATTGCCGGTATATATCGTGTCCGACGTGTTTGCTTTGGCTGCTTATAGGCGAGATTACAACAAGCAAGTGCTTAAAATCGCCGTAATCGCGATGAGCCTTGGCGTTTTGATCGGCGGCTTAACCGCGCATTTGGTTATTGAATGGATGGTAACCGCCTTGATTGGCCTGATGGGGGCTGCGTTTGCCCTGAAACTGCTTGTGGAACCTAAGCAAAAAGCTCGGGCCACGCAGCCAATTCAAAAAGCTTCGGGCTATTTCTGGTGCACCATTGCAGGATTCACCAGCTTTATCAGCCATAATGGCGGACCGCCTTGGCAGATATTCACTTTGCCTTTGAACTTGCCAAAATCTATCTTCGTCGGCACTTCAGTGATTGCGTTCAGCTATTGTAACCTGATTAAGCTGATCCCCTATTTGTGGCTAGGGCAAGTGAACCTGGATAGCATCTTCATGTCATTTTATTTGATGCTGCCCGCATCGATGGCGGTGTTCATCGGCGTCAAGCTGGTGCAACGAATCCCGGAATTGCTTTTCTTTAAACTTGTGACTTGGGCTTTGATGATCATTTCTTTGAAATTGATATGGGATGGGATGCGCATCGGCTTGAGCTAAACCCAAAAGGGGCAATAGCCGCACGGATCCGGATTATCCTTTGCGCTTTGGCATCCAACTCGGTCTGGCAGGCGCCCTATAGGCCCGAACGCGCATCTGAAAGATAGGGGGCTTACTATGCGGGGCCATCGAACCGGATTTATGCAAAGAAATAGCAGAGAGCCGTGTTGAGAATGCCCGCGTTGAGAATGATGGAATGTTCTAATCAGAAGCTGCAAATCAACCCACATCTTCTGCTTCTGGGATTTTTGCCGCTTTACCACAAACCTACAAAGCGGCGCGCTGACCTGTGCAGCATAAGAGCGGGCGCACTCAGCCTGCGCGATGGCCGTTTACAAGCGCCGCAGATTGCCCCCTGTGGATTGTATCACGGGGTATCACTGGCGCGATTTATTTTGAAAAATGACGATAATTACCGCGAGGCACTGCTCTGCTAAAGCGATGCAAAACAACGCGCTCAAACGCTAATCATTCAAAAAGCTGGCGCCGATGCTGACCGCTTTGATCTGTATCTGCATGGTGAAATTGAAACCGTGTTTTTAGATATATGATGAGCATTAGATCGTTTGATCATCTCTTGAATGTCAGAAAATTTTGGCGATCCCGAGAGGGTCGAAATCTGGCCGGCGCAAACCCATTTGCAGCCTACAGGTTGCTTTGAAATCGCATGGATACGCATGCTTGGCGCTTGCGATCTGCTTTCCGCCCAGCGCGCAAAAAAGAACGCGAGCGTGATCGTTGAGTATAAAGTTGACCAAGCCGCGCGGAAACAGGGCCTAGCCCAAGCTGGCATGGCTGTCGCCAATTACACGGCGCAATTGCGCGCGCGCGGCGTGAGCGCTGAAATCAATAATCCTACGGCAAATGGCGCAGACCAAGAAGGGGGCGAGCGCTGTTAACCAGCAAGCGTTTTGCGCGAATATTGCACAACTAGGGCAGAGTACTGATTAAAATCAGATTCTGCTAGCTAGACGTGAGCGGGTATAAAGATGGCTTTGATTTCTCATGCGGCATCTCAGCCGCATTTGGTGATTTCTCCAAAAGTCAGCGATAATAATTAAGGAAAATTTTTTACTTCCAAACCACCGTTTCAGTAATTAACGTATCACTGTGATCTGGTATAAAAACCGGCCAAAACCCCGCCTGCTCTCGACCTTGAAAAGGATGCGCCTATGTTTCGTAACCGATTGACTCTGTTTCAAAATAAATTGGCGGAAAAAAATATTGATTTGGCACTTATAACAGATGAGGATAATGTTTATTATCTCACCGGCTATTATGATTATTTGCATATGGAGTTTGGGCGCCCGACCATATTGGTCGTTCCCCAAAACGGCCCCGTCATTTTGATCACACCAACGATTGATTTAAACGCCGCGCAATCGGCGGCCCAGGTCGACCGAATTGCCCCTTGGAACGATGGGATGGGCAATGAATGGCGCGAAGAATTGCCCAAAGCGATCAGAAACACCACAACCATAGCCGTCGAACCGGATCATATGCCCCCGATGGTGCGCGCCTATGTGAGCGAAGTGATTGATACACAAAGATTAGAAAATGCAACGCCTCTGCTCAGCGCGATGCGCATGATCAAATCGCCTGAAGAGCTGCAACTTGCCCGTCACGCAGGCGAAGTGGCCACCGCGATGATGGTGGCGGGGCGGGGCGCGATTGCAGATGGGGTGCCAGAATTCGAAGTGGCGATCGCAACCTCGCAAGCCGGAACGCGCAAAGCCGCAGATCTGCTGACGCGGCATTACGCTGATACCGATATGTCGCCCAACACCCATTTTCTGCAAATCATGGCTTCGGGCGACTCCATTATCAAAACCCACCACCGCGCCTCAACCCGGATTATGCATAAAGGTGATCCCGTATTCCTCTGTTTTTGCGGTATGACAAATTTTCATCGCTTCAAGCTGGGCTTTGATCGCACCTTTTGGATTGGCGATGCGCCAAAAGATCAAATCGCCGTATATGAAGTGGCGGTGGCCAGCCAAAAAGCCGCGCTGAACGCGCTGCGCCCCGGCGTCACCGCAGAAAGCATTCACGCCGAATATGCCAATGTCATCCAAGAGGCCGGCTATAACTATCCTTTCCGGTGTGGGCGCGCGACCGGCTTCAGCTTTCTGGAAACGCCGCAGCTTGTGACCGGAGATAAAACGATTATCCAACCCGGTATGGTTTTGGCGATTGATGGATCGGTCTCAGTTGAAACCTTCAGGGCCCAAGTTGGGGATAGTGTGATCGTGACGGAGGATGGCTGGGAGCCACTGACGCAACATACCAAAGCCGTACAGGATGTGATTTTATAATGTTTCGATCCGGCGATACCGTCCGCTCACAAAAACGGCAGCCTGAGCTGAATAAAGGGCGCCATCCTCGGGCAAAACTGGGCTTTATTCTAATGTCGACCGATCTTGCTGCCGAGGCCGATTTTTATGATATGGTGCCCGCTGGCGTGGCTGTGCATATCACCCGCCTGAAAACCGAGGATTACACCACCACGGAAACGCTCGCGCGCCATATTGATCATATGGCCGAGGCCGCCGCGCGCCTTCAGCCCGATGTAAAACCAGAGGTGATCAGCTATAGCTGCACCTCCGGCTCAATCGTGTGCGGCGAAGAACATGTTTTTCGTCAGATTAAACTGGGCGCGCCTTGGGCCCAGCCCATGTGCATTGTAACAGGCGTGGTGGATGCCTTGCGCGAAATTGGCGCCCAGAAAATTGTGGTGGGCACTCCTTATCTGGATGAAATCAACACCTCAGAAGCCGAGTTTTTGTTGCAAAAAGGCTTTGACCTTCTGGATATTCAGGGGTTGAACCTCACCACCGGAATCGAATTTGGCCAAGTGACACCCGCCTATTGGAAGCAATTTGCGCAAGAGCTAGACCGCCCTGATGCCGATGCTGTTTTTCTCAGCTGTGGCGGCATCCGGGCCTTGGAAGTTGTACAAGAAATAGAAGATGCGATTGGAAAACCCGTGATCACCTCAAACCAAGCGCAATTCTGGTCTTGTTTGCGGCGCGCGGGGATCATGGACAAGTTGTCCGGTTTTGGACAAATATTTCAATATTCCGGATCCCATCTGGCCCAAACAACGTGATGCTATGACCCGCTTTTCCGCATGGACCGTCTTTAAGGAAGGCATGAGGGGCCAAAAAGGCTGGGCCCGCCAATGGCGCGATCCGGATCTAAAAAAACACTATGATATTGTGATTGTCGGCGGTGGGTTGCACGGCCTTGCCACGGCTTATTATCTGGCAGAAAACCACAAACTTAAAAATATTGCGGTTCTTGAAAAAGGCTGGATCGGCGGCGGAAATGCCGGGCGGAACACAACAATTGTGCGCTCAAATTACGCGCGGCCGGGAAATCGGGAATTCTATGAAGATTCGTTGAAGCTTTGGGAAAACCTGAGTTTTGAATTGAATTACAACGTGATGTTCTCGCAGCGATCGCATATCACCCTTTTGCACAGCCCGGGCGCAATTGATGCGGTTGCACGCAATTACAATATTATGCGCAGAACCGGGGCACCGGATGTAGAATTATGGGGGTTAGAGAAGCTTAAGAAAGCCGTTCCGCATCTAAATTATGCCGATAATGCGCGGTTTCCGATCTTAGGGGCGGCGGTGCATAAACGTGCCGGAACCGCGCGCCATGACGCGGTGGCCTGGGGCTATGCACGCGGCGCGGATAGCCGGGGCGTTGATATCATCCAAAATTGCGAGGTAACCGGGATGATCCGCGCGGGCGCAAACGTCACCGCGCTGGAAACCTCGCGCGGCACGATCCGCGCGGGCAAAGTGGCTTTGGCGGTGGCCGGAAGCACCTCGCGCCTGTGGCAAATGGCCGGGTTGGGCGGGCTGCCGATCGAAACCCATAAATTGCAGGCCTTTGTGAGCGAACCGCTAAAACCGCTTTTAGATCAAGTTGTGGTGTTCGGGATAGGCGGAGCCCATTTTTATATTTCGCAGTCTGATAAGGGCGGAATGGTCTTCGGGGGCGATCTTGACTGGTATAAATCCTACGCACAGCGCGGCAATCTGCCGATCGTGCAGGATGTGACCGAAGCGGCGATGTCGATCTTGCCCTGTTTGGGGCGGGTTAAACTGCTGCGGCAATGGGCAGGCGTGGTCGATATGTCGATGGATGGCACACATTTCATCTGCAAAACGCCGCTCGACAACCTATATCTGAACGCGGGTTGGAATTATGGCGGGTTCAAAGCAACCCCAGCCTCAGGGTGGTGGTTTGCCGATTTGATCGCCCAAGACCGCCCCCATAAAATGATCCGCGATTTTGATCTAAAACGCTTTGAACGCGGGCTGCATATTGATGAACGCGGGGCTGGATCAGACCCCAAATTACACGGATAAGGAAGCAACGCATGATCCGAATTCCCTGCCCTTTTTGCGGCATCCGCGATCACAGCGAATTCAGCTATGGCGGCGATGGATCCATCGCCTATCCTGCCTTGGATGCCCCGATGAAAGACTGGCATGACGCAGTATTTCTGCGCGATAATCTCTGCGGTGTGCAAACCGAAACTTGGCAGCATCTGCAGGGTTGCCGCATGTGGTTGCGGGTTGAACGGGATACGATGACGCATGAAATCCACTCGGTTACGCCCGCCCATCCTGGCATGGCCGCGGCGCTGGAGAGCGATCAATGAGCGCGTGCCGTGTTGCAACCGGCGGCCGGATTGATCGCTCTAAGCCGGTGAAATTCACCTGGGATGGCCAGGAATTGCAGGGATTTCAGGGCGATACGCTGGCATCTGCGCTGATGGCGAACGGGCAGCGCGTTTTGGGGCGCAGTTTTAAATATCACCGTCCGCGCGGCGTGATGTCTGCGGGCGTCGAAGAATCCGGCGCGATTGTCACGCTGGGCAGCGGCAATCGGGCAGAACCCAACGCCAAAGCCACGCTGCAAGAGCTTTATCCCGGGCTTGAAGCCTATGGCCAGAATGCATGGCCCAATGTGCGCTATGATCTTGGCGCGGTTTCGGGCCTGTTCAGCCGATTTTTCGCTGCGGGCTTCTATTATAAAACCTTCATGGGGTTGCCGCCCTTTGAATGGGGGCGCGGCACCGGAATCTGGATGAAATATGAAAAGCTGATCCGCAAAGCCGCGGGTATGGGAACAGCCTCGCGCGCCGCCGATCCAGATGCGTATGATCATGCGCATGCGTTTTGTGATATATTGGTTATTGGTGCGGGCCCGGCAGGATTAATGGCCGCGCTGACCGCCGCCAAGGCGGGCAAAGACGTGCTTTTGGTGGAACAGGATTTTGAACTGGGCGGAGATTTGCTTAACTGCGCAGATGACACATCCGAAGCGCGGCGCCAATCGTTGATCCAATCCGTACAAAAAGCCGGCATTCGCATAATGACTCGGACCACCGCGTTCGGCCTTTACGATCACGGCACGGCGGGCCTGCTTGAAAAGGTGAATGACCATCAAGGCCCCCCCGCCCCGTATCAGCCCAGACAACGGATTTGGACCGTGCGGGCGCAGGCCACGATCCTGGCCACGGGGGCAATTGAACGGAGCATCGCCTTTGGCGGCAATGATCGTCCAGGCGTGATGTCGGTCAATGCTGGCCGCGCCTATCTCAACCGCTACGGGATTTTACCCGGGCAGCGGATCGTGATCGCAACCAATAATGACAGCGCGTATCCCGCAGCGCGAGATCTATCTAAAGCTGGCGCTGAAGTCACCCTGGTGGATGCACGTGCCGCCAGCGCACCGTCTTTGCCGGATGGGGTGCGCCACGATAAAGGCTATGCACCCTTGCGAACCTTTGGCTGGAAAAACCTGTCCGGTGTGCAATTGGCTGAGCGCGGCGAAACAGGCTGGCACCCCGCGCAAACGTTAGATTGCGATTTGCTTTTGGTATCGGGGGGCTGGTCGCCCGTGGTAAACCTGTCCTCCAACCGCGGCGCGGCGCCGGGCTGGAACTCTGAAAATGCCTGTTTTTTACCAACACCCGCAACAGAGCCGCTGTTCTCTGCCGGCGCGGCCTGCGGGATCTGGCAAAACGCAGCCTGCGAAGCTTCGGGGGTTGCTGCCGCGCAATCTGCACTGGGAGAGCCGGCGCATCCGCCCAAACCTGGCGGGTGGGAAAACCCCATTCAGCCTGTTTATGAAGTGCGCCTGCCGGCACAGAGCGCAAAATCATTTGTGGATTTTCAGCATGATGTTACCAGCTCTGATCTACGGCTGGCGCATCAAGAGGGGTTTGTTTCTGTCGAGCATATGAAGCGGTATACAACGCTTGGCATGGCCACGGACCAAGGCAAAATGGGCAATGTGATCGGGCTTGCTTTGATGGCCGAGGCTCTGGGAAAAACCATACCCGAGGTTGGCACAACGCGGTTTCGTCCCCCCTATACCCCCGTTGCGATCGGCGCTTTTGCAGGGCGGCAGGTGGGCGCCCATTTTAAAGCTTTGCGCCGAACGCCGCTGCATAACTGGAACCTCAAACGCGGTGCGATCATGACCGATGCGGGCCTTTGGCACCGGCCTTGGTACTTTCCCAAAGCGGGCGAAACAATTGAAACCGCCTATATCCGCGAGGCGGGTCGCGTGCGCGAAACCGTAGGGGTCTGCGATGTCAGCTCGCTTGGAAAAATTGCCGTGCAAGGGCCGGATAGTGGCGCGTTTTTGAACCGCGTTTACGTGAACGGCTTTGGCAAACTGCCCGTGGGCAAGGCCCGCTATGGGGTGATGCTGCGCGATGATGGGATGGTGATGGATGACGGCACCACCTGGCGGCTTGGTGAAGATGAATATTTAATGACCACGACCACCACGAATGCTGGTAAAGTCATGGTCTGGCTGGAAGAGCTGTTGCAAACACGCTGGCCCGAATTGCGCGTGCATCTGACCTCAGTTTCAGATCAATGGGCCGCGGTGTCTGTTGCCGGCCCCAAAGCGCGGCAAGTGATCGCCGATTGCCTGATCGACGCAGCCGTTATTTCGGCCGAGCACCTGCCCTTCATGGGCGTGACTAAAGCTGTGTTAAAAGGGGATATTTCGGCTTGGATCGCACGGATCAGCTTTTCCGGCGAATTGGCTTTTGAGGTTTTTGTCGAGGCTGGATATGGCGAGGCCATGATGGATCTGATCGACGGTGCCGTAAAGGCCGCCGATGGATGCCTCTACGGGTTAGAAGCGCTTGGCACGCTGCGCATCGAAAAAGGTCATGTAACCGGAGCGGAGCTTGACGGCCGCGTTACGCTGGATGATGCCGGTTTGGGTAAAATGGCCTCACGCAAGAAAGCATTCATCGGCGATGCGCTGCGCAAGCGCCCCGAGTTAACCCGCGAAAACCGCCCCCAATTGGTTGGTATTTTTCCCAAAAACCGGTCGCAAAATTTCAATGCTGGCGCGCTTCTAATCAACCCTGGCGATGAGGCGGGGTTTGGTGAGGGATGGGTAACGGCCGTAACCCATTCCCCCGCTTTAGGGCATTGGATCGGGCTGGGTTACATTTCGGGGGGGCATCGCCTTTGGGCCGATAAACAGGTTATGGCAACCGACCCGCTGCGTAAAAATGATATAGCGGTTGAAATTGTATCACCGCATATGTTTGACCCGACGGGAGAGCGGATGCATGACTAGCCCCCTATCAGCCATAAATCATCGCGCGCAATTGGCCGCATCGGCAACGCCGCAGATCCGATTGCACGAGGTTCATCCCTTTTCACTGGTGCAAATCTCTGCTTGGCCCGATAGGCTGGATCGGGTTGGACAGTTGGCCGCGACGGCCGCCGGGTGCAGCGCGGTGGCGCGCCCTGGCCAATCGCTACGTAGCGGCGGGCAACATTTGCTACGCGTCGAGCCTTTGAAGTGGTGGGTGATCTCAGAGCAGGAAAATATGCACTTGCCTGACATAGATCGCCAATTGGGCACGGTTTTGGATCTATCGCATTCGCGAACTTGGCTGCGCTTGAGCGGCGATAAAGCCCCAAGATTGCTCAACCATTTTCTGCCGATCGACTTGCGCGAAGGCGCCTTCGCGACGGGGGCGGTGGCCTCAACCGCTCTGCACCATGTTGGCGTTACGCTTTGGCGCGAAGCAGGTTCATATTCCCTTCTCATTCCGCGCAGTTTTGCCCTGTCACTCTGGGAGCTAGTGACTGAAACAGCGCAGCAATATGGTGTAGCAGTCAATTGAGTAGCGGATAATCACGTCAGATACGGGCAGGTCAGCCTGCGCGCTAGAAGGCTTTGATACATTCTTAACCGGTATATATGTCGTTGCGCGCCAGCACGCGTGTGCCTGTATAAATGAATATCTCCACACCGCATTGGCTTTGGAGGGAAAACCCTCTTGCAATAACCGACCCGCCGAAGTTGGATGAGATGTGGGTGGACGCCTTGTCAAGGCTTTTACGCCGGTATAGAGCGCCGCGCTGCTTGAGTGATCATTTGCGCCACATGCGCCCTGCAGATCAGAGCAAGAACTTTTGCGCATGGATTTTGGAGCAGCCTGGGCTTTACAGTCTAGCGCAGGGCAGCGGGCCAATGCGCCTATGATACCGGTATATTCAAAGCCGCCGCGTAGACGCTATAGCACAAATCTTCTGGGCGGCCCCGCCCGAACGGCGAGGCCGATCTTAGAGGTGCTAGAGCGTTTGTTCAGAAAGAAATGCCAGCAACGCATCTGGATGCGTATTGAAATACTGGTACCCATCAAACCGTTGGCCTGTACCAAACGGCGTATCTTGATCGGGGCCGATCCAAACGATGCTATGCTCCGTTGGGGTTGCATCCATGATTTCTTGAATATCGTTCTGCCCGGTCTTTTCGTTGAATGTATAAACGTCATTTTTCACCTGCGCGTAGAGCACGGGCACCGTCAGACTTGGAACATAGTCAAGCGCTTGGGCAAATCCAAACCCATATTCTTCTTGCTGCGCCTCCAGCACACGGTCAACCAGATCCAATCCGGTTTTAGCGCGAATAAAACGATCGGTCATATTGTAAGACAATGTCGGCTGGTTGGCGATTAACCCTTTAATTTGCGGGTTCGAAAACAAGTCTGGTTCTTTTTTCCAAGCCAGAAAAGTTGCATTGGCGCCCATACATTGGCTGAGGAAGAAAATATCGTCATCGCCAAACTTTGGATGCGCAAGCACATAACGCAGAGAGGCGGCAACATCCTGCCACTCGGTGACCCCCGCCCCAACCAATGCTTCGCTGCCGATCGCCTTTGAGCCGAGGCCGCCATCGCTTTCGCCTTGACCGCGATGATCATACATTACGATGTTGTAATTGGCGTCATGCAAATGTTTCACCATAGGCAGAAATTCCGCGGCAACACCGTCAAGCCCGGCATCTGAACCATAGCGCGTGGTTGTCAATGGATGGTTCACGATCACCGTCTTATCCGACGGGGTCGGGCTTGGTATTTCCCATGCACTCAGCCGAATATTATCCTCGGTAATAATATCGACATCGCTATAGAGCATCGCATAATCGCGGGGAGTTTTGGGGATCTCTAAACGCTTGGGAGCCACGCGCATTTTCACAATCTGGCTGACCAACACCCGATCTCTCAGATCAAACGGATTTGCAAACCATATAAACGCCGCAACGCCGGTAAAGGCTGTGAGCCCCGACAAGACCCAGATGAATATTTTTTTCATCCCTTACACTCCAGAAATATTGACACTGTCAATATGGGTAATAGATGGCTTGTGGAGTGTCAATTTAAAATTTACACTGTAAATATCAACATAGGAGACCTGATGGCCGCTGCGCGTAATTATCACCACGGCAACCTCAAAGAAGCCTTTCTTAAGGCCGCCCGTGACCTGCTGGAACGCGACGGTCTTAGCGGATTATCTCTGCGCAAATGCGCCGAAAAAGTGGGCGTCAGCCATGCGGCTCCCAAAAACCATTTTGGCAATATGGCGGGCTTGTTAACCGCCATGGTTACAACAGGATATGCAGAGCTCGCGATGATGATGACGGCAGATGCCAATACAAACGCTGATCGCAAGCGGCGGCGAGATCAGGCGCTTTTGGGCTATGTCGACTTCGCGCAAGCCAATCCTGCCCTTTATGATTTGATGTTCTCGCGCGACCGTTTGGTGCAGGATGATCCTGACCTCCTGCAGCAGATCAGAGCCTGTTTTGTGATATTGGCAGATTGTTCGGCTGAGCTTGGATGGCATCACGGATCGCTAGAGGACAAAGCGGGAAAAGGCCAAGTTGCAATATGGAGCCTTGTACATGGCTATGCGCAATTGGTCACCGCTGGGCGTTTCAAGAAAGACAATATGAAAGGCCTGTCAATTCTGGATATTCTGCCAATAATCGAACCGGATGACCGAAACTGAAACCACCCAAAAACATCACCAATTGCCCTCTGCACAGTCTGATCAGTTGAAGATGACTGCACTTATGGCAAACAAAATCTGCGCCGGGGCGCAGCCTAGATCCCCAAGACCCTTACCTGCGCTTGATCCAATCTTTGAAACCAAAATACCGATGCACGGCGGGTAAAAACCAAGGATTGCCATCATAAAAAGGGATCCGCGGCGGGGGTGGGCCCCAAAATGCACTGGGTTGGTTGCCCGTACCCATCGCGGTTTCAGCAATTTTTTTCCCCAGCCAGCGCGCCCAAACCGTTCCAGACCCAGCATATCCGGCCGCATAAAAAATACCGTCATTTTCAAAAAGCGTGGGTATTTGGGCGCGCGTAAACCCTACATTTCCAAGCCAGCAATACGCGATCGAACAGCCTGAAAGCTCTGGAAAAATTTGCGCCAGCTTCTGGTGGAGATACGCCACTGACCGTGCGCTGGGCCTGTGCCTATCAAAACTACGCGACCCTAAAAGAATACGATCGCGCGCGGGCGTGGGCCTGAAATAACTGTATAATTTCGCCGTATTTCCATACATTCGCAATTTTGGCATCAGGTCTTTCACCGTTTGCGTGCCCAGCGCTTCTGTGACGATGATACAGCTTTGCGCAGGCACAAGACGGCGACGCAGAAATTTACCAAACTGATATTTGGTACCCGTATAAGCGTTGGTGGCAATAATCACCTTTCCGGCTAAAACGCTGCCCCTATTCGTCACCACAGTTTTCTTGCTTGAAGACGTGCCGATAATTTCTTCAACGCAGGTTTGTGCATGAATGACCGCCCCCGCAGCTTGCGCAGCTTTCAAAAGGCCTGCAAAAAATTTACCGGGATGAAACCCGCCAATTTCTTCACGCACCATGCCGCCAAAAAACAGATCCGTTTTAATTTCACTCTGCTGGTCAGACTTTGGCACCATAAACGCCTTATGGCCATCTATTGTGTTCAGCCTATCCGCTTCGCGGCACTGAGTTTCATAATCTTTTGGACTCATCGCGCCGGTAAAGCGACCCGTCATCTGCAGATCGCATTCAATCTGTTCTTCGGCGCAAAATTTGGCAAGATCAAGACGGGCTTCGATACCTTCGGCATAAACCGCATCGGCATAATCAATTCCGCATTTTGCGCTCAATGCGCCATGCGACAGCCTGATTTGACCACTGCAAATCCCACCATTGCGCGTTGACGCTGCAAAGCCAGGCACGCCGCTGTCGAGCACGAGTACTGAATGCCCCTGCCGAGAAATCGTCAGGGCAGCAGACAGCCCCGTATAGCCCGCGCCTACAATCACATAATCCGCCCCTAATGGCAGATTTACCTCGCTAGCCACCTGCGCAAGCCCCTGCTCAATTTCCCACCAAAACGGACTGTATTTCATAATATGCCTCACCGCGCTGAAAACACACCAAAATGACAGGAGGCGAAAGTCAAGCAAAACCGCGGCACCGAAACCATGTGTGAACAGCGCAGCGCAAAATTCCAATGGCAGAGGGCTGCCCGCGATCAATCAAATAAAACCGCAAAAAAGTTCTAAATTATGCACACTCCGCGCAAATGAATAAGCTCATTTTTAAGGCATATATCTGCGCAACAAGAAGCTGATCTGAGAAAATATATCTCAAATTCATATTTATATAGCCAAATGCAGGCATCTGCATTTACCCTATTTGGGCAGATCTATTCGGGAGGGAACAATGTTTTTATCAAGAAGAATAAGCACGCCATTCACCGGCAAACGCGAAATTGCAACCGATCGCCTGCGCACCGCAGCCGGCATTATGATGCGCAATGGCGCTTTGGCAGCTTGGACGCAGCAAGTGTTAGGTGGTTATTATAGCCCCGGAACGCTGCTGTTGCACACCGCCTTTGACTCGATGGAGCACAGCATGACTGTGGGCCAAAATCTGATGAGTGATCCGGCTTGGGCCAAATTGATGCTCGAACGCGAATTATCGCCCTCTGCGGAGGTTGTTGGCCCAGAATTATTTAGACGGATTGCCGGCGAAGATGGCGCGGATGACAATGAAGCATCCATGGTGCGCGAATATGTGTTGCCGCGCGAAAACATCGCCAGCGCGGTTGCGCTGCTGCCCGAAGCTCAAAAAATGCTCAGCGGCCATAGCGTCAACGTGACCATGTGGGCCCCCGTTATCGCTGCAGATATGCAACGGTTTTATATCGTTTATTCAGGGCGCGATATTACGGCGCTTGGAAAAGCAGTGGATGAGGTGGGCGTGTCAAAAGAATTTCAGGACATGCTTGTCAAAGCCTCGCAACTGGGAACGCTTGACCGCGCTTGGATGATGACAACGCTCAAATAAGAAAAATCGGGCGGCTAGCATATGGGCAAGCAATCACCCCCTTTTCATATGCGCTGCCTTGAGGCGGAGAGCTGGCTTATTTTAGTGTATCATCCAGCAGGCGCTGTTTGGCATCCGCGCTCATGGAAACCACGATAGCTTTTGCGATATCGGGCACTGGCGAGACCTTCTTTTTGTCTTTTTCTTCAAAGCTATCAAAGCGCTGAGTCTCTTTTAACGCAGCGGCCAGCTGGGATGTGGTGTTTTGAGACACAGGGTTCATAAAGCATCCTCCAAACGCTTTGATAGCGCAAAAACGAAAATCTGAGTAGAGAGGTTCAAAGATCTAATCCCTCGTCTGACCCTCATGCCCAAGAACAAGCGCGGGGTGCCGAGACGCCCCACGCTTTTCCATGTTTTATGACCTGTAGCGCGCTTGCAGCTTGGCGCTAGGCGCCGCAATTCAATGTAGGTGCCAGAAACCCTTTCATAAAATTTACAAGATTTTCAATAAGACGTTTTACCAACAATAAAACCCCCTCACTTTGCACTGATACTCACATTGATTGGAATTTGATCGCCAATACGATAGTTGTTGTAGGTATAGCTTTTGCCGCGAATTCCGTTCCACTCATAGGTAATGCGGTAGTTTTTTAAATGCGACTGCTCAGTATTAACCTGAACCAGATTGCATTGCCGCTCTGACCGATACCCGACGATAACCCGCTTTCTCTGCTGACCCTGATCTGCCGCCATCAGGCCTCCGATAACCGCGCCGGCTGCAGCGCCCCTGTCTTTTCCAGAAACCGTTCCACCCAGAAGACCTCCGATAATCATACCGCCCAAAACATCGCTAGAGCTGGCACCTCTGGTTTGCGAGATCCCATAGATTGGCACCTCTATATTCTGACAGCGGCGCTGCGGCTCAGATATTGTTTTTGTTTCGTAATTCGGCTTGATCTTTATAACCGTTGCATAGCTTTCAGCGCTCAAAAACGCCGGACTTAACGTAGCAAGCAGGGCCGCACCCAATATATTTTTCATCGTAATCTCCAATCTTGTTTCTGATTGATGACAGAAAACGATAAAAGATCATGTTATCCAAAAACCACCATTTGTTATTGAATAACGCGAGGAATTTGGCCAACTTTAGCAGGCCCTACACGCTAAGGATGTTTGCTATGACCAAAATGATTATCTCAGCTTTGGCTTTTTGGATCTGTATAAGCGGATCCGCAGCGCTTGCATCAGGCGAATGCTATTACCTATATAAAGCGAAAAAAAAACCCCCGCTCCAACTTCATTTGGGGATGATAAAAATTAATGATACCTGTAGCGCAGGGCCGCATAAGGCGCAGCTGTCGAACAGGCTAGCGCAAAACGGTTGGACCTTGATACAGATAGTCAAACAGTATCCAAAAATTGATGGAGTGAAGTTCAAAAATGATTTGGGTGAGTTCTTTCTTAAATATTAAGCCGCAAACCCTTATCCTTTGGGTCGCCGCGATTATATTGCTTTTGATAATCAGCGCGTTGGCCCTGATACTATGGTCAGTACCAGATCCACGCGTTTTCAATGACAATATTGAAAAAGTGTTTTTGGAAAATGATTTTTCAACCCAAACGGAAATCAAACTGCTGGAAGTTTTAGCCTCATCGGGCAGCCTTTTTGAAAGTTCGATCAGCCTCTATTCAAGCATTATCTTCACGCTGGTTATCATCACAATTTCTATGATGGTGATCAGTTTTGGCTCTTTGATGTCCAACATACATCTGCGGCAGCAATTTGTTGCGCTGAAAAACAGCGCGCTGCAGGTCAATGGGATCGAGTTAAGCCGTGCCGAAAATTCGGTGAAAATAAATGGCGATTGGCTGCACTTAACCAAAGGCAGCATGGAAACTTTAAGCGTACTTTTGGAAGCGACATTAGACGGTGATTTTCTATCCGGCTTAGATGTTGAAACTTTGGTTTCGGGAAAAAATGCCGCCAATTGTGAGGATGCCGCTGGCGTGATGCGGATCAAAAGGCTGCGCGATAATATCGGAAATCAGATTGTCGCGCAGCACCTCATTCAGAATATTCCGGGCAAAGGCTACCAGATTAAAGTTTCCAAAAATAATATTGTGATCAACTGACGCGCCGGCTGGCAGATGTTTGACCCAAGACGCCGGCAAATAACGCTCGACTCGCGATTGGATATGCCGGTTCATATTAAATGAATTTAAGGTTGAGCCATCTCAATCAGCGCAGCTATAAGACGTAAAGATTGTCATCAAAGGTGCGGATCGTAAATTTTTACCGCATCTTACAAAGCGCGTTTCCACATACCACAGTGATCAAAGGCAGGCCAATGTCATCTCCTGCGCAAATAAACGCATGCGCCGGTTCATCCGTCGCTTGTCTGAACGGATCAGATAGATAAAAAATTCTGGCATACTAAACTCGGGCAAAATCGGAACAAGCGCGCCCGTTTTCAAATTATCCTTCAAGATAAAATCGGGCAAATTGGCGATGCCTTGGCCTTGCAGCGCCACATGCAGCAAAAAATCTCCGCTATTGCTGTTCAACGCTGGTGTAAACTCAATCGGATAAGTTTTGCGCGTGGCCGTAGAAATCAATGGCCATCTTCCGCGCTTAGCCGCGCCAAAATGAAGCAGCCGGTGCTCTTGCAAATCCTGCAGACTATTTGGCTTGCCCCATTTGGCCAAATACGCAGCCGAAGCACAAATATGATGGCGCATAATACCAATTTTTTCGGCAACATGGGCTTGGGTCAATTGCGGTGTGATACGAATGGCAAAATCATAATTATCCCGTTCAAGGTCAACCAGTTGATCGTCAAAATCGACCGTTAAGTGAATTTCAGGATATTTCTCTATGAAGCCCATCAAAGCTTCTTTCAGAAAAGAGATCCCGAATTCCCGCGGCAAAGATACCGAAAGCGGCCCAGATATAGCGGCATGCGTGCTGCTAAAATCAGTTTCGATCTCTTCAAAATCATGAACCACCCGCACAGCCCTCTGGTATAATTCTTGGCCCGTTTCAGTCACATTCCAGCGCCCCGGCGCGCGATCAATCAACTTTGCTGAATACCGGTCTTCCAAAAGGTTTAATCGCCGGCTGACCGCTGATTTTGCAATATTAAGCCGATCCGCTGCCTTTGAAATGCTATGATTTTCAACAATCACCGTGAACAGACGCAAATCTTCCATTTGCCCCATTGTGTTCTCCTTTTTAGATCATATCGTTCGTTTTTTAATATCTTATTCTTAAAGTAAGAACATGGCAGATTTGGCACAACTTGCCAGTTTATACTGCCATTGATAGAAAAAAGGATTGGATAATATTTAGCCCTAAGGGTTCTGAAATTTCGAACGAAATCAGATAACCCACTGAAATAATTACCTTTATGATTACTGCTGACCCTAGAGAGACAGAAACAACCCAATGACTCACTATTCCCCAAGCGCCGGGTACATGACGGAAACGATACAGCGCGGCTATATTGCTTATGCCATCACACAAAATATGCTGCCCGCGCAGGCCCATCGCATGCCGCAAATTATTTCCTTGGTTGCCGCTGAAGATCGTTCAAAACCGATCCAATTTTGGCAATTGTTTTCCGTTATGGGGCAAAAGCGTATTCTGCGCATCGTCCATGATTTTTACCACCGCGTCTATGAAGACGAGGCTTGGTTTCGCGATGTTTTCGCCCGTGTTGGCGACGCAGCCCATCATGTCAGAACCCAATCGGCAATGTGGATTGATGTGATGGGCGGCGGCTTTCATTATCACGGGGCTGAGTTCAGGCTCAACTTTCATCATCAACATAATGCGTTCCAGCTGATGACCAAAGAGGGCGCAGCGCGCTGGACAAAACTGATGATTGAAACATTGCAGGCCTGCGATGCGCAGCTAAATCATGACCCACGCATTCGACCGAGTATCAACACATTCTTGCAATATTTTATGTCTAAATATGCGGCTGAATTTGGTTTTCAGACCAGCCATCTCTTTGGCCCGACAAACCCGGCAGTTAGGCGAAAAATAAATTTTATGAATATGACGGATGCGGCAATTGAAGCCTTGTCTGATGCTGATCTGAAAGAGGGGCTGTCGGCGCGGGGGGTCGATTTGAGCAGCAGCCAAGAAAGACAGGCATTGATCAAAAAAGCCCAAAGCCTGTAACGCCGCGCCGCGTGACGGCTTGACCGTATAAAAAGGATCTATAAATGCACATGCAAAATCCGGACCGCTCTGTTGAAGAATCCCAAACCGATGCCGCTGCACGGCGCGCTAAGGGGGAGTTTGTGCGTGGTGTCAGCCGGTTCCGAAGCGCGCTGGGCAGTACCGCCTTTCCCGCTGAAGCGCACCGCTATCATCTTTACGTAGCGTTGAATTGCCCCTGGAGCCATCGCGTGACTTTGGCGCGCAATCTCTTAGGGCTGCAGCATAGTATCACGCTTGACGTGGCTTTTCCAAACCGCACCGATGAGGCTGATCCCGAGGGGCCAAACCACTGGCAATTCGCGCCAGAGCGGATTGCCTCGATCAGCCAAGCGACGCTACCAGAGTGTACGCAGGAAACCGCGACCGGGCAAAACTTTCGGCTCCTTAAAAATATCTATGCAAAAGAGGGATCGCAAGAGCGCTCTGTGCCCGTGCTTTATGACAAGCACAGCCAAAGCATCGTTTCCAACGAGAGCGCCGAGATTGTAAGAATGATGAACCAGAACGCAGCCGCGCTGGGCAGTGGCCTTGCCCATGAAGAGCGCATCGATCTCTACCCTGCTGATCAAGGCTTAAGATCCCAAATTGACACGCTGAATGGCCGTATTTACGAGGCGATCAATAATGGCGCCTACAAGGCAGGTTTTTCTTCTGACCAATCGGTCTATGAGGCGGCCTTTCATAAATATTTCAATATGCTGGAAGAGTTAAATGCGCTGTTGCAGGATGGCCGCGCCTATCTGACCGGTGAGGCGTTTACCGAAGCTGATTTAAGACTATTCCCAACCTTATATCGCCACGACCCCGTCTATTATCTCCGCATGAAGCTGAATGGTGCGAAAATATTCAATTACCCGCATCTGTGGCGATGGCTCTGCCGCGTTTATGCGCTGCCAGGAGTGGCAGAAAGCGGATCTTTGACGCATTGCCTGCAAGGCTATTTCGGCCGGTCATGGAACGGCGTTATCCCACTTGGCCCCCGCCAGCCAAAGCCCTATCCAGAGGCCTATCGCCATCCGGAACTGGCTGATTGAGCCAAATCTGAGCAGAGCGCAAGATAACGGTGAAACCTACTGCCACACATAGCTGCTTGGGCTTTTCCGGCCCCAAAATTCAAGGCCCGACGCGTTGAAGCCAACTTATTTTTAGCGAACAGCGCGCGATAAGATCCTATCAGCCATATTGACGCGCGTGGGCCCAATAAGCACCTGCGGCAATAGAATGAGCGTTGCGATAGACGCGCGAGGATCCGATCCGTAAGATCATCAGAGCTGACCAGCTTTGCCTGCCATACTGCCTGTATACTCAATTTCAAAAAGAACCCGAAAACCTTTGGCGCCCGCAGATCAAACTGGGCCTTTTATCGGCCAGTCAAAGAGATACGCATTTGATTAGTTGCGAGAGATAGGGTCTTATTCATCTTGACCCCGCCGTTTGCAAATGGACCTTAACAGATATGAAACCAACCATCCTTTCCGCGCCGCACCCACGGTCTTTAGAGCTTATTTTTACCGCAAAGCGCCTTGCACAACTGCGCGAGAGCTATGCGGTGATCGAGGTTTCTGAAGATGAGATTTCAAACCTATCGCCACAAGTGCTCGCGCAGGTCCATTATATCATCGGCCAACCCCCGCTTGACCATCTTTTGCTCGAGCAGCTGAAACAGCTGAAATGCATTTTTAACGTTGAATCAAATTTGATGGATAACATGCCCTATGACACGCTATTTGAGCGCGGCATTCATGTTGTCACCACGGGCGCGGTTTTCGCGCAGCCCGTTGCCGAATTGGCTCTTGGCCTTGCGCTGGACCTCAGCCGACAAATTACCACCGCGCATCAAGCCTTTGAGAACGGCATCGAAAAATGGGGACTCGAGGGCAATCGGCTCGCAAGACTGTTGTTCAACAGCAGGATTGGCATGATCGGGTTTGGAGATCTGGGCAAGGCTTTGGCGACAATTTTGGCCGGTTTTAAACCACAGATAAAAATATACGATCCTTGGCTTCCCAACTCTTTTTTATCTGAGATTGGCACGCCCAGCTCTTTAGAAGATATATTCGACAGCTCCGATATGATCTTTGTGTTGGCCGCGGTCACGACTGAGAACCAGCATTTTATAACTGCCGACCTAATCGCGCGCATGCCCCAAGGCAGCAGTTTGGTTTTGCTCAGCCGCGCTGAGGTGATTGATTTCCCTGCGCTGATCAACGCGGTTGAAAAGGGTCATATCACCGCCGCAAGCGATGTATGGCCGCTTGAACCGATGCCAGCAGATCATCCGGTGCGCCAGCTTCCGGGGTTTTTGAAATCTGCGCATCGCGCCGGCGCCTTACAGCAATGTTTTGAAGATATGGGGGAAATGGTCTGGGAAGACTTGCAGCTCTTAGATCGCGGTCTTCCGCCGCTGGTGTGCAAACGCGCGCAAAGGGAAACCGCACGCAAAATGCAAAGCAAGCCCGTTTCGGAAAATTAATCTGATCGGGCCAAGGACCCCTATGATTTAGAGTCGCAGCTCGGCTTCAGAAGCGTTTCCCACCATTATATCGGCAGCTACGGAATTGGCTAAAACCAATCGTGCATTTGGCAGGTCATTGGCCGTTACCTTTTCAAGCGCCGCTTCTTTTGACAGGTTCGCCCACCGCGCCAGCAGGCGTTGTTTAAGAATATCCATAGGCACGTCAAGCATCGCAGTAAGATCAAAACAGGGGCGTAAATCTTGCCAACCAGGCTGATCCAACAGAAGATAATTGCCTTCAACCAAAATGATTTCAGTTTTGCGTGAAATAATCCGCGCTGAGGCAAGCGAGAGATCCAAATCGCGGTCAAAAAGCGGTACCGCGATATCGCTGCCAGCCGCTTTCACACGGCGCAGAAGATTGCTTAACCCCTCTATGTTGAAACTGGCGGGGGCGCCTTTGCGCGCCTGCAACCCCAATGCGCTGAGCACCGCGTTATCGTAATGCCAGCCATCCATCGGGATGATTTGACATTGCGCATCGCGCTCTTGGTTGAACCGCGCGCAAAGCGCATCAGCAAAGGTTGACTTGCCAGACCCTGGTGGCCCAGAAATAGCGATAATCCTGCGGTCTGCCGGGGTTAAATTGTCAAGCTTGCGCCTGAACAAGGTAAAGGTTTCATCACTCAGCAACATCACCCAAATCTTTTGGCTTCATCGCTCCGGTCATCATCGCCACAGCCTCTGACATTTCATATTTTTTGGGATCAATAACGCAGAGGCGCTTGCCCAATCGGTGGATATGAATGCGATCAGCCACTTCAAACACATGCGGCATATTATGCGAAATCAAAACAATCGAAATGCCGCGTTCGCGCACATCCTTGATCAAATCAAGCACCCGACGGGATTCTTTGACTCCGAGCGCCGCAGTAGGCTCATCCATGATGATCACCCGCGACCCAAAGGCGGTGGCGCGCGCCACTGCGATGCCCTGGCGCTGCCCGCCCGACAGAGTTTCAACCGTCTGACCAATATTTTGGATCGTCAACAGGCCTAAATCCGCAAGCATTTGTTTGGATTGCCGTTCCATTTCGGCGTGGTCAAGCTTGTAAAAAAGCTTGCCCATCAGGCCTTTTGTGCGAATTTCACGACCAAGAAACATGTTATCTGAAATTGACAATGCAGGCGATAAGGCCAGGTTTTGATAGACCGTTTCAATGCCCGCAGACCGCGCCTCAAGCGGGTTGCTGAAATGTATCTTTTTGCTTTCAAAATGGATGTCACCCGTATCCAGTTGAATAGCGCCAGACAAAGCTTTGATCAGCGTGGATTTGCCCGCGCCATTATCCCCGATCACGCCCAAAACCTCACCCGGATATAAATCAAAGTCGCAATGATCCAACGCAACCACCCGACCATATCGCTTTACAGCGTTGCGCGCGTATAAAATTGGTTCCATCAGACCGCCACCTTTCTGATCCATTGATCAAGCGCAACCGCTACGATGATCAGCAATCCGATCAACAAATAGGTCCATTGCGGATCCGTACCAATCATTCTGAGCCCCAAAGAGAATACACCAACGATCAACGCGCCGCACAGCGCGCCTAAGATCGAGCCTCTGCCACCGAATAATGAAATTCCTCCGATCACAACCGCTGTGATCGCCTCAATATTCGCAAACTGACCCGATGTCGGAGACACAGAACCGATCCGCCCCACCAAGACCCAACCGGCGGTGGCGCAAATAAATCCCGACAGCATATAAACCGAAATTAAAACCCGCTTGGTCCTGACACCCGACAATTCCGCAGCATCCGGATCATCTCCTACAGCATAAACATGCCGCCCCCAAGCCGTGTGGCGCAGCACATAGGCCAAGATGATCGCCAGCACGATCATCAAAATCACGCCATAGGTGAATACAGCGCCATAAATTTTAAACTTATTGCCCATGAATTGGAAAATCGGCGCGCGTTCGGCAATATCGGCGCCGCGGATCGTTTCATTGGCGGAATAAATAAAATTCGACGCCAGAAAAATCTGCCATGTGCCCAAGGTCACAATAAAGGGTGGAAGGCGCATGATCGCCACCAATACACCATTAATCGCCCCCATCAACGTGCCCGCTGCCAAGCCACAAATTAAAGCAATTTCGGGAGGTAACCCGTAGCGAAAAGTGAATTGTCCCATGATCACCGAAGAAAACACCATGATCGCGCCAACAGAAAGATCAATACCGGCGGTCAAAATCACCAAAGATTGGGCAAGCGCAACGATGCCAACAATCGCAACCTGTTGTAAAATCAATGTCAGCGCGAAAGGGGAAAAGAACTTACCCCCCAGCAGCAACCCAAAAATTGCCAAAGAACAAAGCAGCACCACCAAAGGGACCGCCGCGGGAGTTTGCCTAAGCCATAAGCGGATCCTATCAGGCAGCGTTTCTTCTTCGATAAATGCCGAAACTTCCTCTGCAGTGGGATCTACCCCAAGACCTTTTTCTTCGCTGATTGACACCGCTTAGCCCCCGAATTGCCATTTTGATCATGGCATAATTTTATTAAACCATGGACGATGCACGCATCGTCCATGGCAAAGTTTACAAAGATATCGCTAAAGATCCAGCTTTGATGTTTTGAGCGATCTTATCCCCAGCAAAGATCTGTGCCCTTGGCCGTGTCGATTGAGTCAACACCGGCGGCAGGCTTATCGGTCACCAAAGATACCCCAGTATCAAAAAAGTTTTTACCTGGAGTTGGAGAGGGCTTGGATCCATCATCGGCCCATTTCTTAATCGCTTCAACACCCAAAGAGGCCATCAACAATGGATATTGCTGCGAGGTGGCGCCGATGACACCGGCTTTAACATCCGCAATACCGGGGCAACCGCCATCGACAGACACGATCAAAACATCGTTTTCACGGCCAATCGCCTTCAGCGCCTCATAGGCACCGGATGCGGCTGGTTCGTTAATCGTATAGACGACATTGATCATCGGATCTTTTGCCAACAGGTTTTCCATGGCTTTGCGGCCACCTTCTTCATTGCCGGCTGTTACATCATTGCCCACGATCCGGCTATCGGTTTCATCCCCCCATTTATTGGGATCACCCAAATCGATTCCGAAGCCTTGCAAGAAGCCTTGATCGCGCAAAACGCCAACAGAAGGTTGGCTCACAGCCAAGTCCAACATACCGATTTTGGCATTTGCCGCATCAGCACCTAAAGCCGCAGCAGCCCATTTGCCGATCAATTCACCAGCTAGGAAGTTATCTGTTGCAAAAGTTGCATCCGCCGCATCCATCGGCTCAAGCGGTGTGTCCAAGGCAATGACCAGCAAACCGGCATCGCGCGCCTGCGCCACAGGGCCCACGATGGCTTTGGTGTCAGAAGCTGTGATCAAAATACCTTTTGCGCCATCAGCAATACAGGTTTCAATCGCCGCCACTTGGCTTTGATGATCCCCATCGATTTTACCAGCATAGGATTTTAAAGTAATGCCAAGCTCTTCGGCTTTTGCAGTGGCCCCTTCTTTCATTTTTACAAAAAACGGGTTCGTATCCGTTTTGGTGATCAGGCAAGCCGAGATGCCATGCCCGCCTGCAAAGGCGACGCTAGAGGCCAAGGTTAATGCCGAGGCGGCACAGGCGGTTTTAAGCGCTTTGTTCAATGTGTTTTTCATAACTTTCTCCCAGAATAATTATCAAACCCCACGGATCGCTCCATAGGACCGAAAGATCAGACGTACCAATCTGAGCTAAAAGGACAATGATTCTGACGGACTGTCAATAATTAAATCACTCTTATTTAAGTTTAAAAATTGCAGTTCGAGAAACAAAGCTTTAAGAATGATATTTAGCAACAAGGTGATTGGTCTTTAGAAAAAAATGAAAACGACCGATTTAACATCGACTTATAGCGGCAATAACCACTATGCCCGCGGATCGAATCAAACCAAAGTACGCGCTTATAATGAGCGGCTTGTGCTGACATTGATCCGACAAAACGGTCCAATGGCGAAAGCCGAGATCGCCCGCGCTACGGGTTTATC
>Ga0255756_1001147_pt1 | contig 30420 bp, 32 predicted proteins | sample 011ome_20_FD_179956 | JGI IMG/M metagenome (GOLD analysis project Ga0255756, IMG submission 179956) | Coastal salt marsh microbial communities from the Groves Creek Marsh, Skidaway Island, Georgia - 011509CT metaG (version 2) | ecosystem: Environmental > Aquatic > Marine > Intertidal zone > Salt... | reverse complement strand
GGCCAAGCACGGCAGGGGACCCGGCCGAGACGAGGCCGTAGATGCCGACAAAGGCGGCAACGAGTCCACCCAGCAGCAGTGCTGCAGAGGTGCGTCGCTGGCCGGCGGTGGAGTCGCCCTTGCGTCCGTATCCGCGGGAGTCCATGGCCGCGGCGAGGGTGACCGACCTCTCCAGAGCGCCCTCGAGGACGGGCACCGCCGATGCCGCGATCGCCCGAATGCCTGAAGTCCGTCGACCCCGCAGCCGGCGTGACGTGCGCAGCCGGTCGACATCGGACACGAGCTGGGGCGTGAACGTGAGAGCGACCACGACGCTGACGCCGAGTTCGTACAGGGCGGCCGGGACGGACTTGAGGAGCCGGGTGGGGGACGCGAGTGAGTTTGCCGCCCCGATGCAGATCAGGATGGTGGCCAGTCGCAGTCCGTCATACAAGGCCATGAGCACGGACTCGAGCGTCACGGCCCCACCGAGACGCACGCCGGCTAGCCAGTCGGGGAACTGCAGTCCGGGAAGGTCGGCAAGCACCGTCGTGCCCACTGCCGCTCCGAAGACGAGCTGCACCGCGACTCGAATGACGATGACAGCCACTCCCAGCCGCAGGAAGAAGGCGAAGGATCGTCCCCACGGATCCTCGGGGCGCCGGGCGCGGACAACGAGCGCGGCGCAGGCGATCAGGAGGGCAAGGAGCAGTGGATTGGTGGTGCGACTCGCAGCCGCCGCCATCCCCAGGGCCCACAGCCACCAGGCTCCCGGATGCAGCCATCGCGCGTCACGCATGAGTGTCTCGACCCTGTCGGCGCCGGGCGATGAGTGCGACAGCGGCACCGGCCATCAGGAGCGCCGCGACGGCGAGCGTGGCCAGGGGCGTACCGCTGGAGTCCTCCGCGGCCATCGCTGCACTGGCGGTGCCTGAACTGTCTGGTGCGCCAGCGGCATCGCCGGTGTCGCTCATGACCTGCGATGCCAGGGCCGCGACCTCCGTGTCGTCGAGGATCGGGGCGCACTCGGACGCTGGGTAGCCGGCAAGTCCGCACACGAGGCCGTTGTCCGTGCGCACCTCCACGACGGACCGAACGACGTCGTACCCGGTGTCGTCGTCACCAGCGATGACACATGTCGCGATCGGAGCGAAGGGGGTCTCGCCCTCGGGAGCCACGCGCACGTCTCCCGGCTCGATGATGAGGGCGACCCGCTTCGATCCGGGAGCAGGGTCCGCTGCGCCGCAGACGGCAGCGAAGTCGGGAGCCGTGGCTGGCTGGGCTTCGACGCTTCCGTCCTCGCTCGTGATGCCGAAGGTCCAGCCCAGGACATCACCGTCGGAGGGGATGGAGAAGGCCGGGCCGGCGCTGGAGAACGTCCACGTTCCTGCGCTTCCGTCCCAGTAGGACCAGTAGCGGTAGGCCGACGCGTGCGCGGCGGTGGCGGACAGTCCGACGAGCACCGCGACAGCTGTCGCGATGCTCGCCCGGACTGACCTGGAGGTCATGACTGGAGTGTGGAGAGGATCGTCGACACGAGGTTCACGCCGCCGAAGCTCCTGGCTCGGCTGCCGGTGGTCTCGGCCACTACGGCGAGGGTCCCGGCTGCAGCGGGTGAGGCCGTCGACCCGGTGCCGACGTAATCACGGGCATTGGCCTTCAGCTGCTTGACCGAGGTCGAGTACTGCGCAAGCGGCCAGTTCGCACCGACGAGACCGATGACGCTCCACGAGGTCGTGTTGTAGTCCGGCTGGGTGGCATCCATGGCTGAGGGGAGCACGCCCTTGTTGGACTTGAGCTCGTTCGCGAGGTACTGGGCCACTTGCTGGTCCAGCTTCTCGGTGCACCGCTGGGCTGCCGTGTACTTGGCTGGCGACTCCTGCAGGGGCAGACCGGTGTTCAGTCCCAGCAGCGCCTGTGCGCTGGCCAGTGGATTGGCGGCCTGACCGGCCTGGTACGCGATCGCAGCTGCTCCCTTGGAGCAGTCGCCGGCGATCGTGCGCAGGTATGCCAGACCGCGCCGCTCTGCCTTGACCTCGTTGTTCGTAGAGCGGTCCAGAGCGGCGAGCGCAAGACCGGTGGAGTTCGCGTCCGAGTCACTTCCGGCGATGTATCCCCAGCCACCGTCGGCGTTCTGGTTCGCGACGAGCCATCGGCTGGCGCTGTTGGCCTCCTTGCCCTTGCCAGCCGTGGCGAGAGCCATGGCGGCGAGGGCGGTGGAATTGGAGTCGGGTCCGGTGAAGTTGACAGGATCCGCGGCCGGGCAGGCATCGGTGGTCGACGGACGGTAGGCCACGAACGATCCGTCGGAGCACTGCTGGCGGGTGAGCCACGAAACGGCTGACGTGGGCAGCTTGGCGCCGGCTGCCTGCAGCCCGATGAGCGCGACCGACTGCCGGTACACGCCGTCGTAGGTGGGGTCGGACGTGCCGAACAAGCCGCTGTCAGTCCCGGGGGCAGCCGACGCCGTGGTGGCCGAGGCCGCTGCGCCCAGGAGCAGTGCAGTGGTGGCGGTCGCACCGATGGCGGTGCGGACGAGGCGGCGCGTGCCGCGACGGGAGATGAGGGTGGTCATGTGCATCCTTGAGGGTGAGCGGTGCCGGATCGGTGGCACGCATCCCAGCCTCAGGCGCTCCTGCGGACATGTGTCCGAAGGGCGAAAGGTGTGGATCCGAGCTCCCGTGCCGTTACCTCGACGGTTGGAGCCGCTCGCGTTCGCCAGGTGCTCCGACTCTCCCCTAGGGGAACACGGTTGCGGGACAGCGCCGGATTCGCACCGGTCTTCCCCTGGACGTCGAACGAGTGGTTTCAGTTGTGGCCGTATCCGACCACGTCCCCCGGTCGTCTGTCAAAGACCTCAGCCGGGCGAGCCTCATCAAGCCCGAGAGGCGCTGCGTGCAGGAGCGCTCGTCTTCAACGGGGGCGATGTCAGGCGTCCGGGCGCAGCCCCATGGGTCCGTAGACGACGTTCGCCTCCTCGAGCAGGGTCACCTGCTCGATGCCGGAGTCCAGCAGTGATCTCCAGTTGTCGCCGATCCACGTCTCCGCGTCCGACTGGGTCGGAAAGGACTGCGAGCGCTCTTGATCGGCCGACGGCTGTCCGGCGGCAGACTCCATCAGCCACGACCAGGAGGTCATGAGCGCTCGATCCGCTGGCCGCCGCGGCGCACTCGGGGTGGCGGGACCCGCAGGCGTCGCAACTGAAGCGCACGAAGAATGGCGTAGAGCGTGATGCCCTTGCGGGCCGCCTTGTCCGGGAACTCGCGGGATGCCTTGCGGTTGAGGGTCACCAGCAGGATCACCGTGTCGATCGCGATCAGGGCCGTGAAGGCGAAGAAGGCCAGGGATACGAACGACTGGATGGCTGGGTTTCGAACGAAACCCAGCAGTAGTACGGCGATCGCCACGAAGATGAAGAACTCGGCGACCGTGAAACGGGAATCGACGAAGTCACGCGTGAATGCCTTGGCCGGGCCCTGGTCACGGGGAGGCAGGTAGCGCTCATCGCCAGCCATCATGCCGGCGCGCTGACGGCTGCGCTCGGCGCGATCGCGCTCGCGGGAGGCCTTCTTCGCAGCCTTCGGGTCCTTGGGGATGCGCAGCTGCTGCTTGCGCGCAGCCTCCGCATCTTTGCGGGACGGAGTAGGCCGGCCCTTGGGGGCGCGTGAGTCGCCTGATTCATCTGCATCGGCGGCGGAGGCGACGGGTGACTCGTCGGGGCTTGAAGGCTTCTGGCGTCCGAACATGATCCCTGAGCCTAGTTGGTCGTGGGCGGGCGTGCCCACGAGATCCCACTGGCCGGTTAGGCTTGGCGGTAAAGCCGTCAAGGAAAGGTCTCCCGTCATGGGTCTCTGGCAGCGCTTCACCCTCATCTTCAAGTCCAAGGCGAACAAGGCGCTCGATCGCGCCGAGGATCCGCGGGAGACATTGGACTACTCCTACGAGAAGCAGCTCGAACTCCTGCAGAAGGTGCGTCGTGGCGTTGCCGATGTGGCCACGAGCCGCAAGCGACTGGAGCTGCAGATCCAGGGCCTGGCGCAGCAGGAGGCGAAGCTGGAGGAGCAGGCACGGGCCGCTCTCGCCGGCGGGCGCGAGGATCTGGCGCGCGAGGCCCTCGCCCGCCGCAGCGGACTCCATCAGCAGATCGCGGACCTGCAGGCTCAGCTCGCCACCCTGCAGGAGCAGGAGGAGAAGCTCACCATTGCGGCCCAGCAGCTGCAGTCCAAGGTTGAGGCCTTCCGCACCAAGAAGGAGACCATCAAGGCGACATACTCGGCCGCCGAGGCGCAGACCAAGATCAGCGAGGCAGTCTCGGGAATCTCCAGTGAGCTGGGAGATGTCGGTCTGGCCGTGCAGCGTGCTGAGGACAAGACGGCGCAGATGCAGGCTCGTGCCGGGGCCATCGACGAACTGGTTGCCAGCGGTGCGCTGACGGACGTCACCGGCGTTGGCAAGGACGACATCACGGTCGAGCTCGAGCGCATGGCGAGCGAGAATGAGGTCAATACGCAGCTCGAGGCCATGAAGCGGGAACTCGAGGCCGGAGGCAAGGCGCCGGAGATCGGCCAGTAGCCACCGACCGCTCGGCGGGCCCGACGAGACCATCCTGCTCATGCAGGGTGGTTGGCGCGGTTGCTGGTGCTGGGACTCGGTCTTGACCCGGCTGACGACCGCGGGAGTCGGATGCTTCGCGATCCACCTGCCCGGCTCCGGAGCGGATTCCACGCCCACAGTCGCCCTGCCCATCAGCGACTCTGCGGCGGTGATCATCGCCGCCATCGACGGACTGCCGGCCGGACCTGGAGATTCCGGGTGACGGCTGCGTCATCATCACGGATCCCGACCTCGTGGCATCGGTCCTCGTCGAGCAGTGCACCGGGAACCACCGGTAGGTTCGACGCGTCGGCTCAGTAGCAGCGCAGGGCGGGACTTCGGAGGGGAACGTGGCCAAGACTCGGTACGGCATCGACCGCGGGCTTTCCGTGCGCATGGTCGGAACGCTGTTCGGGATCGGACTCCTCTATGTGGTCCTGGCGTCCGTCCTGATCGCGCTGGGCTTCAACGCCGTATTCATCCTCGGCATCAGCGCCGCACTTCTGTTCGCCCAGTGGTGGTTCTCCGACACCCTGGCCATGTCGGCGATGCGAGCCGTTGTCGTCACGCCAGCGGATGCACCGCAGCTCCACGCCCTCGTCGACCGGATCTGTGCGATGGCCGACATGGAGAAGCCCCGGATCGGAATCGCCGACAACGATGTCCCGAACGCGTTCGCCACCGGGCGCACTCCCAGTCGTTCCGTCGTCGTGGTGACCACAGGGCTGCTGAAGAGGCTGGACCGCGATGAGCTCGAGGGTGTCCTCGCCCATGAGCTGTCGCATGTGGCCCACCGAGATGTGACGGTGATGGCGGTCGCCTCCTTCACCGCGATCCTGGCGGGCTTCATGGCGCGCAGCGTCATGTGGTCGAGCATGGGACGGGGACGGGACCAGAACGCTGCGATTCTCGTCGTTGTCGTCATGGTGGTGAGCGTCCTCGTCTACGTCATCTCGTTCGTGCTGATGCGAGCGCTGTCGCGCTACAGGGAACTCGGGGCAGACCGCGGAGCGGCCCTGCTCACCGGGCGACCATCGGCGCTGGCGCGAGCGCTCCAGAAGATCTCGGGTGACATGGCGACCATTCCCACCCGTGATCTCCGGCAGATGGAGCCGGTGAGCTCGCTCGCCTTTGCGCCGGCACTTGTGCGAGGCCGAGGCTTCAGCCTCGAGGCCGTCTTCGCGACGCATCCGCCTCTCGAGCGTCGGCTGGAGCAGCTGGCGAGGATCTCGACCGAACTCGGAGAGCGCTAGGACATGGGCTTCCTGGACTCTGTGCTCGGAAGACGCAAGGCTGTCGGGCCCAACCTGGATGCGCTCTTCGCGCTTCCGAACGCGGCGATCACGCTCCAGGTGAGTCTGGATCTTGTTCCCTCAGGCCTTGGATCCGTCGCCTTCCGTGCGCCGGAGGGCCGGGCCTTTGCGGACGTGGAGAGTCAGGTGCGCGATCTGCTGGATGCAGACGCAGGTCCACCGGTGCAGCTGGCTGTCGATGGGTTCGGCTTCACGTGGCTCGTCGTGAGCACGACCCCGGCCGATGTCCCCGCCATCGTGACCGACCTGCACGCCGTGAACACATCGCTCGTCGAGGCTGGCTTCGGGCCGCAGCTGCTGTGCTCCCAGGTGTCGTTTCGCGGACCCGACGACCGCACTGTCTCGCTCGTCTACCTGTACAAGCGTGGAACCTTCTATCCGTTCGCCCCCACGGGAGAGGACTCCCGGGACAACGTTCTCGAACTTCAGGTTCGCGACCTGTTGGCAGGGGAGCTCCCGCTCGAGCCGGAGCTCTCCCGCTGGTTCGCGATCTGGGGTGCACCGGGCCTCTAGGGGGCCGGCGGACCGTCAGTCAACCGTGGCGGCAGCCCCGGGAAGGGCCAGCATCCGATCCAGCGCCACCTTCGCCCAGGCTGCCGTGCCCGGGTCGACCTCGATGCGATTGGGAACCGTGCCGGCGACAAGGGACTCCAGCGCCCACACCACGTGAGGAAGGTCGATGCGGTTCATCGTCGAGCAGTAGCAGACGGTGCGATCGAGATAGACGATCTCCTTGTCCGGATGACGCTCCGCGAGGCGCTTCACCAGATTCAGCTCGGTGCCGACCGCCCACGCCGTCCCGGGCTCGGCCGCCGCGATGGTCGCGATGATCTTCTCGGTGGACCCGACGATGTCGGCGCGCTCGACCACCTCGTAGCTGCACTCGGGGTGGACGATCACCGTGACCCCGGGCACGCGCTCCCGCACCTCGTCCACGCAGTCCGCCGTGAAGCGACCATGAACCGAGCAGTGGCCCCGCCACAGGATCATCTTCGCGGAACGCAGCTGCTCGTCGGTGAGGCCACCGCGTGGCCGATTGGGGTTGTAGAGGACGCAGTCGTCCAGGGACAGCCCCAGATCGCGCACGGCGGTGTTGCGTCCGAGGTGCTGGTCGGGCAGGAAGAGCACCTTCTCGCCGCGCTCAAAGGCCCAAGCGAGGCTTCGTTCGGCATTGCTGGATGTGCACACTGCACCGCCATGCTCGCCTGTGAATGACTTGATGGCGGCGGTCGAGTTCATGTAGGTGATCGGCACCGTGACATCGGCGATGCCGATGTCCTCGAGCACGGCCCAGCAGTCCTCGACCTGCGGCAGCGAAGCCATGTCGGCCATCGAGCACCCGGCCGCGAGGTCCGGCAGGATCACCTGCTGGTGATCGGCTGTGAGGATGTCCGCACTCTCGGCCATGAAGTGAACGCCCTCGAAGAGGATGAACTCGGCCTCGGGATGGGCAGCCGCCTGCTGGGCGAGCTTGAAGGAATCGCCCGTCACGTCGGCGAACGCGATGACCTCGTCACGCTGATAGTGGTGTCCGAGGATGAAGACCCGGTCGCCCAGGGCCGCCTTGGCCGCCCTGGCGCGCTCCACCAGATCGGGATCGGACGGTGCCGGCAGATCGCCGGGGCAGACCACGCCGGCCTCCGTATCGGTGGCCGACTCCTGCCCCAGCAGGAGGAGGGCAAGCGGCGTGTACTCAGGCTCTGCGAAATTGTCGGCCATTCGCTAAGTGTGGCATCACCGGGTGAGCGGTCTCGCGCCCAGTGCTGAAGTGTGAGATTCTGGGAATACCTCAGGTGCCATCCGGGTTGAATCGGGTGAAATCCCGAGGCTGGGGTTCGATGCGGCAACGCAAGACTGGCACCAGAGCAAGCCACGTAACAGGGCAAGCCACGGAACAGAGCAAGGCAAGTAACAGAGCAAGGCAAGGCAACTCCGAGACCGAACGCAGCGAAAGGGCGCACACATGTCGGCAGACACCACTATCGAGGTTCCCGTGACCGATGGCCTCCTCCTGACCGAGGAAGCCGCGTCCAAGGTGAAGGTGCTCCTGGAGAGTGAGGGTCGTGACGACCTGGCTCTGCGGGTGGCGGTTCAGCCCGGTGGCTGCTCGGGCCTGCGCTACCAGCTCTTCTTCGATGATCGGTCCCTGGACGGAGACGTCGTCAAGGACTTCGGTGGCGTGAATGTCGTCACCGACCGGATGAGCGCCCCCTACCTGGGCGGTGCGACCATCGACTTCGTCGACACGATCGAGAAGCAGGGCTTCACGATCGACAACCCGAATGCCACGGGCTCGTGCGCATGCGGAGACTCCTTCCACTGAGTCTGTCGAGGGTGCATCCCTGATCTTCGTGAATGGCTGCCGGGTTCTCCCGGCAGCCATTCACGCGTTCAGGGGTGATGTGGGCTCGCGCTAGGCTGCTGGCTCGTGGCCATGCTCATAACCGGATCCATCGCGACCGATCACCTCATGACGTTCCCGGGTCGTTTCGCCGACTCGCTCGTCGCTGACAAACTCGACAAGATCTCGCTGTCCTTCCTGGTGGAGGAGCTTGAGGTCAGGCGCGGGGGAGTGGCGCCCAACATCGCCTTCGGCATGGGCTGTCTGGGACACCGTCCCGTGCTCGTGGGTGCGGTCGGACCTGACTTCGCAGACTACGAGTCGTGGCTGCAGCGCCACAACGTCGACACGAGCGGCGTCCACGTCTCCGAATCTCGTCACACGGCTCGTTTCGTCTGCACCACCGATGCCGACCAGAACCAGATCGCGTCGTTCTACCCCGGCGCGATGTCTGAGGCTCGGAACATCGAGCTGAGGCCCGTCGTGGATCGCGCAGGCAAGGCAGACGTGGTTCTCATCGGGGCGAATGACCCCGAGGCCATGCTCCGTCACACGGAGGAGTGCCGGTTCCGGGGTTATCCCTTCGCGGCCGATCCGTCGCAGCAGCTCGCGCGGATGTCGGGGGAGGAGATCGTCCCCCTCGTTGAGGGAGCGGAGGTCCTTTTCACCAACGAGTACGAGTCCGCACTCATCCAGCAGAAGACCGGCTGGAGCGACGCCGATCTGGACGCGATGGTGCAGGTCCGTGTCACGACACTCGGAGCGGCCGGTGCCCGCGTGCAGCGACGTGGCGAGGCGACCGTGACGGTGACGGTCGCAGAGGAGGATCGCAAGGCCGATCCGACCGGTGTGGGCGATGCCTTCCGGGCGGGATTCCTGAGCGGACAGGCCTGGGGTCTCGGTGACGAGCGCTCGGCCCAGATTGGTGCACTGCTGGCCACCTACGTGATCGAGACGATCGGAACTCAGGAGTACGAGCTGGCTCGGACGCACTTCCTCGAGCGGATGGCCCGCACCTACGGCGACGATGCCGCAGCCGACATCGAGCCCCATGTGGTGTGCCCCCGGCCCTGAGGCCGAAGGCGACTGACATGCCGATGGACCCTGGTCCGTGCCTGTGGGACCTTCCGGATCCTGCGGTCGCCGAGCCTGGCCAGGACCTGCTGGCCGTCGGAGCGGACCTCAGCCCGTCGACCATCCTCGAGGCATACCGTCGGGGCCTGTTCCCGATGCATGTCGAGACGGAGGAGCTGGGCTGGTGGTCGCCGGATCCTCGCGGCATCGTCCCGCTGGCCAATCTGCGGGTCACCCGATCGCTGCGCAGGTCCATGCACCATTTCGAGTTCTCCGTCGATCAGGCCTTCGCCGAAGTGATGCGTGGATGCTCGGAGGGGCGCAAGGACGGAGACTGGATCAACGAGGAGTTCCATCAGGCCTACGGCCAGCTGCACCGGATGGGCTGGGCTCACTCCGTCGAGGTCTGGCAGGGCGGGACGCTCGTGGGTGGCCTCTACGGCATCGAGATCGGCGGCCTGTTCGCCGGTGAGTCGATGTTCCATCGGGTGCGGGATGCGTCGAAGGCGGCCCTCGTGGCACTGGTCGAGACCCTGCGGTCGGGTGGCGGCGATCCCGAGAGTCGGCTGCTCGATGTCCAGTGGTGCACGGACCACCTGGCGACGCTGGGCGCGGTGGAGGTTCCTCGGCGGGACTACCTAGCCGCGCTTGACCGGGCTCTGGGTATGGAACCGGCCCTCGGTCTTCGGCACTAGCCCCGGTGTGCTCCCCATCGCCGTCTGCGTCAGTGGTGGCTGCCGTGAGTACGCGGATCGCCGCCACGACTGACGCCGGTGGGGTTGGGGTCTGCGGGATGGGGGAGCCGGGTGGGCGGACTGCGTCCTAGCCGAGGTCGCCGCGGGCCGCCGCCAGTGCCTCGGGAAGGGCCGCCAGGAAGGAGTCGACCGTCTCCTCCGTGCACCCCCAGGGCAGCGAGACGCGGACGGAGGCATCGGCGCGCAGGCCCATCGCCTGCAGCACCTGGCTCGGCATCCGAACGTCGGAGGTGCACGCGGACCCGCTCGCGACGCTGAAGCCGCGGCGGCTCAACTCGTCGACGACGGTCTCGCCGGTGACCCCGGTGCACGTGAAGGTCACCACGTGCGGGAGCCGGTCGCGCGGGTGACCGGTGACGGTGATCCCGTGGTCGACGCGGGGAAGTCTCTCGCGAATGCGCTGCGTCAGGGCGTGCGCACGATCGGCTTCGGCTTGAACGTAGGGCGCCAGAACCTCCAGAGCCGTGGCTGCCGCGGCGGCTCCCGGGATATCGGGGAATCCGCCGACCCAGCCGCGATCGGGGTTCTCCTCCGGCGTCCAGCGCAGGTGCCGCCGCACGGCCAGCACCCCGACGCCGGCCGGCCCAGCCCAGTCGCGTGCCGAGGCCGCCAGGATGTCCCAGTCCGTGGGGACCGGCCCACGGCCGATGACCTGGACCGCATGGACGAGGAGAGGGACTCCGGCCTTGCGGGCGAGCTGGTGGGCACCCGCCAGCGGCTGGAGCGTCCCCACCTCGGGGTTCGCCGCCTGAACTGCCACGAGCCCGGTCGGATCCGTCAACGCCTCAGCCAGGGCTGGCAGCGAGACGACGCCGTCATGGTCGACGGGTACGAGGTCCACCCGTTCGGCGGCACCCCGTGAGGGGCTCAGGACCGCCAGGCTCTCGACCGCGCTCGCCACGATTCTCGATGGTGTTCCGGGGCGGTTGAGCACGCCTTGGACGGCCACCCCGACGGCGGTGGGGCCCGATGTCGTCAGGAAGACCTCCTCGGGTGTCAGTCCGAGGGTCGCCGCGATGCTTGCGCGAGCGGCATCGAGGACCAGACCGGATCGGCGCCCCGCATGGTGCAGCCGGGCCGGGTCGCTCCACGCCTGATCCATGGCGGCGAGCCAGCCCCGCCGAGCGGCAGGCAGGAGCGGCTGGCCGCCGACTGCGTCCAGGTACCCGAAGGGAGGCTCGATGCCTGCCGGAGGGTCGTATGGATCGCCCGTCATGGTGGTCACGGTAGCCCTTGGTATCGGATCTGGGCCCCCTCAGGGCTCTCACGACCACGATGGGAATTGACGACCCGATCACACCCGCCGGGTGAACGGGCGAGGGTCCGAGGGTGTGCGCTAGTCTCGCCACATCCACCCTCGTAGGAAGGCGTTCAGTGCGGCATTCGAGCCACGCGAGCTCCGTGGGAGTTGCGCAGCAGAAGCAGGCCGGTCGGCGTGGGCGCGTGCGCGCCGCCGTGATGGGAGTCGGGGCCCTCGCGGTCACGGTAACCCTGTCGGGCTGCACGGTGAACGACATTCTGTTCCTGGACCTCCCCGAGCCCGCCACCAAGGAAGGGCTCATCACCCAGAACCTCTGGCAGGGGTCGTGGATTGCCGCGTGGGCGGTGGGCATCGTCACGTGGGCGCTGATGCTGTGGGCGGCTTTCGCCTACCGGCGCAAGCACCGTGACGACGCCCCGGAGCAGACGAAGTACAACATCCCGATCGAGCTTCTCTACACGGTTCTGCCGCTGATCATGCTGGCTGGACTCTTCTACTTCACGGCGCGCGACCAGGCGGACATCCTGCGGGTCAGCAACGACCAGGACTCCACGGTCGGCGTCGTCGGCTTCCGCTGGAACTGGGCCTTCAACTACCTCGACGAGGGGGCGTACGCCCTCGGCACGCCTGACCTTCCTGCGGAACTGGTTCTCCCCGTCGGCGAGAAGATCCAGTTCGAGCTCAGCTCACCGGACGTCATCCACTCGTTCTGGGTGCCGGCCTTCCTGTTCAAGATGGACGTCATTCCGGGCAAGACGAACGTCTTCGAGCTCACGCCCGACAAGGTGGGCACGTACCCCGGCAAGTGCGCCGAGTTGTGCGGTGTCGACCATGCCCGCATGCTGTTCAACGTGCGGGTGGTCGAGCGCGCTGAGTTCGACCAGTACATCGCCGACCTGAAGGCTCGCGGCCAGGGCGGAATCTTCGACACCGGCTTGAGCAATGACGAGGGCCAGATGCCTGATGAGAGGACGACATGACGATCCTGAGCGACCCACCCGTCGCAGCCTCCAGCCCGTCACCGGAAGAGCGCAAGGCCGCGCGTAAGCGCTCCTTCGGCTCTGCGGTCGTATCGTGGGTGACGTCGACCGATCACAAGGTGATCGGCTACATGTACCTGGTCACGGCGACCTTCTGGTTCTTCCTCGCCGGCCTCATGGCCCTCGTGATGCGGGCAGAGCTCACAGTCCCCGGCATGCAGTTCGTGTCCCTGGAGCAGTACAACCAGCTCTTCACCATGCACGGCACGATCATGCTCTTCCTGTTTGCGACTCCGCTCTTCGTCGGCTTCGGCAACGTGATCATGCCGCTGCAGATCGGCGCACCCGATGTGGCCTTCCCGAGACTGAACATGCTCGGCTACTGGCTCTTCTTCTTCGGCGGACTCACCGTGGCGCTCGGGTTCATCACGCCCGGCGGCGCGGCGGCCTTCGGCTGGTTCGCGTACGCGCCCCTGAGCAACGCGGTCTACTCGCCCGAGGTGGGCGCAGACCTCTGGTACCTCGGACTCGCCATGGGCGGTCTGGGCACGATCCTCGGCTCGGTCAACTTCGTCACCACCATCTTCACGATGCGGGCCCCTGGACTGACGATGTTCCGGATGCCGATCTTCACCTGGACGATCTTCGTCACCAGTCTTCTCGTGCTGCTGGCCTTCCCCGTTCTCGCGGCCGCGCTGGCCATGGCGTTCATCGACCGGGAGTACGGAGCCCTTGTCTTCGCACCGGAGAACGGTGGTGCGATCCTCTGGCAGCACCTGTTCTGGTTCTTCGGGCATCCGGAGGTCTACATCCTGGCCTTGCCCTTCTTCGGCATCGCCAGTGAGATCATCCCGGTCTTCTCGCGGAAGCCGATCTTCGGCTACAAGGGCCTGGTGTTCGCCACCCTGGCCATCGGTGCGCTGTCGATGGGCGTGTGGGCCCATCACATGTACGTCACCGGGTCGGTCTACCTGCCCTACTTCGCGATCATGACGATGCTGATCGCAGTTCCCACCGGCGTGAAGTTCTTCAACTGGATCGGCACGATGTGGAAGGGCTCGATCCAGTTCGACACTCCGATGCTGTGGACGATGGGCTTCCTCATCACCTTCCTCTTCGGTGGTCTGACCGGAATCATCCTGTCCGCCCCACCGCTGGACTTCCATGTTTCGGACAGCTACTTCGTGGTGGCGCACTTCCACTACACGGTGTTCGGCACCGTCGTCTTCCTGTTCTTCGCAGGCCTGTACTTCTGGTGGCCCAAGATGACCGGCAAGATGCTCGACGAGCGGCTGGGCAAGATCCACTTCTGGATCCTGTTCATCGGCTTCCAGGTCACCTTCCTGGTCCAGCATTGGCTGGGCGTTCAGGGCATGCCGCGGCGATACGGCGACTACCTGCCAGCGGATGACTTCACGCTGCTGAACGAGATCTCGACGTTCGGTGCAGCGCTGCTCGGTGTGTCGACGCTGTTCTTCATCTGGAACGTTCTGAAGACCTGGCGCTCGGCCCCGAAGGTGACCGTCGACGATCCCTGGGGCTGGGGTGGGTCGCTGGAGTGGGCGACCTCCTGCCCGCCTCCTCGGCACAACTTCGTGTCGCTTCCCCGGATCCGTTCGGAGCGTCCGGCATTCGACCTGCACCACCCGGAACTGGCAGCCCCCGGTGCTCACGCCGTGAGCCCAGGCACGTCGGCGTCCGTCACGGGAGGCCAGTCGTGAAGATCGAAGGTTGGCTCTTCGGCCTGGCAGCGGTGTTCTTCCTGCCGCTGTCGGCCATCTACTGGTATTTCGCTCGTGACCCGATCGGCACGACGGCACTGGCGATGTCGGCTGGTCTCGCCCTCATCGTGGCGTTCTACGTGCTGTACACGGCCAAGCGTGTCTACCCTCGCCCCGAGGATCGAATGGATGGGGAGATCGACGAGGCCGATCCTGAGTACGGGTTCTACAGCCCGCACTCGTGGTGGCCACTGGCGATCGGTCTCGGCGCGTTCATCATCGCGCTGGGGTTCATCTTCGCTGTGTGGGTCATCGTCTTCGGCCTGGCGTTCCTGCTGATCGCTCTCGTGGGCTGGATGTTCGAGTACTACCGCGGCGATTTCGCTCACTAGCCGGGTCTGATTCGTGACGAACCCTCGACCTTCCGGGTCGGGGGTTCGCGCATGTCCGGGGGAGCCGACGGTTGCCCGGTGGAGTTGGGAGTCATGGTCGAGCCTGACCGCTGAGGTGCTGTCCCTGTTGCCAGACGTGTCTGCCCGGCCTGTTCTGGTCGCGATGGATGGTCGGTCCGGGAGCGGAAAGTCGACGATGGCCGGGCGACTCGCCAGGTCGCTACCCGGGACGGTGGTGGTGCACACGGATGACCTCGCGTGGCATGAGTCCTCGTTCGACTGGGATCACCTGCTGGCGGCAGGCGTCCTGCTACCCCTTCGACAGGGCGGTGGTGTGACCTACCGGCCGCCGGCCTGGGATCGGCGTGGCCGGGACGGGGCGATTGAGGTGCCGGCTGGCTGCCCGATGGTCGTGGTCGAGGGGGTGGGCGCCGGTCGCGTGGGACTTGCATCCATCGTCGATGCGCTCATCTGGGTTCAGGCGGATGACGAGGAGGCCACTCGTCGGGGTCGTGCACGTGATGGCGGCACAGTGGAGACGGGAGGTCTCCGGCAGCAGTGCAGAGCGGCGGAGCGCGCCTTCCTCGCTCAGGATCGCCCATGGGTGCGCGCTCAGGTGACGCTCTGCGGTACGCCCGACCTTGTCCCTGCCGAGCAGATAGTGCCCACCGGCCCATGGCTCATCGGTGCAGGTGCATTGCAGGGTGCAGCTGGTCACGGTGGTGTTCTGCGCGCCGTCCGGTCGCCGGCCTGGGACTCATCCGACGCATGCCGCTGCTGAGCGGGCTGCCTCCCGAGGCGTGATCGGGCTCCACTCGCTTGGTGACGGTCAGTCCAGCGCCTGAGCAAGGTCCGCGATCAGGTCGGCCGGATCCTCCAGACCCACCGAGATCCGCAGGACACCCTCCGCGGGCTGAGCGTCGTCCGCCACCACTCGATGGGTCAACGCAGCGGGATGCTCGATCAGCGTGTCGACGCCCCCGAGGGATACGGCGTGAGTAATCACGGTCAGCCGGGAGCAGAGGTCCTCGGCGCGCGCGAAGGTCGAGACATCGAAGGCGATCATGGCGCCCGGACCGGCCATCTGGCGGCCAAGGAGGTGCAGAGGGTCGTTTCCGGGCAGCCCGGGGTAGAACACCCGAGCGATGTCCTCCCGGGCGGCGAGCCATTCGGCAACCTGGCCGGCAGATGCCTGTTGGGCCCGTAGCCGGATCGGGAGCGTTGCGAGACCTCTGTGGAAGAGATAGGCGGAAAAGGGGTCGAGAACGCCTCCTGTGACTGTTCTGAGGGGTCGTAGCTCCCGCGCTCGATCCGGACTGGTGATCACGACGCCGCCCATGGCGTCTCCGTGGCCGCCGATGTACTTGGTGGCGCTGTGCACGACATAGCCAGCACCCACAGTGAGAGGACGCTGCAGAACAGGCGTTGCGAAGGTGTTGTCGACCATCACAGGCACGTCGGGGTCAAGTGCGGCGAGCGCGGCGATGTCTCGAAGCTCGAGGGTGGGATTGCTGGGGGACTCCAGCACGATCAGTCCGGTGCGATCGGTGATCGCCCCTGCGACCTCGGCTGCGTCGACGAAGACGACGTCGGTGCCCAGGACGCCAGAGGCCAGAAGTGCGTCCGTGCCCCCGTAGAGGGGCCGGAGGGCGACGACGTGCGGCCGGCCGGCCGCAACCCGGCTTAGCAGGACCGCCGTGATGGCGGCCATGCCGCTGGCGAAGGCCAGCGCCTCCGCGGGCACGTCATCACCCTCGGCCACGTAGGACTCCAGGGAGGCGATGGCCTCCTCGAACCGGGCGACGGTGGGATTCCAGGCCCGGCGGTAGAGGGCGGTGGCGCCGTCGGCTCGAGGCTCACCGGCTGCGTAGGCGTCGTAGGCGTCTCGTCCGGCCTCGATCGACGACAGCGGGTTGGTCGTCGACAGGTCGATGGGCATCGTGTGCACACCGAGATCCGTCAGGTCCGCTCGGCCAGCATGCACTGCGCGGGTGGTGAAGGTTTCGTAACCCATGGGAGCACCTTGTCAGGTGGTCACGGACTGTGCCCCCAGAACGCCGAGAGGCCCCTCCTGTGGGGGAGGGGCCTCTCGGTACGTGCGTGTGGCTAGCGCTGCTCCACCTGCTCGGCGTTGGTCTCCGCCATGCCGGGGTGATGGAGGACTCCGCCGTGGAAATTCTGAATCTGGTCGGCGTCCTCGTAGTCGTGCAGTGGTGCCTCGACGGCTGCATCGTGGGCGGCGTGGTGCTGACCGGCCTCGATCTCCGCCGCAGAGGGCTTGGGAACGTTGACGCCGTAGAAGAACTCACTGAGGCGGTGACGCAGCATCTGCGCGCGATAGTTCTTGTTCCGCACGCCGTCGACGTCGGCCTTGTCCGGAGCCGGGATCGGTGTGTAGTCGATCTTCGCCGTGATGACAGCCATGTCCTTCTCGTTCAGTGGCTGGTGCACCTCGATGAACTCGCCGTGCGGAAGGCGCAGAACCCGCCCTGACTCGTAGCCGTGGAGCAGCTTCTCCCGGTCGCGGCGCTGGAGGCCGAGGCAGGTGCGCCGCGTGACCAGGAAGACGATCGGCGGGATGACGAACAGCGTCACCCGCAGGAACCAGATGATCGAGTTGATCGACAGGTCGAAGGCCACCGCGATGATGTCGTTCGCGCCGCCCACCCACAGCAGGACGTAGAACGAGATCGCCATCATGCCGAACGCCGTGCGCGTCGGGGCGTTGCGCGGACGATCGAGCAGGTTGTGCTCGCGCTTGTCGCCCGTGACCCAGGCCTCGATGAAGGGGTAGAGGCCGAGCGCCGTGAACAGGATGCCCGGAACGACGAGCGCAGGTATGAAGATGTTCCAGGAGATCGTCCAGCCGAAGATGACCGACTCGATGTTCGGCATGACGCGTAGAGCTCCGTCGAGGAAGCCGATGTACCAGTCAGGCTGCGATCCTGCCGACACCTGATCAGGCATGTAGGGGCCGAAGATCCAGATCGGGTTGATCGTCACCAGGCCGCCGACGAGGGCGATGATGCCGAAGACGATGAAGAAGAAGCCGCCGGCCTTGGCCATGTAGACGGGCAGGAGCGGGTAGCCCACGACGTTGTCGTTGGTGCGGCCCGGGCCGGGGAACTGGGTGTGCTTCTGCGTCCAGACGAGCATCAGGTGAACGGTCACGAGCGCCAGGATCAGGCCCGGAATGAGGAGGATGTGGACGCCGTACAGGCGCGAGATGAACTCCGTCCCGGGGAACTCGCCATCGAACAGCAGGAACGCCGCCCACGTTCCGATCACCGGGACTGCCTGCACGATCCCTCGAGCGATCTGAAGTCCCGTGCCGGATAGGAGGTCATCGGGGAGCGAATAGCCGGAGAAGCCGGCGAGCAGGCCGAACGTGGTCAGGCCGACGCCGATGAGCCAGTTGAACTCGCGGGGCTTGCGGAACGCTCCGGTGAAGAACACGCGGAACATGTGGACCGCCATGGCTGCGATGAAGATCAGCGCGGACCAGTGGTGCATCTGACGAAGAAGCAGGCCGCCGCGGACGTCGAAGGAGATGTTCAGGGCCGACTCGTAGGCCTCCGACATCTTGATGCCGTTGAGGGGGATGTAGGACCCCTCGTAGACGACCTCCGCCATCGAGGGCTTGAACCACAGGGTCAGGAAGACTCCCGTGAGCAGCACGACGATGAAGCTGTAGAGGGCGATCTCTCCCAGCATGAATGACCAGTGGTCCGGGAAGACCTTTCCCAGATTTCGGGACAGGAACTTGTTGCTGCCGACGCGCTCATCGACATAGGTGGCGGTGGCGCCGCCCACCTGCTCGACAGGGCTGGTCGTGGTCATCCGCGCTCCCAGAAACTCGGTCCGACAGGCTCGGCAAAGTCCGACATTGCTACTAGGTAGCCTTCCTCATCCACGCCGATCGGCAACTGGGGCATCCGCCGCGCCGCCGGGCCGAAGACGACGTTGCCGGCGTCGGCCAGGTCGAAGGTCGACTGATGGCACGGGCACAGCAGATGGTGCGTGCGCTGTTCGTAGAGGGCGATCGGGCAGCCCACATGGGTGCAGATCTTGGAGTAGGCGAGGATCCCCTGGTAGTCCCAGCCCTCGCCCTGCTGGGCGCGGATCTCGTCGGGTTCCATGCGCACCAGGATGATGGCCGCCTTGCCGCGCGCGTTGAGGTTCTCCTCGAGCTCCTCGACCTCCTTGAGGTCGATCGGCACGGCGGAGATCAGGCCGCCGACGGGGAGATCCTCGGGACGAACGGGTGCGTATGTGCCGTCCGAGACGATCCGCAGACCGCCGGTCCAGAGCGTGGTGGACAGGATGTCGGCGGGCGACTTCCCCTCCGTCCCAGGCTTCGGTGTCCACAGGTCGCGGAGCATGACGACGAGGGGGATCGGGAAGAGTACGAGCGCCCCGAGGAGCGTGCGGCGGATGAGGGGGAACCGAGCGAAGCCGGACTCCTCCTTGCCACGTTCGTAGTTGGCCTGAGCCTCGAGGGCGTCACGCTTGGGCGAGACCATGTCGTGACGCTGCTGCACCACCTCGACATCGGGCATGAGCTTCTTGGCCCACTGAATGGCCGCGGTGCCGATCAGGAGAATGGCCAGTCCCATCGTGAGGCCCAGAGCCACATTGCTGGCCCCCACCTCTCCGAGGACGGGGAAGTAGATGATCGTGTCCTTGTCGATGCCGAAGTACGCCACGATGAAGAGCACGACCATGAGCATGGACAGCAGGAACATGGTCGCGACCTGGCGCTCGGCGCGACGAGCTGCCTTGGGATCAGTGTCTGTTGCCCGAGGCTTGTGCGGGATATCGGCGACGGGCGAGTAGCCCAGTCTGGCTGGGGTGTTCCCGTGGCCGCTCGCCTGGTCCTGATGGGGGGTGATGTCGGTCATCGTGACTTCATTCCGATCCAGACGGCCGCGGCGATCAGGGCCGCGAAGATGGCAGTGGCGAGGAAGACACCCTCAGTCACCGGTCCGAAGCGTCCGAGGTTCATGCCGCCGGGACTCGGCGCTTCCTGAAGACCCATGACGTAGGAGATGATCGCCTGCTTGTCCTCGGTGGGAAGCTGGGTGTCGGCGAAGACCGGCATGTTCTGCGGTCCGGTGAGCATGGCTTCGTAGATGACCTGCGGAGTCGCCTCCATCAGGCTCGGCGCGTACTTGCCCTGAGTCAGTGCACCGCCCTGGCCGGCAGCCTGATGGCATTGGGCGCAGTTGATGCGGAACAGCTCGCCGCCGTATGCCTCGTCGGCGTCGGCGTAGGAGATCTGCTCGGCGGTCGGGATCGCCGGGCCGGGGCCGAGCGTGGCGACGTATGCCGCCATTGCGGCGATGTCCTCGTCGGAGTACACCGCCTCACCGGCCGGGGCCTGAGCACCCGGGGCAGCCATCGGCATGCGACCCGTGGAGACCTGGAAGTGCACGGCTGCGGCGCCGACACCCACGAGGGTGGGGCCTGTCTGGCCTCCCTGTCCCTGCAGACCGTGGCAGGAGGAGCAGCCCTCGAGGTAGAGCTGCTTGCCCGCCTCGACCTGCGTCTCGGTTCCGACGGCCATGACCGCCTCGGCGGGCTGCACGGCACCGAGGGCGGCATAGCCGCCTCCCACGACGCCGAGAGCACCGATCAACAATGCGGATGCCACGAGCGGACTGCGCCGCCGTGCGGCCAGGAACTTCACCTTCTCCGAACCTCTCTGCCGTGTCGTGTCGTGCGTGGTGGGGCGAGCCGATGCCCACCGCACCGGTGCTACTTGAGGATGTAGATCATGAAGAAGAGGGCGATCCAGACCACGTCGACGAAGTGCCAGTAGTAGGACGTGACGATCGCTCGTGAGGCCTGATCGTGAGTGAATCGCTTGGCCACGTAGGTGGTCGCGAGGACGAAGAGGAAGGCGATGAGGCCACCCGTCACGTGCAGGCCGTGGAAGCCCGTCGTGAGGTAGAAGGCCGTGCCGTACGAGTTGCTCGAGAGGGTCAGGCCCTCGCTCACGAGGACGGCGTACTCGGTCACCTGGCCGCCGATGAAGAAGGCGCCCATCAGGAAGGTGATGATGAACCAGCGACGCAGGCCCTTCACGTCGCCGCGCTCGGCCGCGAATACTCCCAGCTGGCAGGTGACGGAGGAAAGCACAAGAACGGTGGTGTTGACGCTGGCGAAGGGGATGTTGAGGAACTGCGTCTCTTCGGCCCAGACCTCCGGGTTGACCGCCCTCAGGGTGAAGTACATCGCGAAGAGCGCCGCGAAGAACATCAGTTCGCTGGAGAGCCACACGATCGTGCCGACCGCGACCATGTTCGGTCGGTTGGCGGGCGCGTGGGCGTATGCCTGGGGGATGGATGTCGCGTTGGCCACGAGTGGAGTCTGGCAGATCCCGCGAGTCTTTACTCTCTGACCCCCCGTCGAATCCATCACATTCACCTCGTTGAGGGGGCGTGACTAGAGTGTGCGCCGTGGATCCCGTTGAAGAGAAGTCTGAACTGGCCGCTGCCAGGGTTGTTGACGAGGCGTTCGAGAACGTTCCCGGCGACGGGACGGACCCGTATTCGGGTGACGCCCATGGCCAGTCCGACCCCGAGCCCACGCTCCGCGTCCTGGTGTACAGCGACGACCACACCGTGCGACAGCAGGTGATGGCGTCTCTCGGACGTCGGCCGGCAGCAGATCTCCCGGCGCTGGAGTTCGTCGAGGTGGCCACCGCACCCATGGTCATCAGCCTCGTCGACCGCGGGGGCCTCGACCTGATCATTCTCGATGGTGAGGCCGCACCCGCCGGTGGCATGGGCATTGCTCGCCAGCTGAAGGACGAGATCTACCACTGCCCGCCCACGCTCGTGCTGGTCGGACGTCCACAGGATGCCTGGCTGGCGACCTGGTCGCGGGCCGACGGCGTGGTCGCTCATCCGATTGATGCCATGGCGATGGCCAAGACGACGACGTCGCTGCTGCGGTCGCGTCATGCCGTCGCGACACGCTGAGCCCTGACGTGAGGGCCCCCACGTGGCCTGATCTCCTCGGCGATCTGGCAGCAGGTCAGGACCTGCAGGCAGTGCAGGCGTCGTGGGCGATGGAGCAGATCCTCTCGGGCAATGCCACCCCTGCGCAGTTCGGTGCCTTCGTCATGGGATTGCGCGCCAAGGGTGAATCAGCCATTGAGGTTGAGGCCCTCGTGGCCACCATGATCACCCACGCCCGCTTGCTGGACTTCGGGTCGGAGAGACCCGCAGTCGCCCTCGATGTCGTCGGCACCGGTGGAGATCAGGCTCATACCGTCAATATCTCGACCATGGCCGCACTCGTGTGCGCGGCGGCAGGCGTTCCCGTCGTCAAGCACGGGAATCGGGCCGCCTCGTCATCCACGGGGACTGCGGACGTACTCGAGCGTCTCGGTGTGGTGATCGGACTCGAGCCCGAGCAGGTGGTGGCGAGTGTCCGGGAATCGGGCATCGGCTTCTGCTTCGCGCCCGTCCATCATCCCGCTCTGCGTCACGCAGGTCCGCTGCGCCGTGAGCTTGGAATTCCCACCGTCTTCAACATCCTGGGTCCCCTGACCAATCCCGGGAACGTGGGCGCAGCACTCATCGGGTGCGCGAATGCCGCGCTGGCTCCGGTCATGGCCGATGTGCTTCATCGCCGAGGTGTGCACGCTCTCGTCGTCCGCGGTGAGGATGGCCTCGACGAGATCTCCATCTGCGCGCCCACACGGGTGTGGGCTGCCGGGGGCGATGGTGTTCACGAAGCGGTTCTTGACGCCAGAGACCTGGGCGTTCGTCTGACGGACCCTGACCTGCTCAGGGGCGGGGACAGCCAGCGGAATGCCGAACTCCTCGTTGCCGCGCTGAGCGGCCTTGATCCGGCAGGTACGGATGAGGCTCGAGTGCAGGCGATCCGTGATGCCGTCGCGGTGAACGCGGCTGCTGCGCTGGCGGTCTTCCGGGCGGCGGGTGGTGGGCTCGACGGCATGTCCGTGAACCCGTCTCCGGCGACACCCCTGCTCGAGCGCGTGGCCGAGATGCTCCCCGTTGCTCGTCGAGTCCTTGCCGACGGCTCCGCGCTGCGACTTCTTCAGGAGTGGGCGGCGGTGACCGCTCGGCTGCAGGGCTGAGGTGTCACGCCTCGCGGGGGTGTCACGTGTCAGGCGCTCCGAATGCGCGTCACCCGGGAGGCATCCCGGGGGCCGTGGGGACGGCTGGTGATCTCTGCAGCGCGATAGCCCTCGGCTGAGAGGACGGTCGGCTGTCGGCGAAGTTCGCGCAGGTGGTGGGCAAGGGTGCCGCCGCACCACACCGGCATGGCCAGCGGCTCGGTTGCCCTGACGAGACGGGCACTGCCCGTCTCGAGCCATCGGAGGATCTCGCCCGTCTCCGCTGTCAGTCCGGCGGGCAGGGGTGCCGGTGCCGGTTCGACGTGGTCGGCGGTGGCGATGAGGGCATCGATGTGGACCCGAGGATCCGTGCCTGCGCGCGCGTGGCCAGCCGCGACAAGTCGGCCGTGGCTGATGACGTGGATATCCCACCCGAGGTCCGGCGTGGCCTCGGCCGCGACGATCATGGGATCCGCGGCCAGCAGTGCCAGACGGTGGGTCCGCAAGCTCGCGCGGCACACGGCGTCAAGGCGCTCGCGCCACTGCGCCGCCTCTTCGAAGCGCTGCTGTCCAGACAGGACCCGCATGCGCTCCTGGACCGCATCGATGACGGTTCGGAGATCGCCCGACATCGCTGTGCGCAGTGCCTGGACCCTGATGTCGTAGGCCTCCCGATCGCCAGACGACGTGCAGGGAGCCAGACAGCGCCCGAGTTCGGCGAGGACGCAGCCGGCGGTGTCGGTCGTGGGTCGGCGGGCGATCCGGGTGGTGCACGTGCGGATGGGATGAGCCAGCAGCAGCGCCTCGACAGCCGATTCGGCGGATGACCGCCCGGAGAAGGGTCCCAGGTAGCGGGCCCCCTCGGCCTGATCATCGGCCACCGTTCGCACGATCGACAGCCGAGGTGCCGACTCGACCGTGAGCTTGATCCACGTCTGCCGGTCTGGACGTCGAGACCGACGGTTGTATCGGGGTTGCCGTTCGGCAATGATCCGCAGCTCACGCACCTGCGCCTCCAACGTGGTGGCGCAGACGATCGGGACCACTCGTTCAGCGATGCCCACCATCTCCGACATCCGACGGCGCTGCTCGGAAGCCGTGAAGTAGGAGCGAACCCGAGTGCGGATGCGCCGTGATGTGCCCACGTACAGGGATGAGCCCTGGGCGTCCTCGAACACGTAGACACCGGGGGAGTCGGGGAGCCCGTCGGCCAGGTGGCGCTTGGCCCGCTGGGTCGGGGTGACGCGGGACGTGAACTCGCGGAGGTCCTCGAGGGTGGTCACTCCGAATCCGGCAACCCTCTCGAGAAGGGCGTGGAGGACGTCGACCGTGGCCCGAGCGTCGTCGAGTGCGCGGTGAGTCGGTGTGACCGAGGCATGGAAGTGGGCGGCCAGGGTGGCGAGCTTGCAGTTGCGCACCTCGTCACGGTGGAGGGCCACGCGCGCCAGTCGGGCCGTGTCGACGACGCGGGGGTTGGGCCAGGGGTGTCCGTGCACCTTGCAGGCCCCGGTGAGGAATCCGACGTCGTAGGGAGCGTTGTGGGCCACCAGCACTCCGTCGCCGAGAAACTCCAGGAAGGAGGGAAGTACCGCGGCAAGTCGCGGTGCCGTGGCGACCGCGGCATCCGTGATGCCGGTCAAGGCCGCGACGAACGGGGGAATGGGGACACCCGGGTTGACGAGGGTGCCGAACTCGCGCAGGATCTCGCCGCCGCGAACGGCCACCGCCCCGACCTCGGTGATCCCGGCATCGGACGGGGCACCGCCCGTCGTCTCGAGGTCGACGATGACGAAGGTGACGTCTGCCAGTGCTGTTCCGAGGTCGTCCAGGCTGGACTGGACGGCATGCACGATGGGCGCGCTCGCGGTGTCCGGCGTGCGCCGCGAATCGGATGGCATGCGATGACCGTAGGCGCAGGCACTGACAGTCGTCGGCATCGGTAGGCTCGCGGCGTGGCCGAATCCCGCGTTATCCCCGATGACCGCTCCCGGTGGCGCTGCGCCCACTGCGGAAACCTCACCCGATTCGACGTCACCCGCACGACGCGGGTGCGCGAGTTCTGGCACCTGGACATGGCGGGTGAACCGGCTGTCGACGAGCGCGAGGTGCTGGCGGAGACCATCGAAGCGGTCACCTGTCGCTGGTGCGGGGCGGCCGACAGCATCGAGATCGTGTCGCGGCCCCAATTCGGCGGCCCGGCTGACGAGGGCCCTGGCGACGGCGGTCCGTGACCTCGTGACTGTCAGACCGCGGCTCTACCGTCGCGGTCATGATCATTGACTGTGGTTCGTGTTCGGTCGCCGGTGCCGCCTGCGACGACTGCGTTGTGACGGTTCTGCTGGGCGTTCCTGAGGTCCCCTCACTGGAAAGCTCGGGCCCCACGGCCCCGATGATGGTGGACCTGGGTGCCGATGGGCTTGAGGCCGAGGTGGCGTCTGGATCCGAGGCCATGACGGCGTCAGGGTCCGTGTCCGGGACCATAGGCGTCCCCACCGAACTGCCGGACGAGCATGCCGCCGCTCTGGCCGTCCTCGCCGACTCCGGGCTCATCCCGCCCCTGCGTCTGGTTCCGTTCGCCAGTTGAGGAAACCGGGCGGCGATGTCGCACGTCGGATGGTGCAATCGGACTGAGGGGCTCTCGTTCGTCCGTGGCTTCAGCGTTTCGTCAGGGAATTCGGGGCTCCGTCCGATATGCGGGCGAATCGGGCCTGTCGTCATCAGTCTGTTACCTTCGTGAGGCATCAGATTGATCGACGAGTTCAACGATGAACGCGACGAGCGAGACGACGAACGAGACGACGAACGAGACGACGACGGCATTCAAGGAGGCGGCGTGCGGAAGGCTCACCGGCGCGGGACTCGAACGGTCCTGCTGGGACTCCTGTCCGGCGCCCTGATCGCCACCAGCATGCTCGTGGCCCCGGTGGCATCGGCCGCCCCGCGCGATCTGCAGCAGGTGCGCGACCAGGTCCGAACCCTGCAGGCGAAGGCCGAGGCGGCCACTGAGCGCTACAACAGGGCTCGCGGACAGCTCAATGACGTGCAGTCGACCCTGGCGAACCTCAAGGACAAGGTCCGCCGAGAGCGGGACCAGCTGCAGGAGATCCTCAGTTCCGTCGACGATCTTGCGCGCTCCACGTACACCAGCGGTGGGATCGACACCTCACTCCAGGTCCTCCTTGCCGACGACCCGACCGAATTCCTGGCGCAGGCAGCCGCGCTCGACCAGGTGGCCCAGGCCCAGTCCGCGTCCTTGCGCCGGACGCAGACCGCCCGCCTGCGTCTCGCGCAGAGTGAGGCGGCCGTCAAGGACAAGGAGACCATCGCCAAGAAGTACCGCGATGAGATGTCGGATGCGAAGGCCGAAGCCGATGAGCGACTCAACGAGGCCGAGGGTGTCCTGGCCGGGCTCGAGGCTGAGGAGCGCCGTCGACTGGCGGCCCTGGCGGAGAGTGAGCGCCTGGCCTCGCTTGCGGCGGCTCGGGCTGCTTCGCAGTCACTCGGCGGTGGAGGGGGATCCTCGAGTGCAGGAGGTGGGGTTCCCGCGGTCAGTGGTCGTGCTGCGGCTGCAGTGCAGTACGCGCTCTCGCAGGTCGGTGACCGCTATGTGGCGGCGGCGGCTGGCCCGGACTCCTTCGACTGCTCAGGTCTGACGATGACGGCCTGGCGTCAGGCGGGCGTGTCACTTCCGCACTACTCGTACTCGCAGTGGAGTGGGACCAGGCGCATCTCCCTCAGCGATGCCCGCCCTGGTGACCTCGTCTTCTACTTCGGCAGTGGCGTGCACCACGTCGGGATGTACATCGGCAACGGCAAGATGGTCCATGCCGCGAATCCGGGCGCTGGCGTGCGCATCGACGCCGTCCTCGGCCCCTGGTACAACCGCTATTTCAGCGGTGTGGGGCGCGTGATCGGCTAACCGACCACGGCCACCGATCGCGGCGACTCAGAGCGTCGAGCCTCGTCCGAAGTCCTACGAGTAGGTGACGGCCTACGCGTAGAGCCGATCGACATCGGCCGCGAACTCCTGCATCACGACGTTGCGCTTGAGCTTCAAAGACGGCGTGATCTGCCCGCCCTCCTCAGTCCAGTCGACCGGCAGGATGGCGAACTTCTTGATCGCCTCGGCGTGCGACACGGCCTTGTTCGCCTCATCGACGGCTGACTGGATTGCGGCGACGAGGTCGGGGTCCTCGACCAGGTCTGCGACTGTTGCAGTGCCCTTGTCGTTCTGCTGAACCCATGCAGGGAAGGACTCCGGATCGATGGTCACGAGGGCGCCGATGAAGGGCTGGGCGTCGCCGACGACCATGCACTGGCTGACGAGCCAGTTGGCACGCAGACGATCCTCGAGGACTGCCGGCGCAACGTTCTTGCCCGCCGCCGTGACGATGAGCTCCTTCTTGCGGCCGGTGATGCGGACGAAGCCCTCATCATCGATCTCGCCGATATCGCCGGAGTGGAACCAGCCGTCTGGCTCGATCGCCTCCGCCGTAGCGGTGGGATTGTTCCAGTAGCCGGCGAAGATCTGCGGGCCGCCGAGAAGGAGTTCGCCATCCGGAGCCACCTTCACACTGGCCCCGGGCACGGGCTGTCCGACGGTGCCGATACGCAGGGCCTGTGCTCGGTTGACGGTGCTGGCGGCGGAGGTCTCGGTGAGGCCGTAGCCCTCCAGGATCGTCACGTTGATGCCGCGGAAGAAGTGTCCGAGCCGCTCACCCAGGGGTGCACCCCCCGACACGGCCCACCGCATGTTGCCGCCCATGGCATGCCGGAGCTTGGAGTAGACGAGCTTGTCGAACACAGCGTGCTTGAGCTTCAGCAGCAGGCCCGGACCCCCGTTGTCGAGGGCCCGGCTGTAATCGATCGCGACGTTCGCTGCGGTGTCGAAGATGGAGCCCTTGCCGTCGGCGACAGCCTTCTGCTGGGCGGAGTTGTAGACCTTCTCGAACACGCGAGGCACGGCAAGCAGGAAGGTGGGCTGGAATGACGCCAGGCCAGGCAGCAGCTGCTTGATGTCCGACGAGTGCCCCAGGCGCACGCCGGCGCGGATGCAGCCCAGCTGGATCGCACGGCCGAACACGTGCGCCACCGGGAGGAAGAGCAGGGTCGACGAATTCGGGCTGAGGAAGACCTCGGGCATGCCCCAGACCACCTGGTCGACCTCGAACATGAAGTTGCCATGCGTGAGCATGCAGCCCTTGGGTCGTCCGGTCGTCCCCGACGTGTAGATGATGGTGGCGAGTGACTCTGGGCTCAGGGTCTCGCGGCGCTCCTCGAGTGTCTCATCCGAGACGCTCTGACCCTCGCGGACGAGCTCGTCGATGGCGCCGTCATCGAAGACCCAGACGCGGGTGGTGGTGGGAATCTGGTCAGCGACCTCGTCGAAGGTCTTCTTGTTCTTCTCGCTCTCGAGGAAGACAGCCACCGATCCTGAGTCGCTGAGCATCCACTGGATCTGCTCGGCCGACGAGGTCTCGTACACCGGCACGCTGACGCAGCCGGCGTACCAGATGGCGAAGTCGACGAGCGTCCACTCGTAGCGTGTCCGGCTCATCACTCCGATGCGCTCGCCCGCGTCGACGCCGTTGGCGATGATGCCCTTGGCCACGGCTCGCACCTGGTCGAGGAACTCCTGGGCCGTGACGCCTTCCCAGACGTCTCCGCGCGGGACTGAGAGGGCGACGTTCTGGGGATCCTTCGACGCGTTCTCGATGATGTGGTCGACGAGGCTTCCGGTCGTCGACGTCGCGATGGCGGGGGGCAGGGAGAATTCGGTTCTCATGACATCACCGTAGATCACGTTTCCGGCCTCGGCACCTCATTTCCGCGGGCTTGTGGAACCACCATGGCATCCTGTGGTGGTGGCTTCCGTGGTGGTGACTGACGAGTCGGTGGTGGTCCTGTCGCCCGACGCCCTGCGGCGACACCTGATCGAACGCTCACGCTGGATCATGTGGTGGCCCGGAAGCGATGCCGTGCTGGTGCGGGATGACGACGCCGGAGGCCTGGAGTGGCTCCTGTCCGGGGTGCTGGTGGGTCGGTCCCGGGTGACCGTTGTGCAGCAGGTGACCGGGACTCTCGTCCGCTACGTGCTCGAAGCTGATCCGGTCGAGCCCGGGTCGCGAACCCGGCCCCGCCACCTCCCTGACTCGCCGCACGGCGAGCGGGAGCTTCGCCGGATCGAGCAGGTCCACCGCATGGCGTGGAAGCGCTCGGTCTGGTCACTCGTCGATCACGGCGACTCCAGCCCGACTCAGGCCCCGACCACGACCGCGTCACGACGAGAGCGCTGACCGGATGCGCGTGCATGTGGTCAGCGACGTTCACGGCGCTGGCGTCGAGCTGGCACGAGCCGCCGAGGGCAGTGACGTCTTCGTGTGCCTCGGAGATCTGATCCTCTTCCTGGACTATCACGATCCCGCGCGGGGAATCTTCGCCGACCTGTTCGGCGCCGACTACACCCGTGAGTACATCGAGCTGCGCACTGCGAACCGATTCGACGAGGCCCGCGCACTGAGTGCCCAGGCCTGGGCAGGCATCGGAGTGGACGGCCAGGATGGCCGCTGGAGCGTGATGCAGTCGATGGTGCGCAGCCAGTACGAGGAGCTCTTCGAGGCCCTGCCGCGGCCTGCCCTGCTCACCTACGGGAACGTCGACCTGCCCGACATGTGGCCCGACTACCTGTCGGACGGCCACCGCGTTCTGGACGGCGAGGTTGTCGACATGGGGGGTCTTCGCTGGGGCTTCGTAGGAGGTGGACTTACCAGTCCGATGCGCACGCCCTTCGAGATCTCGCCTGAGGAGTACGCCCGCAAGGTCGATCGGCTCGGTGCCGTGGATGTTCTCTTCACGCACATCCCGCCTGCTGTCCCCGAGCTCGTCTATGACGTGGAGGCCCAGCGCTTCGAGGTGGGGAGCGAGGCCCTGCTGGCCTACGTGCGCGAGCACCAGCCGCGATTCCACCTGTTCGGCCACATCCATCAGCCACTGGTGCGGCGCATGCGCATCGGGCGGACGGAGTGCATGAACGTCGGGCACTTCCACGGCACTGGCCGCCCCTTCGTCCTGGACCTGCCCTGAGCCGCAGGGAGTAGCCTTCGCCCATGGCCGACCAGACTGAGTCCAGCATCGTCATTGACGCGTCACCGTCCGAGATCATGGCGGTCATCGCCGACCTGCCGGCCTACCCGGAGTGGAGCGACGGCATCGCGCAGGTGACCGTGCTGTCGGTCTACGAGGACGACAACCGGCCGGCGGATGCCCGCTTCACTCTCGACTCCGGTGCCATCAAGGACACGTACGAGCTGGAGTACGACTGGGACGCCGACGCCAAGGTGTCCTGGACGCTGACCAAGGGTGACATGCTGACCGCGATGGACGGGATCTACGAGCTCACGGCCAACGGCGACGGCTCCACGACCGTCCACTACCGGCTCTCGGTCAACGTGAAGATTCCGATGATCGGCATGATCAAGCGCAAGGCTGAGAAGGTCATCGTCGACACGGCTCTCAAGGGGCTGAAGAAGCGCGTCGAGTCGCGCACGGCCTGACAGATCCAGTCCCGACCCAGTAGGCCGACGGAGGTGCGTGTGACGCCGCGGTTGATCCTGATGTCCGGACTGGGCGGTGCCGGGACCTCCACGCTCGCCGAGGCAACCGTGTGCGCTGCCGTCGAGAACGGTGCGTCTGCGGCCCTCGTCGACGCCAGCGGAAGCGGACGCGGGAAGGCTGCTCCGGCTGCGCTCCAATCGCTGGTGGCGGGAACGCTGGGACTGGTGGCTCGCACGGCCGGTGCAGAGGGTGTTGCACCCGAGCTCTGGAGCGGTCTGCCCTCCGCAGCCCTGGCAGCTGCTCTCGACGAGATCCGCGAGGTCCGGGCTTCAGTGGACCTGGTGGTGGTGGATGCAGGTCCGCTC
>Ga0255756_1001122_pt1 | contig 30816 bp, 33 predicted proteins | sample 011ome_20_FD_179956 | JGI IMG/M metagenome (GOLD analysis project Ga0255756, IMG submission 179956) | Coastal salt marsh microbial communities from the Groves Creek Marsh, Skidaway Island, Georgia - 011509CT metaG (version 2) | ecosystem: Environmental > Aquatic > Marine > Intertidal zone > Salt... | reverse complement strand
GAGTTATATCGCAGAGCATGTGTTGAAAATGCCAAGATCTTATTGATGGCCTATCATTTATCGCTGCCAGATTTCAAAGCGCCAGCGCGCATGCAATCTCTGCTTCAGGGCGCTTGCTGCACCGGATTACAAACCCTGCCTGCGATTGTCAGGCGCCAGCCAAAGTCAGTTGCGGCAAGCCTTTTGCAAAGCCCAAATGCCTTGCATAAAAGAAGCGCGCCGCCACTGAGGGTCAACGCCGCCAACTCTCCTCTTTCGCAAATCGGGCCCAGCGCAACGCCATTTTCAATGCGCAGCCGCAAAGGCGGAGGAAACAAAACACAGCGGGCAAAAGGCACAAACCTATACAACCGGCCGCTCATAATTCAAAATTTAGGCCGGACTAATTCTGAGCATATCGCACGCGAGGGGATTGATAAATTGCCTTAGCCCGCCCGCAGATCGACGGCACCTCTCAAAACCTCAAAAGATCGAGATGAGGCGCCATGGCCTCGCAAATCGACCAATGTAACTTTTTCCAAAAAGGCGCGAGCGATCCCGAACAAAATTCTATTCCAAATGAAGCGATCGCGTCTTTGCAAGACAAGATGGCCAGAGCCCGGCCCATGCCCTGATTTTGCAAATCCGACACGGGCTTGGTTTTTGTTTAAAGAACGAGTGATCAAAAATTGGATCCCGCAGGGGATAAAATGAATGGCCAGAAACCTCGATCGCTTATCGCCGCGATTTGACACAAATTGCAAGCCAGGCCTAAGCGCGTAAAACTTGCGTTGCGTGCGTTGAACATTCGCCATTCATTCGCTTAGCAAAAAGGGGCCACAAATGCGGCCCCTTCGGAAAAATCGACATCATAAAGCTTTATAGAAGATCAAACCGATCTGCATTCATCACTTTATTCCAGGCTGAAATAAAATCCGCCGTGAATTTGTCTTTATTATCGTCTTGCGCATAAACCTCGGCCAAAGCCCGCAATTGCGAATTGGATCCAAACACCAAATCGGTGCGGGTTGCGGTTCTAACGATCTCACCAGTTATGCGGTCTTTTGCCTCATAGCTGTTGGGTCCGGTCGCACTCCAGTCTACGCTCATATCAAGCAAACTGCGAAACCAATCCGCATTCAGCGCGCCGCCCGCGCTCCACAGGCCATGGCCATCCGCGCTGATACCCAAAGCGCGCAATCCACCAACCAACACCGTCATTTCAGCTGGCGTAAGCCCCAGAAGATGCGCACGATCCAGCATCATCTCTTCCGGTGAGACCGTAAATTCGGTTTTCTGATAATTGCGAAAGCCATCCGCCATGGGTTCAAGAACAGCAAAAGACTCAGCATCGGTTTGCTCTTCTGAAGCATCACCACGGCCCGGCGCGAAGGCCACTTCGACACCGCTGGCCATTTCAATACCAACCGCGCCGCCCAATACAATCACATCTGCCAAACTGGCCCCATATTGCGATGCAATAGGTTCAAGAACCGCCAGAACGTGCGCCAATTGGCTTGGCTTATTGACGGCCCAATCTTTTTGTGGCGCCAAACGGATCCGTGCCCCATTGGCACCCCCGCGCATATCTGTGCCGCGAAACGTCGACGCTGAAGCCCAAGCGGTTTCAACCAGCTCTTGCACGGATAAACCGCTTGCTTTGAGCGCCGCACGCAGGGCTGCAACATCGTAATCGCTGGCCCCAGCCGGCACTGGATCCTGCCAGATTAGCTCTTCCTGAGGCACTTCGGGCCCTTGATACCGAATTTTTGGCCCCATATCGCGATGCAGCAATTTGAACCAAGCCCGCGCAAATGCATCAGCCAATTCTTCAGGGTTTTGATGATAGCGCTCGGAAATCGCCCGATAAGCGGGATCTTTAATCATCGCCATATCCGCGGTGGTCATCATTGGGGTTACTTTGGCGCTGGGATCATCGACCTCAGGGGCCATATCCGCCTCGGCAACATCCACAGGCTGCCAAATATTTGCGCCCGCCGGAGATTTGGTTAAAGCCCAATCATATTTGAACAACAAATCAAAATACCCATTATCCCATTGCGTTGGATTGGCCGTCCAAGGGCCTTCAATGCCGCTGGTGGTCGTGTCACGCCCAACACCGGAACCATGGGCATTTTTCCATCCAAATCCCATCTGCTCGATTGCGCCACCTTCCGGTTCTGCGCCTACAAGCTCAGGATCGCCCGCGCCGTGCGCCTTGCCAAACGTGTGGCCGCCGGCCACCAAAGCAACTGTTTCCTCATCATTCATCGCCATCCGCCCGAAGGTTTCGCGAATATCCTGCGCGCTTAACAGTGGATCAGGATTGCCATTTGGGCCTTCTGGATTCACATAAATCAACCCCATCTGAACAGCCGCTAAAGGGTTTTCGAGCGATTGGCGCGTGTCTTCATAACGTTGATCTGCAAGCCAGTCGGTTTCAACACCCCAGTAAATATCTTCTTCGGGATGCCAAATATCCTCGCGCCCACCGCCAAACCCAAAGGTTTTGCCGCCCATGGACTCGATCGCGACATTGCCCGTCAAAATCAACAAATCAGCCCAAGAGATTTTATTGCCGTATTTCTGTTTGATCGGCCAGAGCAAACGCCGTGCCTTATCCAGATTGCCATTGTCGGGCCAAGAGTTCAGCGGTGCAAAGCGCTGCGCGCCCGTGCCGCCGCCACCGCGCCCATCACCCGTGCGATAAGTGCCCGCCGCATGCCATGTCATCCGGATAAAAAAGGGCCCATAATGACCATAATCCGCCGGCCACCATGCCTGCGAGTCGGTCATCAAAGCGTGTAAATCTTTTTTCAAAGCGTCGTAATCAAGCTGATCAAACGCTTCACTATATGAAAATTCGGGCCCCATCGGATTCGATTTTTGATCGTGCTGGCGCAAGATGTTCAAATTCAATTGGTTTGGCCACCAATCTGGATTGGTGGTTCCCGCATTGCCTGTGGTGTTTCCACCATGCATCACTGGGCAAAGTCCGGCATTGTCTTTCATCATTATCCCCCGATTTTGCGTTTCGCTTGAAGAAGCAAATAACTGTATCTAAAAAAGGCCGGCCCAAACCAATTAACGGCTTCGCAACATTTCGACTCGCGACCGACTGATATAAAAATTTACCACGCCAAATACATAAGATAAACTTGAATTTACTAATATTTTTGATAAGTTTTTCTTATGGAAGCTATAACCTTGAAACAACTTAGATATTTCGATGCGTTGGCCAAAACGCGGCATTTCAGCAGGGCAGCTGACCTTTGCGCAATTTCGCAGCCGGCGCTTTCGATGCAAATCAAAGACTTGGAAGCCCGTCTCCCTTTACCACTTCTTGAAACCGCATCAAAACCTTTGCAACTTACCCCTTACGGCGATGCTTTTGCCAAGCACGCAGGCATGATTTTGCAACATGTGCAGGAATTAGGGGATTTGGCGAACGCCTCGCATATGGCGCCACAAGGCTTGCTGCGGCTTGGCGTTATTCCAACCATTGCACCCTATCTTTTTCCCCGATTGATCCAATCTATGACCGAGGCGTTTCCAAAGTTAGAGTTAAAGCTGCGCGAAACGATTACATCAAATTTGATCACAGATATTTTAGAAGGACGATTAGATGCCGCCATTCTAGCATTGCCCGTATCGGAACCGCGGCTAAGCGAAGTGCCCCTTTTTGAAGAAGAATTTGTTTTGGTGCGCCCGTTGTCGGAAAGCGGAAAACCAGTTCCACATCCGGAATCGCTGCATGAAATGCGGCTGCTTTTGCTTGAAGAAGGGCATTGCTTTCGAGATCAAGCCCTGACGGTTTGCAACATTTCGAGCTCACAAACGCGCGACCTTATGGATGCCAGCTCGCTTTCTACGCTGGTTCAAATGGTGGGCTCTGGGCTTGGCGTTACGCTTATCCCAAACATGGCAGTCCCGCTTGAAAGCCGTTCTGCCAAGGTCGAGATGCTGCGCTTTACGGCCAGCCCTCCGAAACGAACGGTGGGCATGATCTGGCGACGAAACACGCCTTTGGAAGCGCATTTAAAGAAAATCGCAGATGTGGTTGCCGCGCCTGATAAGTTTTTGGCTTAAGCGGGTAAAAGACGTTTGATCGCGCAGCACCAAAGCGCGACTCTGGCAGGCCGCTGCATCCTTTCATATTCAGCGCAAATAATCCGCATGAAAAGCAATATGCTCTTGCATGAATGTAGATATAAAAAAGTAGCTGTGATCATAGCCTGGCTGTAGGCGCAATTGCGCGCTGTGGCCTCGCGCGGCCACCGCTTCGGCAAAGGCTTCCGGCCGCAACTTTTCTAAAAACGGGTCCTCTGATCCATTATCAATCAAAATGGGGCCGTCAAAGCCATGTTCTGCCATCAATTGGCTGGCATCATGGGGCGCCCAAAGGCCCTTATCTTCGCCCAAATAGGCGGTAAATTGTTTGATCCCCCAATCCGATTTCATCGGGTTGCAAATCGGTGCAAACGCAGACACCGATTTAAAGCGCCCAGGTTGGCGCAGAGCGAGCGTCAAAGCCCCGTGCCCGCCCATGGAATGGCCACTGATAGATTGCCGCGACATATCGATTGAAAATGACGCTTCAATGAGGGAAGGCAATTCTTCAGCGATGTAATCCCACATGTTAAAATGGGGCGCCCAAGGCGCTTGCGTGGCGTTTACATAGAACCCTGCGCCCTGCCCTAAATCAAACGCCTCATCATCAGCGACGCCCACGCCGCGCGGCGAAGTATCGGGAAAAATCAGCGCCACATCATGCTGCGCGGCCCAGCTTTGCGCCCCCGCTTTAACCATCGCGTTTTCATGCGTGCAGGTAAGACCAGATAAAAACCAAATCAGTGGCACTTTTTGGCTTTGCGCAAGCTGCGGAAGAAACAGGCCGAAGGTCATTTCACATGACAGAGCAGCAGAGCTATGCTTATAGACGCCTTGAACGCCGTTACAGCATTTATTTTGCGAAACTTTTTCTACAGTCATCCCTGTGCATCCTTTTTTTATGGCTGCTCCGTTCTTAAAGCAGTTGGCTCGATTGTAAAATGATTAACCTCGCAATTTTTGATCGGTCATACGACGCTGAGAGCCCGCACCGCGAACCCGATAGAATGACCGGATGATTTGACATCAAAGAAACTGGTAATGAAGCGTAAGGCAGGTTAATGAGGCGTTTAAACGCCGGAAAACAAAAAGCTGCACGCTCTTACATGATCAAAAAATATATATGGCCCTTCCTGGAACCGCTGATCAACGATAAACGCCTTGAGCCGGTTTTGATGATATTTGGCACTCTGGCCGTTGTTGGGGGTATTCTATACACGCTGCTCCAGTTCATTTTGGGTTAAACGCTAGGCAATGCCTGCCCTTGCCAGGGCATCCCTAAGCTGTGTCATTCAAAGCCCGTTACATTCTTAATCCGCGGTATCTTGCACTTCATGCACTTCAATGACATTTCCATCAGGATCGTAGAAAAAGATTTGGTGCCAACCGCTCACTGCTTTATTCCCCCAATCGGAAAAGGGAACGTTCTGAGCGCGCAAATGCGCTTTGAACGCGGCTAAGTCATCCGTACGATACGCAATATGGCCACGCGCAACCGGATTGACCATTTGCCCGGCATTAAACCCTGCCAACACATCTTTTTGCGCCAAATGCATCTGCAAATGGCCATCCGATACAAAAGCAACATCGCCTGCATATCCCTGCTTTTTTTCTAAAACCGGCAAGCCTGCCACATTCGGAGAAAGCCCCATGATTTCTTGATAAAAATTATCCATCCTCGCTACATTTTCAGTGGCCAGATTAATATGATGTAATGTGAGTTTCATATTGCGCTTGCTCCGTTTTTATCTTTAATCCGCTGTCGCTTTGCATATATCTATGGGCTTTACTTACTCTGTGATACAGCCAGCGTAACAGCTCCAAACCTTTGTAAAAAGGGGTAAAACCGGCCGTCGCCAAAGCATAAGCTACGCTTAAAATCGCAGCTAAACACCCAGTCAGAGCCCTTGAAACATAAAGATCAACCGCCCCAGAAACACCATTGGCAAAAGCAAGATCTCAAGACATCCTTTGATATTTTTATCACCCAACTTACCCCGTTGGCATGGACGGATGGCCCGGGTAAACCAATTAAATATTCAAAAAAGTGATATTTATACTTGTAAATCGCAGAATTTTGCAACTTAACGCTACTCATGAACCTGACCTCCTTGCAAACTTTCTTGGCAATTCTTGAAACCGGAAGCTTGGTGCGCGCCGCAGATAAACTGAACGTCACCCAATCCACGGTGACCGCGCGGCTTAAAACGCTTGAGGAAGAGCTGGGGCAAGTGCTGATAAACCGTCAGAAATCGGGGGCGACGCTCACGCCGGCGGGGGCAAAACTCATGCGATACGCGCCGGCAATCACGGGGCTATGGCGGCAAGCGAAAAATGAAACAGGGCTGCCCGCAGGGCTTACCTCTGCCTGCAGTTTTGGATGCGAACGCGACTTATGGCATGGTGCGGGGCGGGCTTTTTTCCACTATGCGACCAGCACACAGCCCGAACTAGCGATGAGCGCAAGGCAGGGCAGCGGCCGCGATCTCACCGAATGGATCGCCACGGGCAGCATAGACATTATCGTTACGTTCGAAGCCGTGACGCGCGCCTCTCAAACGCTTTACCCGTTGCCCGCAGAAGAGCTTATTCTATGTTCAGATCGCCGCAATACGCCAATGATAGGGGATCCTAACTATATTTTCGTGGATCACGGCGCTGAATATCGCCGCGTTCATGCCGAATTTTATCACGATGCGGGTATCGCAAGACTGAATTTTGATAGCGCCTGGTGGGCGCTTCAATATCTGCTTGAAAATCCCGGTTCGGCCTATTTGCCGCGTTCATTGGCGCAACGTTACTTGGATAAGGCCGCGCTTTTCATCGTGCCGGATGCGCCCGTGTTTCACAGGAAAAAATCCTTATTGGCCTCGGATCAAGCTGTTGAAAAGTTCCACTGGCTTGAAAACGCTATCGCTCAAATTCAATCTCACGAGCGCCAACAGCATGGCCGCGCCCTCTCACAAGGGCAGGCAGACCAATAATCACTCAGAAATGAACAGATCTGTAAGCGCGAATTGATCCACATCTACCAAGCCAAGATCTGAAATCCGCAACGCCGGTATCACGACCAATGCCAATAGGGAATGTTGCATAAAGGCGTTGTGTAATGTGCATCCACAACGTTGCATGCCGCTTAAAATTGTTTGTGCTTCCGCAGCCACCTCAGCCGCGGGTCGATCAGACATCAGCCCCGCAATCGGCAAATGAACCTGCCCAATTTCTGCGCCATCCTGCCAAATCGTAGCCCCGCCGCCAATTTCGCCCAGACGGTTAACCGCCTGCGCCATCATCTCTCGATTGGTGCCAACCACGATAATATGATGGCTGTCATGGGCAACGCTGGACGCGATGGCCATATCCCCCTGATAAGCAAAGCCTTGCACGAACCCGTTACTAACGCGCCCTGTCGCACGATGACGTTCGACCAAAGCGATTTGGCACACCCCTTTATTGGCTTCGACTATCCCATCAATCACTGGTAATTTTGCGCTCAGCGCCTTAGTCGGAGCCTGATTTTCGATCACCCCAATAACTTTCACATGGGCCTCTAGCAGATTGGGTGGTGCTGCAATCTCAAAATCCGCAGCGCCTATGGTTTTTGCAAGATTAACCGTTTTTTTGGCCTCCTCTGGCCATTCATAATGCGGACAATCTGTCAAAAGCTGACCATGTTCGGCAAGTTTCTGGCCGCGCGCAAAAACCACCTCAATCGGCAAGGACACAAGATCGGATGACAAGATAAAATCAGCCCGGCGCCCCGGAGCAATACTGCCCAATTCGCGTTCAAGCCCGAAATGTGTTGCGGTATTTATCGTCGCCATTTGCAATGCAATCAAAGGCTCGCAGCCACAGTCAATTGCGTGGCGCACCACCCGATTCATATGCCCCTCATTAATCAAGGTCTCCGAGTGACAATCATCAGTGCATAAAATGAAATTTCTAGGATCTAAACCGCGTTCGGTGATGGCGGTTATTTGCCGCTCTACATCGTACCAGGCCGAGCCCAATCGCAGCATAGCCCGCATCCCCATTCGGGCGCGTAAAACCGCGTCAGCCTCTTGCGTGCCTTCATGGTCATCCGCAGCCCCACCAGCGGCATAGGCATGAAAGGGTGGGCCCAGATCGGGCGAGGCATAATGCCCTCCGACCACCTTTCCAGCCGCCTGCGTGGCCGCTATTTCAGCCAGCATTTTTTCATCTCCGGCGATCACGCCGGGATAATTCATCATTTCCCCAAGGCCTATTATGCCAGGCCAGCGCATCGCTTCAGCAACATCTTGCGGCGTAATTTCAAATCCGGTGGTTTCCAGCCCGGGCGCAGATGGCGCGCAAGAGGGCATTTGCGTGAAAATATTTATCGGTTGCAACAGCGCCTCATCATGCATCATCCGAACCCCCGCCAGACCCAGCACATTGGCAATTTCATGCGGATCGGTAAACATCGTGGTCGTGCCATGCGGGATAACGGCCGCGGCAAATTCAGCCGGGATCAGCATGCCGCTTTCGATATGCATATGCCCGTCGCACAGGCCCGGAATAAGATAGCGACCACCCGCATCGATCATTTGCGTTTTTGGGCCAATACAATGGCGCGCATCCGGCCCAACATAGGCAAACCTACCTCTGACAACGGCAATTTCCCAACCCTCAAGAACCTCGCGCGACTGAACATTGACCAACCGGCTGTTTTGAACGACCAAATCCGCGGGCGATCGCCCGGCAGCGACAGCGACCAAATCTGCAGCGCTATCTGCCCAAGATGCAAATTCACCCTTAGCCACGGTCACCTCCTTGCCTGTTCACTGATCGCAAAGGTATGGGGCTATTTGCAGTCTGTAAAGATTTTTGCCAAGTCGAAGCACCTATTCAGCGGAACGCAAAACATCCAGCGGTGCGGGTGCGGGGCAACGATTAGGGTTATTCCCTCAATGCAAGGTATCAGCCGAAACGAAGAGCATTCGCGGCTGATAAACTTACAGATCAAAGAGACCTCATGAAGCCTGCCCACCTGCGTCGAGCAGGTGATGTGCAGATGTCACTAGCCCAGCGGGCGAAACGCTGTGCGCGTTTGGCTCTGATTTGTGAGCTCATGCGCCAGCAGCCGTCCATCGGATGTCAACCCGCCAGTGGCATTAAACCAGCCGCGCTCGCTGCCATAATCAAAAAAAGATTGCTCAAGGTTCGAGGTCATTATCGAGCATATTTGAACAACCGCGCCGTATTGCGTTTCATAATATTTATCCGACATTTTAAACCTCTTAATCATCGCTCAGCATTAAGATCTAAACCACACTGAAAATAAAATAAATTTAAAAAAAATTTTAATTTATTAAAAAATTTAAAATATTAAATGCATATTTTACTTTTAAATCAGCATATTATTTTCAAATGTTTATAACAAATATTCAGAACGCGGATCTCAGCTGCAAAGCGTGAACCGCCCTTTCCCCCTACGCTTTGAGTGGTAAAGCGCCTGATCAACAGCTTGCAAAATATCCATCATCGACCAGCATTCGGCCGCCTCCACGATCCGTCCGCCCATGCTGAGACCAACCTGAACTTTATGGCTTTGAATGCTAAAAGGAAGTTTAAACCTCGTAAGAAGGCGCTCGGCCAAGCCCGACAACTCGCTCGGATCGTTCGTGCCCGTTATAAGCAATACAAATTCATCTCCCCCCAACCGAACCGCTGCATCATGCGCCCTGATTTCTTGACGCAAAATATTGCTCAGCTCTAGCAAGACCCGATCTCCGACCGGATGCCCAAACTGATCATTGACGGCTTTAAAATGATCCAGATGCTTCTGGGGTCAGAAACTCAATATTGATTTCTTCCAGAATGCGCATTCTACCTTCATTAATGGACTCGACGCCTTGATCCGTTAAAGGCGCGATTGGCGGAGCGCGATTGACCGGCAAATGCCAGGGCATCTGGTTGATCTTCGACGCGCTACCCCGTTTAGGATGTCCAGCCCGGCCCCCGCCGCGCCTTCGCCTTTCCGAATGACACTACATTTCAATTTCTACAGACAGCTACAACACCACCATGAGAAGGTGGAATTACACCTAAAACCAACCCGCTACCGACCTTTTTCGTCGTTTTCAACAAGCGTCGGGGCCAGCGGATCAGCGCAGGTTCAAATAGCTTGGGATATGGCTGATATCCGGCAAAACAACATCCGCATTAGTTTGCAAGGTCTGCTGATCAGCCAAACCACTCAGCACGCCGATACAATGCATACCGGCCGCTTTTCCTGCGATTAAATCATGCGTGCTATCCCCAACCATCGCAACATGGCTGGGTAAAATGCCAACCGATGCGCAAAATGCAAGCAATGGCTCTGCTGATGGCTTGGCGCCAAACCCACTGTCATACCCCGCGATAAAATCCAGTTTTTGAACAACGCCAACGGCATCAAGATGGGCGCGAGCACCGGCTTCTGCATCATTGGTCATCACTCCGAGTTTAAGCCCTTTCAGCCGCAAAAGGTCAAAAAACGCTGCCAAAGGTGTAATTTCTACAACCGGGGCTTTTAAACTTTCTTGCGTTAGAAAATCTTCCAGTTCTTGTTCGCTGATCCCCTCAAGCTCTCCTATTAAAGCCTCAACCAAATCTTGGTTGGTGCCAGCTATTGCAACGCTATGCGCGAAAAATGCCTGTTCTGAGAGATCAAAATCAATCGCCTCTGCCAGCTTTTTTTGTTTTGTCAAATCGCCCTGACTAAGCTGCGCTAAAACAGTCAGAAACCAGTTGCTCCAGGTGGCTTGAAAATCAAATAAAGTCCCGTCTTTATCAAATAATAAACCTTCACATTGCATCAAATCTCTTCCCTTTATTTTTGCGTTTCAAGGCCACAGACAAAAACGATACTGCTCACGTCCAATGCACAATCTCGCCTCCGGGCAAGGCTTGCCGGGCCAGAGCAATCATATTTGGATCGCAGTGACACGCTTCAGCACAATCCAACACCCATTGATCTTCCAGCAAAATAAAATCAAGAACCGCCAGCAAAAATTCGGAAGACTGTGCTTGCGCTTTCAAATCAGCAACCGAGCTGCCACTGGCATTTAGGAAAAGCGATAAAACATCCTCATCCTGCGCCATCCAAGCCAAAGCCTCTAAGGCAAAAATTTCTGCCGAATGCGGTGTCATGATAAGATCCGTGTTTGGGGGAAATGATTTATTAACACAAATCTATAAAATTATACTCAAATTATAACAAGCTTTAGAAATTGCCATCGCCATGTCAGGACATCTTCTGCTTTACAGCCCAAAAACCAAAGCTCAACTGCCGGTTGGGCAGATTTTGCGCGATGCCTTGTATCATGTCACCACAGCATCATCTCAAACCGAATTTGAAAGCTATGCGCCCCATCGGATTTGGGATTGCCTTATCATTTTAGGGGGATCACCCAGTTTATTGCATCAACTCAGCACAATAATACCAAATCAAAAAATGCCAATAATCGTTGTTTTAGAGGCTCAAAACGCCGGCTGCAGGATGCAATTTTTACGCGCAGGTGCAGATGAAATTTTGCAACGTCCGATCACGGGAAAGGCGCTCTTATCAAGGTTGCGCAGCTTGCTCCGTCGCCGGCGCGCGCGCCAAGAATTTGCGCTGCGCGCAGACACAAATCGTGCGTTGGGGTTTCACGAAACCAAAGCCGTCTTTCAATCAAAACCAAAATGCGCAGTGATCCAAATTCACCATGATCAAACCCATGCCATGCTCGATAGGTTTCACGCTTTAAAGGAGTATTCGCTTGAAATTACCACGCCTGCCGCTTTGTTTCTTAAGGATCAAAAAAGACCCTCAAACCTGTGCTATATCTTGCTCGACATCGCGCAAAACCCGCTGATTGCACATAATTTGCTGCTCAGCATGCGCACGCATGATCTTACGCGCCATGCGGCAATTATTCTTGCCAGCGCGGGCGTCGAAACGGCAACAACGCTTACCGCTCTGGATCTGGGCGCAGATGATGTGCTTTTCTCAACGTTTTCAAGCGCAGAAATTGCCCATCGCATCGCCACTCAATTAGAACATAAACGGGTCAACGATCAGTTGCGCGCGATGGTCCAAGAAGGGTTTAAAGCCGCGGTCACCGATCCCTTAACGGGGCTTTATAATCGGCGCTACGCGATGACCCATTTATGTCACCAGTTTCAGCGCGCCACGCAAGGACAAACCGCTCTTGCTTTATTCGTGCTTGACCTGGATTTTTTCAAACATGTCAATGATACCTATGGCCATGCGGCGGGCGATCAAGTTTTGCGCCGCGTTGCAAAGCTGCTGCAACATGTCACGCGCGCCTCTGACATGGTTGCGCGCATTGGCGGAGAAGAATTTCTGGTTGTGTTGCCCGACGCCTCAGCGCAAATAGCGGGGAATATCGCAGAGCGGGTTTGTATGATGATCCGCCACCTTAAAATCGGGCCTGATTTAATCGAAATAACCGCCAGTATTGGCGTGAGTTTAAGGTATAATTCGGCCCAAACCCATGCGCACCTAACCGCGCAGGAATTGCTGAAACAGGCAGATCGGGCGCTTTACCGCGCTAAGGCTCTGGGGCGCAACCGCGTCTCATACTTTTCTGAACAAGCCGCTTAGAACTCCCAGAAGATCGTATTTTTTCGCTCCCATGGCAGATATCCCTTGAAGGCCAAAGGCTTTGACGATTAGATCGCGCCGCGCAAAGGCGCTTGAAGCTCCTAATCAAAAAGAGGCGGCATTATGGGATACGCAGACGTTTACAACAGCTGGAAATCAGACCCCGAAACCTTCTGGATGGAGGCCGCGCAGGCGATTGACTGGGACCGCCCTCCCAGCTTCGCGCTGGATGCAAGCCGGGCCCCTCTTTATGAATGGTATACAGATAGCCTGGTAAACACCTGTTACAACGCGGTTGACCGACATGTTGAAAACGGCCGCGCCGCGCAAACCGCTTTGATTTATGACAGCCCGATTACGGGGGCAAAGGATTTTATCACCTTTCAGCAATTGCGCGATAAAACGGCGCTATTGGCAGGCGCATTATTGGCCAAAGGCGTTACAAAAGGCGATCGGGTCATCATCTATATGCCGATGGTTCCAGAAGCCGTAATTGCAATGCTGGCCTGCGCGCGGATCGGCGCGATTCATTCGGTTGTGTTTGGAGGTTTTGCCGCGAATGAATTGGCCGTGCGGATCGATGACGCGCAGCCCAAAGCCATTTTGGCCGCCTCTTGCGGCATAGAGCCCGGACGCATCATCGCGTATAAACCACTTATCGACGAAGCGATCGAAAGCGCGCAGCACAAGCCCGAAACGGTATTTATCTTGCAGCGTGAACAATTAAAAGCCGAGCTACAAGAGGGGCGCGACCATGATTGGTTCGAAAGCCAGCGCGGCGTAGATCCGGCCGATTGCATTCCCGTCGAGGGCAATCACCCGGCCTATATCCTTTACACATCGGGCACGACAGGTGCCCCAAAAGGGGTGGTTCGGCCAACCGCAGGGCATTTGGTGGCTCTGAATTGGTCGATGAAAAATATTTACAATGTGGACCCGGGCGATGTGTTCTGGGCAGCGTCGGATGTTGGCTGGGTGGTCGGGCACAGCTATATTTGTTACGCGCCCCTGATCCATGGCAACACCACAATCATCTTTGAAGGCAAACCGATCGGCACCCCCGATGCCGGAACCTTTTGGCGGGTTATTTCAGAACATAACGTGCGCAGCTTTTTCACCGCGCCAACCGCGTTTCGGGCCATTAAGCGTGAAGACCCGAAAGGCGAGTTTAAAGCCGCCTATGATTTGAGTTGTTTGCAAGCGCTCTATTTGGCCGGTGAACGGGCTGATCCAGATACGATAAATTGGGCGCATGATCTGCTCGGCGTTCCGGTGATCGATCACTGGTGGCAAACGGAAACAGGCTGGACCATCGCCGGAAACCCAATGGGCATAGAGCCGCTTGAGATAAAGCTGGGCAGCCCGGCTGTGGCAATGCCGGGGTATGATGTGCAAATACTGGATGAAACAGGCCAGCAAATGCCGGTCAATACTTTGGGCGCGATCGCGATTAAATTGCCCCTGCCGCCTGGAACATTACCCACGCTGTGGAACGCGCCCGAGCGGTTCGAAAAATCATACCTCGCTGCTTTCCCGGGATATTACGAAACCGGTGATGCCGGCATGGTTGATGAAGACGGTTATTTATACATTATGGCGCGCACAGATGATGTGATTAACGTCGCGGGCCATCGCCTTTCAACCGGCGCCATGGAAGAGGTGCTGGCAAATCATCCCGATGTCGCTGAATGCGCGGTTATTGGGGCCAGCGACGCGCTCAAAGGCCAATTGCCGATTGGATTTGTCTGCCTGACCAAGGGCGTCAACCGCCCGCATAGTGAGATCACCCGTGAATGCGTTCAAATGATCCGCGATAAAATCGGTCCGGTCGCCGCGTTCAAAACAGCCGCTGTCGTTGACCGGCTTCCCAAAACCCGATCTGGCAAAATTTTACGCGCAACCATGGTCAAAATCGCCGATAATGAAGCGTTCAAATTGCCCGCAACGATTGATGATCCGGTGATTTTGGATGAAATCAAAGCGGCGCTGCAAGCTTTGGGGTATGCTCAATAAAGATTGCGGCGTCATCATGGCAGCGGCGTTCTTCCCTACAGGGGCTGCGTTTTAACTTGTTTATTCGGCTTGCACGTGTAGCCTGCATTTGTTTTGCGCGTATACGAAAAGGCCGAGGCACATGAGCATGTCGGATATTTGGAAGCTGTCAGCCCAAGAAACCGCATCCTTTATTCAAAAGCGAGACCTCTCTGCGCATGATAGCGTGAGCGCAGCTTTGGCGCGCCTAGACGCAGTAAATCCGAACTTAAACGCGGTGGTAGAGACTTTGGCGGAAACCGCCCTACAACAGGCAAAAGCGCTGGATCAACTGCAAGCGGACGGCGGATCTTTGGGGCCGCTCCACGGGGTGCCGGTGACCATAAAGATCAATATTGATCAAGAGGACTGCGCCACAAGCAATGGCGTTGTGGCGTTTAAAGACATCATAGCGCAGGCAGATGCCCCCGTGGTTGAAAACCTTAGGAAGGCGGGCGCGGTGATTATTGGGCGCACCAACACCCCCGAATTTTCATTTCGCGCCGATACGCAAAACCCCCTTTTCGGGCGCACGCATAATCCATGGGGCAAGCATTTATCAGCAGGAGGCTCGTCCGGCGGCGCAGGGGCTGCGGTGATGGCTGGGATTGGCGCGCTTGCGCATGGCAATGATATTGGAGGCTCGCTGCGCTTTCCAGCCGCTGCCAATGGCGCCGTGACCTTAAAGCCAGGATTGGGGCGGGTGCCCGCTTGGAATGCCAGCCAAAAAGAAGAACGTGGCATTCTGGCGCAAGCCATGTCGGTCCAAGGTCTGCTCGCGCGGCGCGCCGGCGATCTTGATTTGGCAATGCCAAGCTTGATGCAGCCCCATAGTGGCGATCCTTTTCATGTGCCCCTGCCCTATCGCTTGGCCAAGCATGATGGACCTGTGCGCGTAGCCTTTTGCCCCGACACACCGGGTTTTGAAACCCATCCAGAAATCCGCAAAGGTCTTGATAATGCTGCGGCCGCGTTAAGAGATGCCGGTTATATCGTGGAACAGACAGATCCGCCGCTGCTGGAAGAAACTGCGCTGATGGGCTATCGCAGCTTATTGGGCGAAGTCTCAAGCTTGCTTGGTGCTGATATAAAGGCTTATGGATCGCCCCAAGTTCAACAAATATTTAAGGATTACTTTGACTATTTCCCCCCTTTTGAGGGCGATGCGCTTCTAAAAACCTTGGGGCAGCGCACGCATTATGCGCGCCAATGGGGCCTGTTCATGGAAAAATATCCGCTGATACTAGCACCGTTTTTACCACAGCCGTTTTTTGCGCCAAATCGTGATTGTGAGGGGCTTGCCGGTGTTTCCGACGTATTGGGCGCCGCGCTTTGGTCATATTCTATCAATTTCATCGGCCATCCATCCGGCTGCCTGCCCGCGGGTTTGGCAGAAATAAAAGGACAGCCCTATCCGATCAATGTTCAACTGATCGCGCAGCGCTGGCGCGAAGACCTTTGCGTGGCGGCTTTGCAGGATATCGAAGCGCGTTTGGGCTATCTCTGCGATGATTTATGGCGGCGGATGGGCGCCTCTTAAACGAATTGTTCTTGCAGCAAACGCTCATCCAGCCCATGGCCAGGATCAAACAGCAACCGATGCTGCACATGCTCTTCAGAGGTGATATCGACGATCGCCACGTTGGAAATTGACGTGCTGTCAGCATCGGCCATAACGGGGCGTTTTTCTGGATCCAATACTTCAAATCGAACATGGGCTTTCTTGGGGAGCAACGCCCCGCGCCAGCGCCGCGGCCGAAACGCGTTCAGCGCCGTCATCGCCAAAACATCCGCGCCGATCGGCAAAATTGGACCATGCGCAGAATAATTATACGCAGTTGATCCGGCCGGCGTTGCCAAAAGCGCCCCATCACAGACCAATTCATCAATTCTAATCCGGCCATCCACCGAGATGCGCAATTTTGCCGCCTGTGGCCCAGCGCGCAGCAATGAAACCTCATTAATCGCCAAAGCGATATGCTCTGCCCCCGCGCTATCTGTGGCTTGCATGCGCAGCGGATTGATCGCGGTTTCTTCTGCCGCTGTGATACGCGCCAGCAAATCGTCTTCTTGATAGGGGTTCATCAAAAACCCAACTGTGCCCCTGTTCATACCATAGACCGGCAAGCCAAACTTCTGCGATGCGTGAAGCGTTTGAAGCATAAACCCATCGCCGCCAAGCGCAACGATCACATCTGCTGCTTGCGGGGCGCAATTGCCATAGCGTTCTACAAGCCTTTCAAATCCGGTTTGAGCCGCAAGTGAAGAGCTGGATGTAAAGGCAATTCGGTGATCCATTGACAGAATATCCCAAGCAAGCACGCAGCCTCATAACAAGCATACTGCGACAAAAAAGACCAGACATGGCGCGCAGAGTAAAAATAAGGTCGAATTGCGCACTTTCCGTTCTATATAAACTAATCTAAGGAGCCTTAGACCGTTTAATTCAAATCTGGAGTGCGAAATCATGAATGCGCCACAGCAACACCAAAACTTTTTTCAAGAAACGCTGGCCAGCCGCGACCCTGAGGTGTTTTCCTCAATTCGCTCAGAATTGGGCCGGCAACGCGATGAAATTGAACTGATCGCGTCAGAAAACATCGTCTCCGCTGCCGTCATGGAAGCGCAAGGCAGCATCATGACGAATAAATATGCAGAAGGCTATGCAGGCCGCAGGTATTATGGCGGGTGCCAATTCGTCGATATCGCAGAGAATCTTGCGATCGAACGCGCGTGTAAATTATTCGCGTGCGATTTTGCCAATGTTCAGCCCAATTCGGGCAGCCAAGCCAATCAAGGGGTTTTTCAGGCCCTTTTAAAACCCGGAGATACCATCCTTGGCATGTCGCTAGACGCGGGTGGACATTTGACCCATGGCGCGCGCCCAAATCAATCTGGAAAATGGTTCAACGCAGTGCAATATGGCGTGCGCGAGGATGATAACCGCATTGATTATGATCAAGTGGAAGCGCTTGCCAAAGAACATAAACCACAATTGCTGATCGCCGGTGGATCCGCGGTGCCGCGCCAAATAGATTTTGCACGGATGCGAGAAATTGCGGATATGGTCGGGGCCTATCTCCACGTGGATATGGCCCATTTTGCCGGTTTGGTGGCTGCGGGCGAGCATCCTTCGCCCTTCCCGCACGCGCATGTGGCCACAACAACAACCCATAAAACGCTGCGCGGGCCACGCGGCGGGATGATTTTAACCAATGATGAAGCGCTGGCCAAAAAGTTTAACAGCGCGATCTTCCCCGGGATCCAGGGCGGGCCCTTGATGCACGTAATCGCAGCCAAAGCCGTGGCCTTTGGCGAAGCCCTGCGCCCCGAATTCAAAACCTATATCCAGCAGGTGATTAAAAACGCACAAGCGATGTCGGATCAGCTGATCAAAGGGGGGCTTGATACCGTAACTCATGGCACGGATACGCATGTTCTATTGGTGGATTTGCGGCCCAAAGGCGTGAAGGGAAATGCAACGGAAAAAGCTTTGGAGCGGGCGCATATCACCTGCAACAAAAATGGCGTGCCGTTTGATCCGGAAAAGCCAGCCATCACCTCAGGTATCCGTCTGGGATCGCCCGCGGCAACAACCCGCGGCTTTAAAGAGGCTGAATTCCGGCAAATCGCCGATTGGATCGTTGAAGTTGTTGACGGGCTTGCCGCCCATGGTGAAGAGGGCAATAGCGCCGTTGAAAACAAGGTGAAAGCGGAAGTGAAAGCGCTCTGCGCAGGGTTTCCCGTCTATCAGAACCTGTAAGCACAGCCGCATAAAAAAGGCTAAGAATTTTTCGGGCGGGCGTTGGAAAACGTCCGCCCGAAGCTATTTATAAGGAGCTATTTGCGGTCAGCGCGGCCTTCAGCGTTGGGGCTATAATCTGGAGCTGCCACCATAAAGGCAGCCAATACATTCGCCTGATCAGGGCCAAAATCATAGGCGTTTTGCAACCCTCCGAACATTTACTATTATTTGACGACCTATCTCCATGCCTAAAAAATGTATGATAGTAGCCAATACAATTATTGGCATAATAATCAAATTTATCCCCTAAACGAGAATAAGAAATTTAATTAAAATTATTCCCGACTGCAGATACCACTTTGGAAGGTTCATCAGCATATTTCTTGGCCTTTTTACACGGATATGTTAATGGGCCGAGCCTGCCCCTACCCTTAAATTTGCTCAAGCGACGACGTCGAACTTGGCGCGGCCAAGTCCGGTCATTTTGTTGAGGATGTGGGTGCAGATCTTGGCTTGCGTCTTTTTGTTTGGAAAACTGCGCGCTTTCAGTTTAGGGCCGATGACCATCTTCCAGCGGCCCTTTTGCGTTTTTGCGCGACTGCGCTGATTATATCCGCGGTTTACCTGCGAGGCCATCCTCCCGCCAGTGCATATTGCGCAAAATGCGCTGGTGGCGAAGGGTTGGATTTCTCGCAGCTTCGGCGCTGAGAACTGCGGCTTTTGGCGGCGGAATAGTGATCTCGACATCAACCCCAAAAGCTTGACGAGCAGCTCGCTGGTGGGGTCGCCGTCATAGGCCTCATCAACAATAAAGTGGCTCACATCCCCGTCAATCTGATCCAGAAGCTCTGCTAAAGCAGTCGGATCAGCCACACCATCACTGGTCAAATCTGAACACACGATCTCGCCCGTGACAAGATAGAGCCCAAGATGCGACTTGCGCCATGATTTGCGTTTGGCTATTGTTTTATACTTGCTTTGCAGCCACTCGCCTTCACCAAATATCTTCAGGCCAGCACTGTCTACCACAAGTTGGATCGGGCCAGCCTTGTCGGAACGTGATTTCAGTGGCAAATCCAGTCCAAAACCTCGGCGCGAAAAGGTCGGGAAATCAGGCGCACGAATATCCACCCCCATGAGCCTGAAGAGGCTGCGCACAAAGCCTTCAGTTTGGCATGGCGGTGGCTTGTTAACCATGCCAAATATCAAACAAACCGTGATGGCCAGATCAGAGTAAGTCTTCTGACCACCCCTTATCTTGCGGCGCTTTGCGCGCCACAAAGCCTCCACCTGCGAACCGCAGCCAGACCATCATATCCCCGCGCTGACGCAGGCTTTCATTATAGACAGCCCAGTTGCTGATCCTATACCGCTTCTTCTCGAACTTGTGACGACGGGCGTCGTTGAATTTATGCGGCATCCAAGATATCCGATAAATTAGGAAAGCCGCATCCTAACAGTAAGGCGGGGATCCGTGCAACAAGGCCTTTCTGGGGCGTTATCAAATTCATGATTGCTGACGGTCATGCCATCATATCTCTGCTTATTCATCAGCTCGGCCGCCAATTTACCTTTGTAATTGATATAAAACAAACTCCCTTGAAACTGATCCACCCAGTCAACCAAAATGCTGTTTTGCGCCCGCGCGCGCCTCGGCAATGGCGCTCACCAAATGCGCCGAGCCTCCAAAACATTTTCCTTCGCGGTCATCTTCAGCGCTGCAACCGCCCTCATATTTACTAATCGGCTCAAAACGCGCGTGAAAATCATTAATGTGCAACACGGTCAGGCTGAAATCTGCCTGCGCGGACCCGCGCCATAAACTGCATAGGCCCAATAGTATAATAAATCTATGGAACATCGGAATTATCTCTCCTATGAAAGGCGCAAAGATCGCGGATAGGCCGTCAATTTCAATTGAAAATGCATCGCTGCTGGCGTGAGGCTCGCATGAATGGGCCTCAAAAACAGATAGAACGGAATAAGATTTGAAATGATCATTTATAAGCTTTTACGGATCACAGAATGGCAACAGCTCGAGGTTGAAAAAGAAACCCTTGGCGCCCCGATCGATCTGCTGGATGGCTATATTCACTTCTCAACAAAAGAGCAGGTGAAAGAGACTGCATCAAAGCATTTTACCGGCGTAACCCCATTGCAGCTTTTGGCCTGCGACAGCGCGGCAATGAGCAGCGATTTAAAATGGGAACCCTCGCGCGGGGGGGCGCTTTTCCCGCATCTTTATCGGGCTCTTTCCTTGAAAGATGTGCTCTGGCACCAAGAAATCGATTTCAAAGATGGGTTACATAGATTTCCGGAGCCGTTGGAATGAAAAAGTTAGAACAGCTGGGCTTGAAGGTTTTACAAAGCCTAGATCCAGAACGGGCGCATAATCTGGCAATCAAGGCCCTGCAAATGGGGCTTGTTCCAAAACCGCGCTCGCGCAGTTTTCCGCGCCTGAACGCACAGCTGGCCGGGCTGGCATTGCCAAATCCGATAGGCTTGGCCGCCGGGTTTGATAAAAACGCGCAGGCGCTGAATGGTTTGGCAGCCTGCGGCTTTGGGTTTCTCGAGGTCGGCGCGGCCACCCCGGTGGCGCAATCGGGCAACCCCAAGCCCCGATTGTTTCGCCTGCCCGGCGATCGCGCCGTGATTAACCGCTTCGGGTTTAACAATGATGGCATGGCGCAAATCGCGCTGCGTCTGCAAAAACGTCCGAAACACCCTGTCATTGGGCTTAATCTTGGCGCGAATAAAGACAGCCATGACCGCGCGGCCGATTTTGGCAGGGTCTTGCGCCATTGCGCAGCCCATCTTGATTTTGCAACCATCAATGTCAGCAGCCCCAACACCGAAAAACTGCGTGATTTACAAGGCAAAGCGGCGCTATCAGCTTTGATCGCAGGCGTCATGCAGATTCGCGATGATTTAAAAAAACCCATTCCAATCTTTTTGAAAATAGCCCCAGATCTAGACCCTGCCAGCCTTGAAGATATCGCAGAGGTGGTGCTTTTGCAGGGGATAGACGCGGTGATTGCCACCAACACAACGTTAGACCGCAACAGGTTAAACGGCCCCCATAAAGATCAAAAAGGGGGACTGTCTGGCGCGCCGCTATTTGAAAAATCCACGCGCATCCTTGCACAACTTTCCAATTTGCTCGGCGAAAAAATACCGCTGATCGGCGTCGGTGGGGTGAGCGATGCCCAGCACGCCTATGAAAAAATTCTGGCAGGCGCCAGCGCGGTTCAATTATATACGGCGCTGGCCTATCAAGGGCTTAGCTTGGTACCAACTTTGAACGAAGGTTTGGATGCGTTGCTAAAAAAGAATGGCTTTGCCTCGATCGATCAAGCCGTTGGCACCGGACGTGGGCGCTGGTTGTAAACCTGGCTAGGTGACCCGCGCCTCCAACGCAGGATAGCGCCATGCCAAGCTACAAGCGCGGATCAAAAAGGAAATCAGCAAGGCCCCCCAAAGCCCAGAAAGGCCAAAAGTTGGAACCAAAAGCACCACCGCAAGCGCATACACAGATAAACTGACCGCCATCATATTTCGCATATCACGGCTGGCGGTCGCCCCGACGAATATCCCATCCAGCATAAAGGCTGGCATTCCCAAAAACGGGGCCAAATATAAAAATGGCAGATAATGCAGCGCGGTAGTTTGTACGTCACTGGATTTCGTCATCACGGCGATTGCCCAAGGCCCAAACAAAATAACAAGACCGCATAATAATGCAGCCACCCCGAAAGCCCAATAGCTGGTGATCAAAGCGCTTCGCCGAAACGCGCTGGGATTGCGCGCCCCAAAGGCCTGCCCCACCAAGGTTTCAGCAGCAAAGGCAAACCCATCCAACGCAAAGAAACTTATCAATAATAACTGTTTCAACACTTGTGTCGCCGCCAGCGCCACATCATCAAAGCGCGCTGCAACCATCAGAAACGATACGAAAATACCCTGCAACATCAGCGTGCGCAGTAAAATATCTCGGTTGACAGAAAACATCTTCCAAAGCAGAGCTTTATTAAAAACGCGGGCCCACTCTCTCCAATATGGGGTGGCCCAAAGCGCCCGACACATCCAAAGCGCCAATATAAACCCGCTGAGTTCGGCAAGAAAGCTCGCCCATGCAACGCCAATAACGGCCCAGTTCAAACCAAGTACGAACCAAAGGTCCAATACGATATTCACGCCATTCATCCAGATCTGCAGCGCGAACACATGCCGGGTTCGCTCCTGCGCGATCAACCATCCCGTGATGCCAAAAATCGCAATCGCCGCGGGCGCGCTGAGAATTCGGATACGCATATAGGCAGAGGCATCACTTTCCACCGCAAGCGAGGCCGGCGATACCAAAAGCGCGCCATAAAATAATGGCCGCTGCAATAAGATCAGCGCCAAACCGGCCACGAATCCGATTATAACAACGCGGCTTAAAATCGCGCCCAGTTCATCAAGCTGTTCAGCGCCCAGCGCCTGCGCTGCAAGCCCCGTTGTGCCCATGCGCAAAAACCCAAATACCCAAAAAATCGTGGTGATGATCAAACTGCCCATTCCCACCGCAGCAAGCGGTATCGGTGATGCAATTTGCCCAACAACCGCCGTGTCAACCACGCCAAGCAAAGGAACCGTTATATTTGCCAGTAAAATAGGAAAGGCAATTTTTAGAACACGGGCATGCGAAATAATCATTATTTTGGGGCGCCTGAAAGATCCTGCAAGGGCGATTCCGGCATCAGAAAATGCCCTGTTGCCTGCGCAAAAATGCGCGATCGGTTATCTTGCCAAGCCTCGACAAAAACCGAAGCATAGCGCCGCCCCGAACGATTGACCCGCGCGCGCGCATAGGCATCGCGCGGCAGGCCAGAGCGCAAGTAATCAACCGAAAAATCAATTGTTTTGGGCAGGGTGATTGCGGCTGTTTCTACGCTTGCGGCATCGCGATCGGGGGCCGTTTCTATATCCTGCCACACCGCCGCCCAGCTTAATTCAATAATTGCTGCAATTTCCAAAAACGCCGCCGTTGCACCGCCGTGAAGCGCGGGCAAAGCGGGATTGCCGATCATCATCTCTTGAAACGGCATCACAGCCGTAAGCTCATCCCCGCGGCGATCAAAGTGAACCCCCATAAACTGAACATAGGGCACCGAGGCGACCAATGAGGCCAAAGCCTCATCCCGGCGCTTTTTGATCACTTGAACAGGCTCTGGTTTCGGGCTCATCGCTTTCATGCTCCGTTCACGAAGGCCCCAGAGGCCATGGCAACCGGCTTTTCCGCATTTTCATCAAGCGCAATAGCGCGCACAAACGCCACGCTGCGGGTCACGTTATAACAGGTGGCAATCGCTCTGATCGTTTGATGTGGCATTGCAGGGCGCATGTAATCCACCCGCAAATCGATGGTCGCCGTCAGGCCGCGTTGATCAGGATGGCTTAGCACCGCCGCCCCGCAACAACTGTCAAGCAAAGCAAAAACGGCTCCACCGTGGATCACCCGCGTCTGCGGATCACCAATGAAATTTTCATTGTAATCCATGTGCATCTCGGCCTCACCTTCGCCGATGCTTTCAAACCTGATCCCCAAAGCTTTTGCATGCGGGATTGCCTCCATGAAACGTTGGGCCTGTGCCATTTTATTCATCACCAAAGCTTACTCCGCATAGGTTTTTTATCTTCTCGCTTTTAATATGACTTAGAACGTGAAAAAATCACAAGGGCAATGGTTGTTCTACGCAGGGGTGCGCTCTATCTGATAGACAACAGGAGGGGGAAGATGACCGAGCCGAGGTTATCCTTTAAAGAGATGTGCGCCAAGTTTGAGGTGACACCAAGAACCCTGCGCTATTATGAGTATATCGAGCTTCTGCAGCCAGAACGCGAGGGACGATCTCGGTTTTATGGGGCGCGGGAATTGGCGCGGATGACCCTTATCATGCGCGCCCGTAAGTTTGGCTTCCAACTTGAGGAAGCCCGCCAATGGTTGGAAATTTATGAACAAGCGGGCACGCAAACCCAGTTAAAAGTGTTTGTCGATATGGCAGATCGCAAATTGCTTGAGCTACAAGACCAAGAACAACAGCTTAAGCAAACCATCAAAGACTTGAAAGGATTGCGCCAGCAAACCCTGAAAGAGATGAACAAGTTTTCTAAATAAATGACGTGACGTCTACATTACGTTAACGTCAACTTTCTGCTACGCTGTCTTTATCCAACAAGATTTCCATTACGGACAGGCCGCATCTATGGACGAAACCCACATGACAATTGGCAAAATGTGTGAAACATTTGGGGTTAGCGCAAGAACGCTTCGCTTCTATGAAACGAAAAAGCTGCTTTTTCCAATTCGCCAGGGCCAAAAACGCCTGTTCACCAAAAGAGACCGCGCAAGGCTGAAACTGATTTTAAAAGGCAAGCGCTTTGGCTTCTCGTTGGAAGAAATCCGCCAATTGCTTGATCTGTATAAATCGGATCAAGATCCGCAGATCCAAATCAAACAAGCCCATGAGCGCGCAGAGCGCCAACTCAAGGCACTCGAAGCTAAAAAACAAGAATTAGACGAAATCATTGAAGATCTTCGCAGCCAGCTCGCTTGGGGCAAGAATCTTTTATCCACACGCCCTCCTTTAAAGCCAACCATCCGCCATTTTGATCAGTAAAAGGTGTTTTCATGCCAGTTTATAACGCGCCCATCCAAGACATAAGCTTTTTGTTAAACGACGTTCTGAAATTGCAGCAGCAAGATATACCGGGTTATGAGGCGCTGGAACCCGAGCTGTTGCAAGCGATTTTAGAAGAGGGTGGCAAACTGGCATCAGAGGTACTTGCGCCTCTCAATGCCTCTGGTGACCGCGAAGGCTGCCATTTAGAAAATGGCGTTGTTCGTACTCCAAAAGGCTTTAAAGACGCCTTCGATAAGGTGAAAGACGGCGGCTGGACGGGGCTAGATTGCGATCCAGAATTTGGCGGGCAAGGGCTGCCTTATGTCGTGGCGACAGCAATCGCGGAGATCTTTGCCTCTGCAAATATGGCCTTTGGAATGTATCCCGGCCTCACCCATGGTGCCTATTCAGCGATACATACCCATGGCAGCGCAGAACAAAAAGCAACGTATCTGCCCCGAATGGTCAGCTGCGAGTGGACGGGCACGATGAATCTGACCGAACCGCATTGTGGCACCGATCTGGGGCTAATGCGCACCAAGGCAGAACCAAATCAAGATGGCAGCTACGCCATCACGGGGCAAAAAATCTTTATCTCGGCTGGCGATCACGATCTGGCCGAAAATATTATTCATCTGGTTTTGGCCAAAATTCCGGGGGGACCCGCCGGGGTGAAGGGGATCTCTTTGTTTATCGTGCCAAAGTTTTTGGTTCAAAAAGAGGGTGCATTAGGGCCAAGAAACAAGGTCTCTGTGGGCAAAATCGAAGAGAAAATGGGCATTCATGCCAATGCAACCTGCGTGATGAACTTTGATGGCGCCACGGGCTTTCTGCTGGGGCAAGCCCATAAGGGCATGCGCGCAATGTTCACGATGATGAACGAAGCGCGTTTAGGGGTTGGGGTGCAAGGCTACGCCCAAGCAGAGGCCGCCTATCAAAATGCCCTCGCCTATGCCAAAGACCGTCTGCAAGGTCGTGCGGTGACCGGACCGGAAAATCCAGATGAGGCGGCAGATCCCCTGATCGTGCACCCAGATATTCGGCGCAACTTAATGCAACAAAAAAGCTTTGTGGAAGGGGCCCGCGCCTTCGCTTATTGGGGGGCAATGTTAATTGATCAAAGCAATCGTGCAGACGATGCATCCGCGCATGGTTTGGTTAGCTTACTAACCCCAGTTATAAAAGGCTTCCTAACCGATCGCGGCTTTGAATTTTGCGTACAAGCCCAGCAGGTTTTTGGCGGGCATGGATATATCGAAGAATGGGGTATGTCACAATTTACCCGCGATGCCAGAATTGCGATGATTTACGAGGGGGCAAATGGCGTTCAAGCGTTGGATCTGGTTGGCCGAAAACTCGGCCAAGATGGCGGCAAACATGCGCTGGCCTTTTTTGAGGTGATCAAAACCTTCTGCGCCGAAAGCGCCAGTGAAAGCCCAGAGTTTAAAGCAGATTTCGTTGAGCCCTTGAAAACAGCCAGCAAACAGCTGCAAGAAGCTGCATTGTATTTTATGCAAAATGGGTTGAAATCGCCCAATACGGCTTTGGCCGGATCTTATGATTTCATGCATTTATTCGGGCATGTCTGCCTTGGCTATGCGTGGGCACGCATGGCCCAGCAAGCTTTTCGGAATTCAGCGCAAGGCACAGGTGACGCGGCGTTTAATGAGACAAAAATCAAAACAGGGCTCTATTATATGCAACGCGAGCTGCCCGCCACCGCGTTGCATCTGGCGCGTATCAAAAGCGGTGCTGATCCGGTGATGGCTTTAACCGCCGATCAATTTTGATTGAACAAAGAAAGTAAAAAAATGGGAATAATCCAATCAAACTGGATGTCTGATGAACATATGATGCTGTCTGAAATGACGGAAAAATTCATTCAAGATGAATGGAGTCCGCATTTCGAACGTTGGCGCAAACAAGGGGAAATGGACCGCGACACCTGGCAACAAGCCGGCGAACTGGGTCTGCTCTGCCCGTCGATCCCCGAAGCATATGGTGGGCTTGGGGGTGACTTTGGCCACGAAGCAACGATTTTGCTCGCGGGCAGCCGCGCCAATTTGGCCAGTTGGGGTCACGGCATTCATTCCGGAATCGTCGCGCATTATATTTTGGCCTATGGTACGGAGGAACAAAAAACCCGTTTGCTGCCAAAAATGATCTCTGGTGAACTGGTCGGGGCGCTGGCAATGACGGAACCCGCTGCCGGCTCTGATTTGCAATCGATCAAAACCAAAGCCACGCGCGATGGCAATATGTACCGCCTCAGCGGCCAGAAAACTTTTATCACCAATGGCCAACACGCCAATCTCATTTTGGTGGCGGCCAAGACAAATCCAAATGAAAAAGCCAAAGGGATGTCTTTGGTGATTTTAGAAACGGATGCGGCGGATGGCTTCACCCGGGGCCGCAAACTGGAAAAAATTGGGATGAAATCTGCAGATACGTCAGAGCTGTTTTTTGACAATATACCCGTCCCACCGGAAAATATTTTGGGCGGCGAGGAAGGCCAAGGCTTTTATCAGATGATGAAGCAACTGCCCCAAGAACGCTTGATTATAGGATGCGGCGCGGTGGGTGCGATGGAGGGCGCGGTTGCCCGCACGATCGATTATTGCAAAGAACGCCAAGCCTTTGGTGCATCGATTTTGACATTTCAAAACACAAAATTCAAACTGGCGGAATGCAAAACAAAAACCACCGTGGCGCGGGCTTTTTTAGACGCTTGCATCAGCGAACATCTGCGCGGGGAATTAACCGTCGAAAAAGCTGCGATGTGCAAATATTGGCTCACCGACACTCAAGGCGAGGTCTTGGATGATTGTTTGCAATTGCATGGCGGCTATGGGTTCATGCAAGAATACGCAATCGCCGAAATGTGGACGGATGCGCGCGTACAGCGAATTTACGGGGGCACCAATGAAATTATGAAAGAGTTGATTTCGCGCTCTCTTTAAATCAAGAAAGGCAGAATATGCGTGCCCCTCTGATCAAATAAAATACGGCGGGGCGCGGTTTTTCTTCGGCGCCCAACGGCTCTCCCGCCTGCGGCGCTGCCAAAGGTAAAAATTAAAACGTAAAATCGCGGTTAAAAAGCATGTTTGCTTTGCATAAATACTCAAAACTGCGCGGATAGGTTGGAAAGGCAAATGTCATGGAATTATACTGCTTCGGCGAAAGCGGCCACAGCTACAAAGCTGCGCTCGCGTTGCAACTGGCAGGATGCGTTTGGTCGCCAGTTTTTGTCGATTTTTTCAAAGGTGAAACACGCAGTGACGCCTATCGCACGCATATCAATCCTCTAGGGGAAGCTCCGGTTTTGCGCGATGGTGAAATTATGCTCAGCCAATCTGGCGTGATCCAAACCTATCTGGCTGAAAAAACGGGCAAACACGGGGGCGCCAGCGCGGCAGAAGCCCGCGAGGTTTTACGTTGGATTCTTTGGGATAATCACAAATTATCGGCGCTGGCAGGCACAACGCGTTTCATGATGAATTTCTTAGCTGAGGACAAGCGCCCGCAAGCCGTGATCGAGTATAATCTCGCACGGTTAAAATCCAGTTACAAAATTTTGGATCTGGCTTTAAGCGAACGCCGCTTTTTGGTGGGCGAAAGCATTACCCATGCCGATATGACCTGCTGTGGGTATTTATACTACCCCGAGCCTTTCGGCTTTCAACGCCAAGACTGGCCGAATATCGATCGTTGGCTGGATAATATTTCTGCCTGTGACGGATGGAAAGCCCCCTATGACCTTATGCCCGGCAACCCCGCTGAGCGCGCCTAAAGGAGAGCCTGTAATGACTGATGTATATATCTATGATGCCCTGCGCACCCCGCGCGGCAAAGGCCGTAAAGATGGCAGCCTGCATGAAGTTACCGCATTGCGCCTGTCAAGCCTCACGCTAAACGCGATCCAATCGCGCAATAATTTAAGCGGCCATGCCGTTGAAGATGTGATTTGGGGCAATGTTACTCAAGTTGGTGAACAAGGGGCCTGTTTGGCGCGTTCAGCGGTTCTGGCCTCTGACCTGGATGAAAGCATCCCTGGCCTGTCAATAAACCGCTTCTGCGCCTCCGGGTTAGAGGCCGTGAATCTGGCGGCAAATCAGGTGCGCGGCGGCGCGGGAGAGGGCTATATTGCAGGCGGAGTCGAAAGCATGAGCCGCGTGCCGATGGCCAGTGATGGCGGCGCGATTGCCGTTGATCCGAGCATTACTTTCGATCAATATTTCGTCCCCCAAGGCATTGGCGCCGATATTATTGCCACAGAATACGGGTTTTCGCGCGATCAGGGCGATGCGCTTGCCGTTGAAAGTCAAAAACGTGCCAAAATCGCCTGGGATGAGAACCGATTTTCCAAATCCATAATTCCCGTCGAAGATATCAACGGGATCACCATTCTGGCGCATGATGAATTCATGCGCCCAGGCACCGATATGCAATCTTTGGGCGCCTTAAAACCTTCCTTTAAGGATCAAGGTGAAGTGATGCCCGGCTTTGATAAAATTGCGATGATGAAATATCCTCATTTAGAAAAAATTCATCATATCCATCATGCTGGAAACAGCTCGGGTATCGTTGATGGAGCCGCCGCTTTGCTGATCGGTAATAAAGAATTTGGCGAAAAATTTGGGCTCAAACCCCGCGCGAAAATTCGCTCTACCGCGAAAATTGGCACCGACCCGACGATCATGTTAACCGGGCCCGTGCCCGTCACAGAAAAAATTCTGCGCGAAAGCGGTATGGCGATTGGCGATATCGATCTGTTCGAAGTCAACGAAGCCTTTGCCAGCGTGGTTCTGCGCTTTGAACAGGCCTTTGGGGTGGATCACGACAAAGTGAATGTGAATGGCGGCTCGATTGCGATGGGCCATCCTTTAGGTGCAACAGGGGCGATGATCCTTGGCACTTTGCTGGATGAACTTGAACGCAGCGATAAGGAAACCGGCCTTGCCACATTATGCATCGGCTCGGGGATGGGCGCCGCCACGATTATCGAGCGGGTCTGATGCCCAAAATTGATCTCTCTTGCGTGCCCGTTGAAACGGGCCAAGCCTGGTATCCCGCCCCCTATCAAGATGCTGTGGCCGGTTTGGAATTACAGCCCGTCAGCCGCAAATCCGGGCTGACGCAATTTGCCGCGAATTTGGTGCGTCTGGCCCCCGGGGCAAAATCATCGCTGCGTCATTGGCATGTTAAACAGGATGAGTTCGTGATGGTGACCGAAGGAACGCTGACCTTAATCGAAGAGGATGGCGCCGTAGAGCTGGGCGCGGGCGAATGCGCGGCTTTTCCAGCGGGCCTCGAAAATGGCCACCATCTGGTGAATAGATCACCAAAGCCCGCGGCGTTTTTGGTGATTGGTGCGCATAGCGAAACCGAAACCGCCTATTATTCAGATGTTGATATGATGGTGACGCAGCAGGATGGCCGCTTCACCTTTTCCCGAAAAAATGGCGATCCAATCGCCCCAGAAGCCAACCGGAGCTGAAAATGACCGATTTCACGATGACACAAGATGCGCAAGGCATTGCAACACTCACATGGAATTGCATTGGCAAATCGATGAATGTGATGAGCTTTGAGGCCTTGCAGCAGATGAACGCGATGATCGATCAGGCGCTTGCAGATGAGACGGTAAAGGGCATTATTCTAACCAGTGGCAAAAA
>Ga0255756_1001121_pt1 | contig 30847 bp, 30 predicted proteins | sample 011ome_20_FD_179956 | JGI IMG/M metagenome (GOLD analysis project Ga0255756, IMG submission 179956) | Coastal salt marsh microbial communities from the Groves Creek Marsh, Skidaway Island, Georgia - 011509CT metaG (version 2) | ecosystem: Environmental > Aquatic > Marine > Intertidal zone > Salt... | reverse complement strand
ACATCTTCGGCCTCATCAAGACTGCAACCACTAGCGTTAGCAACATCTTGTACCGGCATTCCAATCCATCCGCTTGGCTCGAGTGCATTGACAAAATGTCCGGCAATTAAACGTTGTTTTGGGTTGTCCATTGCCAGATTTAACTGGCGAAACAGACCAGGGTAAAATCCTTCTTTTGATGACACATTGCTAATGGCATCAAAGTCACCCTCAAACGGCGCATTGGCTGTGCTGTTGCGCGGCGCGTCGACAATTGACTGGTCAAAACGGTTTTCAAAATCACTGTGTTCGGTTGGGTCTTCGGCAAGTGCTGCACTTTCTTTCAAATCGGTAAGGTCGGTTGCATCAGCTGATGCGGCGGTATCAGCGCTGCTATCGGCTGTTGGCTGGCCTGAGTCTTCACTCTCACCAAGTTCCAAAAACGGGTTCTCATCAACCTGCTCTTGCAGATGTTGGCTAAGTTCCAGATTGGACAATTGCAGTAATTTAATGGCTTGCTGCAATTGCGGCGTCATCACCAATGACTGTTTTTGTCTTAGTTTTACTGACTGAGAAAGTTGCATAATCCTGTCCTCCTGAAAAAACTCTGCGGTTTCGGCATGCAATTTGCAAAATATCTATTTGACGAGCTGTTTCGTCAAGAAAACGACAGATAATCATATTATTTTCAATTAGTTATGATTTTGGCAAGTTTTTTACTTTTCCTCCATGTCAGAATTCAGACAGGTAAAAATAGCGAATAGCACAATTGATCATCATAAAAATTAGTCCTATGCTTTGCCAACACTACCCATAAACAAACATCATTTCAGGGTTCCATGATTCAAACACGAACCGATGCGAAATCAGGTCCATGCCAACGATGCCGGATTATCCGGTCATTCATAATGTTCACATTCATGCTGGTGATCTTGGCAATTATTGGCGGCAAACGACTTGAAGTGATTAATTTTCTCACCCCTGCCTGGTTCGCAACAGTCATTATCACGCTTGGTCTATGCGGATTTCTGATCAAGCTGATCAGCTGGAAACTTTTCAATAAAATTATCTAGCGGTCGCGAACCAGCCGAACCAAAACTTCCTGTGTTGGAAAAAACCGTCCGTAGGTATGGCCCGTCATGAAATTGACCGTCCAGATATGCCTTGGGGCAAAGCCGTTGACCTCGCCAGTCCAATAAGGCTCGCCAAGTGTATTTGGAAAACTATCAAGCTCGATCTTTACCGGCGCGCAAGCTTTACAAACCAAACCTTCGAGTTCGGCACGGCTTGGCAAACGCCAGCCTAGCCCCAATTGCGCATTCGCAATAAGGATCGCCCTCGCCACATCTTCTTGCGTCAATTTTACAGCCACACCTTCGCAATCAGTGCCATTCCAGATCTGACCGACCGAACAACGCATCCATTCGACACCATGTTTTAGATCAATCACCAAATGGTCGCGAACCATGAAATGACCCGATTTGACGATCACCTCATTTGCCGGATTAGGTGTCTCGATTGGTTGGGTTTGCGCCATCGCCGACACCATACTGGTCAGCACAACCAAGATTGTAGCAAGGCCACGGCAGAAGACAATCACTTGGAAAAACGCAAAAGCCTGCATCTGCAGCATAATAATCTCCATCCGTTAACCGTTGCTGCTATAACGCCACTATATCAGAATTTAAGCATATCTTGCGCCAAGTCAGCCTATTTAAATAATGAAATGCTAATATTTTTATTTTCCCCGTTAAAATCTTGCCGCATTATTGGATTGGTATCGTTTTTGCTTAAGAAGACAATTGGACCCTAGAAACAAGTCGAGAAAAGAGTGGTATTACTATGGATATAGCATCCCTTATCGGATTCATAGGCGCCATAGGCATGATATTGGGAGCCATGATCTCAGGTGGTGGCGTTGGCCCATTTATTGACGTTCCCTCACTCTTGATTGTGATTGGTGGAACCTTTTTTTCGGTTATGTACACCTGCCCATTGCCAGTTTTCCTAGGAAGCTTTGGCGCGATGGCGAAGGCATTCCTTCCACCGGTCAAAAAAATGGATCAGTTGGTTGAGCGTATGGCAGAGCTTGCAGCGATTGCTCGCAAAGATGGAATGATGGCGCTGGAAGGCCAAGATGTACCTGACAAATTCTTTCAAAAAGGCTTACAAATGCTTGTTGATGGCGCAGATGAAGGAAAACTTGTCTCGCAATTGAATGGCGAGATCAAAGCGATGAAAGCCCGACATGAAGCTAACCAAAATGTTGTGAAAGGCTGGATTGATATTGGCCCAGCTATGGGCATGATCGGCACATTGATTGGTCTTGTTCTAATGCTTGGCAATATGGCTGACCCGAAAGCCATTGGCCCTGCCATGGCGGTGGCTTTGCTGACAACGATGTATGGTGCGATTATTGCGAATATTATTTTCATGCCGATGCTCGTCAAGCTTGAGGGCTACACAGCATATGAAGTTATCTATAGAGGGTTAGTCGTTGTCGGTCTTCGCAATATTGCCAGGGGCGAGTCACCGCGTAACATTCAAGATCAAATGGTTTCCGCCCTCCCTCCTAAAATGCAGGCCAAATTAGAGGCCGCATAATATATGAGAGATTGCACCCAAAACGCATCATCTCTCTGTAAGGACATGAAGAATGGCTGAACAAGACGAAAACGAAGTTATCGAAGAAGAAGAAGAAGAAGAATGCCCCAAATGCCCGCCTGTTGGCGCACCGGCATGGATGGCAACCTTTGCCGATATGGCAACCTTGTTGATGGCTTTCTTTGTTTTGATTTTGTCATTTGCCGAATTCAACGTACCAAAATTCAAACAGATTTCGGGTTCGTTAAAAAACGCCTTTGGTGTGCAAAAGATCGTGCCGATTGTTGAACAGCCAAAAGGCACAACCGTCTTGTCGTTGAATTTTAGCCCCTCTCCGGCAAAGTCTGTCACCGATGAAATGACCCAGCAGACAACCGAAACAACAAAGCCCGATCTTGAATCGCAAACCAAAACCAAAGACAGTGATGGCAGCGGTGAGAAACAAAGCGATGCTGAAGATCTTGTCAAAGCCCTAAAAGAAGCGGTTGCGCGTGGTGATATCCAAGTCGAAACACTCGGCGAAAATGTTGTGGTGAATTTCACCCCAACCGAGGCCGAACAAAAAGACCTGCCGCAATTGCTTCAGCAAACCTTGAACGCCATTGAAAAGGCCAAGGCAGCCACTGGCAAATCGGAACAGGATGTTCTGTTTGGCGGCATTGAAGGCCAATTGGCCGAACTAGCCTCAGCAGCCAGCGCCGCTGCAAAAAGCACAAAAGAACAAGCCGAAGCAAAGGCCGAGTCGAATAAAAAGGCGCAGATTGCCGAAGATGAATTGAAAGTCGCCTTGCGGCAGGAAATTGGGCAGGGACTTGCTGATGTTCAGCGTGAGGATGATAAGGTGATCATCACTGTTGGGGCTGGCGGTGCCTTTGCCTCGGGATCTGCCGACCTAACCCCTGCGGCGATCGACATCATGAATCGCATTGCTGAAGTGAATGCAGCAGGCAAAAGCGAAATCAAAGTGTCCGGCCATACCGATGATGTGCCGTTGATCTTTGGCTCTAATTATCGCGACAATTGGGATCTTGCCGCGGCGCGTTCGGCAAGTGTGGTTCAGGCATTTGCCGCCAATGGCACAATTTCCGACGATCGCCTTGAGGCGATTAGCTATGGCGAGTCACGCCCAGTTGAGCCAAATGACACGGCCGATGGACGCGCGAAAAACCGCCGGATCGAAATCGAAATCAACTATTAGTGACTGTTGGTGTCAGCAGTGGCATCTCAGAGGGCACCCAGAAACACCCTGGTGGTTTTAAAAACATTGTCTGGGTTTTGGTGGTGCGGCCTCGCCCCTCACTTTGCGTGTTTATCTTGCACCCCAATCTTGAACAGCCCCTGCCCATTAAACAATCGTAAGGCGGTTTGCCTGACTAATTTGGTGCTGCCTCTTTTTGCGGCCAGTCTCGGGCTTGTTGGTCTTGGTGTTGTCGGCCTTGGGTCTATTAATCTTGGCGCATCACCCAGCCGTCGACTAAAAGATCACGCTCCTTCACCGCCGCGCCCCCCTTTCCCGTCGCACCACAGTGCGGCCGAGGCGCAGATACCGCAGCCCCCTAAAAAGCCGCATATATCGGCATACGGCCTCAATCAAACAGCAAAAAACCGCCCCATAGAATAAGACAGCATCAGATTGACATTGATAAAAGGGGTTAGCCTATCAGGAAAAGCTAGGCTGCCTGTTGGTGTGAAGGGATTTTGGCCGAGCCTGTTTCAGGCGGGCCAACATGCGAGAAATCGAACTGGCATTTTGGATCAATCTGGCGGCAAACCAGCTGGGCTTCGGCTGACGTCCGCGCTGCGCAGACATGCCAGAAATAATGCTCGGTAAACAGGCTGTAATTTCTAATAAGGCGAAACTGGATCCGGTGAAAATAGATCGCCATCAATATTGCCGTTGCGGCAAATACACCCCAGTGTATCACAAGAGACGTTGCATAGGCAGCAATAACCGCCGCCAACGGTTCCCAGGCGCGGTGCTGAAGAAGCCAGACCGGCGGCACGATAGTAGCAATGGAAGAATAGCGGGTATCATACAGGACAACATGACGCTGAACATCGCGAAGCGCTTCATAGGTTTGGTAATGGTCTTTTGGCCCCATATGATGTTTGGCAAATAGCGCCGCCGCCGCGCTCGATGTCTCTGCATCAGCGTGATCAAGATTAGCACCAAGCCTGCCCTCGGCAAACACATCATAAACAACCTCGCCGCGACAGATGGTGAGCAGCAGCTTTTCTTCATTGAGTTTGGCCTGATCACAAAGCGTCAGAAACGCTTTAATATCGTTGGTATTTAACTCACCATCGATCGCAATGATGATATCACCATCACGAAGCCGAATATCGCGTCCATGCGAGACGCGCGATAATGATTTGATCTTGATGAAAAGCGGGTGCGCTGCATCTTGATTTTCAGCTCCTGCGGTTTCAGCTCCCATTACGTTTGCGTTATCTTGATCAAATTCGGCCACCTTGATCTCCGTTTTCTAAACATTGTCCTTTAAGTTCCGTCGCATTAGCGGCGCACTATTTAGGGAAATGTAATACGATTTTGCTGAGTCTCAAGGAGTTTTCGAATTTCCTTGGTCTGCAACTTCAAAGCTTCGATTTCTTTTTTTGTTCTAGCTTGTGAGGATGCGACATTCTGCAAAGCGGTGTTGCTGGCAATCTTTTTATCAATTGCGTCTATTGATTTCATCACAGATGACTCAAGGCTGGTCAGACTGACCTTAAAGCTGTTTGTTACCAGCTTGTTCTGGGCTGCCATCGCTGTTTTCAAATCTTCGCCGAGCGCGATCGTTGATCCGCTCATGCCATCGCCGGTCTTTTGCAATTGCGCCACAATGCTAGCACTGCCATCAGCCATAACTTTTTTCAACTCGCTGATTTGCGATGTTGATTCACGGTTCAACTTGACCAGTTCTTCTTGTTTAGAAAGTGACACCTGCAATTCGGCAAGAACCGTATTCAACCGTTCAATATTCTCAGAAAATACAATCAACCCTTCGCGGTTGGTCGATGTCATCAATTTCAGCTCAGAAATTGATTTAAAATACAAGGTCGCCGAAAAGGCCAGCGCGATAACTGCTGCTGAAATGGCGCTTACAAAGGTTATGGTGGTGTAACGATGAATCTGTGACACTTTACTTTCCAACTTCTTATGTTCGCGTTTTACCTGACTATATTCCGAGGTTACATCGGTTGCTGCATCCGCAGCGTCCAATGCAAGTTTGATACTTTCCTGGACTGAATTAAGTTCACCTGCCATCAGACTTTCCTCTGGTTTTCTGCTTTGCGGCCTAGATTGTTGGCCGGACGGTCAATCCGATATGCACATTGCATGCCAGTTGATTCAATCACTACCTGCGATGGCAGGCTTTTGGTCTTAAACCCGAACTTTGCGCAACCATAGGGACGCTTGCGATCATAGGTGACAAAATAATGCGCACACCCATGACATCTGACATGATTTTTTTCGTCATCACTCATCAGCTGTCTCGCCATTTGGTAACAAATTCAGCAATCACAAATCGCAGACCACCAAGACCGCAAAAAGTCGCTGCTAGCAAGCCAATTATCCCCCGCAATTTTTCCCCTTCTTCAAGCAATCCAAGGCTAAAAATCAACAGATAGGCCGACAAACCAAAAAACGTGACTGTGCTGATCATTTCACCGATTGATCGTTGTTTCCGCATTAAACCCCTCCTGCCCCAGCCACAAGCGGCTTACCGAATTCATCAAACCGCATATCTTCGGGCAATTCAACGTCTGGCCGTTCAAGATCTTCGCCGCGATCAACCCGGTAAATATAGGCCAGAACAATCGCCACTGCCTGATACAGCATTTCAGGAATCTCACTACCGATCTCACCACTAAAAAACAAAGCGCGTGCCAATAAAGGGCTGCGAAAAACAGTGACATCTGCATCATTACCGCGCTCGATAATCATTTCGGCAATCTTGCCACGCCCCATTGCCAGAATTTTTGGCGCTTGCAAACTGCCAACATCATATTTCAGCGCAACCGCAAAATGTGTTGGGTTGGTTATAATCGCGGTTGCTGATGGCACATCATTCAACGCAGTTTGCTGACGTGATGCATTTGCCGAGCTTTCCATCTGCATCCGGCGGATTTTCGCTTTAACTTCGGGTGAACCTTCGGTCTGTTTATATTCGTCTTTTTGATCCTGCTTGGACATTTTCAACGATTTGATATGCGTGTGACGCTGCCACATGAAATCAAGAAGAGCAATCACCGCCAGCATAAGCAATAGCCCGCCAAGAACCGCCGGAAACATGCTCCCTGCCGTTGCTACCGCCTCGCCAAGCGAACGGAATGGCAATTGCAAAATTTTGGGTGCCTGAACATAAAGAATGCCAATCGCAACACCAAAAAGCAGGACAACCTTCAGCGATGCTTTTCCAAGCTCGACAAGGGCTTTCATTGATACCATACGCGCCAACCCTTTTAGCGGGTCGATCCGGTTGCCCTTAAAAGACATCGCTTTTGGCGCAAAATTCAAATTACCCGCAACCGCAGCCTGTGTTAGAACAACCAGAACCATCAATGGCAAACCAACAACGGCACCGGCAATCAGGATCATTTTAACACCTTCAGTTATGCGCTGGCCAATCAGCGCATCAAGATCGGCACCGCGCTCAAGGCTTAGCAATGCGCCCCAACTACCTAGTGCTGGTTCGATAATACCGGGCACGCCAAGCATCATCAATAATCCACCGAAAAGGCCGGTAAAAACAAACATGTCTTTGGAAGTTAATACCTTGCCGTCTTCCGCCGCCTTTTCGATTTTTCGTTGGGAGGGGTCCTCAGTCTTTTCTTGGCTGTTATCACCTTCTTCAGCCATTGCTTATTGCTCCAAGAACCAATTGAACATTTTCGATAGCAGCATGCGACAGATCATCCACCGCACCACCAAGCACATCGACCCAAAGGTATAACAAAACAAAAATGCCAAGCATGCTGATTGGAAAGCCAAATGAAAAAAGGTTCAATTGCGGGGCTGATCGTGTGATCACACCAATAACAAGATTAATGGCCAGCAAAAAGGCGGTGATTGGCAGCATAATAATGGTTGCCGCTAGAAACATTGATCCAGCTGCTGCGATCCCACCTTGTATCAGCAGGGGAAAGGCTGGCATCGCGCCAACAGGAAGATATTCATATGAGTCAGCAACCGCCCGCAAAACCACCAAATGCCCGTTCCATGACAGGAAAATCACAGTCAAAAACAGCGAAAATGTTTTACTGACAACCGGCGTTTGACCACCTGAATCAGGGTCAATCTGTGCAGCAAATCCAAGACCGGCCGAACTGGCAATCTTTTCACCGGCGAGGAGCACTGCCGAAAACCAGATGGTCAGGATCAGCCCTGAACCAATACCAATCGCAAGCTCGGTCATGATCACCTGGATACCTGTCAAAGCGTTAAAGCTTTGCCAATCGGGAACAGTCACATTATTCACCACAGCAACGCCAAGCAGTACCGCCATGATGATGCGAACTTGCAGCGGTACCGTGCTACCCCCAAAAAAAGGGGACGAAATCAAAAAGGCGCCAACGCGCAAACTGGCCAGAAATAATCCAGCAAGAAGTTCCATCACAAATTGCAAGTCTAGACCGGGAAGTGCCCCAACGCCACCTAAATTTGATAATTCCGCATCACCCATCTGCCTAGCCTACCTGTGCAACCTGCTCAAAGATGAAATAGAAATAATCCGATAGCTGAACCATCATTAGGTTGGCCAGCAGACCGAATGTTATCAAAACGACAAAAAGCTTTGGCACAAAGCTGAGGGTTTGCTCATTGATTGATGTTGCCGCCTGAATGATTCCGATAAACAAACCGATCCCAAGCGCCACTAGCAACACCGGCCCTGCCACCATAACAATCTGCCAGAATGCCATCCGCAGAAATTCGACATTCATATCAAAGCCCATAACCAGCCTCCTTCCACCCCATCAGGGTTAAACAGCATAGGTCGCGACAAGCGATCCAACCGTCATGCTCCAGCCATCGACCAGAACGAATAAAAGTAATTTAAAGGGAAGTGCCACCAGCATCGGACTAAGCATCATCATGCCGAGCGACATCAAAACCGAAGCCACCACCATATCAATTACCAAAAACGGCAAAAACAACAGAAACCCGATCTGAAAGGCAGTTTTCAATTCAGAGGTAATAAAGGCTGGCAATAACACGGTCAAAGGTACATCTTCAGGCGTTTCCACCGCACCCTCTTCGGCCAGATCCATAAACATGTTCAGATCGTCTTTACGTGTGTTCATTACCATGAATTTTTTCATATCACCGCTCGCCGAGGACAGTGCAGATTCGGCGCTAACACTACCATTCAAATAAGGTTCGGCGGCGGTGTTATAAATCGTCGTCAATGTTGGCGACATAATGAAAAAGGTCAGGAATAGCGCAATTGCAATCAACACCTGATTTGGCGGGGTTTGCTGGGTTCCCATCGCTTGCCGCAAAATCGATAACACAATGATAATGCGAGTAAAAGATGTCATGCCGAGCACCAATGACGGCAAAACCGTTATTGCCGTCATCAAGGCCAAAATCTGCAAAGACAATGAATAGGATGTACTACCATCAGCACCGTTATTGGAGATCAAAGCTGGTAGACCAGCTCCAAGTCCAGCAATATTGCTGACGAGGCTGCCCGCAGCATCTTGCGCTATCGCTTGACCGGCAAAGCCCGCACCAACCGCCAGAATGGCAATCACGGCAACCGCCATGTGACGGCCGATGGATATCAGGCTAGCGCGCTGCATTTTGCTGCCTCCAGCTTTGAAAGGTCTTGGCAAAGGCCTCATGTTGGTCATCTAACGGCACTGCATTGGTTTGGGTTGAGGAATGAAGCATGTCGCTTTTGGCAAATGGTTCTGCCATGGCATGTGCGGGCGGAGCATCAGAAACCGGAGCATCTAACGCGTCATGATCAATTGCGCCGACATTCGTATGATTTTTCTGCGAGTGAGGTCCAGTATTTTTCATCGCTAACGGCACCAAGCTTGGCGCATGGCCTTTTGCCGACACCATGACAAATTCTTGGGTGTCAATCTTGATCAGTCGCAACCTTTCGGTTGGGCTAACTGCTGTATCTTCAACGACAAAGACGCGTTTTCCAGCTTTTATACTGGCGCGGATGACAGTGCTTTTCCTACGAAGAATAAAGAGCAACAGGATCATCATACCAAGAAACGCGGCGGTGATCAAAATTTGCTGGGTGCCGATGATATCCGTATACATTGCCAAACTCCGTCAAGGTGGTTCTAATAACGGAAAAGGCAAAAAATGTGCCAAGCTTAACATTAGCCCCTTAAATAAACATTAAGAAGCTGAATAGGTTGTGTTTTCTAGGGCGCTTTATTTGGAGAAACATCTAGACTATCTGCCAACTGTCAAATGAATGACGCACGTGGCTAGCGTAAATAAAACGGAATTAGAGGTTTTCTACCCGCTTTTCAGGGTCAACAATCTCAGTAAAGCGCACGCCAAACCTCTCGCCAACCATCACGATTTCACCTTTAGCAATCATTGTTCCATTGACCAGAATATCCAGTGGATCACCAGCAAGGCGATCAAGCTCGATCACAGCGCCTTCATTCAGGCGCAACAAATCACGGATTTTGATTTCTGTATTACCAACCTCAACCGTCATCTGCACTTCGACATTTTCAAGTACGCGCAGATTTTCCGCAGTCACCTTTGACGGCGCATTAGCTTTATCCTCTGCAGCATTTGGTGCGACTGAAGCGTCATCTGCCTGTTTTTCAGTTTCATCTGCCATCATGCTTTTCCTTCTTTTGGCCGGAAAACCGGCCTTAACATTTAAATCATTTAGACACGTCGTGACAGGCTTACCGCCACCTGCCCTGAGACCTCACCAATTTCAGCTAGGAAGATGGGCTTATCTTCGACTCTAACTTCGATACCTTCATTAATCTGGATGGAAACAACATCACCCGTTTTCAGGCGAATTAACTGACCCATCGACATGACTGGCTCACCAAGAAGTGCGGTAATATTCAGCGGAATATTCAAGATCGCCCTTTCCATTTTTTCGCGCCAGGTAACGTTATCATCGCGTTTATCAGACTGCACACGTGACCGCAATTGTGATGCAATCGGCTTCAGTGTTTGCAAAGGGTAGACGATCTCAAGATTAATAGCTTCAGCATTGGGAAGCTGGATCAGAAAGGAGCAGATAATCACCAGCTCGTTGCCATCAACAAATGACGCAAATTGAGGGTTCACCTCGCGGCTAGGCTGAGCAAGTGTGATCGGCATTAAATCTGACCAAGCCTCAGTAAGACAGGAGCTAAGACCTCGATGAACGATCTCAATCACGCGTTCTTCGGTACTGGTAAATTCATTTCGTTTCTGATCAGGCTGGAAAATGGATCCGCCATAATAAGAAGCGGTAAGGGTTGAAATGAATTTTGGCCGTAATGCCATCAACATTGGTCCGCGCAATTCCTCCATCCGAGAAATATTCAAGTTCATGAAAGTGTCGATGCTTTCACAATACTCGTCAAAGGATTTAACCTCTGGTGGAAATGGCGCAATACGCGGCTGTATACGCAACATTGGCAAAAATACCCGGCGGGCAATGCGGGCAAAGCGTTCATTGATCAGGCGCAATGCATAATAGTCACCCATCAACGACAAATCATCCTGACCGAATTGGAAACCCCGCACATCGCTAGATCCAGAAACATCAGCATGCACTTCATGGGCCGAGCTTTTTAGCCCATCCATAAGAGCGTCTACTTCTTCGCTTGATAGTTTGCGTGACGACATGATCTAACCGACCTTAACCGTTAACGTGAAACATCTATTGTAGCACAAATGAAGTAAAGTGAACTTCCTGAACACCGCCAAAATCTTCAAGCGCAATCAATTTTTGATTAATGCTTTCGGTCAGTGCTTTTGCCAGTTGCTCGCGCCCAGCCTTGCCTTGAATATCAGCCTCAGAAAACTCGCTAATTGTATTCAGGATTTCCGAGCGAAGTCCCAATTGATGCGCCTCGACATTCGCCATGACCTTGTCATCATATTGTGTTGAAACTCCAAGACCGACCTGCAGGAATTTGCTTGAATTCATCAGGTTTGTCGTAAACGTGCCCGGAAATTCGAAATAGGTTGTCATAAAGGTTTTAACCTCGGGGGTTTCTTTAGCAACCTTGCTTTCGCCCTCAGCAGCTTTTTCTTCAGCGGCTTTCTTTTCATCCGCTTCGACCATTTTCCGTTCAATAATCTTTTCAATCTCTTCTGACGGATCTGGTTGATTGCTACTAAACATGAAAAATCCGGCACCAAGACCTGCACCAACTAGAAACAGGCCACCAAAAACAAATCCTAGAATTTTCAAAATTCCACGACTCTTTTTGGGCTGGTTATTTTCTTCATCTGCCATAGATTCATCCTCCAATGGACGTCCCTACCTAATACATTAGTAATTACAACTGTACTAGGCTTGAATATTAATCAAATTTTCTGATCGCTCGATAATTACGTCTACGCTGTTACCATCGTCATCAGCTTTGCCAGCAATCACCTTGCCAGAATTTTCAGCTTGATTTTGCTGGTTAGCGTGACCGCCCGACTTATTGCCACCAAACCCATGCGATTGGCCTGAATTGAGGTTGCCAAGGCGAAGACCGGACGCTTCCAGCATTTGCGCCAGCCGCGCTTCAGATTCGCTAAGCATTAATGCCGCAGCCGATGTTTCAGTTTGGATTTGAATGTTTGTGCGGTCATTCTGGATCACAAGGCTGACCTGCATTTTACCAAGGTTGCGCGGGTTCAATTGAAAATCTAGCTGATCCTTGCCACCGGCAAGCCCCTTTTGCACGCGCTGGAGGAGCATCTCTGTCCAGTTATTTTTCGCCATATCAAGCGTTTGCAACATGTTCAGGTTATTTAACAGACCGCCGCCTGGCCCAGCGCCAGCCTGTCCCCCTGCTTGCCCACCAGTTTGACCCCCTGCTTGCCCACCAGTTTGATTATTCAAAGACTGTCCATTAGCGCCAGATGCGCTCTCGGCCAAGATTGATGAGGCCTGATTTGGCCGCGCCATATCAAAAACAGTAGCGGCGCGCATCAGCATCTTGTCTCCCGTGGCCATCGTGCTATCAGACATAAGAGCTTGTTTAAGGCTTGCCGCAGTTGTGATAGCTTTATCTGACTTTCCAATAGAATCGCCAGTATCATCACCAGAAAGCTTGGCATTGATTTCGGCATTTCGCTGTTCGAGATTGGCCGCGCGAATGGCACGAAGATTAGCGATATTGGCCGCTATCTTGGCATCAACCGACGAAGCAGGCATAGGCCCAATAAATGTTTCAGACGGCGCTGCCTGAACTATTGCTGCCGGATCACCTGCAGATTTTGTAAGGCTGTTTGGCGGTGTCATTGTTACTTTTTGCGCTATTGGGCCAAGACCAATTTTTGGCATGTTGCCGTTGGCTTGGCCCGATAATTTACCATCTTCAAAGGCCATATTTGCGCGGATTAATTTTGTGTTTTGCGATTGATCAGCAATTACGACCCTTGCCATATTGCCATTTACCGGATCGATATGAAGTTCGTGTGGGACGGCTGCAATTATATCCGCTACGGCATCATCATTTTCACCCTCGCTTGCCGCTTCGCTATTACTCACTGCTGCATCATTTGCCTTCCCACCTTGTTTTTGATCGAACCCTTGGGCCGCCTGCAACGCCGCAATCATCTCAATCAATGCATCTTGTGGCGGATTTTCAGGATCATCCTGTTCGGTTGTTTGCACGGCAAAAACACCAGCCAAGACCGCAGTGTCAGCTTTATCATCATCGGCAGATATATCACCGGTTGCACCGCCAAAAAGCGCGGCAAACAACAGATCATCACCATTGGTTTCGGTTTTCACCGCTACAGATGACGCGGCGCCTGCGCCTGACATATGCATTGATTTAGACAAAATTTCTGACATTCGTATAAAGCCTGCTTATCGAGATCGGGTAAAACTCATCGCAAAGACATTGCAATTCGGATGCCATTTCTGATGTAACGATTGGATTTTTTAATAGCGGGCTTTTACCGCGGCTGATTACGCCGACGTGAGGCTTCGTCATCTTCACGCTTGGCATCACTATCATTTCGTGCCTTAGCCCGAAGCGCTTCGGCCTTGTTGGCCGATTTTTCACGGCGGCGATCGGATTGCGCAATTCTTTGCCGCATATGCCGCAATTCCTCGGCCAGATGTTCAGACCGGTTGCTTGCCGTTTCAAGCTGAACACGAATTTGGAAATTCAATTGCGCCGCCGCCCGAAGCGAGCCTGCATTCTGCACGCCGTCACTTGGCGCTTGATCACGCGCCATTTCGTCAAGCTTTTGGCGCATTTCGTCAATCTGCCGAAACTCATTTGACAAGGCGCCAAGGCTTTTCATTTGCTGATTGATCGCAACACGCTCTTTTAGCGCAAGCCGGTCAAAAATTGAGGCGCGGCGGCTCATCGCCCAGCCTGCAGATTAAAAAGATCGGTCAATGCTTTCAAACTGTCGGCATAGGATGCGCTTTGATCAAAGGGCTGTTGAATATGCGCCATTAATTGCGGCCATAGCTGGACAGCAAGATCAAGGTCCTGGTCCTGACCGGGCGCATAGCCACCCATCAAGATCAAATCACGGTTTTCCATATAAAGTGAAACCAGTCGCCGAAAATATTGTGCCGCTTGAATTTGTGTTGGGCCAGCAATGTCATTCATCACCCGACTGACCGAAGATGGTACATCCACCGCCGGATAAATCCCCATTTGTGTTTGTTCACGCGACAGCAAAATATGTCCATCAAGAATGGCGCGGGCGGTATCAACCACCGGATCATTCGCATCATCGCCATCGGCCAAGACCGTGTAGAAACCGGTGATGGAACCCTCATTGCCAATGCCAGTGCCGGTTCGCTCGATCAAAGCAGGTATCATGGACACAACCGATGGCGGATAGCCTTTTGAGGTTGGCTGCTCACCGAGCGCAAGCCCGATTTCGCGGCGCGCATGCGCAACGCGTGTTAACGAGTCCATGATCAAAAGAACATTTTTACCCTTTGATCGGAAATATTCGGCAATGGCAGTTGCCCGATTTGCCCCACGTATCCGCAATAACGGCGAACGGTCTGCCGGTTCTGCCACAATCACCGTCCGGTCGCGGGATACACCATTCAGAACTTCAGCGGCAAAACTTGCCACTTCACGCGCACGCTCACCAATTAGACCAACAACGACAATATCAGCTTCGGTAAACCGCGTCATCATCCCTAAAAGGATCGATTTACCAACACCCGATCCGGCAATTATACCAACACGCTGGCCTTGACCAACAGTCAAAAGACTGTTGATTACTCGAACACCAACATCAAGCTGCTTATCGACCGGACGACGCGCAAGTGGATTGGTTTTTTTGCCATTCAAAGGCCAGTTATCAGCAAGATGCATTGGTGGCCCTTCATCAAGCGCATGGCCGAGCGCGTCAATCGCGCGGCCAAGCAATTCTGGCCCCACCTTGATTGAATGCCCGTCATCACTTACCATAACTTTGGCGCCAACGCTAATTTGCGCATTATGGTCATGGACCGATAAAAGATTGTTATTGTCTTTAAAGCCGATCACCTCGGCGTTGGTTGTTTCGCCCTTTTGGGTATCAACCTGACACAGCGTGCCAATCGTGGCGGGAAAACCATTGCATTCGATAATATGGCCGTCAAACCGGCTAACGCGGCCCGACAGGTGGATAGGCTTGTCAAAATCAAGTGCATCAATGTCACTTGTCAATTGCTCCATTAACGCACTCATGATGATGTATCGTCCGATGGCACGGGAGGCTGATCCTTTTGAGCCTGATCAGATGCGGGTTTATCAGATTCGGCATTATCTGTCACCAAAGGGCGTAACGTTGTCATCGCCCGTATTTGGAGCGCGTTATCAGCCTTTGTTGGTTCTGCCGTCATTGGTTCTGCCGTCATTGGTTCTGCCGTCGTTGGTTCTAACGTCGTTGGTTCTAACGTCGTTGGCTCTAACGTCGTTGGTTCTAACGTCGTTGGTTCTGACGTCGTTGGTTCTAACGTCGTTGGTTCTAACGTCGTTGGTTCTAACGTCGTTGGTTCTAACGTCGTTGGTTCTAACGTCGTTGGCTCTGCCTCTGCTGTCGTTGGCTCTGCCGTCGTTGGCTCTGCCTCTGCTGTCGTTGGCTTGGCTGCAAGATCTTTAGTCTCTAACGGGTCTTCTGTCATATTTTTCAAAGTTTCGGCATACTGCCCACCAAGGCGGGTTTCAGCAATGTCATGCAACTCAACACCCCCAAATTTTAGTATGATGTCACCACGTGCTAGATCGGGCTCAGCAACAAAATCATGATGAGTATCAGCCAGATATGGCAACATGACTGTATAATCGTCAGCATTTATATGCACACTTCCAGCGTTCATTTTCTGGCCGATACTGGTCACTAGCGCCTCGATACGGACAAGGAAATTTTCTGGCATATCATCAATTTGTTGGCCAACACGCTGGCTTGCCAGTCTCAAAATCGCAGCATGGATCGAACGCGATAAATCTTCTGCCTGCAAAGCCTGTGGCTTGGCAAGCGCAACAAGTGCCGCCTCAAAAGCGGCAATCTTATCGGCCAAATTCGCCTGTGCCGCAGCTTCGGCTTCGGCTTTGGTTTCAACGATCCCCGCATCGCGTCCAGCAATCATGCCTTCCGCTTTGCCACGTTCAAATGCCGCCGTTACGGTTTCAAAATTAGCGGCAATCGTTGTGTCTTCGGCGGCATCACCGTCATTATTATCGGCTATTGGGTCATGTTCAACGGCATCATTGGCAAACGGGTTATTGGCAAGCGCGTCATTGGCCAGATTAACACTTGCACCAGAAGGTTGGTCATCTGAAGCCATATCTGGCGTAACATTTTGAGCGGCGTCACTGATTGGTAATGGCGAGTTGCTCGGTGATGTGGTTTGCCCACGCGAATCTTCATTGCCATCAGCAGGCATCAAAGCCCCATCATCACCGCTAACCATTACCGCATCTTGATTATCAAATTGCGAGTTAGCCGAATTGGGGTCTGAAGAATTGGAGTCATCTAAATTTTGGTCCTCGCCAGCTCGTGCCTTGCTTGCCGACGCTTCCTCAGTGCGCTGTGCTGCGGCAAGTGCTTCCTCGGCTTGCATATCCGCTTCGATTTCGGCGTCACGTTGCTGCGCCTCAATCGCAATTTCCATAAGGCTGCGGGGCTTAAAACTATGATCTTTCGTAATATTGCGGGTTTCAGACCGTTTGAATTCGGCGTTTTGCAATACCCCAAGAAGGCGGGCAACCTCGTTTTCAGCAAGGGGACCGCTTCGCCCTTCAACATCCATTTTGACCGCTTCGATCATGTCACGAATACTCTATTTCTAGCCTAGACAAAATCATCACCACCACGACCAGCAAGAACAATACTGCCCTCATCGGATAAGCGCCGTGCAACATTGATGATTTCTTTTTGTGCCGCTTGAACTTCAGTTAGGCGCACTGGCCCAAGCGCTTCCATCTCATCCATTATATTGGCAGCCGCACGTTTTGACATGCATGAAAACAACTTCTCTTGAAGCGGCTCATCCGCGCCTTTCAAGGCCATAATCAAAAGTTCTGTATCAACGGATCGCAGCAGTGTTTGCAATGATTTATCATCTGACATGATCAAAGTATCAAAAACAAACATGCTTTCTTGAATGGCTAGCATCAAACCCTTATCGCCTTTAGCAATATCTTTCATGATGCGGCCTTCCATCGCCTGCTGCGTAAAGTTCATTATCCGCGCCGCCGCATCAATACCGCCAACTTGCGTTGCACGGAGTGAGGTATTTGCTTTGAATTTACGTTGCATCACTTCTTCAAGTTCACGAATTGCGTCTGGACCAACTGTTTTCAAAGTTGCAATTCTACGGATGACTTCTGGTTGAATATTTTCAGGCAAAAGCCCAAGTACATCTGCTCCAAGGCCAGGCTCAAGATAAGAAACAACAAGCGCAACAATCTGTGGATGCTCGTCAGCAATCAATTCAGCAATTGAACGCGCATCCATCCAATCAAGGATCTCAATAGGGCGTTCACTTGCCGATGGCGCAATCCTACTCAAGACCGACTGGGATTTGTCTTCTCCAAGCGCTTTAACCATAATATTGCGGATATAATTGCCCGCGCCCATTCCAAGGCTCGTTTGAGCCTTAATAATGGCCAGAAATTCGTCAAGAACAAGGTTCACAGTTTCTTGATCAAGCCCTTGAACCGAATACATTGCTGTACCAAGATGCTGAACCTCACGCGGTGATAGATTACGCAAAATTTCTGAAGCTTCATCCTCACCAATCAGCATCATCAATATTGCTGATTTTTGTGTGCCTGTCAGATTGTCAAAAACTGACCCTGATTTCTGTTCTTGGCCTTCTGCTGGATCCGCCATTTCATTCACCTTTTACTTTTGTAGTCTTGCCAATTAGTTAATGTCGCGAGACATCATTGACTTGAACACGTTGGACACACGACCCGCCTCGTCAGAGACAATCATACGTATTACCGCAACTTTATCATCATAGGTGTTAGCTGTGTCCAGCATTTCCGCTGAAATTGCCTGCTTCTTCGGCTTCAGCTTCGCCTTAATGTCTTCGAGACTTTCGCCCTCTTCCACCACAATTTGGTCAAGATCAATCTCGTCGTCTGAACCAGGTACACCTTGAAAACCTGGAACTTGGATCGGGATCAAAATGCGGTTCAGCAGCGGACGAACAACACCAAGAATGACAATGGCGAGTATTAGCACAAATCCTGCTTGATTGATGATCGAGCGCATATAAGGCTTTTCAAACCACTCAATCTTTACACCTTCAGACAATTCACTCATGAAAGGCGCACTTGACACTGTTAGGCTGTCACCCCGCTCTTTATCGATACCAACAGCATCGGCAACGAGCTTTTCAATCTGAAGCAATTCACCCTCAGACATTTTCTGCGTTGTTGGCAGGCCAGTATCCGGGTCCGTGATGGTACGCTCGCGCACCAGAACTGCAGCATTGATTTTACGGATGACGCTAGTCGGATTCATTGTACTTGAAACGGTTCGGCTTACCTCATAATTCTTCACTTCGCTTGACGATTGAGACCGCATTTCTTCATTGCCGCCATTTGCAGTTGATTCTGTCGTCAAATTGGCCGCAGCAGGTGGCTGATTTGCAAGCGCACCAGGAATACCCTTGGCCTGCGCTGCCATAGTTCTATCTGATGTGCTTTGCTCGCTTCGAAGCGCATTGCCGTTTGGATCAACAACCTCTTCGGTAACTTCACTCCGCGTATAATCAATATCCAAATTAATCTGGGCATTGATATTGCCAGCCCCCACAATCGGAGTCAGCAACGAAGTAATGCGGGCGCGGTAAATGTCCTCTAACCGGATCCGTTGCTCTAGCTGTTCATTTGATAACCGGCCCTCCGCACTACCATTGCTTCGGGATAACAAATTACCGTTTTGGTCAACAACCGAGACGTTTTCTTTGGTCAGACTTGGAACAGAAGCCGACACCAAATGCAAAATCGCCTCGACTTGAGAACGACCAAGGCTGCGCCCACGAGCAAGTTGCAAAAAGACTGACGCGGTTGGCTCAGCCTGCTGGCGCACAAACACCTCTTTATCAGGAAGGGCAAGATGCACCCTTGCACTTATCACCAAATCAATCTCGCTAATCGAACGAGCAAGCTCCATTTCCTGTGATTGTTTCAATCTTGCCGCTTCGACCGACCGGCTTGACCCCATTTGAATTGAGTCCAGCTGTTCGTAACCTGTCGCCACCGACGCTGGCAGCCCCTGCGCGGCTAATGTCATCCGCGAACTATGATAATTTTCAGTTGGGACCAGAACGTCACCCGTAACAGGGTCAAGCCTTACCTTTACTCCCGAATTGCGAAGGGCATCAAGAATGCGCGATTTTTCCGCTTCTGGAAGACCCGCATAAAGCGTCGTTAGAATTGGTTGCTGCATCCAAAGATAGGCCCCAAGTCCAATTACCGCCACGGCCAACGCAACAAAAGTTGGCAGTGACCGTTGAAATGCTGGCTGGTTATAAATCCGCCTGACTTGTGAAACGAGAGACCCTGCTTGTTGAAAAACACCTGAGTCATTCGAAACCATTTCACTATTCTGATTTACAACTGCGTCGGCCATGGTTTTATATCCTGAACTTTTAATTAATGGGTCTTAATTTCAATTTTAAAGCACGGTTTGGTGCTGCCTAGACAGGCATATTCATAATATCCTTGTAGGCGCTGAGCATTTTGTTCCGAACATTTAAAGTCAGCTGGAACCCAAGGCTGGAGACCTGCTGGCTTATCATAACTTTTGAAATGTCGTTTTCGACGCCAAGCTCATAGGCTTTGGTCATGCTCGCGGCGTCATTCTGGGCGTTTGCCACTTCTTTTAGCGCATTACCCATGCGATCCGTGAAACCAGGTTTGTTGGTTTCGGGGGCGAGGGCCGCATCAGCTTGTGCGCGAAGCTGAGCGCGAAGCGAAGAAATTGGGCCAGTCATTGAACTAATTTGTGTCATATCTACCTCTTAACCGGTTAAGCGCTTGCGCTTTTTGACAGTGCCATCTCTGTCGTCATGCTTTTCACAATCCGCTCTTGAATGGCGCCATCGACCATAATGTCACCGGCCATGATTTTGCCACCAGACGACAGAACGATGGCACGCTGCAGAACATTTTCCAGCTCGCGAACATTCCCCGGCCAACTGTAAGCCAACAAAATATCTGCCGCTTCATCATCGATCGACGGAAGATCATCAAGAACCATGCTATGACGAGCTAGCAAGATGCTGCTGATCGGAATAATATCATCGGTGCGCTTTGCCAGATGCTGGGTCGTCAGCGGGAAAACATTTAACCGATAAAATAGATCTTCGCGGAATTTGCCATTGCTGATTTCAGACAGCATCTCGCGGTTTGTGGTGGCAATTACCCGAACATCAACATCAATCTCGCGTTGGCTGCCAAGTGGGGTAACCTTGCGCTCTTGCAGTGCCCGCAGCAATTTTGCCTGCAATGATAATGGCATTTCAGAAATTTCATCAAGCAGCAAAGTGCCGCCATCAGCAGCGCGAAAAATACCCTTATTGGCTGTTGATGCGCCCGTAAACGCGCCTTTTTCGTGACCAAACAAAATCGCTTCAAGCATATTTTCCGGGATTGCGGCGCAATTGACAGCGACAAAGGCCTTGTCCTTGCGGCTTGATTGATTATGGATGAATTTGGCAAGAACTTCTTTACCCGTTCCCGTTGGGCCATTGATAAACACGGTGACATCGGTTACGGCAACACGGCTCGCCAGCGCCATTAATTGGCGGCTATTCGGATCGGCAACAGCGACATGGTCACTATCAAGACAAAGCGTGACTGCCATTTGCAGGCTGTAATTTGCCGCCGCAGGGGTGGTTTGCGCTGATTTTGGCATGCAAAGCCGTATCAATTTGCCGTTCATCTCGTGTGAGACGAAGAACTGATCGCTTTCATCATGCCCGATCACCATTAATTTCTTGGCTTTCATACTTCGTGCCATATCAACAATGCCAGAAGTGCCACCATTCGTCTCGGCAAATTCCGCGCTACATAGGAACACATCATAGCTTTGCGGGATTTTAGCATTCGGGTTTGCCGACCCGGACGCACAGTCCCCTGCTGGCTTGGCCGCGACATCCTCGCGAATGCCTATTTCGGCCATCCGCATTGTGAAAATATCGATCAGCATATCCGCCACAGGCAGTAACTGTCTCTCAATACAAACTTTAACCATGTCTCATGTCTCCCGACTACTCATGCCCATCGGTAAAGGCAAAATCCAAGCCAAGTTGGATCAGGAGAGGATAAAAATATATATCTATCTAATTTATTGAGATTTTTTATCTGGTACACCTTACAAAAAAGATTACATTTTTCTGACACACAAACCAAAACGATGATCTTTTTTGTTCAAATTTCTGACACTCTGGTCTAGAGTCGCGTGTAAGACTTAGTCAATAATTATAATTTTAGTTGGATATTTATTTTGGGTGAAAACGAACTGGTTGGCCAATCCGCTGCAATGCGTGATGTAAGACGGCTTATTGATATCGCAGCACCGGCCAAAACAACCATTCTCGTTCTTGGCGCAACGGGCACCGGCAAAGAACTTGTAGCCCGCAGCATTCACAAATTTTCGGCAAGAAAAGGTGCTTTGATTTCGATCAATTGTTCAGCCATTCCAGCAGAATTGCTGGAGTCAGAGCTGTTTGGCTATGAAAAAGGGGCTTTTACCGGCGCTGAAAAAACCCGCCAAGGCCGTTTTGAGATGGCATCAGGTGGCACATTATTTCTCGATGAAATTGGCGATATGCCATTGCCGCTTCAAGCAAAGCTATTGCGGGCGATTGAAACCCGTACTATCCAGCGGGTTGGCAGCGGTAAAGATATCCCTATTGATCTTCGGCTTGTTTGCGCAACTCATCAAAATATCGAAGCAGATATCGAAGCTGGCAAATTTCGCGCTGACCTTTTCTACCGTATCAATGTTTTCCCAATTAAATTACCCGCCCTTGTCGAACGTGCGGTTGATATCCCACAAATCATCATTGCCTTAAAAAAGGTTATGCAGAAACAAGATGATAATGGCCCCCTTCCCGAATTTGATGAAAGCGCCTTACAGGAATTTATGCGTTACCCCTGGCCCGGGAATGTGCGCGAATTGCGCAATGTGATTGAACGCGCCTGCCTGTTATTTCCTGGAAGCAAGGTAGAAGCAAAGCATGTGCGAGATCATTTGCTGCGTTTACGAGCGCCCGACCTTGCCGAAGAACAAGATGCTCTATGGGCGGCCTCAGCTGATCTTAGTCAGGCGAGCACTGCCGACGATGACCATGACAGCGGATCCCCCTTGCCGCATCCAAGCCATTATCGCGACTGGTTTGCCTATTTTGATACAATTGATGTCAGGCGGCATCTTCAGGATGTTGAGATTGTCTTGATCGAAGCCGCACTTGACAAATCAAATGGCATGATAAGCCAAGCAGCCGACGCTCTAAAACTGCGTCGCACCACATTAATCGAGAAAATGAAGAAATTTATGATCGAAAAGCCTGTTAATTAGCTCACCGCCAGCGCCCTAATAGGCCTTTTCAGCAAAAGGCTTACGCCAGATTTCACAAGTTGCCTAGGTTTCACTTTGGTAGGCACGTTGCGCTTTTAGCGAACGGCTTGTTTGCCGGCTAATATGGTTCATATCCTGCTGGACAGCTTGGATCAAACTGGCATTATCGCGCGCGCATTCTTCAACGATATGAAAGAATTCAGCATCAATCGCCTTTACATCCATCAAACAAATATCTTTCAAAACATCCTGACGCGCCCGATCAAGCGCGGCGGCTCTCACATAATCCTTACCCGCAATCGCGGTGGCAATATGTGTATTCAGCATCTGAAATTGCTGAGAAACATCATTTTTCATCGCGGATCTGCTTTCCCATTTCTTTCCATGCATCACTGATACTTGCAATTACTTCGAGTGCTTGCGGCGTGCCATTTGCAACGCCTTTGCCCAAATCTTCGATCAGCTTTAAACGCGCAAATTCATAGAGCTGGAACAGATTATTGGCAATATCACCACCCTTTTCAAAATCAAGGCTTGACTGAAGGCCGTAAATGATCGAAATCGCCCGTGAAAAATGCTTCGATTTCATCTGAAGATTACCGCCATTTTTGTGATCGATATTATCAACAAAAATCTGCATTGATTTCACCAATGCATCCAGCATCGTCATAATTATCAGATGGGGATCATTTGTTTCTTCCAGCGCCTGCCGCTCTGCATTTTGATAAGCTTGGGTTATGTTATTGTAATTCATGCAAAAGATTCCGTAGGTCAAACTTGTCTAAAACAGAATATTCGTGTACTATTTGTGAATGTTTATACATCCGCAGTCAGAAACCCCATCCACAGGGTCAACCAAGCCAGTTTCTGGCCAGGCAAATGCTGTGACAGCAGGGTCTGGGGTGTCGTCTGCAAGCCTCGTGCCAACACCGCGCCAAACCATCAATGGTGTTGAAACGACCCATCCAACTGCACGATTGGTGCCTGATTTTACCAATATGCAGCATGCCCGCATTTACAGTCCACGGCAGGCTCCATCAGCAGTGACATCCGAAAATTTTCTTGCTGCGCGTGCCAGCCTGTCACCGGGATTTGTGCATAATGCCGCCCAGTCAAATATAGCACGTATCTCGAACATGTACCGTGACGCCCCGCGCTTTAGAAATGAGGTTGACCTCCTCGTTTAAAAATTTCTAATTTTTTCGGTAGCCAAACGACTCCTGTTAAAAGAAATGTGTCTAGCCATGCTCAAGATCACGGATACGCGTTTGCGTTGCTAGATAGGCCTGGAAAATATTGGCCTCAGATACAACACCCATAAATTTATTATTGTTACGATTTACCACCGGAATAGCTTCGCCAACGAAGTCACTTGCGACCTCAATCGCCTGCATAATTGATGCATCATGGTTTAGCACCACCGGGTTAACGATTAAATGCATCTCAAGCTCATCACCATAATGAGCTAGTAACAATTTTTGAAGCGAGCATTTGCCGAGAAAACCCCCACCCTTGCTAAGGCAATACCCCTCACTGACATTGGCCTCTGCAAGTTTTTTGATGGCAGTCTTTACCGTCAGGCTTGATGACAGCAGCACATAATCATTACTAACAACTGTTGTTATCGATTGGTGCATCAGTTCAAGATTTCCACGCCCCTGCGATAAATCAATATCTCGTCTAACTAACTGCTCATCAAAGAAAGAGTGCCCATATACAAGGCTGCTCAACAAGGTAGCCACAACAACTGACAACATCGCCGCAACGGAAAATTCATATGACATGGTAAGCTCAAGAACAATCAACACCACAGAAATAGGCGCTCCAACGACAGCAGCTGAAACCGAAGCCATTCCAGCAACTGTTAGCAACTGTGGGGCATTCACCACCCCTAAAATAGCTATGATTTTCGCTACAAACCCACCCGCAGCTGCGCCAATGAACAAGGCTGGCGAAAAAATTCCACCAAACAGTCCAAACCCAATTGACAGTGATGTAACTATTAACTTTAGAATCAGCAAAGCAATAAGGAATCCAATCAAGTAGCCATCGTTAAGGATCTCATTAACGGTGCCGACGCCGAGGCCCAAAACTTCTGGAACGAACATCGCAACCGCGCCACAAATTACTGCTGCCAGTAATCCAAGCGGTAACGGCGCCAAGCCTGTTTTGACAGCCAATTTCCCGCCAGCAAATAACAGTCTCATAAATAGAATGGCTACCAAGCCAAAAAACAATCCGCTGGCAAGCAAGGTTGGCACGAGCGGTAACAGGTCAGGAAGGACAACATCAATCTGAAATATAGCCTGACCACCAAATAACTTGTTTGAGAGCCAAGCTGATGTGATACTGGCAATTGCGATCGGTGCAATTGCGCGAAAAGAGAAGTGTCTCAACACTGCCTCATGAGCAAAAACAATTCCCGCAAAGGGTGCCTGAAATCCTGCGGCAATGGCAGCTGCCACCCCGCAACCGATGAATATGTCAGCCGTGATGCGACGGCTTCCAAAAAAGTCTGATAGAAGGCTGCCAATGGTAGCTCCAAAATGCACTAAAGGACCGTATTGGCCAACTGGAGCGCCTCCACATAGTGAAATAAACGCCGCCAGGGTTGATCCAAAGCCAGCCTTGAGATCGAGTTCATTGTCAGTTCGATGAGCTGCATAAATGCTATCTGCAGGTCCATGCCACCGATCAATATTAAAGACCCTGCGCACACAAACTAAGAGAACTGCGGCTAGCAAAAGCCATAACATTGGCATCAATGATAGCTCAGTTCCGGGAAACTTTAAGAAATCATTAATGGAGATACTTCTGGCCTCGATGAACCACTTTACAAAAAAAACAAAGAGGCTGGAGATTAATGAAACTAAAAGTCCGATACCGATGCCAATGATTAAAACTCCCAATAGATATTTGACCGAACCCATGAGGGAATTTTGTTTTATCCATATTGGTTGCATTTTAATCAGTACCTCCCAATCAATATGTTGACGTGAGTCACAAAATTATTGTTAGTCGTCGATCTGACTGCATTAGCAAACCATACAGCTCCTAAAAACTGTAATAAGTTTTACACAAAATTAATGAAATCGGCATAACTTTTGCACTTTAGGAGTCGTTACAAGGTTTATGAGAGTCCTCCAGTGTGAGGTTTTTGGTGTATCATGGCAGTTGATTATCTCAGCGCGCTTAATGTTGGAAGTGGGCTAAATGTCACGCAAATTGTGGACGCGTTGGTTGACGCGGAAAAAACACCGCGCGAGAACACAATCAATGAAAAGATTGCTGAAAAGACTGTTTCAATATCTGCTTTTGCAGAAGTTAAACAACAATTTAGCACGCTCCAAACCAGTTTAAACTCTCTTGCACAAGCTTCCACCCTTAATGTCCAAGCAACGAGTTCTGACGGGAACCCTTCCTCTGTTGGTGTGACCCTTACCAATGCCTCCCTTGTTGAGCCTTTCGATCACAACATCACAATTACCAGCCTAGCCACCCCACAATCCATTTCCTTTTCCGGTTATGCTACGAGCAGCTCAATTCTTGACGCTACCAATCTATCGATCCAATTGGGTTCTTGGGCTACCGATAACTCTGGCAATAAAACATTTACTGCAAACACTGATTTTACACAGCAAAGCCTTGTTCTGGATGGAGCTGACAATTTAACAACCTTGAAGAATAGGATAAATGCGCTCGATGTTGGAATTTCAGCCTCAATTGTCCGAGTAGCGGATAATAATTACGCCCTGACGTTAAGCTCTCCACTAGGAACAAACAATCAAATCCGTGTTCAAGCCACATCCAATTCAGGTGGAATATCCAACTTAAGTTATGATCCAGAAACGAATGGGTCAGGAGCAGCTAACGGCGGCGATGCTCTTAAAGAAATTTCTGCGGCTTCTGATGCAGTCATCTCTTTCAATGGGCTCTCGGTGACAAGAGAGACCAATGTAATTAATGATATAATTCCAGGCGTCACACTCACCCTTAACGCTACCACTTCCTCTAATCAAAAGGTCTCTGCGCGTCATGACCCCAACCTAAGCATGGATGCAACAAAACTTTTTGTTGAAACCATGAACACAATAACCAACGGCCTGATGACACTGAATAAAAACTCATTGGATGAAGAGGAAAGAGGAGCCCTTGCAGGTGATACACTTGTTCGATCGCTTCGTTATAAGCTACGCCAAATGACAACCACACCTATTGTTGGTTTTGGAGCAGACTCAATATATCTATCAAATTTTGGTGTTATGACAAACAGAGATGGAACGCTTAGTCTAAATGAAACTAAGTTCAAAAGTTATTTCACGGAAAATCCAAAGGAGTTTACCGCATTATCAAAAAGCCATGTAACAAGCACCAATGTCGCAGTCGAAGCGGAAATGACTGGTAAAGAGTGGACACCTGGAACCTACGAATTTCTGTCACTAATCAACACTGCTACCAGCGTGATAAGCGCAGATGAGTCTAGAAATCAAACTTTCAAATCAATTGATTCGAGTTTTGGCTCTGACGATGGCCAATTAAGCGATAATCTGCAAGCTTATGTTGCAGACCATCCAAATGGATCGTGGTCCTTAAGCGGGACTGACAGTTCACATTTAACGATAGATGCAAATGGTGTGGTCACTATAACAGGTGGAACAGATAGGGAAGTAAAGCCTTCTTATTCATTCAACGTCGAATACACTGTGACTGATAACGCTCTGCCAAGCTCCTTCAGAACATTCACTGAAGCAGTTACATTTAATGTCAATGACTTAGCGGAACGCACCTTCACACTTTCAACTCCAAGTGTTCCGGCCACCGTTTATGCTGGTGATACATTTACTATAGCTGTAGATGGACAAACAGTTACAACCGCGGCAATTGGAGTTGGCGGCGACACCTCATACAGTGTTGACAAGCTTGCAGCCGCCTTCAATTCAGCTAATGCTAACCTCGTAACTCCAGCTGATGGAGTGTTTAGCGGATCAGGCTCTAATCTTATTTTTAAGTATAATGATTCTGCAACACCACAAACCACCACGATGAGTTCTGGCTTGACCTACTCTCCCGCAACTCCTCTAGGCACGGTGGATCAGCAACGTAACGGCGCTTTAACGAACAGAACTGTATATTTCAATGAGAGCTCCAATGACATATCCAACAGTATATTAACCGCCAGTCAAGGCGATATATTCAAAGTTGATGTCCAAGACGGTAGCGGAACCGTCAGTGTGTCTCACACGGTTACAAGCGCAGATGTTACCGCAATCAGCAACCTAACAACTGCAACACAACGTATAAATTATCTAGCTGGAAAGCTCGATACTGCAGCAAATACTGCAGATGCAGGTTCTGACGTTGGCTACGGTTTTAGCAACACTGCCGGTACTCAACAAGTCGAAAAAATTACTAATCCAACTGTCCCATCAATTTCTGCCGGTGATAAATTCAAAGTAACAATTAATGGTACTGAGATTGAAACAGCTGCTGCCACAACGCAATCCAGCCTGTCAGATATTGTTGATATGTTGAATTCTGCGAATGCCGCGCCGCTAGTACCCGGCACGTTTTCAGTTTCCAACAACGACATATTATTCACTTACACTAATAGTGAGCCAGTTGCTGGAACAATAGGTTCACTGTTCTTCTTAGATGCCTCATCGGGGACAACTTACGATTCAGGAACTGGTTCAGCCGGGCAAGACACCGCGGGCGATGTCTCGACCCAGCAAGTGGAGCGCATAACTACGCCAACAGTTCCATCCATAGCTCCTGGTGATAAGTTTAAGGTCACCATTAACGGTACCGAAATTGAAACTGCTGCCGCTACATCACAGTCGAATTTATCTGATATTGTAAACATGTTGAATACCGCTAATGCTGGATCAACAGTGCCCGGTACATTCTCCGTTGATAACACAAATGACATTATATTTACTTATACCAGCAATGGTGCGGTTGGCGGCACAATAAGCAAGCTCTTCTTTTTAGACTCTTCTGTTGGTATATCGTATGGCGCAGGCACAGGTTCTGGCGCTCAGGACACCGCAGGCGCAGACGGTAAACTAACGGTTACTTGCAACACTGGTGGAACAGCAGATAACGGCGACACCATCGGGCAGTTGCAATTAAGCACTGATAGTGGAGGGTCATACAGTACTCTTGGTGCCAGTTTACAAAACTCTGCTGGCACTTCAACTACCGAAATAGTTAGGATTGGATCGCCGTCCCTCCCCACCATTAAGACGGGGGATAAATTTAGTATTCAGATCGACAATAACGGGTCTCCATTCACTGTGACGACCAGCACACTGAGCGACAATGACACTTTAACTGACGTCGCTAACGCTTTGAATACTGCTCACGGGGGGTCCGTAGGCACATTTAGCGTTTCTTCAGCAAATCTGTTATTTACATTCAACGACACTAACGCTGGTAATATCTCCAACGGTCAAGACGCAGGACTTGTTTATATTCCCCATCCTGGCACTATTGCTTTAACAGCAACTGCTGTTGACCATGTTCACCTTACGACCGTTACAGAAGATAGCCACACCGCTGGCCCCACAGTCGCGGCCCTCGACGGAACCTTAATGTCACTCGAAAATGAATTGTTTAAACTGACATCAACTGGAGCAAAAGGTATTTGGGTGAAGGCAGACGGCAATCACACCTCAACATTATATGTTGGTAAAAGTCTCTTTGACACAATAAACGAGTTCGGTGACACGGTGCTTATAAGTGACGGAGACATTGATAAACGTGTAAAGCGCTACAGCGAAGATATCAGTGATCAAAAAGATCAGCTCACGTCGCTCGAAACACGCATGGAAAACGAACGTGCACGTTATATGTCACAATTCACCGCGATGGAGTCCGCTGTTTCCGGTTTCAAGGAAACGCAAAGCCTGCTGACAAATATGATGGATGCATGGACAGCAGGGATGAAAAATTAAAGGGCATCAAATATTGATACTTCTCGCCGCGCTATGTCGGCAATGTGCAGAACATTTGTTTCAGCACCTAAACTCCATCCTGCCGGGGCTTCTGGCGCAGATTCTGACCTCAAACCAAAAACATATGCCTTAAAACGTTTCAATGTGTCTTCACCATTGTAATTAAGAAGTTTTACTGGCTCGTCAGCCTCACCAAAAAGAGGTGTTAACTTACGAACTTTGTTAACGGATTCGAAGTTGTATCTATAATACTGAAAACCATTGAGCATCTCTACCGCATTTTCACCAGCATTAACCTCATCTAAAAATAGCAACAATAACTCGGAGGTGTCTGAAATCTCCTGAGGTGTTATTTCAGTGTATTTTTCTGATAAACCCTCAGCGTATTTCTTGGCATATAGGGTGAGAGGGTTGTCCGTCGCCAAAAACTCTTGGCTTGATTTACCCACAGCGACGTCAAAAATCCAGTTAGGGCAGAAGCTCATAATCTATTTCCTGTGGAAGGCATTTGTCTGTAGCAATTGAGATAAACTCTAAACTTCCCAAAATCAAGACTTTTAGATTCTTGCCAACAGGATCCGTTATGCAAGACAACTCAAAGCCAAGGGCGAGGATCCTTGTTGTTTGCATACTTGCGAGCCAATTTTCTTTTCCAGCTAACATTTTTGTTATTCAGTCGTTGTCTATTTCGGATGGGCAACCTGCCCTTTGTTTAGCAAACGTAACTAGGGGACTAGAAATGACTGTTATCAATACAAATACTGGTGCTTTGACCGCACGTACTTATGCCGTTAAAGCAAATGACTCTATGACAAAGGCAATGGAGCGGCTTGCTTCAGGTTTGCGCATCAACTCTGCTGCAGATGATGCAGCCGGCCTCGCAGTGGCAAATAAAATGGAAAGCCAGCTGCGCGGTATGAACATTGCCATTCGTAACTCACAAGACGGTATTTCACTTGTGCAAACTGCCGAAGCAGGCATGTCAGAAATTAGTAACATGCTCATTCGTATGCGCGAACTGGCAGTTCAGATGAACAACGGTATTTACACCGCCAGCGACAGATCAAACGCTCAGCTTGAA
>Ga0255756_1001103_pt1 | contig 31105 bp, 32 predicted proteins | sample 011ome_20_FD_179956 | JGI IMG/M metagenome (GOLD analysis project Ga0255756, IMG submission 179956) | Coastal salt marsh microbial communities from the Groves Creek Marsh, Skidaway Island, Georgia - 011509CT metaG (version 2) | ecosystem: Environmental > Aquatic > Marine > Intertidal zone > Salt... | reverse complement strand
ACCGCTAATGAAGCGAATTGGGACGAAATTCAAAGAGGCTACTTACAGGGCTACTTTGATTTCATGGCAAAGCATTTTGGTAAATACCCGTACGCGCAATTCTCCCTAATTCAAGGCGGAGACGGCGGTATGGAATACCCTATGTGTACGATGATGTTAGGCGGCGGTGATAAGTTTGAGGGCTTTACTGGGCTCTTCGTTCACGAGGCTACGCACAACTGGTACTATGGCGTTATCGGAACCAATGAAGCGGCTTACCCATGGATGGACGAGGGTTTCACTTCTTATGCAGAAGAGGAGTGCATGAACTTCTTGTTCAATCGTGGCGAGGAAAACCCTCACCTCGGCGCTTACCGCGCTTATGTCTACCTGGACACCTCGGGCTTGCGCGAACCGTTGAGCACCCCTGCTGATCACTTCAACTACAACCGCACCTACGGCATCAACAGCTACAGCGCGGGCGCTTTGTTTTTGAACCAGCTCGAATACATAATCGGTGAGGAGGCTTTTGCCCGCGGTATGATTCGCTACTGGAATAAGTGGCAGTTCAAACACCCAAAACCCGAAGATTTCTTGCGCATCATGGAGTTAGAGTCAAATATGGAATTGGACTGGTACCTCAGCTATTACAAGGATCAAGTAAAAAGCATTGATTACGCTGTGGCCGCTGTTGAATCTGACCAAGTGGGCACACAAATTACCTTACGTCGCGTTGGACTGTTCCCAATGCCGGTAGATGTTTTGGTCCGCTATGAAGGGGGGCGTGAAGAAATGCACACTATTCCCCTAGTAAGTATGTATGGTGCCAAACATCAAGAGGGCCTTGAGGTGCATGAGCCCTGGCCATGGACGCATCCAGAATACAAACTTTATATTCCAAGCAGCGAAACCGTCATGGGGGTTGAGATTGACCCCTCAAAACGAATGCTCGATATCGATAGAAATAACAATACTTACGAGTAACAAAAAGCCCCGCAAATGCGGGGCTTTTTTCTTTTGGATCTAACGTTTTTTACTTCCGCCTGTTCCGTATTTCTTGGCTTTATTCATGCGCTTTTTTGCGCCCTTACCAATATTGAAGTCCTTGGCGTTCTTCGGCTTCTTCTCATGAAAAGAAGGACCGGGTTCGTCTGTGACGCCGTGTTTTCTTGGACTGCTTTTACTCATCGAAACTTACTACTAATCGGTCGCTCGTAGCGTGGCTTTGACAGGTCAAAATGTAACCGTCCTTCACCTCGTCGTCTACAAGCGCATAGTTCATGACCATCTCGGCAGAGCCTTCCAAAACTTTTGCACGGCAAGTACAACAAACCGCTCCTTTACATGCGTAAGGAACATCTGCTCCTGCATCAAGCGCAGCGTCCAAGACATAATCTTTTGGTCCCATTTCAAAGTGGGTTTCTTCGCCGTCCAAAACAACTGTTACAGAGGCGTTTTCAGAGGCGCGTGCCTGCGATGCTGCCTGTGCCTCGGCCGAAGCACCTGCTGTATTGAAAAGTTCGAAGTGTATTTTCAACTTGTCGGTACCCAGGCTTTCTAACTTCGCGCTTACGGTCTCGATCATCTCTTGCGGACCACAGAGGTAATGTCCCGTTGTTTGCTCAAGGTCAAACATTGATTCCGCAAACTTCTCTGCTTTAGCTGCGTCAATACGACCCTTTAGATGGTCTGTTCCTTGATCCTCACGACTCAACACATGATGCACCTCAAATCGATCTAGATACTCGTTTTTTAGATCATCAATTGCCTCCTTGAAAATGATGCTGTTGCTGTTTTTATTGCCATAAAATAGCGTAAACGTGCTGCTCTCATCGCTGGTCAATACGCTTTTTGCAATAGACATGATGGGGGTGATTCCCGAACCTGCCGCCCAACCCACAACGTGTGATGGTGTTGATGATGCAGTCCAAGTAAAGTTGCCTGTAGGAGCCATGGCTTCAATGGTGTGGCCGGCTTTTAACTCACGGTTTGCGTGCGTTGAGAACTTTCCTCCTTCTATTTCTTTAACCGCTACGCGCAATTCCCCTTCATTGGGTGCAACACAAACGGAGTATGATCTACGAACTTCTTCGCCCCCAATTGCAGCTTTCAAAGTCAAATATTGGCCGGGTAAAAAAGAGAAATCGGCGCCATCCTCAGGAAGGTGGAAGGCAATACTAACTGCGTCTTCTGTCTCGCGACGTACTTCTTTAACGACTAGTTTATGGAAATGTCCATCGCCCTTATCAGAGGTTTGTTTCTGTAAGGACGGGGAATCTGTGGTGTTTTTCTTGAAGAATTTAAACATGCTTCTTGATTTGTGGTGTAAAGGTAGAACGCAATCTTAAACCATTAACAACCTTATGCTGTTGTGTTTTAACTTTGTGAACGACCAAATACACAGATACATGGGAACCAACATTTCATTAGAAGAAAAGTTTCAGGACTACGTTGACGCCGAAAATAAGGTAGAGCCGAAAGATTGGATGCCGGATAACTACCGCAAAACTTTGGTGCGCCAAATTTCTCAACATGCGCATAGTGAGATTATTGGTATGCAGCCGGAAGCCAATTGGATAACGCGCGCGCCTTCTTTACGCGCAAAACTTATTCTTCTCGCTAAGGTTCAGGACGAGGCTGGCCACGGTTTGTATTTGTACAGCTCCGCTGAAACTCTAGGAACCAGCCGAGACCAAATGATTGCAGATCTACAAAGTGGAAAAGCGAAATACAGCTCAATCTTCAATTATCCAACACCCTCTTGGGCCGATATGGGAACCATCGGGTGGTTAGTTGATGGTGCTGCCATTCAAAACCAGGTCATGCTAACCCGCACTAGCTATGGTCCGTATGCACGTGCCATGGTTAAAATCTGTAAAGAGGAAAGTTTCCATCAGCGTCAAGGCTATGAAGTGGTTATGAAGCTTGCACAAGGAACCCCGGAGCAAAAGAAAATGGCACAAGAAAGCTTAAACCGATGGTGGTGGCCTTCGCTAATGATGTTTGGTCCATCAGACGACAACAGTCCTAACTCCGAGCAGAGCATGCGCTGGAAAATCAAGCGCAAGAGCAACGACACCCTTCGCCAAGAATTCGTTGATAAAACCGTTCCACAAGCAGAATACTTGGGTCTAACCATTCCTGATCCAGATTTAAAATGGAATGAGGAGCGCGGATCTTATGACTTCGGTGAAATAGATTGGAACGAATTCTATGATGTAATTCAGGGGAACGGACCTTGCAACAAAGAGCGTATTGCACACCATGTTAAGGCCCATGAGGAAGGTCGTTGGGTACGAGAGGCCGCGATGGCTTATGCAAAAAAAGAGGCCACAAGAAAACAAAACGCCACCTCAGCAGCCTAACCTAAATCACAACCGCATGAATAAAGACCATTGGAAAATCTGGGAAGTTTTTGTGAGAAGCAAAAACGGACTTGCTCATAAACACGTCGGTAGCCTGCATGCTGCAGATGCAGATATGGCGCTTAAAAACGCACGTGACGTCTATACACGAAGATCTGAAGGGGTCAGTATTTGGGTAGTGCCCTCAGAAAGTATCACCGCAAGTACACCTGATGAAAAAGAACCCTTGTTTGCTCCAAGCGATGACAAGGTCTATCGTCACCCAACCTTTTACGACATCCCTGACGATGTCGAACACATGTAAGCCATGGCTGGAGGTTGGTTAAACGGAGTCAAAAGAGACTTCACGAAAGAAGAGGCGCTTCAAGAGTATTTATTGTATTTAGCAGACGACTCGTTAATCCTAGGGCAGCAGCTCAGTAAATGGTGTTCTAATGGGCCGGTGCTTGAACAGGACATAGCAATCATAAATACCGCGCTTGACCATATTGGTCGTGCCCGGTTGCTCTATCAAAATCTCGCAGAACTTAAAGGCGGCAGTACCACTGAAGATTCCTTGGCTTATTTCCGCGATCATTTAGATTTTCGCAATGCGCTTTTGCTCGAACAGCCCAATGGTCACTGGGGCGATTCTATCGTCCGAAGCTTTTTTATAGACACCTTCAACTTTTACTTGTATGAGTCGCTTCGCTCTTGCAGCTATGGCCCAATAGCCGAGATTGCAGAGAAATCTATAAAAGAAATTTCCTACCACGCTCAATGGAGTGCTGAATGGGTTATTCGTCTCGGCGATGGAACTGAAGAAAGCCATGATAAGGTCCAGCAAAGTGTCAATGAACTTTGGATGTGGACCGGCGAACTATTTGAAACACTGGATGCCATTGAACAACTTGATTCTACGTTTACACGTTTCAATAGCTTGAAAAACAAGTGGCTTGAAAAAATAGACGAGGTACTTAATATGGCCACCTTAAGCCGTCCAGATGATAAAGAGTGGATGCAAACTGGTGGTCGATACGGCATTCATTCTGCCCACTTAGGGTTTATTCTAGCTGAGATGCAAAGTTTACCGCGTACCTATCCCGACGCGCAGTGGTAACAATCTTTTAACACAAAAGCTTCGGCCTGGTTAAATTACGGCACGAGGTTTGCACTAGGATTTTTGAAATACGATTCTACGTGTTTTTGTGTTAAGCGAGTGAGGGCTAGAGTGGGGACTTTAGCCCTCTTTTTTTGCCCTTAGATTTACTCCACGCGAAGCTTGCGGCAAACTGAACAAAACTCGCCACGGCCATTGAGCCACTGATTGAACCTCCGACCGCTTCCGCAAGGAAATATCCTCCTAGCGCACTAAGTAGCCCTTGAAGCATTATCAATAACGTCATTTTCTTGAAGTTGTCTGTCAACAAGTAAGCCGTAGCAGCGGGGACTACAAGAAATGCGATGACCAAGATCGCTCCCACGCTTTCAAAACTCACGACGGTGGCTACCGAGGTAGCCGCCATAAGGCTGTAATGCCACAGCACTGTTCGTATTCCTATGCTCTGGGCATATTCATTGTTGAAAGAGGTAATCATCCATCCTTTGTACCCCCACCAGAAAATCACGTGGATTAAGGCCAACAAGACCAACAGTGTCCAAACCGGCCCTGGAACTCCCAATCCTAAAAAATTGGACACCTGCAAGGGAACAAAAGCGATCTCTCCATGAAGTACACAATCGGCATCAATATCTGCCTCGCCAGCAAACTTGGTTACCATAATCACACCAACAGCAAACAAAAAAGTGAATACGGTTCCCATGGCAGCATCTGACTGCATCTTCCCTTTTGAAGAGAAAAACTGTATCAGGAGCGTAGTAATAACCCCCATTAATATTGCTCCTAAAAACAACGGAAATGAAGCGCGTGAACCGCTAATTAAATAGGCAATGACAATTCCTGGAAGAACCGCATGACTCAAGGCGTCGCCCATCATACTCATGCGACGCAAAAGCAAAAGATTGCCCAACATCCCTGTTGAGGAAGCAACTAAAAAGCCGGTAACAATGATCCAAAAAGCATCCATAGCTATGCGCCCTCAGGGACTAGTTCATGTATTTCCAATAGCGGGTTAAACCTACTACAAAGTCCCAATTCCTTTAAAATCTCGTCTTCGATATCTGGCGTTAGAAAGTGCTCCATAGTATCCGCCTCGTCGTGCACCAAATGGACGCTCATCTGCATGCGTCGTTGCAAGTAAATTTCCCAAATTTTATGCCTACGGTCAATCTCCGCGCCAATAGCTCTACCCTCAGTCGATAATGTAAAACCTGTATGCACTCGCTTAATAAGTCCCTTTCTCTTGAGTCTTTTAATGGTTCTGTTCCAGAGTCTTTGGTCAAAGAATTGACGAGAACTAATGCTCAATCTATTGAAGAGCTTGCCTTGGCCGCGCACCTCGAGTTGTACCGCTGTTTTTAGTAGGTTCTCTTCGTTCATTCTGCGCTTCACCAAAAGCTTGGACCATCGCTGAAAAACCACGCCTTTCTTCGGTGCAAACATCATAGAAACGAAGGCTATTATGCTTATGATTACAATGGTCCATGGACCTGTAGGCATGGAAGAATAGCTGTAGCTAACAAAGGCACCCAACCATCCCGAAACGGCTCCAAAAATTCCACTGACCACAAGCATTTTACTTAGGCTATCGGTCCAAAATCTTGCCGCTGTAGGTGGAATAATTAATAGCGCGCTCATCATCACAATGCCTACGGCTTTAATTCCAACACTGATGCTCAGAATGGTTATAAAACTTATAATCGCCTCTATCCATCGGGTGTTGATGCCTATACTTTGCGCAAAATCCTGATTGAACACCACAGCCTTTAAACTGAAGTAATGCCAAAAAACAATTGCTAGAACAATCAAGGAAATACTCCCAAAAACCAAACTGTCCTCGGGCGTCATGGCCGCGGCGTTTCCAAAGATGTAGTGGTCCAATCCGCTTTGTTCCTTTCCTGAGGTACGCTGGATTACGGTGAGCATAACGATACCCAGTCCGAAAAAACTGCTGAGCACTATGGCAAGTGCGCTATCTCCTTTGATTTTACTGTGTCGAGTAATGTAATCAACCACCCAAATAGACAACCAGCCCGAAATAGCTGCCCCAGTAATTAATACCAATGGGTTTTTAACGCCGCTTAGAATGAAGGCAATAAGCACTCCCGGCAACATACTGTGTGCAACGGTCTCGCCAACCAATGTTTTCTTGCGTAAAAAATTGAATGTCCCTACTGCACCACTAACCCCGCCAAGCAACAAAATAGCTACAGCAACATACCGAACATTCGGATCTGCAAGAGTGAGGTATTTCAGGAGTTGGTCCAATTTATTTAAGGTATTGTGCTAAAAGGTTTGCGTTGAAGGTGAGCATCTCAAGATAGGTGTCTTGGTCTTCCTCAGGGCCTAAAGAGTCGCTTAATAACTCTGGTCCCAATACCACATCACAGCCCTTGGCTTGACATCCGCGTTGCACACTCTGCATTGCTTGTGGGCTAACAATATTTTCTAGGAAGATCGCAGGAACTCCATTTTCACAAATAAAGTTTACCAAATCTGTGACCTCTTTCAACCCAAATTCTGAAACCGTTGAGGCGCCCTGGAGCGTATTAACTTTCATACCAAAGGTTCTTGCCCAATAACTCAACGCATCATGGGTGGTAACCACTAATCTGTTCTCCGCAGGAATACTGTTAATTATCGATGCAACGCTATCTGTGGTTTCCGAAATAGCACCTTGGTATTGCTGAACATTTGCTAAAATACTTGAAGCGTTTTCTGGATATGCAGCTGATAATTCTTGACCAATATCTCCAATAATAAACTTTACCAGGTCTGTATCGAACCAGTAGTGCGGGTCCTTGCTCGCTGGGAAATTTGGATCGCTAATGATGATGGAATCCGACACGTGGGACGCCGCATCTATGATTAATTTACCCTGAATCTTTTCTAAAACATCGATGATTTTTCCTTCCAAATGAACACCGTGATAAATGATTACATCTGCAGCTCGAATGGCGTCTAAATCACTTTTACTTGGCTTGTATGTATGTGGGTCGATACCCTTGTCTAAAAGAGAAATCACCTCAAATGAATCACCCGTTATATTGCTTACCCAGTCGGTCATAATACTGGTCGTACAAAGAATTTTAGGTTTCTTTTCTGCCTTTGATTCATCCGGCGTACCGTTCGATGAACACGATGCTACAAGAAGTCCGAGAGCAAGAAGGAATGGGGTAAAACGCATCTTATTTAAATTAATTCTAAATAACAAAAGTACGGAACGAATGGCATTTAGAAAAAAAGGATATCTGTGTTTTTAAATTCAACGATACTGCCCCTTATTGTTTAATTTTATACAAAATTTGAATCTATCACGACTATGCTTCAACCACAACAAATCCTCAGTTCTTTAGGAATTTCTGCAAAAAATGACGGAACAGCCGTTGGCCAAAATTGGAAATCAACGTCAAATTATATTTCCTCTTATTCTCCTATTCGCAATCAACATTTAGGAGAAGTAAATACTACTTCCGAAGAGCTGTATCATGAAGCAATCACGCAAGCGCAAACTGCTTTCACTTCTTGGAAAAATGTGCCAGCACCTAAACGTGGTGAGTACATCCGTCAGTTCGGAAATGCCTTACGTGAAGAAAAAGAAACGCTTGGCGCGTTGGTTTCTCTTGAGATGGGTAAAAGCTACCAAGAGGGATTAGGCGAGGTACAAGAGATGATTGATATCTGTGATTTCGCCGTGGGTTTATCGCGCCAATTGTATGGGTTAACTATTAAAAGTGAACGTCCGCAGCACCACATGATGGAACAATGGCATCCCCTTGGTGTAGTAGGAGTTATATCAGCCTTTAATTTCCCCGTTGCGGTTTGGTCGTGGAATTTTGCGCTTGCCCTTGTTTGTGGAAATACCGTAGTTTGGAAAGGATCTGAAAAAGCACCATTATGTGCCGTTGCTTGCCAGAATATTTGGAATAAAGTAGCCGCAGCGAATAACCTTCCTGATGGTATTTCAAATATTGTAACCGGTGATTATAAAGTAGGTCAATGGATGACCGCAGATCACCGTCTTCCATTAATTTCAGCAACAGGTTCTTCAAGAATGGGTGCAATAGTGGGTGCCGCAGTCGCAGGCCGTTTTGGTAAGTCAATTCTTGAGCTTGGTGGTAATAATGCAATCATTATTACACCTAGTTGCGATCTAAAAATGACTGTAACTGGTGCTGTCTTTGGTGCTGTAGGTACCTGTGGACAACGTTGCACTTCAACCCGCAGATTGATTATTCATGAGAGCGTTTATGATAAAGTAAAAAATGCCATCGTAGATGCCTACGGACAATTGAAAATTGGAGATCCTTTAGATGCCTCCAACCATGTTGGTCCTTTGATTGACCAAGATTCTGTGGATGCCTTCCTGGGTACAATTGATAGTGTTCAAAAAGAAGGTGGAAAAGTGCTCCGCGGTGGAAAAGTATTAAGTGGAGGCATTTACGATGAAGGTTTCTATGTGGAACCCTGTATTGTGGAAGCTGAAAATCATTATGAAAGTGTTCAAAGAGAAACCTTTGCTCCAATCCTTTATTTATTGAAATACAGCGGCGATGTGCATGAAGCAATCGCTATTCAAAACGATGTAAAACAAGGATTGTCCAGTGCTATTATGACTAGTGATATGCGTGAAGCTCATCTTTTCTTGAGTGAAAGTGGGTCCGATTGTGGTATCGCAAACGTTAATATCGGGACCTCAGGAGCAGAGATCGGTGGCGCATTTGGTGGTGAAAAAGAAACGGGTGGTGGTCGCGAAAGTGGATCGGATGCTTGGAAAGCTTATATGCGCCGTCAAACCAATACATTGAACTACGGGAATGATTTACCTTTAGCGCAAGGGATTGAATTCAATATTTAAATGCAAATAACAAGTGTAGAAGTGGGGAATTTGATAGAATCGGATTCCCCTTTTTTATTTCTCGGACTCGGTAGCTGCTTCATTACACACTTTGAAAAATTTGCCAATACCCAGAACTTACCTTACTTGGCAAACCCACTAGGCACCTCTTTTAATCCAATAAGTATTGGGCGACAGGTTAAATGGATTTTTGAATCGGATTTTAAATTATTACCACCTTTTAAATTCAATGATAAAATCCATCAATTAGATGCGGCAGCTAAATTTCACTCAGAAGATCAAGAAGATTTGGATCTGATGTTAAAACAACAACATCAAACAGTTCAAAATCATATTAGCCGCTCTGGAAACCATCAACCTATTCTACTTATTTCATTTGGAACAGCGCACGCATGGTACCTTTCAAATACCATCGTTAACAACTGTCATAAACTACCTAATGAACTGTTTAAAAGGACAATAATAGATGTTGATGCTGTTGTCAATTATTGGAAAGAAGTTTTAAAATCAATACCCAGTGATTGGAAAATAGTATTTACTGTAAGTGCTGTAAAATATTCAAAACTAGGAATGGTTGAAAACTCTTTAGGTAAGTCCATATTGCGACTCGCTATAGAGAACTTAACACGTCAATATTCACAGTGTTATTATTTCCCGAGTTATGAAATCATAACTGATGAGCTTCGTGATTATTCTTATTTCAAAGAAAATGGAACACATCCAACGGATGAAGCGGCCGAAATTGTAATGAGACGATTTAAGAGCTTTTTAAATCTCAAGTAGTCCAGGACGTTGAATAGCTAACTTTAACACAGCAGCAACGCTTATACTGTCCCTCACAAGCCCATTCATCACATCTTGATACAATTCAAAGAACGGTATTTTTTCAATGGTTAAATTTTCGGTGTCTTCATGCTCCATTGATACTTGAGTTAATCCCTCAGCAACATAAACTATACTACGCTCGTTTGTAACGCTGTTACTTAAATCTAATTCTAAAAGTCGTTCCCATTTATCTGCTTGAAGTCCAACTTCTTCTTGTAGCTCACGCTGTGCACTTAATAAAGGATCTATATGAATTGGACCACCTCCTTCAGGGATTTCCCAGCTGTATCTATTCAAAGGAAATCTGAATTGCCCCACACGCCAAGTATACCCTTGATCATCTAGTGGTATTATACCAATGGCTAAATTTTTAAAATGCACCTCACCATAAATTCCTTGGGTTCCACCTGGAGTAATCACTGAATGATGATTTACCGATATCCAAGGGTTTTGATAAACCTCTTCTGAAGCATTTATAGTCCAATCTCCTCTAACCATTATATATATAGTTTATTTTAAATAAGATTTATAGTAATGTATATATACCGTGTATAAGTCTAATAACTTCTTGAACTGTTTTATCGTGTCAACATAAAAAGAAGGTTATGAACGTTTACAATTGGGATATAATCTTGATTTATAAGTATTAACGTTTTTTATCTACGGTCGTTGATAGTGTTATACACATCGTGATTTTTATAATTAATTCGACATCGACCGTTACTATCCCACTGAATTAGCTTTACAACTCATCTACAAATTAGTGAGTTATCATTGTGCTCCATTCAGAAATAATAGCAATTCGAATTTTTAATGAAATAAACAAGTGAAACTTTTAATTACATGTTCAATACTTACTGACAGATATGAACGGGCTTATACACATCAATGTTGATATTTGTAAAAAATTCATAAAGCCATGAAAATTGCTATCGGATGCGACCACGCTGGGGTACAAGTTAAAAGTACACTTATTGAATTACTCGAATCTTTAAATCATATAATGATTGATAAAGGTCCTAATTCAGAGGATAGTGTAGATTATCCAGATTATGGGCATTCCGTTGCTACAGCTGTAGAATCTGGTGAGGCCGATTATGGTATTGTTATCTGTGGTTCAGGTAATGGTATAAATATGACAGTGAATAAGCACCAAGGTATTCGTGGCGCCTTATGTTGGTTACCTGAGATTGCTGCGTTGGCGCGTCAGCACAACAATGCAAATATTATAGCTATACCTGCACGATTTTTAGATCAAACTCAGATCAATGAGATAGTAACAACCTTCTTTTCTAATGAATTTGAAGGTGGCCGTCATGAAAGACGAGTGAATAAAATCAGTTGTAGTTAATAGATTGGACGTATTACTACTTCCATTTCTATCATTGACAAGAATTCTTTAGGGTTTTGTTCCCAGATACTTTCAAGTAATCTGTAACTGTAGTGATTAACCATACCGCTAGGTGCGGGGTGTTCTTGAAGTGCAGTAAACAATTCTTCAGGAGGAAAAGGATTTTGATAAAATGGAAATGCTTGAGTACCATTACTCATACACCGTACCAAGTAATCTTTTAAAGTTCCAGGGTAATAAGGATATAGTTGGACCATTTGTAAGCGACTATTTACAATCCATGGAATATTCGTATGAACTTCTATACCGGTTGCAGCAATACCGTGTAATTTAAATTTTAGATTAAGCTCATTTAATAATTGGACACCTCTTTGAACTCGTGTATTAAGGTCATCTGAGTTCAATGCCTCGAAAGGATCTTCAAAAGTGGATGTTACTCGTAAGACGGAATATCCCTGTTTTTTGATATAGGTTACTATTGAATCGTTTTGTAGACACCCAGGATCTTGCATTATAACAATCATAGGTTTATTACTCCTTCCTTCAAGTTCAATTTTATAATTAGGTAGGTTTGTACTCACCGCGCGAGAAGGAGAACATGCGAGTAGTGTAAATGAGAAAGCAAAAAGAAATATTGTTTTACATACGTGATTTAATTTTACGTAAGTCTTTGTATTACAGTATTTTATATTTGATTTTATCATTAATAATTGGTATTTCAACAATTATATATAATTACTTCTTTATTCCTGAGTTAACTACCATTAAGGTTGTTGTTAAAGGTATTGGATTAGTTTGGTTAATAGCAGTAATACTAGGTCCTTTAAGATTACTGATTCTCTTCATCCTATCGTGGATTCTTCCAGAACGATTTTTTTATTTTATTTTAAGAAAGTATGACGATGGAAGATTAAATCAAACACGGGTACTTGAGAATAATAGAAAAGCTTTAGACACCTGGGCTTCCCAAAAAATTAGAGATCGAGTTACTCATGATTTAAAAAGTATAAAGAATCAGTGGCGTAAACAATTTTACCCTGCTGTAGGGATCATTACAGGTTTTGGTTTATTAATTGGTCTTGTAATCATTCCTACGAAAATTAAGGAGTCATCATATGATGAATTAGTAAAGGGTTCATATTCTTCAGCGAGGCCATCGTTACCTCCGATACCAGATACCTTGATTTATAATTATGGAGATAATTTTGAATTAGGGAGTTATAGTAATTGTATAGGTAGGGTAACTGAAACAATCAAGAGCAACTCTTTTTTAGACCGTGATCTTATAGTCAATTGGTATAACAAGGGACGCTTTATTAAAACTCAATACATCCAAGTTGACAGTATTCCTAAAATACACAGTGTAGAGTGTGTAGTAACTCCTCCATCCTATTTAAAATTACTACCGTACTCTAATGATGACACAATCTATGTTTATAAGAATAGTCTAATTACTTTCAACTGCACAGGGTTGCTACTGGATAAAGTGAGTTGTCTTGTTTCACGTGAAACAATTTCTATAGAGTCAGATATAGTATGGCGGGGTGAGAATTCGATAGCCCTGGTTGATGATAAAGACAGGGTATTATTTAAACCCACTATAATAGAGTTGAAGGATAATGCACCAGCGATTAAGATCACTGAAAATACAAGCGATTCATTATGGTTGTTAATTACAGATGACTTTGGATTGAATGAACTATCTATAAATGAATTATCTAAAAATATTCAAGGAACATCTATAGAATTAAGCTTAGCCTGGGGACAGTCTGACGCTTATACTATTAAAGTTAGAGATGTAGTAAATCAAAATACGAACCGTGTAATTAGGCGACCCGAGGAATCAAAAGATGATTTACTTACTAGGTTAAGTATGGATGCCTCAAACAAATTGGGATTAAAAGAGGATCAACAAAAAACCATTGTTGAATACTCGCGTGAAGCAAAGAAGAGTGAGATCATCAGCCAAAGCAAGGAGGAAAAAGATGAATCTAATACAGAGATTAAAAAAGAGAATGAGGAGTATGAGGCTTGGATGAAAGAGCTTAATATGTTGTGGAATGAAGAGCTTTTGGTAAGTCTCTTAAACGAAGTAGATACGTTAGCTAATCAATCATTAGATAGTGCCATACAAAGTGTTGTTCAAGAGCTTTTGGATTCGGAAGTAGCAGAGGAGAAACGCGCTATTATTAAGAAACTAGATGCATTGCCAAAAGATGGTAATGAACGAGAGGAACAAGCAAAGGAAGCCGTAAAAAAGCTGAGTGAATTATTAAACGATGACATAGCATCGATTCAAGAAAGTAATGTACAGAGAATTAAAAATTTACTTAAGTCTTCCTGGTTAACGTCGTTGCTTCAGGAGGATTTAAGGAACATAACATTAGCTGTGAATAAGGCATCTGTTCAAAAGAATTTGTTTGCAATCGAAGAGCACATACAAGATAGCTTATCCTATTTATTAGTTCATGAGCAGGCATTAGGCATGGCTTTGTCTGAAGTAAGTAATAATCTTAGTAATGATATGCGTTCCTTGATAAACGCTTATTATGGAAGTGGAAACATAGACGCCTTGTTTGGCTATGTTCTTTATGACCTGAACGAGTTAAGTCGCATCTTATACGATATTCTAGAAAGTGAAAAGCAAGCACTAAACACAGCTAAGAAAAACTGTAAAAACGGTAAACCCGGTAAGACAGGTAAACCATCTAGCGCGGGTCAAGGAAAACCTGGTCCTAAAGGCATGCCTAACGAGGGAAAACAACCTGGAGGTCGCAAAAAAGGAAAAAACGGCGAAACCCGCGAAGAAGGCAAGGATGGTGAAAGCGGAAGTTCAGGTAAGGGATTGCCAAAAGAAAGTGAATTATTAAAACAGATTGAAGCGCTCTCAGATAAAGCCTTAAAAGAAGGGAAAAATGAACTTTTGATGGAGCTACTACGCTTGAAAGAAGACCTCCTTTTCAAAGGAGGCTCTAAGGATGAGCGAATAGAGCAGATTGAAGAAAAATTATGGTTGGTTAATAATAGCGTCTTTTCAAAAGAGGAGCAAGGTGCGGAACGCAGTGCAGAGGAGGGTCAACTTTTACAGGAAAAAGAACTCGAATTTGAAATTATGCCTAGTTCAAAATCAGGGACTTCGGACTTACCTTTGCCAATATTAAAAAGGAAATGATGCCAGCCGCTGCGTTTGATTTAGAATTGGTGTTAAGTGCGATGCGAGAACTCTATCCAGACGTAAGGTTTGGGAAGGTGGTGATGCATTGGTTGAACGATGAAGAGTTGCTTGAAATAAATAAAGCGCATCTCGATCACGACTATTATACGGATATAATCACCTTCGATTATTCTCGCGGAAGTAAGGTTTCAGGCGAACTTTTTATAAGCTTAGATCGTATTGAAGAAAATGCGCGTGACCTGAATTGCTCGGTTAATCAAGAGAAACATCGGGTAGTAGCCCATGGAATCCTGCACTTAATAGGATATGGTGATAAAACCCAAGAAGAGCAAGAGATTATGCGCACCAAGGAAGACGAAGTATTAAAGGCTTTAGGACTATGATTTTAGATGAGAAATATGATGTGATAGTCGTTGGAGGTGGCCACGCGGGCTGCGAGGCTGCGTATGCGGCCGCGAAAATGAAGTCCAAGGTACTATTGATCACAATGAACATGCAGACCATAGGACAAATGAGTTGCAACCCAGCTATGGGAGGCGTTGCTAAAGGCCAAATAGTACGCGAAATAGACGCTCTAGGCGGTGGATCTGCGTTTATTACAGATAAGAGCATGATTCAGTTTAGAATGCTGAATCGAAGCAAGGGACCTGCAATGTGGAGCCCTAGAGTACAAAGTGATAGAATGTTATTTGCGCAGTATTGGAGAGAGTTGCTGGAAGACACTGAAGGTCTAAGTATGTTCCAAGACATGGTAACAGGTTTATTGGTATCAGATGGCACCATCCATGGGGTTAGAACGGGGCTAGGTTTGTCTTTCGAAGCGTCCACGGTCATCTTAACTGCGGGCACATTTATGAATGGATTAATCCATGTAGGAGATCAGAATTTTGGAGGAGGACGTGCAGGCGAACGCGCAAGCACCGGTATCACCGAAGAGTTGGTTAAACTTGGATTTGAAGCAGGCCGTATGAAAACTGGTACGCCTCCGCGAATAGATGGTAGAACTATTGACTATAGTTTAATGGAGGAACAGCCTGGCGATGAAAACCCCGGGCAATTTAGTTATATAGGAAACTACGCGTTAACCAAACAAAGAAGTTGTTGGATAACGCATACAAGCCAAGAAGTTCACGACGTACTGAAAAAAGGCTTCGATCGTTCTCCACTTTTTAATGGAACCATTAGAGGAACCGGACCAAGATATTGTCCAAGTATTGAAGATAAGATTGATAGATTTTCAGAGAAAACCTCACATCAAATCTTTGTTGAACCTGAGGGCTGGAACACGGTAGAGGTATACGTGAATGGGTTTTCATCAAGCCTTCCTGTGGAGATTCAATATGAAGCGCTCCATAAAGTAAGAGGTTTTGAAAACGCAAAGTTTTTCAGACCAGGGTACGCTATTGAATACGACTATTTCCCACCAACACAACTTAAGCACACCCTCGAAACGAAGTTGGTTAGCGGTCTGTATTTTGCGGGTCAAATAAACGGCACCACCGGTTATGAAGAGGCGGCCTGCCAGGGTTTAATGGCGGGCATTAATGCAGTGTTAAAAACCCAAGGAAGAGCGCCTTTTGTTTTATCTCGAGACGAGGCATATATTGGTGTTTTGATCGATGATTTGATTACCAAAGGGACCGAGGAACCGTACCGAATGTTTACCTCAAGAGCTGAATTTAGACTATTGTTACGTCAAGATAATGCAGACTTACGACTAACTAGATTGGCCTATAAAATAGGCATGGTTGGAGATGATCGAATCGCACACCTTGACGATAAGGAAGCTTTGATTGCTTCAGGTGTTGAGGCCTTAGACAAGACGATTCGCCTTGAAACCATCAACACAATTTTAGAAGCGAAAGGCGATACCCTTGCAAAGGAAAAGACCAAAGTGAATAAGCTTGTTGCGCGTCCCAAGATTGCGCTTAATGACTTCGCGCCGATTTTTAATAAAGAAAATTGGTGGACCGACGAAGTGGTAGAACAACTAGAAATAGGTGTTAAATATGGTGGTTACATCGAGCGGGAACGAGAGAATGTAGAAAAAATGCGTCGCTTGAACGACAAGGCTATTCCCGAAAAGTTTGACTATCAAAAAGTCAAAGGCCTTAGTTTTGAAGGACGCGCAAAGTTAGAGGCCATTCGACCAGCCACCATTGCCCAGGCGGGAAGAATTAGCGGAATTAGTCAAAGCGATATTCATGTCTTATTGGTTTACATGGGCCGATAAGTTTCACGTGAAACAATACATATGTTAGAAATCAGTAACTGTCCGATTTGTGATAGCACCAATTTTTCAGAGGAAAGAAAGGTTAGAGATTACAGTGTAAGTAAGGAGTTTTTTCCTGTTCAAAATTGTGCTTCGTGCGGGCATCGATTCACCAGTCCTTTGCCGGGTCCAGAGGCAATAGGGCCGTATTACGATAGTCCGGATTACATAAGCCACACAGATGATGGTTCTAGCGTCTTTGGTAAGGTATATAAGTCGTTACGCTCAGTGAATATGGCAAAGAAACACAGCCATGTTAAGCGTTGGGTTACAGCGGGCAGGCATTTAGATTATGGTTGTGGTACTGGAACGTTCCTTGAGTATATGCTGTCAAAAGGATATACATCAGAGGGCGTTGAGCTTAACGCGGGAGCGAGATCAAAGGCTTCGGCATACGGTAATGTATCAGCAAACATTCTTGAAACTAAAGGAACGTTCAATGTAATTACACTTTGGCATGTTTTAGAGCACATCTATAATCTCAAGGAACTGATGCTAGAGTTTCAGGCTCGGCTAAAAGATGATGGAGCGTTGTTTATTGCGGTGCCGAATCCAGAAAGCCCAGATGCAAAACATTACAAGGAGCACTGGGCGGCGTGGGACATTCCAATTCATGCCCAGCATTTTTCAAAATCAAGCATGCGCACACTCGCCGCGAACACGGGGTTCGAAGTGAAAGAAATTTTACCTATGAAATTGGATGCTTTTTATATTGCTTTGCTAAGCGAGCAATACAAGGCGAACAAATCGTCAAAAACGCTTTTACATTGGATAAAGGCATTGTTCATAGGCCTTAAGAGTAATTTATCTGCAGGTAAAGACAATACCAGTTCGCTAATCTATGTCCTTCAAAAGGTTTAAAGACCCCTGAAAGCCTTGTGAAGTGTGTAGCTGGTGTGTGTTAGGGTTGTTTTAACGTGGATATTTCGTTCTAAATCATAGAGACAGTCGTTAAGAGCCTTTGAAATTGCAAAGGCGCCTGCAGGCACTACCGCATTACTTAGCTTTTGAACATTGATTGTTCCAAGATCAGTTGCTTCGACCGGGGTGTTTTGAACATTATGGTAAAAACCACGCTCTAAAAAATGTTGTGACCTGAAAATCAGGGTCTTAAGAGCCTCTTTACTCATGCCGGAAAGAACATTAACCATGTCTGTGACCTCAACGGGCGATCCCTTATAACATATTCGCATCCAGTTTGCGAAGGTTCCGGTTTGGGTGGTTTCCGGATCTTCGTATGCTGTGATAGCTGCGCCAAGGTTCGGATAAAAAACCATTGTCATAAGTCTTTTGGTTGCATCATCCTCATTTTTGAAGTGTTCCCAAAAGTGTTGTTCTTCAAGCGGCTTACACTGCCACGGAGCACAGCGTGAGATTATTGTTGGCAGCAGGCGTGATTTACGATGCGTAACAAGCAATATAAATGTATTGGGGAGGGGTTCTTCAATAAGCTTAAGCAGCTTGTTCGAAGCTTGAGTTTTAATTTGTTCCGGCATCCAAATAATGAGAACGCGGTTTTTACCAGACGCTGCTGTAAGACTGAGCTTGCGATGTATGTTTTGAATTTCTTTGACGGGAATCTGAAGTTGTTGATTCTTAGACGTGATGCGCTGCTGCCAACTATCAGGGTCAATGAATGAATTAGCGTCTAAGGCTTCTCGAAAATCGGATAGAAAATCGTCCGCAGTACCGTTCGCACTACCACTGACAAACGGAAAGGAGAAATGCAGATCCGGATGCTGGAGCTTCGCGTGTTGTTTACAGCTTTTACACTGGCCACAAGCATTGTTGGTATCACACAATAAATATTGAGCAACACGAAGCGAAAGCGGAAGGCCCTCTTCACCCGCACCAGAGGATATGAGGTTGGCGTGATGCAACTTGTCTCGCTGAAGCGCAAGTATAAATTGGTCCAACAAGGGCTTGTTATTATACATCGATAAGATTCTGAGTGTAAAAATAGAGTGGTAAATTGGCCGCTCAATACAACACACTAAAATATATGAAAAGCTTCGACTTCAAAGGAAAGCGCGTCCTCATTCGTGTAGACTTTAACGTTCCTCAAGACGCAGATTTGAAAGTTACAGATAATACCCGGATTAAAGCAGCTTTACCAACCATTCAAAAGGTACTGGAGGATGGCGGAGTGGCTGTTTTAATGAGCCATCTTGGCCGTCCCAAAGGAGCTCGCAATGAGCGCATGTCACTGCAGCATTTGGTTGGAGAGGTTGAGCTATTGTCAGGTGCGAAAGTTCATTTTGTGTCCGATTGTATTGGCGAGGCAGCAAAGAAAGCAACCCTAGAGGCCAATGGGGGTGATATAGTCTTGCTTGAGAACTTGCGATTCTATGCCGAAGAAGAAAGTGGCGATGAAGGTTTTGCGCAGGCATTGGCCGAAATGGGAGATATTTATTTAAACGATGCTTTTGGAACGGCACACCGTGCACACGCTTCCACGGCCATTATAGCAAAGTATTTTGAAGAGTCTAACAAGGGATTTGGATTATTGATGAATGCAGAGGTAAGCAGCATCTCCAAGGCCTTGGGAAGCGATAAATCAACCACGGTGGCCATTATCGGTGGCGCGAAGGTGAGTTCGAAGATTGGTGTGATCATCAACATGCTTGAAAAAGTTGGTACCGTTGTTATTGGCGGCGGTATGGGGTTCACTTTTGTAAAAGCGATGGGTGGCAACGTGGGAACATCATTGGTTGAAGACGATAAGCTTGATCTCGCGAAATCTTTGATTGAGAAAGCATCAGCTCTTGGTTGTAACCTTATGATTCCTGTAGACACACTTATTACTAAGGATTTTGCAGATACGCCTGCAGAGCGCGTTTGCCCAATTGGTGAAATACCTGAAGGATATATGGGGCTCGACAATGGACCGGAGAGTATTGCAAAAGTTCAAGCAGTTTTGGCAGATGCAAAAACCATTATTTGGAACGGCCCGATGGGTGTATTCGAATTTGAGAACTATGCAGGCGGAACCAAGGCAGTTGCCGAAAGTGTCGCTCAGGCAACTGCAAAGGGCGCTTTTTCGCTCATTGGAGGCGGAGATAGCGTTGCAGCGGTGAATCAATTTGGCTATGCTGAAAAAGTAAGCTACATCAGCACCGGTGGAGGTGCAATGTTGGAGTTTTTGGAAGGCAAGGTTTTACCAGGCGTTGCAGCCTTAAGCTAAAAGGGACTTTAGCATCTCTACAAAGTCAATTATAAAGGGAAAGGCCAACGAATCAACCACAAGTTGCGGGTGATCAAAGCCTAACCCACTTTGAGCTGTGGTGTAACCATAGGCGATTATTGAACACCAAAGTAGTGCTTTGATTAGTCCGAATAGGCCCCCAAGGATTCTATTAAAACCACCAAGCATAATACTCTTGAGTATTTTGTCGATTAGACTGCCAACCAATGTTATTCCGATATAAACGAATATGAACGCTGAGGCATAAGCAACGATAGAAACGTATTTTTCTCCGATATAAGGAGCTAAAACCGCCTCGACCACAGAATGACACATAAACGACACAATAATGCCGCAAACCACGGCTAGAATGCCGGAAATTTCCTTAACAAAGCCCTTCCAGATCCCTTTAACGAGTAAATAGGAAGAAAAAAGAGTAATAACGAGGTCCAGACCTTTGATCATGATGCCAAAATAATGAGAAGCGAAGAATTAAAAGCAGATTGGGATAGTTTGATTGGTAAACTTTCAAACCAATTTCCTGGCGACGGGGATTTAGATTTAGACGGAGTCCTTCTTTTAGTTGGCATGCAAGAGCTTCAGATGGGCTACATCAAACTGAAGAAGGACGATAAACTTAATGTCCTGCACATAGCAGTGTGTACAGTTTTGGAGCCTTATGGATATTATGCCTTTGAAAAACGCGATGAAGAAGGCTGGCCGCATTTCACGACGGTTAAACCGCTACCAAGTTTAAAAGCAGGAGAACAAGCCATCCTTATGAAACAGGCGGTTGTAAATTACTTCAAGTCAAGCGGATACTTGGATTAACAGCCTGGATCGCTTGGGTCGTAAGGCAACAAGACGATTTTAGACTCAACCACCTTGTTAGGTTCAAGCTTAATAAAACCACAACCTATGTGGGTGAATGGATTCTCACCACGGGTTCCTAAGATTTTGAATACCGCTTCGTAGTCATACTCAAACTCAACTACACCATCGAATCCAGTAGTATCAATGAAATATGCCTCTTCTCTGTAGCCTGGCACATCTACACTGGCCTCAACGATAACATTTTGAATGGGTACGCCAGAGGCATTTGTAACCTTAATACGGAAAGGATAAGTAGGGTTTTCAATCTGACAGCCGCTCAAAAACAAGAGGGCGAATAGAGGAAGTACAAGTAACTTTTTCATTATTCTACGCAACCATTAGGATCACCGATGGGGTAAATTACAACATTTACGTCAATGGTCTCGCCTTTTACTAAACGAACATAATTACAGCCTTCGTAGATCATTTTCCACGCTTTAATGTCGTAGTAGGCTTCGAAGCCGGAACGGAAGACCACTTCACCGCTAGTACCGGTGAAATTATACCATTCGGTTGAGCCCGCCACCGGCGCGAACATTTTAACCGCAGCGTTTTGAATAGGCACGCCGTCTTCATTGGTCACCTTTACTTTGACAAAGTACTCGGTTGCCTCCTCTTCACAAGAGCCGACAAACAATCCAACTAAGAGTAAAAGAATAAATCGTTTCATGCGTGGAATTCAGTAATTTCGCCAAATCTACAACAATCCAAACGTATTCAAGTAGACTATTATGTTGGAAAAAGTCGAAAATTTAAAAAGTCAGGTTGATGCTACCTCCTTAACAACCAAGGAAGAAGCAGAAACATTTCGTTTACAATACCTCAGTAAGAAAGGGATAATAACCGAGCTTTTTAAAGCGTTCAGAGACGTACCAGCCGAAGAAAAGAAAGCGTTTGGAGCAGCCCTGAATATCCTTAAAACCAAGGCTGAAGCTAAGCACAAAGAGGCTTTAGAGTCTTTTGAAAATCAACAAGTCTTGGGTCAGAACGGTGATTTAACAAGGCCGGGAAACCCCTTTGAAATGGGTGCTATTCACCCGATCAATGCGATCAAGGATGAAATTGTAGACATTTTTAAACGCATCGGTTTTAACGTGAGCACGGGTCCTGAAATTGAGGATGATTGGCACAACTTTTCTGCGCTGAACTTTCCTGAAGAGCACCCGGCACGCGATATGCAAGACACTTTTTTCGTTCAAAGAAATCCCGATTGGGCACTAAGAACGCATACCTCAAGCGTTCAGGTGCGCGCCATGGAAAGCGCTACGCCACCTATTCGCACAATTTCTCCTGGTCGCGTGTTCCGAAACGAGGCAATTAGCGCACGTAGCCACTGTATTTTCCATCAGATTGAGGGTTTGTACATTGACAAGGATGTAAGTTTCGCGGACCTAAAACAAGTACTGATGTACTTTGCCCAAGAGTTCTTTGGCAAAGCAAAAATAAGAATGCGGCCATCGTACTTTCCTTTTACTGAACCGAGTGCTGAGGTCGATGTATACTGGGGTCTCGAGAACGAAATTGATTATAAAATCACAAAAGGAACAGGCTGGTTAGAGGTTATGGGTTGCGGCATGGTTGACCCAAATGTATTGAGAGCCAGCGGCATTGATCCAGAGGTATATACAGGTTACGCCTTTGGAATGGGCATCGAGCGCATTGCAATGAACCGTTATCAGATTCCAGATATCAGATTATTTACTGAGAACGACAAACGATTCTTATCACAATTCAAGACGGGATTATAGACGGTCAATACCCTCTGCTAGGTCCAAATCTTTTTGGGTAATAACATTCCCAGCATCGTGCGTTTGAAGTCGAAGGTGTACCTTGTTATAGTTGATGGTAATATCAGGGTGGTGCTTGGCCAATTCAGCCAACTCCCCTACTCTTTGGACGAATGCTAAAGCACAAACAAAGTCTTCGAAAACGAAGGTTTTAGCTAAAGCATTGTCAATGTTGGTCCAAGTTGTATTGCTCATAGTCGCAAATTAAAAAAGCCCCAGCACATTGATGCGCTGAGGCCCTTTAAGTTCGGTATTGTCAATGTGATTAATCGATTGCTGCGATTTTCAGCATGTTGGTGAAACCGCGCTCTTCGATAGGCATCGATGCAATTTTCACAACAAGGTCGCCCGTTTCTACATAGCCGCTGTGCTTCAAGATTTCCTTGATATCGTGGAAACTTTGGTCGGTACTTTCCATGTTGTCGTAGTAGAACGCATCTACCCCCCAAACCAAAGACATTTGGTTCATGATTTGACGGTTTGCTGTAAACACGATGATCTTGGTTTTAGGGCGGTGTCCTGCAATTTTTAGTGCGGTATATCCACTAAAAGTCATCGTTAGGATGGCTGCAGCCCCAACTTGATCCGCGATTTTAGCCGCGTTGTAACAAATGGTCTTGGTGATGTAGCGCTCGTTTTTAATGCTCGGCGTATTGTCGAAGTTAGGTTTCACATCGAAGGTAGATTCCACGTGTGCAACAATGCTAGCCATGGTTTCAACAACCTTCACGGGGTATTTACCGACAGAGGTTTCACCAGAAAGCATCACCGCGTCTGCTCCGTCGCACACTGAATTGGCCACATCGTTAACCTCCGCGCGCGTTGGGCTTTGGCTATCAATCATGGTCTCCATCATTTGTGTTGCAATGATTACGGGCTTTGCTTTAATATGACACTTCTCTACAATCATTTTCTGTACCATTGGAACAGAAGCATAGGGAATTTCAACGCCGAGATCACCGCGCGCCACCATAATGGCGTCGGTAGAATCAATGATTTGATCGATGTCTACTACGGCTTCTGGTTTCTCGATTTTCGATACAATTTTGGCGAACGATCCAAAATCGTCGATGATTTTACGCAGTTCTGCGACGTCGTTTGCATCACGCACGAAACTCAAACCGATCCACTCCACCCCTTCTTCCATCGCAACAACGACGTCTTCAAGGTCTTTTTTGGTCAAACACGGTAGGCTTACTTTGGTGTTAGGAAGGTTTACCCCTTTCTTGCTCTTAAGCGGACCGCCTTGAATTACCTTAGTAATTACAGTGTCTTTTTTGTTGGTCTCAAGAACTTCACACATCAATTTACCATCGTCCAACAAAATGCGCTCACCGGCATTAACATCAGAAGGGAATTGCTTGTAGTTCATATATACACGCTCTGCAGTTCCAGCCACTTTTTCTGTAGTGAAGGTTAGCGTGTCTCCTTCGTTGATAATAGCACCTTCTTCAACATCTCCAATACGTAGTTTTGGACCTTGAAGGTCAGCGAGCACGGCAACTTTGCAGTTGAATTCTTCATTGAGCTCTTTAACGATACGGATGGTGCGTCGGTGTGTTTCATGATCGCCATGAGAAAAATTGACGCGGAAAACGTTGACCCCAGCGCCAATCATTTCTTTCATGACTTCTTTGTGCCATGACGCGGGCCCTAGTGTTGCTACAATTTTTGTGTTGTTAGGCGTTTCGGATTTCATAGAGTAAGTGTGTTTCTCGTTGTGTCAGTTGTGTATGCGCTTCAAAATATTGCGCAGTAGTGATTTTTTCGTTGCGTTTTAAGGCGGTTTCTAAATCGAACGCAAAGTCCGAATTTTCTACGATTAAAAGGTAGTCCCAATGTTTAACTGTAGGTAAAAGATGTTTTTCTGGAATACTTTGAAAAAGGCTCCAATCGTTTTCTTTTGGAAGCTGCGCACCAGCACTTAAATTCATAATCATACAAATGGGCTCCCCATTAGGGTCGGTACCATCAAAAACATTGTATTCCCAAACGGTTCCTTCGTCCCACTCATCAACAACCTCGGGCCTGCAAACCAGCCGCATACCATATTGCACGTTCATCCAATAAGCGAGCTCATAATCTTTCAACGGTGTGCGTATGCCCACCGTGGAAAAATTCATTTTCATTCGCTTGAGGGCGTCTATGTGCTGAACCTTAGCCATTGCTCGTGATTAGATGCTGATTATAGTAGTCTTTTGCTGCTGCCTCTTCTCCTTTTTTCTTGGAACTTCCCTCTCCTTTTGAGACCAATTCTTCCCCAACAAAGAGTCCCATTACAAAGGTTGCATTGTGTTGCTCTCCGCTTCGTTCTAATTCCTCGAATCGGAAACTCTTTTTGTGGCCCTGGAAATATTCAATAACCTCGCTCTTGTAGTTGTGTGTGGTTTCAAGAAGATCGTCGTCGGTTAAAAAAGGATCAACGATGGTGCGCATAACAAAGTATTGCGTGCGCTTCAATCCAAGGTCTATGTAACACGCTCCAACCAGGGCTTCAAGGGCATCGCCGTATATGCTTTCGCTATGGTTCCCTTTTAGATTGGCCACGAGAAGGTTGGGCAGGCCTAGATTATCGGCAACCCGATTAAGGTTGTTCCGCGAGACCATTTTACTGCGCATTTTGGTTAAATACCCTTCGTCTTCCTTTGGGAAACGATAAAACAACGCTTCTGCTACAACCAGGTCGATAACGGCGTCTCCTAAGTATTCTAGGCGCTCATTATTGCGCTCGCCTTTTTTCTTTCGAAAAGGATATGCGCTCGCATGGCGAAGAGCCAGTTTGTATAAAGAAAGATCCTTGGGCCAAAACCCTATAATTGTCCTTATGCTTTTTTTAAACTCGGACTGAAATAGAAAAGGGAACAGCTCTTGGGTTGAACGCATTTATTCAGCTTTCTTAAAGAGGACGGAAGCATTGTGACCTCCAAAACCGAAGGTGTTGCTCAATGCCGCACGAACCTCTCTCTCCTGAGCCGAATGGAAAGTAAAGTTCAATTTAGGATCTAGATTTTCATCGTCAGTAAAGTGGTTGATCGTTGGAGGGATTGTGTTGGTGTATACCGACATGATTGCCGCCATTGCCTCAACAGCACCCGCCGCACCTAAAAGGTGGCCGGTCATACTTTTAGTTGATGAAATATTGAGGTTGTATGCGTGTTCCCCAAAAACTTGTTGAATAGCCTTGGTTTCAGCAATATCACCGAGAGGCGTCGATGTTCCGTGAACATTCACGTAATCTACGTCCTCTGGCGTCATGCCCGCATCCTCGATAGCATTTGCCATTACGTTTCTTGCGCCCAAACCCTCGGGGTGTGGAGCCGTCAAGTGGTGTGCATCAGCGCTAAGGCCACCGCCCACCATTTCAGCATAAATCTTAGCGCCACGAGCAATTGCGTGTTCGTATTCTTCTAGGATTATACCTGCACCTCCCTCGCCCATAACGAATCCATCGCGGTCTGCATCAAAAGGACGCGAAGCCGTTTGAGGGTCGTCATTGCGAGTACTAAGCGCGTTCATAGCGTTAAAACCTCCCATACCTACAGGATTAATAGCTGCTTCAGAACCTCCGGTTACAACTACATCAGCCTTGCCCAAACGGATCAAGTTGAAGGAGTCAATAAGCGCATTGGTAGAAGAAGCACAGGCACTAACAGTTGTGTAGTTAGGGCCGCGTAAGCCGTGCAGCATCGAGATACGACCAGGCGTGATGTCCGAAATCATCATCGGAATCAAGAACGGGTTGAATCGAGGACTAAGGTTATTGTCTACGAATCCTTTTACTTGTTCGTAGAACGTGTCAATTCCTCCAATTCCAGAACCCCAAATAACGCCAATTCGGTCGAGGTTTTCTTTTTCAAAATCCAACCCGGAATCGGCAATGGCTTCATTAGCCACTACCACTCCGAATTGTGTAAATCGATCCATACGACGAGCCTCCTTACGGTCTAGCAGGTCGTTTGGGTTAAAGTCTTTGACCTCACACGCGAAGTGTGTTTTGAATAGGGAAGCATCAAAACGGGTAATAGGACCCGCTCCCGATGTTCCTGCAACGAGGTTTTTCCAAGTTTCTTCGGCTGTGTTGCCCACAGGAGTGAGCGCACCTAGCCCAGTAACAACTACGCGTTTAAGGCTCATAAAGAATAGACGTTTACTTATGCAGTAGCTTCCTCAATGTAGGAAATAGCTTGTCCTACAGTTGTGATGTTTTCTGCTTGGTCATCTGGGATTTGAATGTCGAATTCTTTTTCGAATTCCATAATCAACTCAACAGTGTCCAAAGAGTCGGCACCCAAGTCGTTAGTGAAGCTTGCTTCAGTGTTTACTTCGTTCTCGTCAACACCCAATTTGTCAACGATGATTGCGGTTACTTTAGCTGAAATGTCAGACATGATTAAAAAGGTTTATATAATCGGCACAAAGAAAATAAAAACTTCCCATATCCTAACCCCCAAGAATTAGATGGTAAATTTGCCCTCATAAGGTACAAAAAAGATGCTTAAAATCGCAGTACTTGCCTCAGGATCAGGAACTAATGCTCAAAGCTTAGCGGAGCATTTTACGGACTCGGCATGGGGTCGGGTAGAAATAATAGTTACGAACAATGCAAATGCAGGCGTAATCGAACGGGCTGAAAGACTGAATATTAGAACGATAATTTTCGACCCATCGACTGAAAGTAATGTGGTTTTAAAGGAGCTAGACGAAAAAATCGACATTGTTTTATTGGCGGGCTATTTAAAAATGATACCCGCATCTTGGACGCGCAGATTTCAAGGCCGCATGTTGAATATTCATCCTGCACTGTTGCCAAAATTTGGCGGAAAGGGGATGTATGGAAAGCATGTTCACCAAGCTGTTAGCGAGGCTGGTGAGACCGAAACAGGCATAACGATACACATGGTTAATGAACATTACGATGAAGGGGCCATTGTTGCGCAGTTCAAAACCGAAGTTGAACCTGGTGAGGATCCAGAATCAATCGAAGCAAAGGTGCGCGCATTGGAAGCAGAGTATTATGGCCCTGTGGTAGAGGCGTGGATTGAAAATTTATCATTGTCGCAATGAAAGTGACCATTTACACGGATGGAGCGGCCAGTGGCAACCCCGGGCCAGGCGGCTACGGTGTGGTTTTAGAGAGTTCCGCGGGTCACAGAAAAGAACTGAGCGGAGGGTTTAAGCGCACCACAAACAATAGAATGGAACTGTTGGCAGTGATCAAGGGATTGCAAGAGTTAAAGTCAACTGAGCATAGAGTTGAGGTGGTCAGCGATAGCAAGTACGTGGTAGACGCGATCAACAAAGGTTGGCTTCGCAATTGGGTCAAGAAAGGGTTCAAAGACAAGAAGAATCCAGACCTGTGGCGAAAGTTATTGCCACTACTGGATAAGTATCACCCTGTCTTTACGTGGGTTAAGGGACACAACAACCACCCGCAAAACGAGCGATGTGATGCCCTAGCGGTTGAAGCGAGTAAGTCGCCGAACTTGCCCAGCGACTTGGGTTACCAGGGTTAAAATTTTATGTACTCTTCGGGATTGATGGCGTAACCGTCGAACCAAAGTTCAAAATGAAGGTGTGGGCCTGTTGAGTTTTCACCACTGTTTCCAATGATCGCGATGGCCTCACCGCTACGCACAAAATCACCGACCGATTTTAGAATTGCACTATTGTGTTTATACGCACTGATGAGATTGCTTTCATGCTGAATCAATATAGTATGTCCATTTTCACTGGACCAATCCGAATAGATGACCGTGCCTTCGTAGCACGATTTTATTGGAGTGTTTTTTGGAGCAGCAATATCCACGGCATAGTGGCCGTTGCCCTGATTGAAAGAAGAGGTTAACATTCCATCAACGGGAGCGAAAAGTTGAGGAACATCCAATTCTGGAGCGTTTTGATCAAGGGCAAATTCATTTTCCTCTTCTACCCATTGTCTAAACGCACTATCTTCTGAACTAGGGTTTGATAGTATTACATCATCTATGGAGTCTGAACTGCTTTGAAGTTCCGTCAAAACAGAGTCAATAACCTCTCCGTTTAGGATTCGCTGAATTCCCGAAATGTATTTTTCGTTTGCACGCACAGAGGCTTCAAGACTATCTGCTTTCAGGGCTAAATCGATCGATTCACGACGCAATCGGGACGACGCATAGCCAGGAACGAGTTCTCGAAGAGGTGTAAAAGCGATGACAATGGTGGTAATTCCGATGGTAAACAGAACAGCGAATACACTAAACGTAAAAATGTTTAGCGGACTTAGTTTTAGGGTTAAAACCTCTTCAAACGTGTCGTCGTTGAGGATTACAAAGCGGAATTTGTTCCTCCAGCGTTGAACGCGTTTCTGTTTTTTTGAACTTTTTGCCATGATTGAGACAAATATCGGTCTTAGCATTTCTCCCGCGGCGTGAAATAAAATAATTTTAACGCGTTAATACACTCGATGGGTTTCCGATTTTACATATCCCTACTTTTTGCCGCTTTTGTTTTTGTTGGTTGTACGACCACCAAGGACCGATGGGTAAATAGAAAGTACCATGAAACCACAGCACATTACAACGCGTACTTCAATGGGCAGGAAGCGCTGATTGAAAGTTTAGAGCAGTTCGAAAAATCGGAAGAATACAATTTCGAAGAACTCCTCCCCTTGTATTACTGGCCCGATGAAAAGCAGGCACCCCAGCTTTTTGCGAAGATGGACCGCGCCCTTGAAAAAAGTGCTAAGGTGATCAAGAAACATAGCATGGTATTCCGCGGCGAGCAGAAAAACGATTACGTCTTTAAAGCCTACCTGCTTATTGCTAGAGCGAGATTCTATAAAAACGAATGGATTCAATGCATCGAGGCGACCACTTATATGGAGGATCAATTCCGTGGAATAGACAAGGCAGAGGATGAAGTTTTCTGGGCCCGATTGCTCGCGGCTCAAACCCACCTGCGCATGAACAATGCGTTCCAAGCAGAGCAAATACTCGACGACATCTACACCAAAGCGCTGCCGAAAGCCATGCTTTTTGAGGCCCAAAAGACGATGGCACTCCTTCAGTTGAATAAAAAAAATTGGACCGATGCACAGAAATGGGTGGAATCAGCTGCCGAGTTGGCTCCGAATAAAAAGCAACGCGTACGCCTAACCTATCTAAATGCGCAACTGTATGCCTTGATGGGAATGGGTTATGAAAGCGCCTTGGCTTATGAAGCGGTCTTGGACCTGCATCCAAATGACTATGACATCACGTTTTCAGCACAGATCAAACGCGCGGAGAACTTTGATGTCTTCATGGAAGATATCGCGGTTATTGAGAAGGATTTGAATAAGATGCTGCGTGATGATAAAAACATCAATTACCGAGATCAGATCTATTACGTTTGGGCGTTGAAGCAATTGGACCTAGAGCATTTTCCAGAGGCAGAATCGCTATTGACCAATTCAATACGCACGTCGGTTGATAACCCGAGGCAGAAGGGAAAGAGTTATTTAAAGCTTGCTGGAATCGCCTTTGATTTTCGCGATTTTGTTCCGGCACAGGCGTATTATGACAGTGCGTTGACGGTCTTGCCGGCTGGTTATAAAGGACTCGACACCCTGCAAAATCGCAAAATGGTCTTGGACGAACTAGTGCTTGCCATAAATACCATCGCACTCGAGGACAGCCTGCAGTCGATGTATGGCATGACAAACGCTGAATTGCGTGAGAAGTTTGAGTCGTTCATAGAAGCCAAAAAGAAACGAGAGGAGGAGGCAGCAAGAAGGGCTGCGCTGGCCGAAATGCGCGCAGAACAAAACGCCCTTTTGGCGAACTCGGGTCCCCAAGCCATTGGCGGAGGGGAATGGTACTTTTACAATGCTTCAGTGCGAACAAGCGGCCTCGCCTCGTTCAAAAAAACCTGGGGTGAGCGGCCATTGGAAGACCATTGGCGAACCAAGGAAAAACCAAGTCAAGGTTTCGGCGACGGTGTTAATTTAGCTGAGGTTAGCGAGGCAGGCGATAGTGTTGATGTTGCCTTACCTTCCAATGACAATTCAGTAGAATACTACCTGTCTAGAGTATTGCGTAGCGATGAAGACCTCAAGCAGAGCCTTGCCCGTGAAGCGTCGGCTAAGGCGGAACTAGGCTTTATTTACAAGGATGGTTTGAACGATTTAGTAGCTGCTGATTTGGCCTGGCTGGACTACCTAAAAGAGTTTGAGAGCTACGCACAGCTTACTCCGAAAGTATTGTATGGCATTTACTTACTACGCGGGGAGCAAGAAAAACGTGACGATCAAGAATCTGTTCGGGCCAAGGTTTTAAAGGAATATCCGAACAGTCCTTATGCTGCCTTATTGCGGGGAGA
>Ga0255756_1001087_pt1 | contig 31505 bp, 31 predicted proteins | sample 011ome_20_FD_179956 | JGI IMG/M metagenome (GOLD analysis project Ga0255756, IMG submission 179956) | Coastal salt marsh microbial communities from the Groves Creek Marsh, Skidaway Island, Georgia - 011509CT metaG (version 2) | ecosystem: Environmental > Aquatic > Marine > Intertidal zone > Salt... | reverse complement strand
GGCTACCGCGCCCGCTTCGGGAGAACTACTTGGCCAGTTGGCGCGCTAAAAAGTCCAAGCGGTCTTGGCCCCAGTAGAGCGCACCGGCGCAGACATACGTTGGCGAGCCAAAAACGCCAGTTGCCAGTGCCTCGTCGGTGTTGGCTTGGAAACGGGCCAGCGTCGCCTCGCTTTGTGCGGCGGCCATGAGGCTGTCGGGCAACTGCCGGTCATGGAGTTTGCGCTGCAAGAGCTCGTCGTCGTTGATGTCTTCCTCATTTACCCAGACGGCACGCAGCAGGTCACCGGCGAAGGCCATGGCGGTGGCGTCGCCATGCGCCAGTTGCACTGCCACGATGAGGGTGCACGCACGGTCGCCCGGGACCGGGAAAAATCGAGGCTGTATGTTGATGGGAATGGCCAGGGCTTCGCTGAAGCGCTTCAGCTCGACCAGCCGATAGGCTTGTCGCTGTGGCGCACGTTGCCCCAGTGGCAAGCCACCAGACGCAGGGAAAATTTGCCCACCCAAATCGATCGGCTTGATGCGAATTTCAGCGCCATGTTGGGCGGCGAGTGCCGCCAATCGGTCATGCCCAAAGTAAGTCCAGGGGCTGTTGGGGACCATGAAGTAGTCGATTACGGGGGCCATGGGTGTGCGCGTGTCGTTATTTAAATTGAGCCGCAGACGATAGCAGTGCCCGCCAAGAAAATCAAATCCAGTGAAACGCGTAGGTGACTTCGTCTATGTAAGTCTCTCCTGCCCGGAGCACCGCGGAGGGGAAGTGCGCGTGGTTTGGCGCATCGGGGTAGCCCTGTGGCTCCAAGCAAATCCCCGCGCGCGGGCCATACACCTGCCCTGCTTTGCCTGCGTGTTTGGGCAGGCTGCCATCTAAGGCGCCGCCTGTGTAAACCTGCAAACTCGGCGCGGCCGAGTACACCGATAGCGCCAGCCCCGAAGTGGCGCCGATTAAGGTGGCTTGCAGGCGCGGGCTTGCCGCACGCTCGGGCCATACCCACGGTGCATCGAAGCCCACACCCCCTTGACCATCGAGCCAACCCGGTTGCATGGCAAGCACGTCGCTGGTTCGCAAGTCAAAACGGGTACCGGCGACTGGAACAACCGCACCGGTCGGCAGTCGCTCGGCGTCAAGCGCCAAAACAGCGGGCGCGTTCACTTGCAGGCGATGGCCGTCGATGGGGCCACTACCCGCGCCGTCTAAATTGAAAAATGCATGGCTGGTGAAGCTGCCCACGGTATCGGCGTCGAGCGCACGCGCCTCGAACCGAATGCGAATGGTCTGTGGCGCTTCGATGGCGTAGGTCACCCGAAAATCCAAGTCACCGGGAAAGCCATCAACCGATGAGCGAAACCGGTGCGCCAAAGTGACGCTGTGAGGCTGCTGGTCAACCACCTCAAACACCTGATGGCGCGTACCGCCAACGCCACCGTGCAGGCAATGCGCGCCCTCGTTGGCGGGCAAGTGCCACCGCTGGCCATTGAGACTGAATTGCGCCTGCCGAATCCGGTTGGCATAGCGCCCAATGATGCACCCCATAGACAGCACGCCTTCCCGCACACCGTCTAGGCTGTCAGCGCCCAACACCGCGTCAATGGGCGCACCACTTGCATTCGGGATCAAGGCCTGCAACCAGCGCGCGCCCAACGTGCAGATGCCGATTGAGACACCGGCGCCACCTTCGAGGGTAATCAGCGAGACGGGCTTGCCATCCACCGTGCCCACGAATCGGCGTGCGTCGAGTGGCTGTGGTGTGCGACTCATTAGGGGATCAGGTAATTGGAGCGGGATTGAACAAGACCCGTTGGTTGTGTAACCCCCAATGTTCAGCCCACGACTTGCGACGACCGCTGGCAACATCGACCATGAGGGTAAAGAGCGTCAAGGCCATTTCGTCGAGGGTGCACTCGCCGTCTGCAATACAGCCTGCATTGACGTCCATGAGGTCGTGCCAACGATTAGCCAAGTCGGTGCGCGTGGCGATTTTTAGGACTGGGCATTCAGCCAAGCCATAAGGGGTTCCGCGTCCCGTGGTGAAAAGATGCAGGTTCATACCGGCAGCCAATTGCAAGGTGCCACAGATAAAGTCGCTGGCAGGCGTCGCCGCAAAGACCAAGCCTTTTTGCGTGGGCTTGAGCTTTTCGCCAGGGCTGAGCACGTGGTCAATGGCGCGGTGACCGCTCTTTACAATCGATCCCATCGCCTTTTCGGTGATATTCGACAAACCGCCGGCTTTATTCCCCGGCGTGGTGTTGGCGCTGCGGTCAACTTGACCGCGTTGCAGGTAGGCGTCGTACCAAGCCAATTCGCGCACGATGGCATCAGCCACCTCGACAGTCGCAGCGCGCGCGGTGAGTTGGTCAACCGCATCCCGTACCTCGGTGTTTTCGCTGAACATAACGGTCGCACCCGCACCAACCAACCAATCGGTCACACGCCCGACCAATGGGTTGGCAGTGACACCGCTGAGCGCATCACTGCCCCCGCATTGCACGCCCACGACCAACTCGCTGATGGGTACTGGCTCGCGGCGGCGTGTATTTAACCGCTGTAAATGGCGATCGGCTGCATCAACGATAGCCTGGATCATGGCCTGAAAGCCAACGTGCTGGTTGTCCTGCAGTCGAACGACATCAAGGCCCGGCACCTCACAGGCACCGTCCGAAACGGCCGCGACCGGAATACTGCCCAGGGGCAACAGTCTTTCAGGTTGTAATTTCTCGCAGCCCAAACTCACCACCATGAGCTCACCCCCGAAGTTGGGATTGAGGCTGATATTACGCACCGTGCGGATGGGAATGATCGCATCAGGCGCGTCAATCGCAACACCACAACCGTAGGCATGATCAAGCGCTACCGCACCGTCCACATTCGGGTATTTCGGTAGCAACTCTTGCGTAATACGTGTCATGGCATTCGCTAGCACACCCGCCACACACTGCACTGTGGTGGTGATGCCCAGCAGGTTGCGCGTGCCCACCGAACCATCGGGGTTGCGGTAGCCCATGAAGGTGGCGCGCGCCACCGTATCGGGCACCTGCATTGCCGCGCCGGTCGCTGCCGTTCGGGTGGCTTTGGGGAGGTCGGTCAGCCCAGGCGCTGCGGGCATGGACAACAAGCGGTCGTGTACCCACCGACCGGCTGCGAGATCTTGCGTGGCATAACCAATCACGACGCCGTAACGGCGCACGGGTTCGCCCTGCGCAATCGCAGACAAGGTCACTTTGTGTGCCTGCGGCACCGCATCGATAAGCGTGGTGCCATCGGGCAACACCGCCCCTAAAGGCAGACCACCCGCGTTGCCGACAATCGCGACGTTGTCGTCGGGGCTCATTTGCAGCAGCACAGGCGCGAGGGCCATGATCAGAGCGCGCCTTGCACGTTAACGAAGAGGCTGTAGATCGAATGTGAGCTGGCCATGAACAAGCGGTTGCGGTGGCGCCCCCCGAAGCAGACATTGGCGCAGCGTTCAGGCAAGTGGATGTGGCCAATGGGGCGACCATCACGGTCGAACACGCGCACACCATCGAGGTCTTCGAGGTCGGCATCTAACTGACCCGAGCTGCCGAAACCCGCCCAAACATTGCCCTGTACGTCGATCGCGATGCCATCAAGCGCGCCATAGCAAGCGGGGTCAATGTGCAAGCGCTTGTTGCTGAGGCGACCGTTGGGCCCGACGTCATAGGCCCACAGCAAGCGATGGGGCTCCGAGCGACTTTCGACCACGTAGAGAATTTTTTCATCGGGCGAGAACGCCAAGCCATTGGGCCCTGCCAAGTCATCAATGACGGGGCCGACGGCGCCCGTAACGGGGTCAATGCGGTACACCGCATGCGGTAACTCGGGGTTAGCGAACTCCCCTTCCCACCAACCCGATATGCCGAATGTAGGGTCGGTAAACCAAATGCTGCCGTCCGATTGGCAAATGATGTCGTTGGGTGAATTGAAACGCTTGCCGTCAAACTGATCAGCCAGCACCGTGATACGGCCGTCGTATTCGGTCCGCGTGATGCGCCGCGTCAGGTGCTCGCAACTGATGAGCCGCCCTTGCCGATCACGCGCATGGCCGTTGGCATTGTTAGACGGTTCGCGGAACACGCTCAGCGCCCCTGAGGTTTCATCCCACCGCATGATGCGGTTGTTCGGAATATCCGAGACCAAGAGATAGCGCCCATCGCCAAACCACACCGGGCCTTCCGCCCAACGCAAACCGGTGGCCAGCTGCTCCACACTGGAGCTGAACAAGCGCAATGCTTTGAACCGATCATCCAACACCCGAACAGCGGGGTCTGGGTAACGGGAATTGGGGGTGAAGGCCACGTTCACGGCACTGCCCATCGCGACGGTCATAAGGACTCCTCTGGTTCAAAACGTTGATGATGCCCTGAAATTCAGAAAGGCGGGTATCATCAGTTGTCGTACAACTATCCTACACCACCGCACTGGCGCTTTCTTCTATCCATGTCGCCTACCTCGCCATCAAAAACTCGCTCGACGACACTGGCTGAACAAATCCGCCAGCGCATCAACGAGCACATCTACGCGCCAGGTAGCAAGTTACCCACAGAGGCGCGCATCATGACTGAGTTTGGCGTCAGCCGTACCGTTGTGCGTGAGGCGTTATCCCACCTACAGGCGCACGGCTTGGTCTACACCCGCCACGGTATCGGATCATTTGTCACTGTCCCCATTGAGGCATCGCCTTTCAGTTTTTCAGCTGATCAAGCCGATTCGTTACGCGACACCATCGCCCTCTTGGAACTGCGTATCGCGCTTGAGACCGAGGCGGCTGTTCTGGCCGCTATGCGGCGCACCATGGTCAATGTGACCCGACTGGAGGCGGCGCACGCCGCGTTTGGTCAGGCGATCATCGAGGGGCATGATGCGGTGGATGCCGACTTCGCTTTCCATTGCGAAATCGCAAAGGCCACTCAAAACAACCACTTTGCCAATTTCATGCAACAAGTCGGCGAGACCTTGATCCCCCGCGCGCGCGCCAAGCAACGAACGCCCATTGATGCGACCAAGCGAGCCTACTTGCGACGCGTCCACGATGAGCACGCCAGCTTATTAAACGCCATCAAAAACCAAGATATCGAAGCGGCACGTGCCGCATCACGCACCCATCTGTCCAATAGCCGCGATCGCTTGAGAGCCCGCCAATCCACTTTGTCGTGACACCTCACGACACCATCCAATAGCAGTTGTATGATGACTAAACTTACCCAGCAAGACGCCCCCCGTGTGACAAAGATGCAGGTCATCCCCGTGGCTGGGCGCGATCACATGCTGCTTAACCTCAGTGGTGCACATGGCCCATTTTTCACCCGTAACGTGGTGGTACTTGAAGACGACACGGGTCGCCACGGGGTTGGTGAAGTGCCAGGCGGCGAGAAAATCCGGCAAACGCTTGAAGACGCAAAGGCTTTGGTTGTGGGACAACCCATCGGCCAGTACAACGGGATTCTGAATCAGGTACGTGCTGCTTACGCCGATCGTGACAGCGGCGGGCGTGGTAACCAAACCTTTGACCTGCGCACCACCATTCACGCGGTCACCGCGCTTGAAAGCGCCCTGCTCGACTTGCTCGGTCAATTTTTAGATGTACCGGTGGCAGCCCTCCTGGGCGATGGGCAGCAACGCGCGCGTGTGCAAGTGCTGGGTTACTTGTTTTATGTTGGCGATCGCCGCCAGACCGATCTCCCCTACCCCGTCGATGAGGCGCCCACTGACGACTGGATGCAGCGCCGCAGCGAACCTGCCTTGACGCCTGAAGCCGTGGTCAAACTAGCCGAGGCGGCGCAGGCCCGCTATGGCTTTCAAGACTTCAAGCTCAAGGGCGGCGTGTTCAGCGGCGAAGCAGAAGTGGAAGCCGTGCGCGCCCTGCACGAACGCTTCCCTACGGCGCGAATCACCCTTGACCCCAATGGCGGCTGGTTACTGAAGGACGCGGTTCGATTGCTGCGCGACCAGCATGGCACCTTGGCCTATGCCGAGGACCCTTGCGGCGCAGAGGGCAATTATTCAGGGCGTGAGGTCATGGCGGAGTTCAAACGGGCCACCGGCTTGCCAACCGCTACCAACATGGTGGCGACCGATTGGCGTGAAATGGCGCACAGCATTCAGTTGCAGGCGGTCGATATCCCACTGGCTGATCCCCACTTTTGGACGCTACAGGGATCGGTGCGGGTGGCGCAATTGTGCAAAATGTTCGACCTCACGTGGGGATCGCATTCGAACAACCACTTTGACATTTCGCTGGCAATGTTCACGCATTGCGCCGCAGCGGCACCGGGTAAGGTCACTGCGATTGACACCCATTGGATTTGGCAGGACGGGCAACACCTGACCACCAATCCTCTCCCCATCAAAGACGGCTATATCGACGTACCCACGCGCGCCGGTTTGGGCGTGGACCTCGACTGGGATGCGCTGAAAGCCGCGAACGCGCTTTATTTGCAACACGGCTTGGGCGCGCGTAACGATGCCATGGCCATGCAATACCTCATCCCGGGTTGGACCTTCAACCCCAAATCACCCGCAATGGTTCGCTGACAGCGGCCCCCTTTGGAGAACCCCATGGACTTACCCGTTAATCATTTCAAACGCGCCTTACTCAACCAGCAGTCACAAATTGGTTTGTGGTCGCACCTGAGCAGTCACATCAGCACCGAAATTTTGGCCCACAGCGGTTTCGATTGGCTGGTCCTGGACATGGAGCACTCACCCAATGAGCTGCCCGATATCCTCAGTCAATTGCAAGCGATTAACGGCAGCACAACCCATGCCGTGGTGCGCCCACCTTGGAACGACATGGTGACCTTCAAACGTCTGCTGGACATCGGTGTCCAGACACTGTTGGTCCCTTACATACAAACCGCCGAAGAGGCGCGTGATGCGGTAGCTTTCACGCGCTACCCGCCACACGGCGTACGCGGTTTTGCCGGTGCGCCGAGAGCGAGCGGTTACGGGCGCATACCCGACTACGCCAAACGATGCGCCGACGAGTTGTGCGTGCTATTACAAGTTGAGACGGTGCAAGGTCTTGAAAATTTAGAGGCGATTGCGAATACCCCCGGCGTCGACGGTGTGTTCATCGGGCCCGGCGACTTGTCTGCCGCTTTGGGTCATTTGGGCAACCCCAAACACCCTGATGTTTTGGCGGTGATTGACCGCGCTATCGCGACTATTCGCGCCTGTGGCAAAGCCCCAGGTATCCTGACCGGTGATGAGACTTTGGCCAAACATTATCTGGCTCAAGGCTGCTTGTTTGTTGCGGTGGGCGCAGACCAAAACCTATTGCGCGACAGCGCGCAAGCGTTGTCCAAACGCATGAAAGCCTGAGCACCACATCAAAGGAAATCCCATGTTGAAAAAGCCCGCAACGCCTCTTCAATTCAATCGCATCCTGCTAACCGGTGCTGCGGGTAATTTGGGGCAGGTCCTGCGCCCGCGCTTGAAGGCTTACTGCAACGTGCTGCGCGTCAGTGACCAAGCCGACATCGGCGCGCCAGGTGCAGGCGAGGAAGTGATGCGCGTGGCACTTGAGGATGCCGACGCTGTCATCGCCTTGCTGCAAGGCGTTGATGCGGTGGTACATATGGGCGGCGTTTCAACCGAACAACCCTGGGAGCCCATTCTGGCGGGCAACATCATGGGCATGATCAACTTGTACGAGGCTGCGCGCAAGGCGGGCACCAAGCGAATCATCTTCGCCAGTTCCAATCATGCGACGGGGTTTTACAAGCAATCAGAAACCATCACCCCCAACGCACAGCCAAAGCCAGATGGCTTCTACGGCTTGTCCAAAGCCTTCGGCGAGAACGTGGCGCAGATGTATTGGGACCGTTGGGGTATCGAGACGGTGAGCGTGCGCATTGGCTCGTCGTTCCCCGAACCCAAAGACCGCCGCATGCTGGCGACTTGGCTCAGCTATGACGACTTAGAGCGTTTGGTGATGGCCGGATTGACCTCACCCATCGTCGGTCACTCGGTGATTTACGGCATGTCAGACAACCAACACACGTGGTGGGACAACACGCCGGCCAAGCACATTGGTTACCGCCCGCAAGACAGCTCGGATGTCTTCCGTGATGCCGTAGAGGCCCGCCAACCGACCATAGACATCACCGATCCTGCAGCGATTTATCAGGGTGGCGCCTTCGTCAAAATGGCGCCCCACGATTGAGGTCAGGCGTCAAACGCGATCTGTACTTTCAACGACTTCGATTTGTCGGCTGCCATGTCAAATGCAGCGACGGCGGCACTGAGTGGTTGCGTGCTGGTGATAACGGGGCGACCATCGACCAAGCGATCGTTCAGGAAGCGAACCGCAGTCGCGAATTCTGAATGGAAGCGGAAGGTCCCCCGCACGTCGACTTCTTTGGCCACGATTTGGCTGAGGGGTAAATTCACTTCAGCACCCACGCCCACCACCACGACCACACCCCGCGCGCGCACCACGTCGAGCGCATTCATGAATGCTGGCGCGCTACCGGAGGCTTCAAAGACCACATCAAATTGGCCTTTGTCTGCTTTGTAGGCGGCGAGCGCATCTGGTGTTTTCATCAAGTTGATGGTGTGATCAGCGCCCATTGCCTTGGCGCAGGTCAAAGGCAGGTCAGCCACATCGGCAGCCACAATGGTCTGCGCGCCTGCACGGCGTAACGCACCGATCAGCAAGCTGCCGATGGGGCCACAGCCGGTTACCAAGACGTTGGCCCCCATCACAGAGCCAGCGCGTTGAATCGCATGCAAGCCGACTGATAACGGCTCGGCGAGCGCGGCCTCCGACAGGCTGAGGTGATCAGCAATCGGGTGTACCTGATGCGGGTAAACCAATATGTACTCGCAGAATGCCCCTTGGATGTGCGGGAACGGCATGGCGCTGCCATAAAAGCGCATGTTCAAACACTGGTTATGTATGCCCATTTGACAGAAGCGGCAATGGCCGCAGGGCCGCGATGGGCTGATCGCAATGCGTTGCCCAACGGTGTGCCCTGTCACGTCTGGCGCGATGGATTCAATCACCCCCGAGACCTCATGCCCCAACGCCATGGGCTCTTTGATACGCACGGTACCAAAGCCACCGTGTTGGTAGTAATGCAGGTCGGAGCCACAGATGCCGCCGAAGGCGATTTTCACGCGAATCATGCCAGCGGTAAGTTCGGGCGTTGGCGTTTCCTGAACGGATAACTGGCGTTCGCCAGCACAAATAATGGCTTGCATTGTGAGTCCTAAAGTGTGGCGGTCACGCCGCCGTCAACGTACAAAATATGACCATTCATAAAGCTGGAGGCCTCGCTAGCCAGTAACACAGCGGCGGGGCCCAACTCGTCAACATCGCCCCAACGCCGACTGGGCGTGCGCTTGACCAACCAATCGGTGAAAGCCGGATCTGCAACCAGTTTCTCATTGAGCTCTGTTTTGAAATAGCCGGGGCCGATGCCATTGACCTGCAAGCCTAAAGGACCCCAGTCAATCGCCATGCCTTTCGTGAGCATTTTCAACGCGCCCTTGGTGGCCATGTAGGGTGCGATGCCCGGCCGACCCAACTCGCTTTGCACCGAGCAAATGTTGATGATCTTTCCCTGCCCACGCGCGATCATGCCTTGTGCGACCGCTTGGCCCACGTAAAACGCGCTGTCGAGGTTGGTTTGCATGATGCGACGCCAATCGGCAGGGTCGTAGTCCTGCAGCGGTCCGCGCAGTTGCATGCCCGCGTTGTTGATCAAGATATCCAACGGTTGCCGAGACTCGATCGCCGCTACAGCCGCTTTAACCGACGCTTCATCCGTGACATCAAACACCTGCGTGCTCACCGCGTGTCCCTCAGCAGTTAACGCCGCTGCCGCTTGCTGTAATTTAGTCGCGTCGCGGCCATTCAAGACCACGTGTGCGCCCGCCTCACACAGCGCGCGCGCCAAGCCGAAACCGATACCCGCAGAGGAGCCAGTGATAAGGGCACAGCGGCCATTGAGACGAAAGCGATCCAAAACGGACATGGGGTTGGTTCCTGTGTGGTGTTTAGGTGGTCCAGCGCGGCCGCAACTGCGCGACCATTTGTTCAGTCGACAAGGTCAGTGATATGGGCACGACATCACCCTCGTCTGCAGTGGGGACCTCTAGCGTTTGAAACTGTGTTTCGAGTAACGAGCTGGGCATGTAATGCCCTTTGCGTTGACTCAACCGAGCCATTATCGTGTCGAAAGTGCCGTGCAAAAACAAAAACTCAACGCCGGGCACCAACCCGCGCAGTTGATCGCGATACGCCCGTTTGAGCGCCGAGCAAGCCACCACGCGACCCGACGTGCCCGTGAGTGGCGCAATCAGGGCATCGCCTACGGCTTGCAACCACGGTTGCCGGTCGGCATCTGTGAGCGGCGTGCCTTCACGCATTTTGGCAACGTTGGTCGCTGGGTGCAGATCGTCCGCATCCAGCACGTGCCAATCTAAAGTCGCACCCAAGGCCTCGGCTAATGTCGTCTTGCCACAACCCGACACGCCCATGACCACGACTCGGGCGGCGTCCGAGGGGTTTGAGTGGTCATGCACGGGCTCAGGTGGCGGCATGGTTCAGCTCACTTGAGCAGGCCGCGAGCCGCCAAATTGCGCATCAACGATCGAACGCCAAACGCCCATGGCGGTGCGGTTTCGGCGTGCGTTACCGTGTTGCACAGCTCGCCTAACCAACGGCTGCGAATGCGCACCACATCGCCCAAGTGGTGGGTGAAGCCAGTGCCCACTGCATCACGGTCTTTCGTAGGGGCAAAAAGCGTCCCCGTGAATAACATGAAGCCGTCGGGATACTGGTGTGCCTTGATGGTTTGCGCGATCAAATCGAGCGGGTCACGGCTGATGCGAGCCATCTGGTTGACGCCCTGAAGGTTGTAGCCATCGGTGCCGTCGACCTCTAATTCGAGTTCCATCTGACGCACGTCATCGAGCGAGAACGTGTCGTCAAACAGCCGTATAAACGGCCCGATCGCACACGATGCGTTGTTGTCTTTGGCCTTGCCCAACAGCAACGCACTGCGACCTTCAATATCGCGTAAATTAACGTCGTTACCCAAGCTCACACCCACCAATGTGCCGTGGGCGTTGACCGCCAGCACGACCTCAGGCTCGGGGTTATTCCATGAGGAATCACTGCGAATACCCACCATCGCGCCCGGGCCGACTGCGCCTAAAACAGGCGCCTTGGTGAATACCTCTGCATCGGGACCGATTCCAACCTCTAAATAAGGAGACCACCAGCCCTGCGCTTGCAACACCGCTTTGAGCGCCATGGCCGCATCAGACCCGGGCTTTAGACCCTCCAAGTTATCCCCGAGAACGCCCGCAATTTCTGCACGTACGCGCGCCGCGCCCGCTGCATCCCCCTTCGCGCGTTCTTCGATCACGCGCTCCAACATGCTGTCGGCAAAGGTCACGCCGCAGGCTTTGATGACCTGCACGTCCACCGGCGCTAAAAAGCGCATCACGGGCGTATCGGCGGGCTGATGGCTGTTGGCGAGCAAGTCAGCCACAGACGCGAGTCGGGTACCGCCTGCCGCACGCAAAGCTGCGGCAGGGGTGGCATGGTCCAGCAAGTCGGCCACCGTTGGGAATTGATCGGTGATGTCAAACACCCCCGCCTCCCGCACGGCCACGACCATCGGGCCAGCGTGTGGGCCAGATGGGTTCCACACACGGCCCACGAGCGCACCAGCGAAGCCATCATCTGGTAAGAATTTTTCTATTGTTTGCATATCAAGCGTGTGCCGTCTGAGCGGACCATTGTGTGATGCCGACTGCCGCCGCAACGCGGTCCAGTTCGCTCATGGTGAACGGGTCGACTTTAATCCCTGCGCTACTCCGCAACGCATGGGTGTGTCGTTCAGGGTCGCCTGCGGTAAGCAACTGATCGGTTTCGGGCGCAGTGGGCGAGGCCTTCAGCCAGCTCATGAATTGATCGGCATCGCGGTCGAAGTCAACCGAACTACCCAACTTTTTCGGATCAATCAAAATGGTGAGCATGCCGTTGTAGACCGCACGTTTGGCTACACGCTCGGCGTTCCAGGTGCCGCCCCCCGTGAGGGCGCCGCCCAACAACTCTGCCGCAACTGCCAAGCCGAAACCTTTGTGCTCGCCGAACGTCATCAGGGCGCCCAACACATTACCCAATGGGCCTGGGGTTTGAGGCACCACCACCACACCGGGCTCAGTCGTGGGGTTACCTTGAGGGTCGATCAGATAACCCAAAGGCACCTGGCGGCCTTCGCTGTAAGCCACGCGCATCTTGCCTTGTGCGACTCGGCTGGTGGCGAAATCCAAGATGAAGGGATCGCGTCCTTGTAACGGCAGCCCGATACAAATGGGGTTGGTTCCAAAGCGACCGTCGGCACCGCCCCAGGCCGCAACCACCGGTGGTGCCAATACGTTGACGAAATGAAGCGAGACCAATCCCGCGTCAACAGCCATTTCTGCCCAGTGTCCAATGCGTCCGAGGTGGTGCGATTGCCCCACCGTCATGATGCAGGAGCCGTGGGTTTGCGCCCGCTCGATACCCATGTGCATGGCTTGTTCACCAATCACTTGGCCATAGCCGCGTTGACCGTCCAAGGTCAACATCGTGCCGGTATCTAATTGCACTGCAACGCCGGTATTGGGCTGCAAACCGCCCTCTAACACGGCGTCGATGTAGCGCGGCAGCATGCCAATACCGTGCGAGTCATGCCCTTTCAAATTGGCCATGACGAGGTTGTCAGCAACCGCTTTTGCTTCTTCCGCTGAGCTACCAGCGGCCGCCACGATGGTTGCGCCCGCATGGCGCAGTGCGTCAACGGTCCATAAGGTGTCTTGTGTGGTCATCGTCGGCTCGCTTTACATCACGGCGCCGAGTTGCCACGGCACAAATTCGCTTTGACCGTAGCCGTGCGCCTCGCTCTTACTGGGTTTGCCCGATGCCAAATCAATGAGGGCTTGAAAAATACGCTCACCCAATTCATCAATGGAAGCCGTGCCGTCAACAATGTCACCACAATTAATATCCATGTCATCGCCCTGCTTCTCCCACAGCGCGGTATTGGTGGACAGTTTCAAGGAGGGTGACGGCGCGCAGCCATATGCCGAGCCACGCCCGGTCGTGAAGCAAATCAAGTTCGCACCACCAGCGACCTGTCCGGTCGCACTCACCGGGTCATAGCCCGGGGTGTCCATGAAGACAAAGCCGTGCTTGTCAACCAACTCAGCGTATTCGTACACGGCTTCAAGGTTGGTGGTTCCGCCTTTGGCGACCGCACCCAATGACTTTTCAAGAATGGTGGTCAGTCCACCGGCCTTGTTACCCGGCGAGGGGTTGTTGTTCATCTCGCCGCCATTGCGCTCCGTATAGCTCTCCCACCAGTGGATACGCTCAATCAATTTATGCGCAACCGCCGGGTCACTCGCGCGCCGCGTCAAGAGGTGTTCGGCGCCATAGATTTCAGGGGTCTCGCTCAAAATCGCAGTACCGCCATGGGCCACCAAGCGGTCAACTGCTGCGCCCAGCGCGGGGTTGGCGCTGATACCTGAGTAACCATCCGAGCCACCGCACTGCAAGCCCACCTTCAAATGCGACACGCTGCAGGGTTCGCGCTGCGCGGTATTGGCGCTGACCAACATCTCTTTAACAAATGCGATGCCTTGCGCCACAGCCGCCCGGGTACCGCCCACGTTTTGGATGTTGTAGGTACGCAGGTTAACGCTCTCGCTGAGGCCAGAGGCCCTCAACCACGCGCCGATTTGGTTGCCCTCGCAACCCAGGCCAATCACCAGTACCCCCGCAAAGTTGGGGTGGACGGCGTAACCCGTGAGGGTGCGACGCAGCACGTCCATGCCCTCGCCTTCACTGGCCATGCCACAACCCGTTCCGTGAGTCAGTGCAATGACACCATCGACATTCTTGAAGGCGTCCAAATCACCCGAGTGCCTGAAATGGTCAGAGATCGCGCGTGCGACCGTGGCTGAGCAATTGACGCTGGACAAAATACCGATGTAGTTGCGGGTCGCCACGCGGCCATCGGCACGTCGGTAGCCCATGAATGAGGCCTCTTGACGCGGCGCGGGCGCCTGACAATCCGCACCGATGGCGTAGTCTCGCGCAAAGGCGCCACCCTCCGGCCCCATATTGAGGTTGTGGGTATGGATGTGTTCGCCCACACGGATCGCCCGGGACGCGAAGCCAATGATCTGGTTGTACCGCAACACGGGCTGGCCTTCCGCAATGTCGCGCACAGCAATTTTGTGGCCCGCAGGGACCATGCCACGCACGGTGACATCACCGAGTTGCTGCCCGCTCAGCAGTTGTTGACGAGCGATCAAGACGTCGTCTGCGGGATGTAGTTTCAAAAATAAATCAGTCACTCGTTTGCTCTTTGAGGGGTTGAAAAATTAAAAAGAAGACAGGTCTTACCAACTGACCAATGTACCGTCATGCTTCAAGCGATTGACCGGCAGATAAGCGGGCTTATAGGGGTATTTTGCGGCCAATTTTTCGTCAATCGATACGCCGTGACCGGGTGATTCACCGCAGTACAAATAGCCCGCCTCAAACCGGTAGTCATGGGGGAACACGGCCATCGTTAACTCGTCGTGCATCATGTATTCCTGGATGCCAAAGTTAGGCACCCAGGTATCAAAATGCAGCGCCGCGCCCATACACACGGGGCTTAAATCGGTTGGACCATGACAGCCCGTTCGGACCTGATAAAGACTTGCAAAGTCAGCAATGCGCCGCAACCCCGTGATACCGCCTGCGTGGGTCAGGGTGGCACGGATGTAATCGATGAGTTGCTCTTCGATGAGTTGTTTGCAATCCCAGATGGAGTTGAACACCTCCCCCACCGCCAACGGGGTGAGCGTCGCCTGCCGAATCAGCCGGAAAGCGGCTTGGTTTTCGGCGGGTGTGGCATCTTCGAGCCAGAACAGGCGATAGGGTTCGAGGTCTTTACCCAAGCGACCCGCTTCGATGGGTGTTAACCGGTGATGGACGTCGTGCAACAGGTGAACGTCTGGCCCGACGGCGGCGCGGACCGCCTCGAATAATTGGGGGGCGTGGCGGAGGTATTTCTCTGAGCTCCAATCATGCTCAGCCGGTAGCGCGCTGTCGGCGGGTTCATAAAAACGCTGCCCCTTGGCCACCCCATACACCTTCTCCAAACCCGGCACACCCGATTGCGCACGGATGGCCTCAAAACCCATCTCTCTGTGGCGCAAAACCTCCTCGACCGTCTGCGCAATGTCGAGGCCATTGGCATGCGCATACACGAGAACCCGCGACCGACTGCGCCCCCCAAGGAGCTGATACAGCGGCATGTTTGCCGCCTTGGCTTTGATATCCCACAGGGCCATATCAACAGCGCCGATCGCGCTCATGGTCACCGGACCACGACGCCAATAAGCCCCTTTGTAGAGGTACTGCCAAATGTCCTCAATCTGGTGGGCATCGCGGCCAATCAGGCAAGGGACCACGTGGTCCGTCAGATAGCTGGCGACCGCTAACTCACGGCCATTGAGGGTGGCATCACCGTAGCCAATGAGCCCTTCATCGGTTTCGATTTTCAAGGTCACAAAGTTGCGACCCGGTGAGCAGACGATGACTTTTACAGCAGTAATTTTCATGATCAGGATGCGTGATGAGGGGCCGACTGGGCAACGGATTCAACCGCTGTTTGGATGCCGTGCTGCGCAATGGCGTGATAGGCGCTCACGACGGCATCAATCCATTCGTCGTGGGTTGTGAGTGCTGAAGTCCAAATGCGTTCGATACCCAACAGACTCCGAACAAGGCGCGCACCGTCATGACCGTCGGCTTCTATGGACGCAACAAGGTCGATGGCGAGCGGGTCGTTGATGGGCTGGTTGTCTGCGCGCCATTTTTTTAGGCAATGCACCCACGCGGCGCTGGCAATGGCCAGGTGCCTCGGTATGCGGCCCGTTGCCAGAATGGCGCTGATCACAGGCACCCAGCGCTGTTTGATTTTTTGGCTCGAATCTGAAGCGATCTGCGCCGTTTTATGCGCCAAGGCGGGGTTCGCAAAGCGCTCGAGTAGTTGCGCGATGTAATCTGGTGTGTTGGGGCGCGTGATGCCCCACTGCAACTCCTCCTCCATCATCAATCGCAACCACCGCGACAGCCACGGCTGCGACATGGCTTGATAGACGGTTTCCAAACCCGCCAGCACACCCACGAATGCAATCGTACTGTGCGCACCGTTTAACAACTGCAACTTGGCAAACTCGTAGGGGGACACATCGTCGACAACGGTTACACCCACGCGAGCTAACACCTCAGCGTCAGTCGGATCACAGAAATCGTGCTCAATCACCCATTCCCAAAATGGCTCGGCGACCACCGCACCTGCCGCAGGTTCACCCAGCGCTTGTGTCGCCATGGCCACCACCTCAGGCGTCGGCGCCGGCACGATGCGATCAACCATGCTGTTTGGAAATCGGCAATTCAAGTGAATCCAATGCGCAAGTTTTGGCGACAAGGCCTCGGCAACTTCCTCGCAACAGGCCTTCAAATGGCGGCCGTTGCCGCGTAAGTTGTCACAGCTCGCAATGGTGAGACCGTCCAAGCCGCGAGTAAATCGATGCGATAAGCCGTCGACGATCAAATCAGCCAACCACGGCGTGTAGCCTTTTTCTGTGACCGTGAGCGTCAGCCAACGGGTGTCGGGGGCTGCAATGGCTTCGACGGCCTGCGCGCGATTCGCCGAGACAACGCCTGTTTCCCAAATACTGCCTACCCAGCGCCAAGCGTGAGGTGGCGCGTTGGTTGACACCGGGAACCAACCGTCAGCATCGGCCAAGACAGCCGACACGCGATCCGATTGCATGCCAAACGCCGCGATACCCCAACGCGTATCGCCCGACCGCAAGAGGTCATCAAAGACGATGGCTTGATGCGCGCGGTGAAACGCACCCAATCCCAGATGCACGACACCTGGCGACTGCGCGGGACCATGGGCCAAACGCGACACACCACGGGGGGAAGGAGGCATCATTGCAACCCTAGCGCATCAAATTGGGTAGCCACAACACCACTTGCGGCACATAGGTGATGATGAGCAAGCTGATCAACAGCGGCGCAAACCACGGCAGGATGGCCACGATGGTTCGCTCAATACTCATTTGCGAGATCCGCGCCATGATGAAAAGCACCAATCCCACTGGCGGTGTGAGCAAGCCAATCATGAGGTTCAGCACCATGACCAGACCGAAGTGCATGGGGTCGATGCCCAGCTGTTGGGCAACGGGCACCAAGATGGGTACCAAGATCGTGATGGCGGCTACCGGCTCTAAGAAACAACCAATCAACAGCATCAGCACGTTTGCGAGCAACAAGAACATCCACGCTTCAGTGGTCACACCCAAAATCCATGATGCGATATCGGCGGTGATCCCCTCAGCCGTCAACATCCAACTGAAAATACTGGAAGCTGCGACGATGAACATCACAACGGCAGTGGTCTCGACCGTTTCAATGGAGATACGCACGAACTGCTTCAAGTTCATGGAGCGGTACCAAAACAGACCTAAAAATAGCGCCCAGATACACGCAGCGATCGCACCCTCGGTGGGTGTGAACAAGCCCACCGTCATGCCGCCGATCAGCAAAATAGGCGTGAGCATGGGCATGACCGCGACAAACTTGAACTTGTAATCGGCCAGCAACAGCAGCAACAAACCAATGAACACGGTGGTACGGGGTGGTGCGCCGATCTCGACGGCGTACCACAAGCCCACCGGCCAACCGATCACGATGGCTAGCTCTAAAAGGCCTCGCCCAAACAACTTGGGGTTAAAGAAGATGTCACCGCCCCACTGGTTTTTCCAGGCGAAGTAGCTGACCGTCGACATGATGAGGACCGCGATGATGAGACCCGGGATGATGCCGCCTAAAAACATGCCACCAACCGAGACGTTGGCCAACATGGCGTAAATCACGATGGGTAAGCTGGGTGGAATGATGGGGCCCAGTGTGGCGGACGCTGCGGTTACACCGACTGCAAATTCGGTGGGGTAGCCTTGGTCCTTCATGGCCTTGATTTCGACGGTACCCAGACCGGCAGCATCGGCAATGGCTGTGCCGCTCATCCCCGAGAAGATGATGGATGCCACCACGTTCACATGCCCCAACCCGCCACGCAACCACCCCACCAGTGCGGTTGCGATTTCAAAAATTCGATTGGTGATGCCCGCGTTGTTCATCAGGTTGCCAGCCAAGATGAAGAACGGCACGGCCAGTAATGGAAAGCTATCGATGCCACTGATCATTCGGTGAATGACAACGAATGGCGGCAGGTTGCCCGTTGCGATCACGTAGATCAACGAAGCCCCCGACATCGCAATCGCGATGGGTACACCCGCGATAGTTAAAAACAAAAAGATTGACTGCAGCATGGTTGTAACCTCGAGCTTGTACTGGTTGAATTAAAACGACGTTTAAAGTTCATCGACGCCGCTATAAGTGCTGTTCCAATGCCGCCAAGCCACTTGCAGGCTGCGAAACGCGCAGAGAATAAAGCCCCCCCAACACACGCCGTAAACGATGTTCATGGGCAGGTCAACAATGGTCATTTGGTAGTTACCCAACTTCTCCATAAGAAGCCAAGTCAGCCAGACACAGGCTAAATAAAACGCTGAATTGATCACGTCGACGGTCAACGCCAAGACACGTGATGCTTTAGCTGGTAAGAATCTGTAAAAGAAATCGACCCGGATATGGTCGTGCTTAACCACCGCAATCGCCATGCCCACAAAAACGCTGGCAATCAGCAGGTAGCGCGCAATTTCCTCAGTCCAAGCGGCTGAGTCGTTCAACACGTAGCGGGTGAAGAACTGATAAAAAACGGTAGCCCCCAAAATCCAGAAAAAGAACACCGCGATCCAAGACTCAATGCCGTACTGAGACAAGTCCACATCGTTGTCCTCAACGTGAAAAACCTTGATGTCTTCAGCTTGTCGGATTTTCTTTTTTTGCATGGTGTCAACCTAATGAGGGGAATGGGGGCATCAATTCAAACCGTCACTCGGCGCACCGAAAAGACCCGCCGTGTCCGGAGACAGCGGTGGGTCTTTCCGATTAGCCAAGAGACCTGGCGCTTACTTGGCGGCCTGGATGGCGTCGTAGTCAGCGCGTGTGAAGCCCATAGAGTCCAACGGTACGTTTTTCAGAACAGCTGAACGGAAGCTTTCGCGATCCACATCAACCACTTGCAGACCCTTTGAACGGAACACGTCGGCCAGCTTAGACTCGCGCTCTTTGATTTTTGCAGTTGCACGGGCAGCCGCTTCACGCGTGACTTCGGTGAACATGGTCCGCTCAGCCGCGCTCAGCTTGTTCCAAACGTGAGGCGCAATCTGAGTGGTCAAGCCGTCGACGATGTGACCCGTCAACATGATGGCTTTTTGCACCTCGAAGAACTTCTTGGCCTCAATCGTAGTCAAGGGATTCTCTTGCGCTTCGACCGTTCCGTTTTGCAACGCCAAATACACCTCAGAGAAAGCGATTGGTGTTGGGTTGGCACCGCAAGCACGTGGCGTGGCGGTGTAGGCAGGCACGTCTGGCACGCGGATCTTCAGGCCTTTCATACCGGCGCAGTCCTTGAACACCTTTTGTGAGGTGGTGTGGCGCGCGCCGTAGTAGGTGTAAGCCGTGATTTGAATGCCTGACTTCGCACGGAATTCATCAACCATGCTTTGGAACACAGGGCTCTTCGCATAGGCCAGCAGGTGGTCACCATCACGGAAGATGAAGGGGTAGTACGCAATACCCAAGCGTGGGTAGGTACGCGCCGCAAACGAGGGACCACTGATGATCATGTCAACGGTACCAAGGGTCAGACCTTGGTTGATATCTGTTTCTTTACCCAGCGATGACGCGGGGAAAACCTGAATATCAAACTTGCCGTTACTGCGCTTCTTGATCTCTTCAGCCGCCCATACCGACTCGGTGTGATAGGGCTCACTGGTTTCATACACGTGGGCCCACTTCAGCTTGGTTTGGGCTGCGGCTGTGCCGACACCCACACCCAAAACCGCGGCCATTACCAGCGCCTTGATCGCATTTCTCTTTTGCATCACTGTCTCCTATTTACATACAAAGGTCAAAATGACAGCGCGGTTACGCTGCCGGTAGCTTCCAGCTTGCGCTGTAGCGTTTGGTTGCGTTACGCAAATGCGTTTGCATTGCGCGGCGCGCACCACTGACGTCGTGCACTTCAATGGCCCGCAGGACCACCTCATGCTCGTCAATGGCTTTTTTCCATGCGGGCGGGTTTTCAAAGTAGTCACCCAATCGCTCAAACAAAGCACCGTCACGGGCCATCCAAGTTCGTTGCACCATGTCGAATAAAACGTCGTTGCCACAGGCCCGCGCGACGGCAACGTGAAAGGCCTCGTCACCATGACGCGGTACCTCGCCATTGGCCGCCTCTTCACGCATCATCTGCAGGCTCTCGTGCATCAATGCGATCTCACTTTTCCGCGCATTGGCGGCTGCCATCGCGGCAACCTCGACCTCAATCACCTGGCGGGCGCGCATGACCTCAAGCGGCCCCCAGTCAACGTCGCTGTTCGTAGAGGCGGACAGGTTGCCAGCTGGGTGCGCGGCGCGAACGTAGACACCGGACCCGGTTCGTACCTCCACGATCCCCTCGACTTCAAGGGCGATCAGGGCTTCACGCAAAGAGGGACGACTCACCCCCAGGGCCAGCGACAGGTCACGCTCGGGTGGCAACCGGGTGCCGACTGGCCACTCGCCACGCAGCACACCCCCCCGAATGCGCTCTGCAATTCGGCGATAAAGGCGTTGTGGTTCAGCGAGTTTCATGGGCGGGTAAACGATAATTGGTCAATTGGTATGACCAATTGATAATCGATCGTCGCCTTTATGATTGGCTTTGTCAATCCCAAAAGACTCAGCAATTACCCCAACAAAACACGATATGGAGCCCCTTATGCGTCTTTCAGGAAAAACCGTTCTCGTCACTGCCGCAGGGCAAGGCATTGGTCGCGCGAGCGCGCTCGCAATGGCCAAAGAAGGCGCAACCGTATGGGCCACCGACATCAACCCGGCATTGCTCGACACCCTCAAGGACACCCCCAACATCCATACCCGTGTAGTCAATGTGTTGGATAAGGCCGCCATCCACGAAATCGTCGCGGAGATGCCCGTAATGGATGCGCTGTTTAACTGCGCGGGGATTGTGCACGCCGGCAATATCGAGGTCGCGACCGACGACCAATGGACGATGGGGTTTGACCTCAACGTGCGCGCGCAGTTTTGGATGATTCAAGCGGCATTGCCCAAGTTGCTCGACAGCGCCAAAACGCGTGGCGGCGCCAGCATCATCAACATGGCCAGCGTGTGCAGCAGCATCAAGGGCCTACCGAACCGTTTCATTTACGGTGCCACCAAAGCCGCAGTGATTGGTTTGACCAAAAGTGTGGCCGTCGATTACGTTGCCCAAGGCGTGCGCTGCAACGCCGTTTGCCCAGGTACCGTCGAGACCCCTTCCCTGCACGAACGCATCAATGCCCAGCCGGACCCCGTCGTGGCACGGCAGCAATTCATTGCCCGTCAACCGATGGGACGATTGGCACAGGCGGATGAGATCGCGCCGCTGGTCGTGTTCTTGGCATCCGATGAATCCGCGTTTGTAACGGGACAGGCTTACGCCATCGACGGTGGTATTGCGATCTGACCCCATGAGTCGTCTTCTGTGCTTGGGCGAGTGCATGCTCGAGCTGTCGAGCCCCTCCGACAACGCTTGGCACTTGGGCGTTGCAGGCGATACCTTGAACACGGCGTGGTACGCGCGTCGGTGTCTACCCGAAACGAAATGGACCGTTGCCTACGGTACGCGGATCGGTGTTGATTTGTTTTCTGAGCGAGTGCATCGATTTTTGAGCGAAGCCCGTATCGAAACCGATTGGGTGCAACGCGACCCGCAACGCACGGTGGGGCTTTACGCCATCAGCCTAGAAAATGGCGAGCGTCATTTCACCTATTGGCGCGGACAATCTGCGGCGCGTCATTTGGCCGACGATTCCGCCGCTCTTGACGCCGCGCTCCATGCGGCGAATGTGGTTTATTACTCGGGCATCACGCTTGCCATTTTGGCGCCTGAGGCCAGGGCCAAGCTCTTGCAGGCGTTGGCTGCGGCTCGAAGCCGAGGTTGCCGGGTGGCTTTTGACCCCAACCACCGGCCACGCTTGTGGGACCACACCGACACCATGGCCCAAGAAACCCTCAAGGCCGCGGCGATCGCTGATTGGGTGCTTCCCAGCTTTGACGACGAGCGGCGTTTTTTTGGTGACGACAGTCTGCAAGCCTGCGCACAACGCTACCTGGCAGCGGGGGCCCGCGAGGTCGTAGTCAAAAATGCGGGTGATGCCATGGTCGTCGCCGATGCCGCGCATCAGCAGGTGATCGACGTGGGTCAGCCGCAAGCACCCGTTGATTCAACCGCGGCAGGCGATGCCTTCAATGCCGCCTATTTGGGTGCACGCCTTGCGGATCAACCCGCAACAGAAGCGGCTCGCGCGGGTCATGCATTGGCAAGTCGGGTAATCGGCGCTCATGGGGCATTGGTTGCGCTTGACGCCTAAATGACATTCATCCTACGATAATACAAAACACAATCAAGCAATTAACCAAGGAATCAATATGAGCGAGCGCGTTGGATTTATAGGGGTGGGGTTCATGGGCGAAGGTATGGCCCACAACATCGTGACCAAAGGCTACCCCCTCGCCGTGATGGCGCACCGCAACCGCGAACCCGTCGAACGTTTGTTGGCCGCCGGTGCAACCGAGGTGGCCAGTGCCGCTGAAATGGCCAAGCAATGCAGCGTGATTTTCTTGTGCGTCACGGGATCTCCCCAAGTCGAGGCGTTGGTGCTGGGCGCCGACGGGATTTTGGCCAACGCCCAACCCGGTACTGTCATCGTTGACTGCTCGACATCGGACCCCGTATCAACGGGCAAACTCGACGCCGCCGCGCGCGCGGTCAATATGCACTTTGCGGATGCACCGCTCGGTGGTACGCCCAAAGAGGCGGCAATCGGTGCACTAAGTGCAATGGTTGGCGCCGATGATGACGTCTTCAAACGCATCCAACCCGTCATCGCGACGTGGGCCGCGAACATCACTCATTTGGGCAAAGTGGGTCTGGGCCACACCGTTAAGTTGGTCAATAACTACGTGGCCATGGGCTATGGGGCGATCTACGCGGAGGCCTTGGCCTTAGCCAGAAAAGCAGGGCTCAGCGCTGAGCAATTCAACGCCGTTATTGGATCTGGTCGTATGCGCTGCGGCTTCTATGACACCTTCATGAAGTGGACCATTGAGGGTGACCCCAACGCCCATTTATTCACCATCACCAACGCGCACAAAGACATGCGCTACGCATCCAATTTAGCCAACGACTTAGGGGTCGTGACACCGATACAATCGCTCGTCCGGGCTAGCTTTGCAGCGATGGATGCATCTGGTCAAGGACAAAAATTTGTACCGATGTTGGCCGACTTTGTCGCCACCGCTAACGGGCTGTCAGCAACCGAAGAACGCTTGAAGCTCCCCACTAAGGATTGAGTCCCCCATGAAACCAACGCTACTCGCTGCATCGCCACTGAACCCGCTGTTCGTCAAGGCGCTCGAAACCAAGTACACCGTGATCGGGCCGATGGCGCATGACGCGTTGATGGCGCATCCCGACCGCGAATCCATTCAAGTAATTGCGGCCGGGGGTGAGTCCAAAGTACCGGCCACCATGATGGATGCCCTGCCCGGCTTGAAGCTGATCTCGGTCATGGGCGTGGGCTATGACGGCGTCGATGTGCCGCATGCAATCGGGCGTGGCGCCATGGTCACCCACACCCCCAACGTGCTCAACGACGACGTTGCCGACTTAGCCATCGCCTTGATGCTGAACGTGACCCGCCGCATCCCACAAGCCCATCAGTTTGTGCAAGGCGGCGGATGGGCGAAGGGTGGTTTACCACTGGCTACCAAATTATCTGGCCTGCGTTTGGGCATTGTCGGTATGGGCCGTATCGGACAAGCCATTGCCCACCGCGCAGCGGCTTTCGGTATGCCGATCGCTTACACCGCACGCAGCGCAAAAAGCAACTTGCCCTACGCTTTCGTGGCGAATGTTGAAAACCTCGCCGCTCAAGTGGATGTGCTGACGCTCATCACACCCGGCGGCGCCGGTACGCACCACATGGTCAACGCTGCTGTGCTGAAAGCGCTGGGTCCCAAAGGATACGTCGTCAACGTGGCACGCGGCTCTGTGATCGATGAAGCGGCGTTGGTCGAGGCTTTGCAAAACGGCACCATCGCGGGCGCCGGCTTGGATGTATTCGAAAACGAACCACACCCCCTGCCCGCGCTGCTGACCATGGATAACGTCGTCCTCACCCCGCATGTGGGCAGTGCGACAGATTCCACTCGACAAGCGATGGCTGATTTGGCGACCACCAACATTGACCGCCACTTTGCCGGACAGGCCCTGGAAACGCCCGTACCTGAATGCTAAAAGACAAGATCAAAAACATTCACGGCGGCACTTTAGATGCCCTGGGCATGGCCATCATCGGTGGCCAGTATGCACCGGGTGACAAGCTGCCGCCCGAGCAAAAGCTTTGCGAAGCGCTCGGCGTCTCGCGCACCATCCTGCGCGAGGTCGTGAAGTCTTTGGTCGCCAAGGGCCTGATCAGCACGGGGCCAAAGATCGGCACCATCGTGTTGCCATCTGAACGTTGGAACTGGTTTGACGAGCAGGTTGTTGGCTGGCAAGGCCGCATTGGCTTTGAGCCCAAGCTGTTGGAAGATTTGCAAGAGTTACGCAGTGTCATCGAGCCTGAGGCCGTGCGTCTCGCGGCGAAGCGCGCAACGGCAGACCACATCCTTGCACTAGAGACCGCTTACCACGCCATGGCTGCTGCTGTCGACGCTGGCAATGAAGAAGACTACATTCAGGCCGACTACGCGTTTCACAATGGTCTCTTACGAGCCAGCCAAAATGCGATGTTCATCCAAGTCGGTCGAGCCATTGGCAGCATGTTGCGTGAGGTGTTTTTAATCACAACGCGCACGCCTGACGACGGCATCGCACGTTCCCTACCCCTTCACTGGGAAATCGTCGAAAAAATCCGTGCCCGCGACAGTGAAGGTGCCTACGCCTGCTCTAAGTTTCAAATCGATCAGTCGCGCCAAGACTTGGCAGCGGGCATGTCACAAAACGCTTCAACCCCATCATGATCTCTATCGAGTCTGCGCCACACGAGCGCCTCCGCCATGTGGCATGAGGACTCCGCGGCGAATCGCCGTACCGGCATTCTCCTAGTCTCCCTCGCCACACTCTCCTTTTCGATGTTGGACACCACTGTCAAGTGGTTGCTCCAGCTGCAAACGATACCGTTAATTGAAATCATTTGGCTGCGCTTTTTAAGTCAAGCCGTCGTCTCTGGTGTGGTGCTGGCCCCGCGTTACAAGGGGGCGATGTTCAAGATTCAAAAGAAGCGCTTACAACTCTTCCGTGCCGTTCTTTTGGGCACCATGACTGCCTGTAACTTTTGGTCAATTCAGTTTCTACAACTCACCGAGACCGCGTCCATTTTGTTTTCTGCGCCGCTGATCGTGGCAGTGATCAGCCACTTTTGGCTGCAGCAACGGCTGCGCAAGGCCCAGTGGATCACCATCATCACAGGCTTCATCGGCGTTTTGATTGTGGTCCGCCCCTCGTCAAGCGCCATTCACCCCGCTATTTTCCTGATGGTGTTCAACGCCGTGTTGTTCGCTATCTTCAACTTGCTCACGCGTCACTTGGCGCAATATGAAAATCCGGCAGCCATGCAATGGTATTCGGCCATGGGCCCCGTGGTGCTGTTTGCGCCGTGGGCACTGCCCGGTTTTGTCATGCCCCACAACACCTTCGAACTGGTGCTGGTCATCAGCGCAGGCCTGTGGGGTGGACTGGGCCACTATGTGTGGGCTCGGGCTCACCAATACGCCAACGCTGCCACGCTGGCGCCCTTCAATTACCAGCAACTGCTGTACATGGCTTTCTGGGGTTGGTTGGTCTTTGGTGACGTGCCACCCTCTGCCGTCTTCGTTGGGGGAAGCATCATTGCGGCCAGCGGGATCTATTTGTTGTGGGAGCAAAAGCGCGTGCCCCCCACCATCCCGCCAAGCGCTTAATAGGTGCCGCGGCCGCCTGAAATATCAAAGACGGCGCCAGTTGAGAACGAGCAGTCCTCGCTGGCCAGCCACGTCGCCATGGCAGCAATTTCATCAACTTCTACAAACCGACCCATGGGGATCTTGGACAGCATGAAGTCAATGTGGGCTTGCGTCATGGTGGCGAACAAAGGCGTTTGAGCTGCCGCCGGGGTGATGGCGTTCACCAAGATACCTTTTTGTGCCAGCTCTTTACCGAGCGATTTGGTCAATGCAATCAGACCTGCTTTAGAGGCACTGTAATGCGATGCATTGGGATTCCCCTCCTTGCCCGCGATCGACGCAATATTGACGATGCGGCCATAGCCTGCCTCAATCATGGATGGGACCAACGCCTTGCAAACGAAGAAAGGCGCGACCAAGTTGATGTGAATGACGTCTTGCCAAACCTGGCTGTCCAATTCCCATGTGGTGGCATTGCCGCCGGTAATGCCGGCGTTGTTAACCACAATATCGACGCGTTTGTGCGCAGCGAGTGTCCGGGCAGCGGCCGCTTGCACGCTGGCTTCATCACCCAACTCAACCACTTCCGTGCGCACCACACCTTTGCTGCGCAGTGCCTCAGCGGCCTCGTGCAGCGTGGCTTCATTACGGTCCCACAAGACCACTTGCGCACCAGATGACAACATGCGCTCCGCAGTGCCGTAACCAATGCCTTGTGCGCCACCAGTGATGACCGCGATGCGGCCTTTCAAATCAATTTGGTTCATGCCAAACCTTTCAACGCCGTTGCTGTTTGCCCAGCCAGACGCATGTCGTCAATATATTGTTGAATGATGGCGTCGAATGAGGCGTCACCTGGAAAGCCCAACACATCGGTCGCCGTTGTGGCCTTGGCTGCGCGCGGCCAATTCGCGACGATGCCTGCGATGCGTGCGTCGTGTTCGAAGCGTACCCGCGCGCGTACCGCAGGGCCCGCAACGCGCTCTAGCGCGTCGAGCATCTGAGCGACTGTCACGTTCACAGCGGGCAGCGTGACTGCCAGCCGCCGCTTCAAGACGTCACGTGGTGCGGTCATCAAGCCAACCAGACTCAAGACGGTCGACTGCGGAGAAGCGATGGGGTGCGCCGTACTGGGATCGACGGGACAAACCGCCTCAACACCGGCAAGCGGCTCGCGGATGATGCCGCTGAAAAATGATGACGCTGCGCCATTGGGTTTACCCGGACGTACCGCCACCGTCATGAGACGGGCGCTGCGACCATCAATAAAGCCCTTACGGGTGTAATCCGCAATGAGGTACTCGCACATCAACTTGTGCGTGCCGTACGAGGTTTGTGGCGCTGGTAACGTGTCTTCGTCAACCACTGCCGGCATGGCCAAACCAGGGTCAGGGCCGTATACCGCAATCGAGCTGGAAAACACCACCGTGGGCTGGTTACCCGCTTGGCGCAGGCCCTCCAGCAAAATGCGTGTGCCGTCCAAGTTAGAGCGCAAGCCCAGTTCGAAATCAAGCTCACATTCGCCCGATACCGCTGATGCCAAATGGAATACCGCGTCAAACCCCGACGCAAATAGCGCCGCTTGGTCACCCAAGGGACCGATCACCTCAGTCACGCGGGGATCGGCAGCGAGGTCAGCGGGTAACGGGTACTGGTCGGTCAGCGTCAGGGCCGGCGCACCGCCCCACGTCGCAGGGGGGTGGGCCAGTAAGTGACGCGCTAATCGCGCGCCCACAAATCCGCCAGCCCCCGTGATGAGTACCCGTTTCATGCGCGCTCCTTGCTGTGTGATGTGCTGGTTTAAACGACTGCGTCGATGCGCGCAGGGTCCCACGCCACCACGTGCTGTGACTGCTCGCCCAAACCGTCAATGCCTAAACGCATATGGTCACCTGGCTTCAAGAAAACCGAAGCGGGCTTAACACCCATGCCCACACCGGGTGGGGTACCCGTTGAGATGATGTCACCGGGATACAGCGTCATGAACTTGCTGACGTAAGACACCAATTCGGCAACGCCAAAAATCATGGTCTTGGTGTTACCTGTTTGGTAGCGCTTGCCGTTGACGTCAAGCCACATCCCCAAGCTCTGCGGATCTGGCACCTCGTCGCAGGTGACTAACCACGGGCCAACAGGACCGAAGGTGTCGCAACCCTTGCCCTTATCCCATGTGCCGCCCCGCTCAATTTGGTATTCACGCTCAGAGACGTCATTCACCACGCAATAACCGGCGACGTGGGCCAACGCATCCGCTTGCGACACATAACGTGCGGTCTGGCCGATCACCACGCCCAGCTCGACCTCCCAGTCAGACTTAACTGAACCTTGGGGCAACACCACATCGTGGTTGGGGCCCACGCGCGCGTCGATGGACTTGGTGAAGATGATGGGCTCAGCCGGAATGGGCAAACCTGACTCCGCTGCGTGGTCGGCATAGTTCAGACCAATACACACGAATTTCTTGCAGTCGGCCCAGGGTGCCAGCAGCGGCGCATCTGCCGCAATTTCTGGCAACGCTGACAAGTCAGCGTTTTGAATGGCTGCCAAACCAGCGCCCGACAGCGATTGTGTCGTGACATCAGCAACCAGTGAGCTGATGTTGCGACGCACGCCTTGGCTGTCCAAGACCCCCGGCACTGTTGCGCCATTTACCCATGCACGTAAAAACTTCATTGTCGATACTCCCCGTAAAAAAGCGTTAACCGCGGCCCACGTATGGCATCCCTGTTGCCATGACGGTAACCGTGAAAATGTTTGACTCTAATGGCAGATTAACCATCGCCATAAAGGTGCTCGCGACGCCACTCATGTCCATACGCGCCTCCGCGCGGACACTGCCGTCGGCTTGCAACACGCCCGCCGCCATGCGCTCCGTCATGGCGCTGGCCACATTGCCAATGTCAATTTGACCCACAGCGATGTTCAAGGCACGGCCGTCAAGCGCGGCACCGCGCGTCAAACCGGTAATGGCTGACTTACTCGCCGCATACGCAATCGAACACGGCCGTGGTGTGTGCGCTGAAATCGAACCGTTGTTGATGATTCGACCACCCTGTGGGCTTTGGTGCCGCATGATGCGGAACGCGTTAGACAGGCAATAGAACGCGCCGTCGAGATTAGTCCCCACCACCTTGCGCCAATCGTCGGCGCTCAGTTCATCAGGGGTGACGGCGGCTTGGTTGACGCCCGCGTTGTTGAACAACAAGTCAAGGCGACCATGGCGCGCGGCAACGCCATCGAACAATTGCTTCACGGCATCAGCGTTGGTGACATCACAGACTGCGGTCTCGGCAAGAGCTTGCTGATCAGCGGGCAAGGCCGCTACCACCGCTTGCAGCTTGGCACCATCGCGCCCCACGAACACCGTGGTCCACCCCTCAGCGACCAAGGCGGTTGCACAGGCCTGACCAATACCGGCACTGGCACCTGTCACCACAGCAATCTTTGAATTCATCTCGAAACTCCAATCAGAACAATCGTTGCCGGCCGCTGCAAACCCAACGCTCAGTGGTTATCTTTTGGCACAAACGCGCCACGCTGGCCCACTAAGAAGTCAAAATCTGCGCCCTGGTCGGCTTGTAAAACATGGTCAACATACAAGCGCCAATAGCCGCTCGATAGCGGAGGCTCAGGCGCTTGCCACTCCTTCAAACGGGCCGCAAGTTCGGCATCGTCTACATGCAAATGTAAGCGACGCGCGGCGACATCGAGGGTGATCATGTCACCATTGCGAACCACGGCCAGCGGGCCGCCTGCTGCCGCCTCGGGCGCGGTGTGCAGCACGACGGTGCCGTAAGCAGTGCCGCTCATGCGGGCATCGGAAATGCGGACCATGTCGGTCACACCCTTGCGCAGGATCTTGGGCGGTAACGGCATGTTGCCCACCTCAGCCATACCGGGGTAGCCCTTGGGGCCACAGTTCTTGAGCACCAAAATACACGTCTCGTCCACATCCAATGACTCGTCATCAATGCGGGCGTGGAAGTCGTCTGAGTCTTCAAACACCACGGCGCGCCCCGTGTGGTTCAGCAAATGGGGGCTGGCGGCGCTGGGCTTGATAACTGCGCCGCGAGGGGCCAAATTACCTTTGAGCACAGCGATACCCGCCTCAGGCTTGAAGGGCTCAGCCATGGTTTTAATAACGCGGGGATCAAAGTTTTCGGCGCCTGCGATGTTCTCGCCGACCGTACGCCCTGACGCCGTCGGAATATCCAAGTGCAACTCGCTGGCAATGGCGTTCATGACCGCGGGAATACCGCCGGCGTAGCAGAAGTCCTCCATCAAGTGCTCGCCCGAGGGCTGCAAATTAACCAGACAGGGCATGCGGCTGCCGATGCGGTCGAAGTCTTCCAGATCCAGTTCGACGCCCAGGCGCCCTGCAATGGCTGTCAGGTGAATGACCGCATTGGTCGAGCCACCAATCGCAGCAAGCGTTTTGATGGCGTTCTCAAACGCCTGGCGGGTCAGGATGTCACCAATCTTGATGTCTTGGCGCACCATGTCGACAATGCGCCGCCCTGCATCACGCGCCAACACGTTGCGGCGCCCATCGACCGCGGGATACGCCGCGTTGCCCGGCAACCCGATACCGAGCGATTCGACCATACTGGCCATCGTCGAGGCGGTACCCATGGTCATGCAATGACCATGCGAGCGGTGCATACCCGACTCCGCGTCAAAGAAATCTTGCAGCTTCATGGTGCCAGCGCGTACCTGCTCGCTCATGCTCCATACGCCTGTCCCAGAGCCCAATTCTTTACCGCGCCATTTGCCATTCAGCATGGGGCCTCCGCTGACTCCGACCGTTGGCAAGTTGGCGCTGGAGGCACCCATCAAAAGTGCAGGAGTCGTCTTGTCGCAGCCCATCAGCAGCACCACACCATCGATGGGGTTGCCCCGAATGCTCTCCTCGACATCCATGGAGGCCAAGTTGCGGTACAGCATGGCGGTGGGTCGCAACAGCGTTTCACCCAAAGACATGACAGGAAATTCAAGCGGGAAACCCCCGGCCTCGTAAATACCGATCTTGACTTGTTCGGCCAGCGTTCTGAAGTGCGAGTTACAAGGGGTCAACTCGGAAAACGTATTGCAAATGCCAATCACGGGACGACCGTCAAATTGGTCGTGTGGCACCCCTTTGCCCTTCACCCAACTGCGGTAAGCGAAACCATCACGGTCTTGACGCCCGAACCACGCTTGGCTGCGCAGGGGCTTGTCTTTGGGGCTACTCATGGCGCAAGTCTCCAACAAAAATAATTTGATGTAATGATATTACCAAAGACAATCGCGCGCGC
>Ga0255756_1001084_pt1 | contig 31589 bp, 11 predicted proteins | sample 011ome_20_FD_179956 | JGI IMG/M metagenome (GOLD analysis project Ga0255756, IMG submission 179956) | Coastal salt marsh microbial communities from the Groves Creek Marsh, Skidaway Island, Georgia - 011509CT metaG (version 2) | ecosystem: Environmental > Aquatic > Marine > Intertidal zone > Salt... | reverse complement strand
AGGAAGAAGAAAGAGAAGAAGAAAAGAGAAAAGAAAACGACGACGATTCAGAAGAAGAAGACCACCGCTGAGGAAGAAGAAGAAGAAGAAGAAGAAGAAGAAGAAGAAGAATCAGAGGACGAGGACGAAGGAGAGAAACACCACCGACAACAGAAACGGAGACGCTACGACCACCACCACCACCACCGCCACCGAAAAGGGTCGTCTTTGCCCGTCGTGGTCGGCGGGGCGAAGAGGAAGAGAATTGACGTTGCTGATGTTGAGGAGGCGTTAGAAGTAGAAGTAGAATTAGAAGAAGAAGAAGAAGAAGAAGAAGAAGAAGAAGAAGAGGAAGAGGAAAAGGAAAAGGAGGGAAATGAGGAGGAGAAACCAGTATTGACGAAAACGTACGACATTACGGCGTGGAAAGAAGAAATCGCCAAGCACAAAAGAAGCAGCAGACAAACGACGACGCGGAGAAGGAAAAACGACGACGACGACGACGGCGCTTTGGGTGGTACTAGTGCTCGAAGTGACACCACCAGAGCTGAGCTAGCTATTGCTGATAATACTGACAAAAGTGGTGGCGGCGGTGAAAATGCTATTAACGACGGTACTCACAAGAACAAGCGGTTTTTGCTGCGAGTACCGCTTTGGGCGCAAAAATCAGCGCTCGCGCAGAGCGCGGTTTCCAAAGCGTTTAAAAGAGAAACTATTATTAGTACGAGTGATGACGAGAAAGACCAACGCGAAGAAGCGTCCCCAGTACCACCATCAGCAGCAACAGGAGGAGGAGGAGCATCGAAAGCATCATCATTTGAACAGGCGTTGAGAGCAAACAGAGCGACGCAAGCGCGCGCGAAGGAAATGTTGGAAAGCATAGATGCGTTGATTGAACGAGACGCTTTGAAAATTGAAGAAATCAAGGAACTTTGGCAAAGTCGCAAACACCAACAGACGCAATCAGAAGATGAAGAAGAAGAAGAAGAAGAAGAAGAAAAAGCGAAAGAGGAGCAGAAAAATAATTTTGCCGCTGCCGACGCCTCTTCTTCTCTCGCAGATGGTGATGGAGGTGGTGGTGATAGTGATGGAAAGAACGCTTTTTCGAGACAAAGACCAAGAAGGAGAAATGACGACTGCGACGAAGAGTTGGAAGCAATCGCGAATAACGTCGGGAAAATTCTTCGAAGAAAAATGGGCCGTCCTCCGTCGAAGAAGAGTAATAAAGATAACATTAGCGCCACCGACAACGACGAAATCAATAATCATTGGTCGTCCCCGTCGGCGTCGGCGTATTTTCAGGTGGTTGGAATCGCAAGCGAGCTTGAAAACGATGACGACGATAAATTATCTCCAAAAGCTCTTCTTCCAAACGATATAAACAACGGTAACAACGATTCGGCTTTCGCGAGAAACGTCGAGCGTAAGATTCCCTTGCACTTCAACGATGCCTCTAGTAACGGTTTCAAACCTTGGTCGGAGAAAGACGATTTGGCTTTAACAGAAGGCGTTCGCTTGTATCTGCTCGAGAAGAGACGTCTGAGGAAACAAGTCGACTTGGAAGAGTTGGCTGGGGAGAAAATAATCCCAGTTGAAGACATTTTAACAGACGTTTCGAGAGGATGGCAAAGCGTTTGGGAGAACTGTTCTTCTCGCCGTTCTTCATCGACAACGACGCCAACATCGATCGATGACTGGTCCGCGGTTCGAAACCTGTGCGTTTTTAAGAAGAAAACTGGCGCCGATGATGGTAATAATAAAGAAAGAGAAGAAGACGATGACGACGATGTGGATCACAATAAGCTGGCGCTGTCGAGAACGCCTGACGATTTGCGTTTACGATGGATACACGCGGTTGATCCGAGGATAGCATCGACGATAGATTCTTCTTCGGAAAAAAAGACGGCGACTTCCTCCTCGAACGCGGCGCTGTGGAGCGAAGAGGAAGACACGTTTCTCGCTTCTCTCGTCGAGGAAGATGCATTAGAAGAAGAAACTGGTGGTTTAATAGAAAAACGCAAGTGGTTTCGAGTAGCGAACAATTTGAACGTGCACATGAAACAACGCTCGAGGAGTGGAACAACAAAACAGGGCGACGATGTTGACGACGACGCGGGGGAGGAGAAGAAAGAGGAGAATTTACGGCGAGAATTGTTGCTACGATCGCCGTTTCAGTGTCTCCATCGATACCAGACTATCTTGAACAAAAATATAACCCGCTCCAAATGGACGAGCGAAGACGATTGCGCTCTCCAGACTTTTGTCCAAGAGTGCGGCCAAGCCAGATGGAACGAGTGCGCGAGATTCTTACCAGAATATGGTCACACTGCCACGCAGTGCAAGCATCGCTTTTTAAAGTTGATGCAAAACAATTCAGAGAAGGAGTACAAAAAAGGTAAGTGGACGAAAGAGGAAGACGAAGAGTTGAAGGCGATTGTTTTGGGGGAACAAAAAGACGGAGAAGAAGAAGATGAGGAGGATCAGGAGGAGGAGAGAGAGAAAGAGAAAAACAATAATAATGCTGAGAGTAATGCGATTCCGTGGTCTCTCGTCGCGAAGAAAATGAGCACGAACAGAAGAGACAAGCAATGTCGAGAACGATGGACGAACATTTTACAACCTTCTCTTTTGAACGAACAGTTCGGAACCGCGACTGGGATGAAGAGAAAATTCACTCCGAAAGAAGACGCGATGTTGTTAGTTTTGCACGCGAATTTTATCGATAAGAAGGAGAGGCGGAAAGACTGGTCCGTCTTTGAATCGACCGAGGTTCTCCCGGGAAGATCGGTGAAACAGTGTAAGCAACGCGTGGCAACGTTGTTGAAGAAGAAGAAAGAAGTCGAGATTCGAGAAAGGCTTGAGCGAGAAATTACCAAGGAAAAGAACAAGGGGAGCGGTATGCAGCGCCTTGTATTCTGGTTGCAGCAGCCGTCGAAGTGAAGATTAACTTCTGAATAAGAAGTTCTATTACTACGCAAGGTGAAGAAGGTGAAGAAGAGGAAATAAATACTCGTATGAGTAAAATACGTTTTCGACATAATAAAAACTTAGCGTTGTGTTAATCAAACTCCTTTTCTTTCACGTCGTAATAAAACCATAACCTCTCTGCTCGAGTGTATATGCGCGCGTTCTCTTCCTCTTTCTCTCTCTTTCCGTTAAACTCTTACTCTTCTCTCTCCCTCTCTCTGATACATTATATAAATTCTAAAACCAAATATTTTTGTGTTCACATCCTCGTTCCCTCTTCTCTGCGAAGAAAAGAAAAAGTTTTGACGACAAAAACATTTACTTACCGGCGGCAACCGCGACTCTTTCCGCGGCTTCGAACGCCTTGGCGCACGCGGCTTCGTCGACGGCACCAGCGCATTGCTTACCCATTTGAACCAACGCGGCGCCTCTGCCTTCTTCGAGGACTTCATCGGCCGGGATGAGGTTCAAGCCGTTAACCAACTCTTGGGCGACCATGCCGGAGATGGAGATCATCGCCAAGCGGCCGTTGTTGATTTCCTTCAATCTCGCTTCGGCCATGTCTTCAGCGGTCTTGTTGTTGGACAAGCCGAGCGGGTCAAAGCCCCATTGGCCCGGGACGTAGTCGTCGTTCAAGGAGAACAACTCGCTGGTGAACGGATCAGACCAGCCTTTTTGGACGCGAGTGGATTCCAACAAGAAGATGGTGGCGCCAACCAAGCCCCAAACCAACCCCGGGGTTTGTTGGAAGTGGTCGATGGCCGGACCGGTGACTTGCGCGTCAAACAAGAACGAAGAGCCTTCGACTTGTTCGCCGACCAAGAAACCGACGGTGGCAATCATAGAGACGCGACCGTGCGTGATCTCGGCTTCGCGGAAGCGTTGCAAGTCGCCGCCGTTGATGCCTTTGCAGAAGCCGAGGATGTCCAAGCCTTCCGGGAACGGCGCGCACGCGCCGTCCAAGCCAGCCGCAGTCGCTTCCTTGATGTCCGCGTATTGTTTGGATTTGTCGAAAACGCCAGATCCAGACGCGCGAACCGTCGGCTGTAATGTTTTATTAGTATTAGTTAGTATGTTTGTGGTGGTGGTGGTTTGAAGAAAGAAAAATGTCAAAGGTGTCAGTTAAAAATTTTTCTTTTTTTTTGAGCCACACGTCAGCCAGAGAGTGAAAACTTTTTTCGTCAAAAGTGGTACTTTTTCTCTTTTTTGATGACGTGACGTATTTATTCTCTCTTCTTCTTCTTGTGTGATATTCTTTCAACCACGAGGGACTCAAAAGAAGAGAAGAGAGAGAGAGAGAGAGAAGCCTTCTTCTTCTTCTTCTTCTTCTTTGTCTTCTTCTTCTTCTCGATTGCATCAGAAGACAAAAGAGAGTAAAAGAGAACGAAAGAGAGAGAGAGAGGAGAAAGACGCGCGCAAAGTTTGGAAAGAAAGAAGAAGAAGAAGAGATGGAAAAGAAAAAAGATTAAACGAGACGACGACGATTCAGACGACGACGACGCGAGTAATCTTTTTTCTTCTTCCATTTCTTCTTCTTCTTCTTCCGTGATGAGTGCGCTTTAAAACGCGACGTGAAAGAAGAAGAAGAGTAAGAAGAAGAGTAAGAAGAAGAAGAAGAAGAAAGAGTCGTCGCACCTTAGCCAGAGATGCCATGATAGTGAGAGCCATTTTTAGTATATAGAGTAGTAGTGAAGCGTGTGTGTTTTGTGTGGTTGTTTTTTGGTGATGCGTTGTTTTTGTAGCCACACAAGTCAAGAAGAAAGCGTGCGGCTGACGTGTGTTTTACGTCGTAAAAACCAAAAGAGACAAAAGAGAAGAAAAAAGTTTTTTTGGGTGGTTCTTTTTTTTTTGCTTTTTTTCATGAATGGGGGAGTTTTGGGGGCCTAGAGGACACAACCTCAATCACACAACACATCAAAAATCACAAATCATCATCTTCTTGTGACTTCTTCTTGACTTCTTCTTGACTTCTTCTTCTCTAAAACGTAAAGAAATGAAGCGAATATTGTGCGCGGTGCCAAAAACGACCATGTGCGGAAGCACAACCAGAGAAGGGAAAATGAACAACAACAACGACGACATGAATACTACGAATACGAATAAAGGGGGAGGAGGAGAAAATAAGAATTGGTCCAACGCGTACGAAAAGTTTCGAAAAGAAGCCTCGGATTTAACCGAAGAAGAGGCGAAAGAGTTGTGGAGAAAGACGAAACAGTGCATGGCGCAAGAGGACGAGGTGCAGTTGAGATTGTACGCGGAGTTGGATTTGATTTACGGCAGTGATGATGATGATGATGATGATGACGAGGATGATGATGGTGAGGAGGAGGAAGAGGCTGTCGAGAATAATTTAAACAATACTACTACTACTAATAATAATAACAAAACGAATAACGCTACTAGGTCGAAACAACTACTAAAAAGAAACAGTCAAAGGCATAAAGATTTAGTGCACGAACGGGTGCGGATCGCGCTCGCGAATGAAATCCGACAGAAAGCGATCGAGGCTGATTCGGTGGACCCGTTCGATATGATTATGAGTTCCTCGGACCAATCGTTGAAGAAAGTCGGATTGAGTCGAATCCGGAGTAGCGAGTAGTAGAGAAATGTATATACGTGTACGTACAGGGTACTACTTTTAGATAGAGATTAACTACTACAAGTTGCAACAGTACACGCCGACTAACAAAACGAATCCTCCGACAAATGTGGCCGGTCCAGGAATTGAAGAAACGGACAACAGATATCCAATCGCAGACCCGATGATTGGTTCGAAAGATAACGCGAATGTGACCGTCAGAGAGGATAAGTGCTTCATGGCGACGAAAAAGCCCGAGTGACCTAACGTGCCAGGGACGACGGCCAGGAAAAAGACGAGGAAGCACGTCTTTTGGCCAACCGCGGGATCCCAAAATCTCATCCATCGATAACTTTCTAAAAAGACCGTCGGCTTAAAGCCGCCGTCATCATCAAACGCGCACGTGAGAACCACCACAATTTGTAAAAATATCGCCGCCGAGGCGACGATAGGAAACGAATACACAAATATCGGCATCGACGGTCTATCGCCTCTTATTTTTGCCCCGATGGCGATGTATCCGCACACCAAAATCGCAGACAACAGACTGAGAACGTCTCCTTTCAAAGAAGGCCTGTCGTTACGCTGACTACTACTACTACTACTACTACTACTACTATTACTACTACCATTCTTATTTGTTGCGTCAAAAGCGATGATGCACGAACCTACGAAACCTATAATTGCGCCGATGACTTCAAAACTTGAAACGTCTTTGAATCGAAGAATCGAAGAAGAAGAAACAGAAGAGGAAGGAGGAACAGTATACAATTCTGTAAACTCATCGTCGTCGTCGTCGTCGTCGTTAACGTTTTCATTCTCTTCTTCTTCTTCTTCTTTTTTACCTTCTTCTACGTTGTATTCGTGCAACTCAATCTCGCCTCCATTCGCGCCGGTCTCGCGCGTCTCGTTATTGTCTTCGTCGCCAACAGTATTCTTTTTCTGTTGCTGTTGCTGCCTATTCTTCTTCGAGACCACCCAAACGATAACTTTTTGCACTTTCTCGCTTCGAAACGTCATCGCCGTTAAACATACGTACGCGATTGGTGAGCTCGTGACGAATAAAAGCGAGTGCGACAAACTCGTTCTCACCAAGCCGTTCATCCAAAAGTAAAAGTGTAAGCTCAAGAAGAAACCGCTCAGAACGAACACGTGCAAGTTCTCGCGGAGATATCGAGCGTCTTCCTCGTTGTTTTCATCACGTATCGTCGTCCTCGTTCGTTTCCTCTCTTCTCCTCTCAAAGAAGACGAAGAAGACGAAGAAGAAGAGCGAAAGAGAAGCGAACACAAAAATATCGGCAACTGCACCAACGCCGTCGCGGTTACGCGAGAAGAAGCTAACAACGCCGCCACTTTTTCTTCTTTTTCTCCTTTTTCTAAAACTCCTTTATTATTATTATTATATAAAGGTTCCCCTTCGAGTATTTTGAATATCACTCCAGCCGTGGACGCGCTGACAATCGCGACGACTAAAACGAAAATCGATGAATTCGTCTTTCGAGAAAAAGGAGATGAACTTTCTTTTTCCTCAACGATGCTCATCTTTTTTAGAGGCGTTTATCTTCCTTCTCTTCTTCTTCTTCTTTGTCGTCGTCGTCGTCGTCTTTGAGTTCTTCTTTGAGTTCTTCTACCACGTAAGACAAACAAAAAGGAAGGAAGAAGAGAGAGACGAGAGGAAACAAAATTTGCCTGCGTGTTATGTGATAAATAATAAATGAAGAAGAAAAGTTTCTCATCAAACAATTGAAAGAAAATGATGATGGAGTTTTGATGATGACGATGATATAAACTTGATGATGATGATGATGATGATAATAATAATAACTCGTAATAATAATAATAATAATAATAATAATAATAACAATTATCTCTCTTTCTAACGACTTATACGACCGTCGACAAAACTCTCCAACGTTTCTCGCAACTTTGTTTGATCAAAGTCGCCGGTGAAGACGCAACCGCCCAAATCGCCTTTTAACAGTATAAAGTTCATTTTACCTTGCGACGCTTTTTTATCCACCGCCATCAAGTCCATGAATTTCTCTTTTGTCATGCTACCACGCGGGACCTCGATGGGTAAATCAAATCGTTTCAACAAATCCACCGTTCGCGTCTGTAAGTTTTCGTCGATCCATCCCAAGCGGAAGCTCAAATCCGCCGCCATCGCGGTTCCGATGGACACCGCTTCGCCGTGTAAATATTCCCCGTACCCGACGCCGGTTTCAATCGCGTGACCAAACGTGTGTCCTAAATTTAAAGTCGCTCGAACGTTCAATCCGCTCTCTTTCTCGTCTAATTCAACCACCTCCGCTTTGTTTTCGCACGATCTTTGGATGGCGTAGACTAAAGATTTTCGATCGATTGCTTTCTTTTGCAACTTGTCCGCGTTTTGTTCGATCCAATCGAAAAACTTCGCGTCGCGAATTAAACCGTATTTAATCACCTCGGCTATTCCCGAGTTGTATTCTCTCTCCGGTAAGGAATCTAGACTGTCGATATCCACGAACACGCACTGCGGTTGGTAAAACGCGCCAATCATGTTTTTGCCTTTTTTATGATTCACGCCGGTTTTCCCGCCCACCGAGGAGTCCACCATCGCCATCACCGTCGTCGGTATTTGGATAAAATTCACGCCTCTTTGATACGCGGACGCGGCAAATCCAGTCATATCCCCTATGACCCCACCGCCTAAAGCGATGAACGTCGTCTTCCGATCCAAGCGAGCATCCAACGCTTTTTCGAAAATCAAATCGAGAACGTCCAAGTTTTTATGCTCTTCGCCGTCCGGCAAGACGACCGATTCGATTCTCAACGATTTTGACGACGACGAAAGAAGGAGACTCTCTTTCACTTTTTCCAGGTACAACGGCGCGACGGTTTCGTTCGTGACGATTAAAACCGTCTCGCCTTTGATGTGTTTTCGCAGCAAGTCGCCTCGCTCTTTCACGAGCTCGGAGCCGATGTAGATGGGATAGTCTCGTTGACCATCTTGGTCCAGTTTGACGCTGACGATGGCGTCGGGTTCTTTTCTTCTGTTGTTGTTGTTGTTGTCGTTGTCGTCGTTGTCGTTCTCCTTCGCGTCGTTGGAGATGAGCGTCGTCGTGGTTTTCGCGTTCTTCTCATTCGTTCTTCTTCTTCTTCTTCTTCGATTTTGACGACGACGACTAAACGTGGACGACGACGTAAACGACGACGACGACGAAGTCAAACCCCGACGAGAAGAACAAGAACACGACGCGCAGGAGGAGAGGGAGAGGGAGGAGAAAAAACGCATATCTCTTTACTACCTCTCTCTCTCTTTACTTCACTCTTCTCTCTCTTTTTGCCGTTTTGACAGAAGTGTGTGTTTCTGCGTGTTTTCTTTTTTTGCAAAAGTGTTATCCAAAATGATCCCAAACCCGAAACAAAAGAAGAATAAAAAAAATTCGAGAAAGAAGAAAGAAGAAGAAAGAGAAGAAGAAAAAGTTTTTATCATACAGAAGAAAGAGTATAACGAATACTACTAAAAGAACACACCTAAACAAACTGCGTCGCATCAAAAGAAGGAAGATGACGACGAAGAAGAAGCAGACGAAAACAACAACAACAACAACAACAACACCAACAACACCAACGACGAGAAAGAAGAAGAAGAAAGAATCATCATCGTCTTCATCTTTTCTTCGTCGACACATCATCCTGCCAATCTCGGACGTCTTCGTGGCGATTAGATCCATGAACGTGCGACAGTTAACTCTGCAACTTTTATCTTTGACGCTCATCGTGACCAGCGCTTTAATGATTTGGAAGAGTTTGTGCTTATACACGCACTCGGAAAGTCCAGTCGTGGTGGTTTTGAGTGGGAGCATGGAACCCGCGTTTAAACGAGGAGATATCTTGTTTCTCTCGTTGAAGAAGATCAAAGAAGAAGACATCGAAGACGAAGAACGGAAAACGAGAGTCGGGGAAATTATCGTCTTTTCAATCGACGGAAGGGAGATTCCAATCGTACACAGAGTCATAAAGAGCCATTTCCATCCTTTCGTCTCTCCTCCTTCTTCCTCTTCCTCTTCTTCCTCTTCTTCTTCTTCTTTGCCGACGACGATTAAGACGACGAAAAAGGAAAGCGGCGAAAACGAAAAAGACCAAGGACGCGGCGGTAATACCAGCGGCGAGGACGGTTTGAGTAGCACTAGGAGCGATGGTAGTGGTAGTGGTGAAGGTGATGATGATGATAATAATAATAATAGTAATAATAGTAATAATAATAATAATAGCAGTGAGGAGGAAACTTCTTCTTCTTCTTCGTCGTCGTCGTCTGAATCGTCGTTATTCAAACACGAGATGCTCACGAAAGGCGATAACAATTACATGGACGATATCGGCTTATACGCGCCCGGACAGAAATGGTTGAACGAGAAACACGTCATGGGAAGAACGGTTGGATATTTACCGCACGTCGGGAAAGCGACGATTTTGATGAACGATCATCCGATGATTAAATACGCGTTGATTTTCATTCTCGGTCTTCTCGTGATATCCGGGAAAGAGGGATGATTATTCGGACGACTGGAGTGAGAGAGAGAGAGAGAGAGAAAATTTAGTACTACTACTACTACTACTACTACTACTACTACTACTAGTATTACACACAACAACTCGAATAATAACTCTTGTTGCAAACTAATTATTAAAGTGAATCCAACACTTCTTCGACTAACTGAGAGATTATTTTCTTCTTCGCTTTGTTCATCATGATGGATTCGTATAATTCGGCGCTCAGCGACGCGCTAATTTGCGACAGATTTTCAAATCGTTTGAAACGCATCATGGTGTTCGCGCCGCCTCGTTTATTACTATTCTCGGCGGCGAGTTCCAACGATCCCGCGGAGGTGATGTAAGAACTTCCATCGACGATGTGCGTTCTGAACCATCTTTGGACTGTTTCCTCGTCGTCCTCTCCATCGTCGTTTTCTTCTTTTTCTTCTTTACCTTCATCTTCGTCGGCGCCATCGTTTTGGGTCGTCGGCATATCACCGTTTCTTTTCAACTCCTCGTCGTCGGCGTCGTCGTACGCGTTTATGGTTCTTCGAAACCATTCGTGCGTGTTTTCAACGTCGAGATATCGAGTAAACTTCGCATCATCATCCTCGTCGTCGTCGTTGAAATCAACGTCACCCTCGTCCTCATCCTGAAAGTCACTCTCGTCGCTCTCCGAAAAAGCTGCATCCACTTCATCATCGTCGCTGGTGTTCTCATTTTCATTATCGTCGTCGTCGTCGTCGTTGTCGTCGTCCTCTCCCTCCTCCCCATCGTCGTCGTAGACTTCGCCATCTTCGACGACGAGTCCTTCTTCGGATGATTCTTTCTCCACGCCATCGTCTCCATCATCTACCTCGTCATCGGACGATACCTTTTCTTCTTCTTCTTCTTCTTCTTCGTCTGTATCGTCCTCGAGCGGTTTTTGCTTTCTCGGCAAAAAGACATTTTCTCTCTCCATCTTCTTCGCGATGGCTAGTTCTGGAGGATTATCCGCTGCAGCGGCGGCGGCGGCGGCACTGGAACTATACGGAACAAATGGGACTAAATTTTCGTTCTCGTTGACGTTTCCAACAAATTGCCATCGATTATCTTCGTATCTGTGCGCGACTCGCACGCCCGGTAAATTCACGCTCAACTCCGCCCATTGAAACGGACCCAAAGTCGGCTTCCCGTCTTCTTCGTTTGGAAGCCACCATTCGCCGGCGGTTGGATTTTTGTGCAAATACTTCATAAACTCGATGTGCTTCACGCGTTTATTTTCTTCTTCTTCCTTCTCTAAGAGTATCTGCCGTTGTCGTTGTCGCTCCGCTTCCTCTTCTTCCAACGCTCGTTGTCGTTTTCGCGCTTCTTCTTTCATCTTTTCTTCTGAATCGCGCCTACGATCATCATCATCATCATCATCACCACCACCACCATCTCTATTTGTTCTCTTTCTTCCGCGGCGCACTTTGTCTCGTTCAAGATCTTCTTCTTCATCTTCTCCTTCGTCTCCTTTTCGATCTCCATATTCATCGCCATCGTCGTCTGCTTTTCGCGCCGCGGCAGAGGAGGATACCGCTCTGCTTCTCTTTGCTGGATCTTCGTACGTGCCCATTTTTGCGCCCCAGGAAATATCCGATCGCTCGCCATCACTTCTCGCATCGTCGTTTTCTTCTTCTTCCTTCAGATCAAAGTCTACGCTTTTGCGTCGTTTCTTCGTCGCACCTATTCGCTCTTCTTCTTTTTTATCTCCATCGTAGAGTTTGCTGAGCAAACCTTTCTGAACGTTTCTCAATTCCTCCTCGAGCGCTTCGTCTCGTTCGTTTTCATTTTCGTACTCTTTCCTCGGGCGTTGAAATTTCTCGCCACTTTTGTCTTCATCGAGCGCACCATCGACGACGTCGTCGTCGTCTTTTCTATCCATCACGAACGTTCTCGTCGCCGCGCTCATCAAAAGTTCGTGCGTCGGTAAGAGCAGCGCTTTGGTGCCTTGTTTGCATAGCTTTCGCAACTGCGATGCCTCTTTGGAAAGTCGCGGATCTTTGGCATTATTTCCTTTGCCAAAATTCGCGCCAATCGTTGGAATCTCTTTCGGATGTTTTCCACCAAAGCTCGTTCGTTCGTCCACGTCGAATTTCGCGCTCTCGCGCTCGTCCTCAAACTGTTCGAGAACTTGGTTCCGTTTCGCTTTCGCCTTGGATGTTTCCTCCTCCGCGTCTTGACCGTCTTCTTCTTCTTCCAACAGTCGCAACGCGTGTTGCTTCGCTTCTTCTTCGTCGTTCTCGTCTTCTTCATCGTCGTTCTTCTCGTATCTTTTGTCATCGTCATCATCTTCTATTTCAACGTTTTTGATCGCTTCCTCATCTCGTTCGGTTAAAGCGCTTCCATCGTCGTTTTTCAAGAAACTGCCGCCGAACGCGAAAGGCGCCCCCGAAGAATACGTTTTCTTCTTCTTCTTCTTTGTCGTTGTTGTTGTTGTTGTTTCGTCGTCGTCGTCGACTGCATTTTCACCATCGCCGCCGCTGCCACCACCACCACCACCACCACCACCAATGATGATGCCGCCAAACACGTTCTTCAACCGTTCATCTAATAACGACGACGTTTCGTGCTTTGGTTGTTGTTGTTGTTGTTGTTGTTGTTGTTTGTCTTCTTTCAATTTCTCTTCTTCTTCTTTGAATTCTTCTTTGAATTCTTCTTTGAATTCTTCTTCTCGTTTGTTCAACAATTTTTCGTTGCGCGCATCCAACACTCGACCGAGCGTGGTGAACTCCAACAAAGAGTCGTTCACGTTTATGTCGTCGTCGTTGTTGTTGTTGTTGTTGTTGTTGTTGTTATTATTATTAATATTATTATTAGTAATAGTACGTAAACGACGAACTTCCAGTTCTCGACTCAAATAGCCGTCTCGATTCCACGCTTCCAAATGCGTCAACGGAAACGGACCTTGCACGTTCCCGGCTAAATCTTTATACTCGAATAAAGTGCGCTCGTCGTCTGAATCGTCGTCGTCTGAATCGTCGTAATTCTCTTCGTCTTTTTTCTCTTTTTTGTCTTCTTTCTCTTCTCTCATCGTCGATCTTCTTCTTCTTCTTCTTCTTAATCTCTCTCAATCAATCTCTCTCTAATAATGACTCTCTCTGCTTTTATTTGTGACTTGTGGTGTACTTGTTGTGAGGAGACGAGACAACTTCTTCTTCTTCTTCTTCTTCTTCTTCTTTTTTTTTTTCTTCCAAAAGAAGAAGAAGAAAAGAAGCAACAACCAAAAGCTTTTTTTTCTCAAACGAATTTTGAACACCCTTTTTTTTTTCGCGTTTTCTCGTGACGATGATATGACGACGATGAAACAACAACAACGACAACGACAACGACAACACACGGTGTGAGTAGTAGTAGTAGTAGTAGTAGTAGTAGTAGTAAATTACAACAACAACAACTACTTTTATGGTCTCTTCTTTTCCTCTCTCTTTAACTCTCTCCTTTCTTTTCTGTAGGAGTAATCCTTTCCCTCTCTCTTTATAGTACTCGTAGGAGTATGTAGTAGTAGAAGAAAGAAGAAGAAGAAGAAGAAGAAGAAGAAGACAAAAAGTCTGTGTATAACAGACTGATGACAGACACCAGTTTCGCGTCGTTTCGGACCAAAAAATCACTTTTTTAATAAGCAGTCCAACACTAAAAAATTCACAACACGAAAACAATTCTTCACAAAAGAAGAAGACAAAAACACATCACCATCATCATTCATCATCAAGAATCGCGTTTTGGGTTCTCGCGTTGGTGATCTTCTTGTTCTCTTGTTTTTTGCTTTATTTTTATTAAGAAGAAGAAGAAGAAGATTTTGAAAGTGATTCTTGGTCTCATCATCAGAAACACAACGTCGTCGTCGTCGTCGTCGTCTGAATCGTCTTCGACATATAAAATCATCGTCTTTTCTCTCTTCATCGTCATCACTCAAAGAAAAGAAAAGCGGACGACGAAAAAAGAATAATCATCGATCGATCGTTCTCTTTTTGAAAGTCTTCCGAAAGAGAGAGGAAAGAGAGAGTCTTTCTTCTCAGAGAAGAAGAAGACGAAGAAGAATCTGTCTGACGACGTCTGAGACAGAGACAGAGACAGAGCAAAAAAGAAGAAGAAGCAAAAAAGAAAAACACAAAAGTGAGTGAAAAAAAGTTGTCATTTTGGACAGAGTTTTTAGTTCTCGATCGCGGGTTCTCGATCGCGGGTTCTCGATCGCGTGTTCTCGATCGCGTGTTTTTGTTGGCTTTTGACTGACGGACTGAAAACCAAGAGGAAGGGGTCGCGCGAGAATGGCGGCGACGACGACGATTCAGACGACGAGCGCGCGGCCGCACCGAGTCCTTCTTCGTTTCCTTTTGTGTGCACTAATACTCGTTGCAATTGTTCCGCGAGCGTTTCCTTTCGCTCTCGCGACGACAACGGATACAGACGGTGTCGTTGAGTTTGGAAAAAGTGCAGCAGTCGATGGCGACAGTAAAATCGCCGAGCTCGGCGGTAACGCTACTTCGCCAGACAACCTTGCCGAACTTGGGTACGAACTTGCTGAGCTTGGGAGTGATGGCTTGTATGAGTGGAATTATGACAACTTCGCTAGCGACTGTTATGATTTAATAGAGATGAAAAACGGATGGAAAACGGCGCACGTGCGTAACGGGAACGCGTGCTACAGAACTTGCGGGAGTCTCGGACGTGTGCTTGGCGGGTACGGCAGATTTTGCAAGGATGCGCGCGCCGAAAGAGAGTATACGAACCTGCCGCCCCATCAAAAGGTTAAAGTTGAGTTTAAAGTTGTTTCTATTGACGGAAAATATTGGTCGAATAAAAAATTTAAACTCCAATACGGTTCAACCTCGTATTGGTTTGGTAATGTTGATATAAACCAAGGCGGAAGGGGTCACGTATGCGGCGGAAGCTCGAATCATAAGAATGACAGAGACGGGGTACACACTTACAGTCGCGAATTCTCGCATTCCAGCGATTCGCTTAAGTTATTGATTTCAACAAATTTGGGCACGACTAGTTGCGAAAGCTCATCTTGGGCGCTCTCATATGTCAAGATATATCTTAATACTATGCCGCCGCCGCCGAGTCCGCCGCCGCCGCCGCCGCCGCCGAGTCCGCCGCCGCCGAGCCCGCCGCCGCCGAGCCCGCCGCCGCCCGGGCAAAGAGACGAACCCACCGTTGAAATTCTCAACGCGCAAAAAGTCGTCTCAAATCGAGAGTTTGATTTTGGAATCTCGGTTTCTCATCCGACGTGCGCGAATTCAAAGTCGTGTTTCGAGAGCGAAGATGATATTAAATCGAATCAGAAAAAAGGTCTCCGATGCGATGTTCGAGTGCAAGCCAAAGAACAAACCTCGTGTTCAAAATACGGCGAATACTTACCGTGCATGCAATGGAACAGCTTTTACGATTCAAAGAAAACTGCTCAAACCAGAAAGACTTTGCGCGTCACGAAGGAAGACGGTCAAATCCAGTCTGGCGATATCGAAATTCGGTATCGGTGCTATTTTTTGAATAAAGGAAGCTCGACGAGCAAAGCGACGGGAACGGATACGGGCGAACAAATTTTGCACACGTTTAAAGTCGCGGAGGGATGCAGCGAATGGCTCGCGTCTTCGCGCATTCACATCGGCGATTTGTTCTTACAATCCTCCCCGGAGTTTTTGAACGCCGATTGCGACAAAATCCATCTGGTCAAGGAGTCACTGTTTCGAAAGTTCGACGTGAATCCTTTGGACGGCGTTCTTTCTCTGGACGAAGTTCGCGCCGCGTTCTCAGCGCACGACGTGGACACGGGATATTTGGAGCACGTGGCGAAAACCACCACGGATTTCTCCGACCAAGGCGGAATCCTTTTATCGAAAATTATTCAATCCGCGCAGCTTCCGACTCGATGTTTTTCAATCGACTCCGAAGCAAACGCGGCCAAATCATCGCCGATTTACATTCGTAGCGCAACCTACCCAACTTCGAGAGCCGGAGAAGAGACGACCGCGGCGCAATGTGAAGCCCAAAAAGGATTGGTTTCAGTTTCCTGGGACTATTCCAAGGTACCGGGCGATTCTGACTATCAGTGCGCGTACGCGGACGGAAGATTATACGAAAAGTTCAACGGCGCCGCCGTTCGAACTTTAACGGATATTCGGCCAGCCGTCGGAACGGGAGATTCTAAAGTGACTCTGGTCGCACAGTTGACCTTTGACGACAACGATTTACCGTTTATGAGTACTCAAGGTAACAACGGGTACGACGGGAACAAATGGAAAGACGGATTCACGATTGAAGCGTGCGGCGACGGCATCAAGTGCGCGAAACGGAAGAATAATGGATTCAATCAATTTATGTATGGTACAAGGCGCGCTCTTTCATCGAGCGGGATCATGATGTGGTTTTTATTGGACTCGAGCACAGAACAATCGTCAGACGGAAGTTTATTCTTGAGAAACACGAATGATGGAACTTACGTCAACAGAGTGATTCTTTCTTATGATTCGGGTGAAAATGAAGTGATCGGAGGGTATCAGCAGCTGTTTGACAACAAGTATACGGATAACTCAAAGACCATAAAATCAGGTAAGAATTCTATCGCATCCGGGACGTGGCACCACGTCGCAATGACAATTAACGGTGTTTATGGTTTGAGCGTATTCGTCGACGGTGACGAAAAAGCTTCGATGAAAGATTTTGATCATAACATGGTTGACTTTCCGCACTTTCAAGAGAAACCAAAAGTGTTTTATGCAAAGTTGGTAATGTATGACGACTTTCGAATTTATCAAGGCGTCGTCAGTCCTGCCATGCTAAAGGCAATCGCGCAATGCGGTCGCACCAAAGGTTGCGCAGAGCTCGGATACGCGAATCCGCAAAGTCGTAGAACGTATTGCATTGTTGCTCACTATGCCGACGACGACGACGCATCAGAAATATCAGCCGTTCCGCCGTGCGCGACGGCTTTGTTCTTCACCGGTGCAGCGATAGATCTCGCTCTGACGCCATCAAACAAAGGAATGTTGTTTTCGTTCAGAGATACCGCTTTGGACGAGATTGGTTTCGAAGTTCTTCGTCGTTCAGTCTCCGAAGGGAGCGCAAAAGGAATTTATGATTCCGTCGTTCTCATTGACTCATCTTTGAGTGGATGCGCTTCAAAATTCAATTCGATCACATTCTTCGACTACGAAGCGATAGAGACACCGGGGGCCGTCTGGGAGTACGCGATTCGAACGAAGTATCCTAAAACACAGACTCTCGATGAAATTTCCGATCCCGTCACCATAACGTCGCCTTGGAGAAGCACGTTAGAGGGCTCGATTTACGTCGCTGGAAATGAAATGGTTCCGGTGCGCAACGTTCGCGTGTGCGCTACGATTACTTCTCCTAGTAGCGCGTCGGCGCAAACTTCGCATCGCTCCTCGAGTAACCTCGCGTCTCACATGATGGTTATACATTCGAATCCTGATAAAGTTGTATCCGGCTTTCAAATAACGGATGGATTTTCAGACTCGTTTTCTACTTTGACGTCGGGGGAGAGTTTTAAAATCGATTTGATGAGTTTTTACGCCGTTTCCACCGTCACGGTGGAATTCGCGAAGGAAACCAGCGTCGACGCGGTGAACGCGGCAAATCTCGATGTTCGAATTCTCGACTACGACGATCCGAAAGACAACAAAAACGTGGGCACGAAAGGTTCGTCATGCAAACCGGTGAAGTCTTCGGGCGAAGCAGAGGAGGAGTCCAAACAAAAAAAATACGCGTGCGTCGGCACGACCGTTACCTCTTTTAACGGCCAATTCGTAACAATCCTTCAAAAGAACAATGATTTGATCAAAGTCGCCGAAATTATCGTCGAAGGACGAATCATGGACTGTCCGTATTCGTCGTTTACGGACGAGGATGGACATTACGAGATTGAAATTATGGACGCGAGCGGCTTGACGCCAAAAAAGACGCACGTCAGCGTAAAGGCGTACCAAACAGACGTGTACGACGCTATTTATCACAAAGATTTTTTTCATTCGCACGACACTTCTAAGAATCAGGAAATAAGGGTACCGGAAACCGCCATTATCGCTCTGGAAGTATACGACGGCGCATTGATTGCTCCGTATTACGGAGACTACGACAAAGGAAACGGCGCGTTTAGCACAATTAAACCTTGTAAATGTAAAGACGGCTCGGAACTTCGTGAAGTAGTAATCGACGACGCAGAAAACGACGTTTACATATGCGCCAAGTTATGCACAGAATGTGGAAACTGCGCCGGGTTCGACAGAAATGTGAAGACGAAGAGGTGCAGATTCACGAATGGACAAATTGGTGGGAACGGCGCTCATAAACAATGGTCGGGTTTTCAGTTTTGGCGTAAATTGAGCAAAGTCAAAGCAACTGCAATCACGGATGAGAACATCCATTTGCACGTGCGCGAATGTCTCGCAGAAGCGCCGAAAGATGGAATGTGCTACAGGTACGGATTCAGCAGTAACACTGGTCCAATGCCGAGTTGGGACGTGAAACGCGTCACGACTATGAACGGCTTATTCAAAGGCAACGCGGAAATCAACGCTGACTTGTCCGATTGGGATGTTTCTCAAGTTACGGATATTAGAGAGATGTTTCGCGATGCCGTGAACTTCAATCAACACTTGAAAGATTGGAAATTATCTTCTTCGGTAACTTCCGAGGACGCTTTTGCAGGTGCGATATCCTTTCAAGCGAAATTCACGAATTGCACGAGCGCCACAAATGGTCCACCATCGTCGTGCGAGCTGAAACGAAGAATGAACAGATTAGAGTTCGCCGAGTACGTGAGCACGCAAAGAAGCGCGTTTATGAATACGAAAGTTATCGTTACGGATGAAGTTTGGGCAACTTTCGATACGAACGGCGACGGCGACTTGGACGATGCCGAATACGCTCGTGCGAACCGTTTGATGCGATATGGATACGTTTCAGGAACGCCATGGCTCGTGTACTCATCGAAGGAAATGAAAAACATTCGTTCTTTCGACGTTATTCGACCGAAAGTATCTGGAAATGAGCCGATCAAAATTTCCGCGGATGGCGCTGCTGAAACAAAATCATTTCTCCCTTGCGACGCGGAAGTCGATAAAGACGGATATTATTTAATTTTCAAGCACGACAGTTCCGAGGGTGACTTTTGGTTAAATTCTGACGAAGCGAAACATTTTGGCGTCTCGCCTTCGACGGAGAAAAAGTATTCAAGGCTCGACGAAATCTCGAAATACGGCAAGTCTAGTTCATACGGCGGGTTTCAATTCAAACTTGAATATCCGCAAAAAGAACAATCGTACATCTGGCGCCAAACTTCGAATCCGGCTGAGAGTACGAAACGAGGCGTGGATGGGTATAAGTCAATTTCAACCACGGTCATAAAAAACTACAAGCATTTTACGTGGTCGAAACTCGCATCCTCGAAATCTTCCTCCCAAATCGGCTCGGGACTATCAAGCGCGCTCGGATCGGCGACTCGCTCCGCACATTTCATTTCAAAAGAAGTATATCCACCTCATGCGGACACCAACAATTCAAGCGCGTCGGACGAGATTGGGAGAAGGCGACTTCTCGGTTCTGAGACTTTGAGCGGATTCAAAAACGGAAATCGAGCGTCTCTCGGCGCGACGAAGAGTTTACCAACGAAGAGAGAAAAGCATTGCTCAAATCGCGCGAACGGGTGGGCCCTCAAAAATCCTTCAGTCCCGACGTGCGATGACGGCGTTACACTTCCTACGTCCGGTATATCCAGCGACGAAGCTGTCGCGAAATGCGGCGCATGCAGCGGCTGCACCGCGGTTTCTTACAAACACAAATGTGACAAAGGCGGCTGTGAAGGGATACGATACACCTCTGGCTGCGGAGGTGGAAAAGGGTGTTTGACTGGCTGGTCGTCTTGGACTACATATCGAGATTTAAAGTTTTGCGGCGCGATAGCGAACGGTGACTTCCAAACGCACGTTAACGGATGTCTGAGCGAATCTCCAGTCGATGGTTTGTGTTACCAGTACGGCGCAGATAATAAGATTGGTCCAATGCCGCATTGGGACGTTTCCAAGGTCACGAGTATGGGACAGGCGTTTAGTGGAAAATCATCTTTCAACGGCGATCTCTCGAATTGGGACGTTTCGTCTGTAACAGCTATGTGGAAGATGTTCTACAAAGCTTCCGAATTCAATCGAGATATCTCAAACTGGGACGTTTCCAAAGTCACAGATATGAATTACATGTTTCGCCAAGCGAAAAAGTTCAACCAAGATATTGGCAGTTGGGACGTTTCTAAAGTCACGAATGTACGCGTCATGTTCTATGAAGCGTACGCTTTCAATCAAGACATCTCGAAATGGGACGTTTCTAAAGTCACGCGTATGGACTACATGTTCTATTATTCTTTCGCTTTCAACCAGGACATCTCGAAATGGGACGTTTCTAAAGTCACGAGTATGGAAGGCATGTTCAAAGGTTCCTTATCTTTCAATCGAGACATTTCAAAGTGGGACGTTTCGCAAGTCACGAACATGTATCAGATGTTTCGCCAAGCGAAAAAGTTCAACCAAGATATTGGCAGTTGGGATGTTTCTAAAGTCACGAATGTACGCGTCATGTTCTATGAAGCGTACGCTTTCAATCAAGACATCTCGAAATGGGACGTTTCTAAAGTCACGAGTATGGACTACATGTTCTATAAAGCTCACTCTTTCAACCAGGACATCTCGAAATGGGACGTTTCTAAAGTTACAAATATGTCGAGAATGTTTGAAGACGCGCGTGCTTTCACCGGTTTCGTTGGCGGTTGGAACGATGATAGCGTCACGTCGCACGCAGGCATGTTCAAATACGCACACGCATTCCAAGCGATGCACGATTGCGAGGACGCAAACGACGGTCCCGCGAGTTCATGCGAAGTTATCAACGCAATGTTTGAGTACGCCCCGTCCTTTGTCTCGGGAACAGTTGTGAAAGACACTTCTTCCTCGGACGCTTCCATTGGCGACGCGTATTTAAGCAGTTCTGGTTGTATCAAAGCTGAACCAACATTCGGCGTATTTGAATCTTTGTGCGGACACTTCGGAAGTAAAGCTTCGTTTGCGAGCGTCATCAAGACTCCTAAAGTCGATTTGAGGAGTTTTCGCGGTTTCACTTTAGAAGCGTACGTGATGTTTACCGATTCTCCGTCCAACCAATATATTTTTGGACACGGGAAGGGCAGCACGCGCTCAGGTCTTCACATCGGAGTAAGACCTGGGAAAGGTATATATTTTGGTTTTCGTGGCGATGATCTTAATTACGATTTCACCCCGAGCCTGGACGTTTGGTACCACTTAGTATTCACCTACGAAAACTCAGGCTCGTTTACGAAATGCATCTACGTAGACGGGGTACTGAAAAAGAGTGGATCTGGAGGGAAATACGCGTACAGCGGATCGAATAAGCAATTACTCATCGGGAGAGCATATGGACCTGACGTTAGCACCTCTCGTGGATTTACCGGCGAAATGGCTTACGCGCGGGGATTCACAGCGGCTCTGAATTCGAAAGGAGTCGAATATCTATACTCGCAAAAACCCGATGCAACGGGCGGTGTCTTCAAAGGTTTGGAATATAACGAGGGTTCCTCGACCTTCCTCGACGGAAGCATTGGCCACAGTACCTGGTATTACGCAGTTGGAGCGTTCAAAGAGTTCAAAACAAGACAATTCCCCGGACCAACGCCGGACAGTGTGAATCTTGTAAAGCTTTGGTTAAAAACGGACATGAAGAAGATGAAAAACTGCGCGAACCACTATGATTTGCTTTACAACCGCGACGGCGTAATCGATCGACTGGCTTTCATACCGACGTTCTCGAGTTCGGTGCCAGTTCTTACTCAATCGTGGGATACTTGGTATTCAAGCTACGCCGAGCGCGGGGAGAAAATTCGCCTCGGAAAACCTACTTTCCAGAAGCAAGACGCTTTGTATTCGATTGTTTTTTCAAACAGTGCCCAACCGATTCTTCCGCAATCTTCCGCACACGCAATCCCGGTCATCGGCAATAACGTGACACGCGTTCGCTTCGATAAATCAGTATCAGGTGACGCGCTGAGTTTTGCCAGCTTAATCTCGCGCGTCGCGTTCAATCCCATCAGTGTGAATGCCGTGGAGCAGATGTCGGATTTGGTGCATCAATACGACAAGAAAAAATCAAAAAATCAAGCAGGGAATGACGAAGAACCGGCTTCGCTCGGCCGAAAATCCAAGTCGATATCACGTCTCGGATCCGAAGAAGAGAATTCTCAATCTTCTTCCGAGGACGTTTCCTGCGCGAACAATGGAGTCTGTGAAAAAGATTTCTCGGATGATTCCGCCGTCAAAGTCAACGGTATAGTGATATTTGAACCATGGAAAACGCAAGGGTACGCGTGCGGTTTACCGTTTGCGAAAATTCAAGCCTATAGTTATGACACAAGTGAACAAGGTTACGTGCACGAAGGAACGTACTTTTCTGATACATCGGGTCGGTTTGAAATTGGGGTGCCGATAGGTGAGGGTCGTACGTTTGTCGTCCACGGAGGAGACCAAGATGTTCTTGGGCATACAATTTGCTACGTTGGAAATTCAGTAGATATCGAAGAAAGTGATGATAAATGCGTGTCACAAGATCCAAAAGAGTTTCCTGCTCCGGGAGAAGGTAGTTCCTTTTCCTCATCGAGTTATTACGAAGTAGCGGCTGCGGTAGGCGGTGAAAATTTGGTCTTTCTCGACACTTCGACGCGATCCGTGGATATAGGTTTATACGCGGGTTCATGTGATTCGCAATATGAAGAATATGAACTTTTGATTACCCCGGCGAACGGCTGCGGAGCAGCTGCCGTCGTCACTTACGATGACATTCAAGCTTGGCAATGCGTAGATGGTTCGGTTGGTACGTGTAATGGTAATGAACGAACTTGGCCGTACGCCGCTATGGATTATTACATTCAAATCGAAATGGCTCCGGACGTCTCTAGAATGGATGTTGCGTTTATTCGTGCTACTACTGTTGGAGCTGGCGCGACGTGCGAGGCGGGTACGGAAATTATGCAATATTTCAGAAATAGAGACATGCTCGTACAAACTGTCTTATTGTTGGATTTAGAGAGCACAACTGTGGCTACGAACAGATACGAGTATCACGGTTATCTGTGTAGTGTGATCACCAGAGAAGATAGAGGAGGAGGAGAAGGAGGCACCACCAATGCGCCTACAACTATCTTTCACGCGCTTTCGAGTAGCTCGGAGGCATGTTTGAGTTCGAATACAGATCCAGACGAAGGAGATTTAACATCGAATTATTTAATTGGCACAACAATGAGAGATAATGTACACACAATCGACGCGAGCAAACGCGTCGGCGTAAAAGTTTTCGAGGCGCACTACACATCGACAGGAGACACTTTCACAACTTGCTCTGATTTTCAGAGCAGCACCACAAATATCGTGGTGGAAATAAAGGATGGAATCACGGGGGGTGATAATGCGTGCCATCCGAGTAAAGCCCCGTCGGAGGAGTGTAAATTTTCATCAGTTTTGGCGACTGGGGATGAAAACGTGGGATTCGTTGATTTCGGCAATATGCAATATTCCCGCGAAATATTTTCAGGCAGTGCCATTCCCAACCTCGTTACGCCGTATCGACGCTCGTTTTCGGCGCACATTGAGCGGAACGACGGGTGGGCCATTACGTCGATGACCGTCGAACGAGAGCTCGTCGTGTTGACGTCGAAGACTCGCGGCGAGGGTGGTAAACCTGAAGATCGATACGTATCTAACTCTGAATTTTACGCGACCGCGCCGGTTCAAGGTTTAGTGTATACCGTCGTACACGACCCTCCCGGGGGTAACTCATTCTCTTCCATCTCGAAAGGAACGAAAATAGATTTAGAGATGGGTTTGACAACCACTCGAGCGGCAGAAAAAACAAGCGAGTGGGGTTTTGCAGCTGGAGCAGATGCAGAATTAAGTTTAAAAGGCGGGATTGCTGCAGGATCAGGCTATCTCAACGGCGAAATAATGACAGATTCAAATGGGGCAAGAGTGGAATTCGGAGGACACGGTGGATACGCTCAAGAAGGCCCGACTGTAACGATAAGTGGCGAAACAGACAACGGCTGGGACTTTCACATGACTCTAGACAGAAATTTGGAATCTTCTCAAGACCCAGCCATCCCAGGACGTCCGGGAGATGTAATCCTAGGCGGAGGATTCGAAATTGTGTACGTGAGGTCCGATAAGGTTGATTTCCAAGATGACACTTCTGACTGTTTAGGAGTGGTTCCAATCATCGAATGGAAAGGTCGAAAACCAACAACGTACGTCATGACGGTGTTCTCGATTGAGTACAAGATTTTACCGGAACTGATAAATTTGATTTCAGTTACGAACAATGAGACATCTGATATAACCGATACCGATATTGATGACACAACCTCCAACAACTCTGTTATTAGACGAACGTGGGAATCGCGTCTTGAGAATGCGCTAAATGACTGGAAACGAACGCTTGAATGGTCCTCTCCGGATTTCAATCCTGAAGGGTTGAACGCTTTAGAAGACAAGGAAGCCGAAATAACAGAAATCGAGAGTAAATTCGATGCTATGAGAGTACCGTTCACCTCGGATGATTCCGTGTATGGTCAAATTTCGAAACCTCTCATCACGAGTGTTTACGGAGCGTATACCCAAAACGATGATCTTTCTCCCGATTATACCGCGAAGAAGGATTGGGAGGAACTCAGCGAAGTGTGGGATTCAATTCCATCGGATAACGCACCTCTTCACGGTGTTCCAAAAATAAGAAGAACGGATGCTTGGAAGAACGATGGAGGTCAAGAAGCCAATGCATATGCGCTTGTATCCGGCTTTACGGCTGGTGGGTTGGCGGCGTTTGGTGGTACCGGGGTTTTAGCCTCATCGTCTGTCATGGCGCCTCTTATTCCTCTTGCTGCAGTGATGGGGACAGTAGCTGATCGAATGGTGAACCCTAACCCAGAGGCATACTTGGATGACAAAGTAAAGATCATCGTCGAAGGTACTGGTGAAGAGTCGCACGACCCGAACGGCCGATGGTTCCCGACGAAGAGCGATAAGTGGCTGAGTTCGTACGAACCCGGTGGAACTGGCGACGACGGTCGAAATCTTTTCAACTCCAACGAAGATGATCCTGACAAGGACGAAGGTCTTTGGAGTCGCGGCATGAGCAAATATGCCAAGACAGAAGAGATGAAGGCGACTTTTCCTGATTCTATTGGAAATATGGACTCCTCCATGGTTGATGCATCTTTATTTGGCGGTCAAGCTCAATTTGGTTTTTTGGAAACCGGAGACCTTGATAGTGGAGACTATAAATCTACACCCACAATATCTAATCAGGAGAAGCAAGACGTGTATCTCTCATTCTCTGGCGGTGGCCATAACCTCGAGTTTTCTTCATCCATCGAGAGTAACATCGACAGTTATGGCTATTCGTGGTCGATGGAAGCTGAAGGGAGCGTTTCAGCTTCTACAGATTTTAATATGGCGTATGGATTTTGGGAGCTTGAAGCGGAGTTCGCAGACACTTACGGAAAAAGTATCGGGCAAGAGAAAGTTCTGGCATGGGCAAAATACGGTGAAATGGAAGTCACGTATACGCTCGGTGACGATGATCCTTACGACAAGTTTGTGATTCAAGTTTCCAACGATAAGCGATTCGGTACTCCTCTGTTCAGAACAATCGGTGGCTCGTCCAAATGCCCGGGCGAACCAAATACGATGTGGCGAGAATCGGGCTTGGGAATTGAGGCGAAACACGCCGCGGGGTCTGATAACTACTTTGTCCTTCCCGGAAAACCTGCGCTGTTCGACGTGATCATTACCAACGATTCGCCTTACAGAGAAGGTCACATTTATGGTTTACTTTTAACTTCGACCGAAACGAATGGTGGTTCTTCTTTTTCTGGCGGCAACATGCTCGATTTGAAATTCTCCATCAACGGCGACAACACCAAGTTGCGTCCGTTTGGTGATTTGTTACCTTTGCACGACGTGCCGTCTACGGACGACACCGGCAATTCAATCAACACTAAACTCACTCTGAGCGTGGAGAAAGGGAATCTATCTAATGAATATACAGGTATTTTCCTTAAACTCGTGAGCGAGTGCGAGTGGCAAATGTCGAGAGATTTACTCTATCGCAATCCAATTTCGGACGCGTATTCACTCGACGATATCAAGTGGCAGCGCGAGTGCCCCGAAATTGCATGGGACGAAACCACGGTTAATAAGTATCTGTATTACATCGCGAGCGGTGCAACTTCAGATGTTCTCGACGTATCTGTCATGAATCCAAACCCGTTGAATATTTGGACATCCGATAAATACGAAGCCAGTGATACCGTTAGAGGCGGATGGGACGTGAACAAAGACCATCTCGTGCACCCGAACGTCGAGTTTGTTCGCGTGCAGTTTCGACGACCTGGTATCGGTGAATGGATTAGCGCCTGGGACGATTCCAAAGCTTCCGCGGATGTGACTTGCGGACATTCGACTTCCGGGTGTGGTTTGTCTTGGAATTTGACCAAACAGTACTTCATGAACGGCCTTCGCGATGGATCGTGGGAGATTCGGGCAAAAATATTCTGTTCTGGTGGGGCTTCAACGGCCCCAATGTCCGTGTTTGGATCCACGACGAAAGAAAATTTGAATCTTGTCGTCGACGTGACTTCGCCAAAGCCAATTGCTCTCAGCGTGATGGACAAGTTATTCGTCGTCGAGTACACTGAACCTGTAATTTGCCCTCAACTGAAAACCGACGAAGAGATTTATCAAGTCACGAGGATTGAAGACTGCGACGGGAATACCACCGAAGAAGTGATCGATTGGACAACAATCCTTTTGCAATATTCCTTTCGATGCATTGAAGACAAAATAAATGCGTGGACGATGCAGTTACCGAGCGATTTGGATAACCAGGGAAAATATCAAATTATCGTTGGTAAAAACAGCACTAGCGGTCTCACTGACGTAGGAGGTAACGTTGTTGCGAAGATGACCTTTGACGTCGATTTCTGCTCCGCGAGTGCAACTGTGGCTGTGGTCTCGTCGTCTCTTAATTCAACAAACGCGGTGGCGGCCAAATCTGCAGCCGCAGTCGGCAACTCTAAACGTTCAAGGAGGAATAAAACCGACACCCAAAACGAGCGCGTGAAGGGAAAGAACGCTGCATCGTCAGAACTAGGCGTGGTGAAAGACGAGATCGCGACGTCGAATCTCTTTACATTTGCTCCATCTACACTTCTCGCCGGTATTCTCGCGACGACGGTCGTCTCTGCGACGATCGCTTTTACCATAGCGCGAAGAATATCGCATCCGATCGTGACTTCCATCGATGGCGATAGCCCCTACGAAGACAAAAAGCCGTTATTGGAATCCACCATTCCGGAACAGCCAGCGTATGGATCCGTAATTTGAGAAGAGAATAAAAGCGAAACAAGCAAGCGAGCGAGTAAGCAAACAATTAAACTCGCGACTTTGTCGGCTGTACGGCGCGCGAAAGAAATATACATATTGTGAACATGTACATACACGAAAAAATTTAAACACGACCCCGGTCGTTCGATTGAAAGAGAAATACGCGAAGAAAGTATTTATTAAATAACAAATTATTATTATTCTACTACATCATAACAACAACACAAAATGTAACCATCTCGCACGCACAAAAGTGTCGCAGAACGATACCATCACACCACTTTTGTTCATAATAAAATAGAACTTTCCACGCGAGCTCGTAAAAAAAGAAAAAAAGATGAACTTTGAGGAGGAAGAGGAGGGAGAGAGGAGAAAGAGAAGGAGGAGGAAGAAACGCTCGGGAAGGGGCGCAGATGGTGTTGCCACCATCATCGTTTCTGGTTCTCTCCTCGTCCGTCTTTACCACGACTACGTCGTCGTCCTCGCACTTTCATGTCTTCTGTTTTCGTTCTCGTCTTCTCAAAATCCAAAATCGTCGTTTACGTCGTTTCCGCGCTCGTCTTCTTCGTCTTTGTCTTTGTCTTCTTCTTCTTCTTCCGTTGCGTCATCGTTGACGAACGAACGAGGCGCGGCGGCGGCGTTCGAGAAACAACGAAGAGGAGGAGGAGGAGGAGGAGGTTTTTTTTTACTCTTCGCGAGCGCGGAAGAAGAAGACGAAGAAGAAGAATCGATGATGACGATTGTTCGTTCAAACGGATGGATGCGTTGGACGGACGATCAGTCTGGAAAGTTTTACTTCCAAGAAGAAGCGACGGGCAAAACGCAATGGGAAGAACCCTCGGGGTGGACGCTGAGTGCGAACGATGATGCCTCCGATGGTGGTCATAACAAGAACATCGACGAAAGAGAAGAAGATGAAGAAGACAAAGAAGAAGTAGAAGAAAATGCGCCAACGCAAAACGAACGAACTGTGCGAACGAGAGAAGAACGAGAGCGACGCGAAAGAGAAGAACGGCAAGAGCTCGATTTGTTACAACAACAACAACAACAACAACAACAAGCAACGCACGCGTCACCGCCGCCGCGCTCCTCCGCCGCCGAAGTTGATGGCAACGACAGTAGCATTCAAGAGATGAAAATGCAGCACCACAAACAACTTTCTTCGCAAAAAGAGAAGCACAGGGACCAAATCGCCGTGTTACAGAAGCAACACGAAGAAGAAATTGAGAAACACATTTCCGATTTGAAAACTGCGCAGAAAGAGCGCGACGAAGCGTCTACGAAAATGTCCGAAGTTCACGAAAAGCACAACATTCTGCTCGAACAACACAATAAGTTGAAATCGGAGAGTGGAAAGCTGGAGAAGAGAATCGAAGACACCCTGGCTGCTCACGAGAAAGAACTTGAACGCGTGAAAAGCGAACGCGATGCAGTTGTCGATGAAAAGACGAAAATAGAGGAAGATTTGAAGGTATCGTTTACAGAACGAAACGCGAAAGAGATGAAGCAAAGTGAAGAGTTGAAGAAATTGCGAGAAGAGTTGATGGAAATTCGATCGTTGTCGAAAGAATCAAAAGAAGCGAGGGAGCGAAACGAAGAAGCGCTGAAAGGTTCGAAAGAAGAAATTGAGCGCATATCGCGACTGTACGAAGAGGCGAAAGCAAACGCGAGCGAAGCTGAGAAACAGAAAGGAAGTTTTGACAGGCAGTTGGAAGAACTAAAGGTGGAATACGAGGATAAGATGAGGAAGTTGGAAGAGTTATTATCGTCGTCTGGATCTGTAATCGCCGCTAATAAGGGAGGGGAAGGAGTAGAAGAAGAAGAAGAGGAGGAGGAAGAAGAAGACGCACCCCGCGAAGAAGAGAAGTCCTCTGTCGACGAAACAGCGGATGAGGCCACTGGTGATGACATTTCCACTGATGATGGTGATAATAATATGCGCGGGTTTTATAGTGTTGATGATGATGATGATGATGATGACGACGACGACGACGACGACGATACGCGTGAAAGTGAGCCTTCATCAGCATCGCCCGATGCCAAGGTTGATCGCGACGACGTGGACGAAGAGGAGGAAGAAAAGGTAGGTAATATGGAAGAAAAAGAAGTAGAGAAAGATGATTATGAGGAGGAGGAGGAGGAGGAGGAGGAGGAGAAGAAGAAGAAGAAGAACGACGCCGAGTATGCGCGTAAAGAAAAAGAAGAAGAGAATGCAATAAATGCGAATGGAAGAGAGACAGAGCACGCCGAAAATGATGAATCTAGAGGAGATATTGCTGAGGAAGTCGAAGGCGTCGACAACGATGTCGATAATTTCGAAGTGAAAGAAATCGGAGAGCAAAAAGAATTCAATGAGAATGAAGTTTTGAAAGAAGAAACCGCAGGGAACAATGCGTCCTCGTCCTTTGCAGACTCTGTTCTCGCGACTAAAGATAAAATCGTAGTCGCACTCAAGCCTTTGGAACCTTATCTCGGTAAGTTTTTGAACATTCTCTCTGTTGCGCTTAGCGAAGCCACAAGCAAAGCGTGGAAGTCAAAGGAAGGAGTAAAATTAACGAAAATTCTAGAAAAGTGCGAGGGAAAACTTCAAGAGTTCCTCGAACGATACGTCGATAAGGTTTTCAAGACGAGCTTTGCTCGTGACGAGGTAGTCATACGACAAAGCGTGAGAGTCATTGTTTTCGCGCCGCCGTTTCTGACGACGATTTTTTTTATGAGCTTCTTTTCGAGCTTTCTGGGATTGAATGATTCGAAGAAATCTACCGGGACTGTAAATAACAATAGCAATAAATTCAGTGGCGATACGAATGGTAGAAACGATCAGACAAAGATGGGCACCGCGCCTCCTCCACAACAGTCGATTGGTGTTGGCGGTGGAGGAAGTGCTGGAATGCAACAACAGCGGTACCAGCAAACTCAGAGCGCTTCCGCGATGATTATGAATCCAATGATACCACCGAATGCAGGAGTCGCTGGATCTCTCAGCAATGATATTTCGGCTCAAAGTGTCCCTTTTATTCCCGGATCCACAACTGTTGCAAACAATGGTGGCGGAGGTATGAATGCCGGTAATCATCATCTGGATCGTAATAATTCTGGCGACAGCACCGCCAGTGGTGGGAATGGTATGTCAGGAGGTGGAATGAAGCATGATTTGTCGAGCAACACTTTAATCGGGAGACCCGGCTCAGGCGAACATCCACCGCCAACGATGATGGGAGATTTAGCGACTGCGGGCGTATCATCGAGGGATAACGACGACGCGTATAAGGCTCCGCCGAAGTTTGGTGCGCCGCACGGCGAAATCAATAACACGGCGATTAGTCCGACAGCAGGCTCAATTCCTCCGAGCGCAAACCTTTTCGTACCCTCGCCAGCTACCTCACCTCGCGCGACAGCAATGGGCGGTGGTAGTGGTGGTGGCGTGGACGCAACGACGGCAACGGCAACGAATATGTCATCATCATCTGTTGTACCAATCTTACAGAATCCTCCAATACAGCAACTTGACAGAGCATTAACGCTGACTTCTCCGATGCAAGAGCAGAGATTGAACAACACCGATGGGGACGTGGATGCAGAAATAAAAGGTGGAGAGATTGTGCCTCCTCCACCAATCATTCCCGTTGGCGCGAAGAAAAAGCAAACAAAGCCGCCGGCGTGGGCCAAAAATGCTCGAGGCGCGCAAGTCGGCACTATTCCACCCTCGATCAACGATCCATCAAAGATTGATTCGTCATCGCCGCCGCCGCTGCCGCTACCGCAGCAAGAACAGCAGCAAACATACCAACCGCCATCAACACATCAACACCATCCACCAGGATCAGTAATAACTCCTCAGCAATCTATGTCTGCGCAAACGATTCATCCGCCCCCTGGCGGTGGCAGCACTCGATCTCGTCCACCGCCGGGGGTGCCGATACTGAGGAAGAGCGTTAGTACAGGAAGCAAGGTAAATCCCACATCTAGAGGCCCGCCCCCTGGCGTGAAAGTACTTTCGCGTCCTCCTCCAGGAATTTCGCGTGCGCCTCCTCCTACCCCTCCGCCGTCTGGTTGAGATTATACAA
>Ga0255756_1001082_pt1 | contig 31600 bp, 31 predicted proteins | sample 011ome_20_FD_179956 | JGI IMG/M metagenome (GOLD analysis project Ga0255756, IMG submission 179956) | Coastal salt marsh microbial communities from the Groves Creek Marsh, Skidaway Island, Georgia - 011509CT metaG (version 2) | ecosystem: Environmental > Aquatic > Marine > Intertidal zone > Salt... | reverse complement strand
CGAACCTTGCCTGCAAACACAGCCGGCTGACCCCGCAAGGCGTTCTGCTCGAGCGTCTGGGAATAACCGCCCGCGCGCAAGCTTTGGCCAAACGCTTAAGCGGCATGGCGCTTGACCAACATATCGCGGCGCATAAACGCTTGACCCATCCTGCAGAAATGGGAAACCTGTTCAAAGCGATTGCGCTATATCCATCCACAGCCCACGCGCCTGCAGGATTCACTGAATGAGTTTGAAACGCCTAACATCCCCGCTTTTATCCGCGATAAATCACGGGTTTTATACGCGGCTTGGCGGCGCCTCTTCTGGTATTTTTGAAGGGCTGAACTGCGGCACCGGATCTTCGGATCAAGCTAAAATCGTGCAGATCAACCGACGCCGCGTGGCAGAAGATATGGGCGGTGATTTAAGCGATCTTGTCACGGTTTACCAAACACATTCCACAACCGCGCTGACAATCACCTCAACCAGAAATCCAGAAACCGCAGCAGATGCCATGGTTTGCGCATCGCCCAATATCACCTTGGCTGTGCTGACCGCCGATTGCCAGCCAGTGCTGTTTGCCGACCCCAATGCCAAAATCATTGGGGCGGCCCATGCCGGCTGGCGCGGCACTTTGAACGGAGTGCTGGAGGCCACAATCGACGCTATGGAAGGATTGGGCGCACAGCGCGAAAACATTGTCGGGGTGATCGGGCCCTGCATCAGTCAGCCTGCTTATGAGGTCGGTCAAGAGTTTATCGAACGCTTCTTAGAAGCAAGCCCCGATAACCACTGCTTTTTTAGCAACGCCAAATCCCCCGAGAAATATCTATTCAACCTGCCAGACTACGGACTTTTCAGAATGCGAAAAGCGGGCATAAAAGCAGCTGAATGGACGCAATATTGTACCTATTCAGACCCGAAACACTTTTTTTCATATCGGCGCGCCACGCATGAGAAACAGACGGATTACGGGCGTTTGATTTCCACCATCCGGCTTTCTTGAACACACACCGCGTCTTTCAAAGCGGCGTTACGCTTTTTTGGCCAATCGCTCTTCTAAAACGTCAAAGGGCACGCCAGGTTCTTCCTTGGCGCCTCGAATAACCAAGGATGTTTTAACACTTCCCACATTCTCTGCGGTGAGCAAATCCGAGGTCAGAAACGTTTGAAAACTGCTCAGATCAGGAGCAACGCATTTAAGCATGAAATCAACTTCGCCGTTCAGCATATGACATTCGCGCACCAACGGCCAGTCAACGCAGCGATCTTCAAAAGCCCGTAAATCTGCTTCTGCCTGGCTTTGCAGCCCTACCATGGCAAAAACTTGAACTTCAAAGCCCAATTGCCGGCTGTCAACTTTGGCATGATAACCTTGAACAAAGCCCTGATCTTCCAATGCGCGCACGCGGCGCAAACATGGCGGCGCCGAAATTCCAACGCGGCGTGCCAACTCTACATTCGTCATTCGGCCATCGGCCTGCAACTCAGCCAAAATGAGCCTATCAATAGGGTCTAAACGGGTTAACGGCATTTAAATTCTCCACAAGCTGCGTAATTCTTACAGCAAGCAAGCTCTATGCGCAATAATATTTCAAAAAACCGCAAGATTGTTCCAACTCTTTAAATTATTGGTAACAGCGAGAGTTTTAAATATCTTGGGGGTTTTCCAGCCTAAAAGACACCGTTATACCGTTCCGAGCAGAATTTAAATGATATCGGAATCATCATGTCAGAGACCCGCCACACCAAAGTTTTGATCATCGGATCAGGCCCCGCAGGCTATACGGCCGGTGTTTATGCCAGCCGAGCCATGCTTGAGCCCATTCTGGTGCAAGGAATCGAGCCGGGCGGTCAATTGACCACAACAACCGAGGTGGAAAACTGGCCCGGCGATACGGAAGTGCAAGGCCCCGATTTGATGATCCGTATGGAGGCGCATGCAAAAGCGATGGGATGCGAAATTATCGGAGATATCATCAGCAATCTGGATCTAAGCCAACGCCCCTTCATCGCCAAAGGCGATAGCGGCGCGGTCTACACAGCAGATGCCGTGATATTAGCCACCGGCGCACGCGCGAAATGGCTTGGCCTACCATCAGAGGAAAAGTTCAAAGGATTTGGTGTATCGGCTTGCGCCACCTGCGATGGATTTTTCTACCGTGGCCAAGAAATCGTGGTGATTGGCGGCGGCAATACTGCGGTGGAAGAAGCATTGTTTCTCACCAATTTTGCAAGCAAAGTCACGTTAATCCACCGCCGTGATGAATTACGCGCAGAGAAAATTCTTCAAGACCGTTTGCTCAAGCATCCAAAAATCGTACCTTTATGGTTTCACCAATTGGATGAGGTGATCGGAACCGACAGCCCGCTCGGCGTTGAAGGCGTGCGAGTGAAGAACGTCAAAACCGGAGAGATCACGGAAATTGCGTGTAAAGGCGTGTTCGTGGCCATCGGGCATTCCCCCGCGACAGAGCTGGTTAAGGATGTATTGGAAACCCATAGCGGTGGCTATGTGGTGGTCGAACCGGGCAGCACCCGCACCTCAATCCCTGGTGTATATGCGGCCGGTGATCTGACCGATGATACCTATCGACAAGCGATCACCAGCGCGGGCATGGGATGTATGGCCGCCTTGGATGCGGAAAAATTTCTGGCTGAAAACGGCTAAAATACTCCGCTTAGATTATGATATGACGCAAAGCGGGGCTCGATATCTGAATCTCAACTCTGCGCGTCAAAACGCGCATTACCGCTTGGCAATGAATATATAACGGGGCCTTGCCACGGCAAAATCGCCTGTCAAAGGCCCAGCATGATCGCTCGCCTGATCCTCAAAGCATCTGCATAAAAAACTGAGACAACTGGTTTCGCGTTGTCTTAGCGCCGCAAATCATCCCTGAACGCTGCGCCTATTTTCTTGCTTTGTGAATTTTAATCGTTTGCACAACGGTTTCAGGTTGAGTTTGCGTTAAATCAATATGCAGCAAACCATTTTCCATGAGCGCTTCGCCCACATCCACACCGTCGGCCAAAACAAAACTGCGTTGAAACTGCCGCGCCCCGATCCCGCGATGCAAAAACACCCGCGCGTCGCTTGTCTCTTGCTGCCGCCCCCGAATAAGCAATTGGCGATCCTCAAGCGTGATCGATAAATCTTCCTCGCGAAACCCCGCAACGGCAAGCGTAATCCGATACGAGCTGGCCGAGGTTTGCTCAATATTAAAAGGCGGATATCCTTCATTTCCAGATTTCGCCGCGCGCTCAAGCAAGCGTTCCAGCTGCTCAAACCCCAGCAAATGCGGGTAAGACCCCAAATTTAATTTTGCCATCGACACGTCCTTTTTAGAAGCGACAGTCCGTAAAAAGCCCCAAACTGGCGGCCTATGCATAGATATGGGAAACCAAAATGATAAAGACAAGGGCTTTGCAGCCCAACGCCTTTCCGGTAAACTGGTAAAGTAACAAGTCAGTAGATGTGAATGATCAACCCCAGCGACCCCGCCTTAGAAAATGATGAGGTTTTACAGATCCAATTGGCGGTGTTTAAAAGCGAACACCGCGATCTGGATGATGCGATCAGCGCTCTGGTTGAGAAGGGCACCGCAGATCAACTGACCCTTCAGCGGCTCAAGAAAAGAAAATTGGCGCTAAAAGATAAAATATCGCGTTTAGAGGACCGTTTGACCCCTGATATTATTGCCTAAGCTTGGGCAATCCTTATACTGCGCGTTTGAAGCCAAGGACAAAGAATGACACAGCCTGACATCGGAATAATTATGGGTAGCCAATCAGATTGGCCAACTCTGCGCAACGCTGCTGAAATTTTGGATGATTTACATCTTCCCTATGAAACCAAAATCGTATCGGCCCATCGCACCCCAGACCGTTTGTGGAGCTATGGTAAAACCGCGATCGATCGAGGTTTGAAGGTGATTATTGCCGGTGCTGGTGGGGCAGCCCATTTGCCGGGTATGATGGCGTCAAAAACCCCCCTGCCGGTGATTGGCGTTCCCATACAAACGAAAGCCTTATCGGGTGTTGATAGCCTCTATTCGATCGTCCAAATGCCCAAAGGCTTTCCCGTAGCAACGATGGCAATTGGGGCGGCAGGAGCTCAAAACGCGGGGCTGATGGCGGCCGCAATTTTGGCCTTAAGCGATCCAGAGCTTGCGGCGCGTTTGGCGCAGTGGCGCGCCAAGCTCACCGCTTCAATCGCGGATGAGCCCGTTGATGAATGATCCTTTGAAAACGGGCGCCGTGATCGGTATCTTGGGCGGCGGACAATTGGGCCGGATGCTGTGTATTGCCGCCAGTAGATTAGGGCTGCGTGGCCATATTTTTGATCCATCTTCCGCGCCCCCCGCCGCCGATGTGGCTTACGCCATCACCTGCGCTGCCTATGAGGATGAGGATGCGTTGCGCCGTTTTGCGGCCGAGGTTGATGTGATCACCTATGAGTTTGAAAATATCCCCACATCGGCTTTGGATATTTTAGAAAATCTTCGCCCAATTCGACCCGGCCGTGAAGCCTTGCGCATTTCCCAAGACCGATTGACGGAAAAAGACTTCCTGACGGGCTTGGGATTGAAAACAGCCCCCTATCGCGCAGTTGACACGCGCCAAGACTTAACCGAAGCCGTGGACGCGCTGGGGCTGCCCGCCATATTGAAAACCCGGCGCTTTGGCTATGATGGCAAAGGTCAAGCGCGCTTATCCACCCAAGAAGATCAGGCCACGGCAATCGCTGACATGGCCGGGCAAGCGGCAGTTTTAGAAGGCTTCATTTCCTTTTCAAAAGAAATTTCAATTATTGGCGCGCGCAACAGCGCTGGTGATGTGGCGTGCTTTGATCCGGGCGAAAACATCCATCAAGCGGGGATTTTGCGCACGACCACCGTACCAGCGCAAATCAACGCCACCCAGCGGATGGATGCGGTGCTTTTGGCCGCGCAAATTATGAATGCGCTGGATTATATAGGCGTTATGGGCGTTGAGCTTTTCGTCACTGGGCAGGGTTTAATCGTCAATGAAATCGCGCCACGGGTTCATAATTCGGGGCATTGGACGCAAAATGGCTGCGCGGTTGATCAGTTTGAACAGCATATACGCGCCATCGCAAATTGGCCGCTGGCTGATGGCAGCCGGCATAGCGATGTCACCATGACAAATTTGATCGGAGATGATCTTGACGCGCTTGAAGCCCTGTCTTCGCAAGCCGGCACCGCGCTGCATTTATATGGCAAAGCCGAGATAAAACCGGGCCGTAAAATGGGTCATTATAACAGCGTGCGGCCGAAAAGCTAACGCGCCGACGGGCGAAAGGCCGCTAGGAGTGCGCGTCACCTGACACGAGCCCCGTCATCCTTGCCGCCAAACCCCCTGTAAGATGTACAGGTCGACCCTGCGCAAACGTGCCTTCGACTGCGTGACTGCGCCGATCCAAAACCACCATATCAGCCCGTTGGCCAAGGGCCAGATGCCCCCGATCATCGAGGCCCAGAATCTGGGCAGGCCGCGAAGAGACCAGCGCCCAAGCCTTGGCAATGCCAATATCAGCCTTTAAACTTAGCGCCGCTTGGCAAAGCGATGGGTAATGGTAATCCGAGGCCAAAGCATCGCAAAGCCCCTCTGCCATCAAGGTTGCAACGCTGATATTGCCTTTATGCGATCCACCCCGCAACAAATTTGGCGCACCCATCACCACCGGCGAACCAAGAGCATTGGCTTGTTTGGCAACCTCATAGGTTTCCGGAAATTCACAAATCGAAACGCCCATCTGCGCCCAAATTTGACGCTGCTGAGCGCTGCGGTCATCATGGCTGCCCAGTATTGTATGCGCGCCGAGCAGCGCTCTTAAGCGCAACAGCGCGGCAGGAACTTGGCCACGGGCGTCATGCATCTTCGTTAATAACGCCAGATGCGCATCTGGATTGCGGCCGCTTTTTAATGCCTGACCCGTCAATCGGGGGGGGCGTTTTCCTGCGGCCAATGCCGCATGGGGAATATGATCATTGAACACGATATAAGGCACTTGGAACCTAGTGCACAAATCCGCAAAACGCTCATAATGATCCAGCATATGCGTTTCAAAGCGCAACTGCGCGCGCAAGGTTAACGGGCTGCTTTGTTGAAAACATTGTAAGGCCTGCAAGAATTTTTCAGCGAATTCCGGGCCGCGCATGCCCCCTTCCCAGCTGTAAAATTGCGCCAGACACGCTGTGGTAATCCCATGTGCCGCCAATTCAGATTGCACGGCAGAAAATCCTGTTTGCAAATTTTTCACCGCGCCCCGCCTTGGCGCAAGATGGCGCTCAAACCCATCGCCATGCAGGTCAATAATCCCTGGCAGCACAAGAAATCCGTCTAGATCAAATGCAACGCTTTGCGGGGCGCTCGCCACGGTGCCCTTTTCAATATGCAAAGGTGCCCGCGCCACGCCCGATGGCGTTAAAACATCGGCATTGTAAAAAGAGAAAGAACTACCGGTCATTAATCAGCACGTTTTGCAACGCCTCAAGATCACTCATCTCAGGATCAAACCGGCCCGTTTCAAGATAAACAAGCGTTTGCGCCAAAACATTTGGGGCATTCATGATGAATGTATGCGTGACTGGCAGAATGATATGATCGCGCATCCCTTCAACCTTGGTAGCTGCAACCGATACTTTCCCGTCATCCGCCCCATCAATTAGCGCGGAATACGCAGGGTTTAGCGTGTGCGATCCGGCAATAATTCCCAAATCAAACGTGACCGCGGGCAAGCTCAATACCAAACCATCGGTCCCCAATTGCGCCCCCGCCGGGCCATTGATCCACTCAAAAGGCGGTAAGGGCCCCAAAATATCAACCAACTCACTGCCCTGATTGGGCGGTGCCAGCATAACCACGCGGCCAAGATTCTCGGGGGTTTGATGGGCCAGCCAATAACGGGCCAAGATGCCCCCCATGGAATGCGTTACCAAATGGGTTTTTGCGGCTCCACAGGCAGCAAACCCCTGCGGCAATGCATAATCAGACAAAGCCTGAATAGTTTGTTTTGTTGAGGGATAATCTACTTTTACCGTTTTATACCCGTGCCGCTGCAAGACCTCTTCCAGCAACACCAGCGAAAACGCCGACCGCCCCAACCCATGCAACAGCACCACACAATCTGCGGAAACCGGCTGTATGAACCCCATCGTAAAGAGAAAAAGATACCGGATCATTTTGCCCTCGTGGCGGTAGATACGCGATCACCGCCTTTGCCCTCTGCATCAAATGACCAAGTTGCAAAGCCAATACCGCCCAAAACCACCGCGCTGGCAAGTATAAACTGCCAAGTCACGGCTTCGGATAAAAACACCATGCCGCCGAACGCTGCCAAAACCGGCACGCTTAACTGCGCTATCCCCGCCACTGAAGTAGATAAACGCGGCAATATTGAATACCAAAGCGCATAGCCCATTCCTGACGTCACCGCGCCGGACGCCACCGCCAGAACACCCCCGTATAGGCTAATCTGCGCAGGAAGCAGATATAAGACAGCTGCAGCCAAAAACCCTGTATAGAAAAAATTTGCGGCGCTATCAGCCAAAGCATCAAGGCTTGCGCGCCCCAACAGCGAATACATCCCCCAGCCGATACCGGCCGCCAGCATCAGCGCAGCGCCCCATGGATCAATGCCAACGGGCTGCGTCGGCCAAAGCAGCCAGACCAACCCCGTGAAAGCGATCGAAGCGCCAATCCATTTTCGCGCTGACAGATGCTCTTTTTTAATCAAGGCGCCGGCAAACATCACAAGCTGGATCACGCCAAAAAGGATCAAAGCGCCAATCCCCGTTTGCAGCGAAATATAAGCCAGCGAAAACGCAACCGCGTATACGCTCAGGCTGATCACACCCCAAAATTTGAACTCTGGAATCTGAAACCGCTTATCGCGCCACCCAATCAACAGCAGCAAACAAAGCGACCCCGACACTAAACGTATCGCGGCAAAAACCCAGGGCTCAAGCCGCTCAGCTCCAAGTTCGGGCGCAAGCGCCGCTCGATTCAAAACTGAATTGGCCGCAAATGCCAGCATCGTCACTGTGGTGAGTAAAAATAAACGCATCCAAGTTTTCCTCAACCCCTCAGCTTTATAGGCCCTAGCGCAAGTCGGGGCAAAAAAAAAGGCCCAGCTACATAGCTGGGCCCCATTCTTTTTTGCGGTTATGCAGCTTACATCATGCCGCCCATGCCGCCCATGCCGCCCATGTCGGGCATGCCGCCTGCGCCGCCGCCGGCACCTTCTTTGGCAGGCTTATCTGCAACCATCGCTTCTGTTGTGATCAACAGACCCGCGATTGAAGCGGCGTCTTCCAACGCTGTGCGCACAACTTTGGCAGGGTCAATAACACCATAAGCGAACATATCACCATATTCTTCGGTTTGAGCGTTAAAGCCAAATGCTGGATCGCTGCTTTCGCGGATTTTGCCAGCAACAACGGCACCGTCAACGCCTGCGTTTTCAGCAATCTGGCGCAAAGGCGCTTCAATTGCTTTGCGCACGATTGCAATGCCTGCATCTTGGTCGGAGTTTTCGCCAGACACACCGGCCAACGCGTTGGCCGCTTGTACCAGCGCAACGCCGCCACCCACAACTACGCCTTCTTGAACCGCAGCGCGGGTCGCATTCAGCGCATCATCGACGCGGTCTTTGCGCTCTTTCACTTCCACTTCGGTCATTCCACCAACGCGGATCACGGCAACACCGCCAGCCAATTTGGCAACGCGCTCTTGCAGCTTTTCACGATCATAATCAGATGAAGTTTCTTCGATCTGATTGCGGATCTGCGTCACGCGCGCTTCGATTTCAGCTTTCGCACCGGCACCATCAACAATGGTTGTTTCGTCTTTGGTGATTTGAACCTTCTTGGCCGTGCCAAGCATGTCCATGGTCACTGATTCAAGCTTCATGCCCAGATCTTCGCTGATCACCTGGCCACCTGTCAAAATTGCGATATCCTGCAGCATCGCTTTGCGGCGATCACCAAATCCAGGCGCTTTCACAGCCGCGATTTTCAAGCCGCCGCGCAATTTGTTCACCACCAAAGTTGCCAAGGCTTCGCCTTCAACATCTTCTGCAATGATCAATAAAGGCTTTTGCGATTGGATCACGGATTCAAGCAATGGCACCATTGGCTGCAAAGAAGACAACTTCTTTTCGTGCAACAAGATCATGCAATCTTCCAACTCAGATGTCATTTTATCTGCATTGGTCACAAAATAAGGTGATAGATATCCACGGTCGAATTGCATTCCTTCAACAACGTCGGTTTCTGTTTCCAAGCCTTTATTCTCTTCAACAGTGATCACGCCTTCATTGCCCACCTTTTGCATCGCATCCGCGATTTGGCGGCCGATTTCGGCTTCGCCATTGGCAGAGATTGTGCCAACCTGCGCCACTTCATCGCTATCTTTCACTTCGCGAGAAGCCGCTTTGATTGATTCAACAACTTTCGCTGTTGCCACATCAATACCGCGCTTCAGATCCATGGGGTTCATGCCCGCAGCAACTGATTTCAAGCCTTCGCGAACGATCGCTTGCGCCAAAACGGTTGCTGTGGTTGTGCCGTCACCGGCTTCGTCATTGGTGCGGCTGGCCACTTCTTTGACCATTTGCGCGCCCATGTTTTCGAACTTATCTTCCAGTTCGATTTCTTTGGCAACTGACACACCATCTTTGGTGATCCGTGGCGCGCCAAAAGATTTATCCAGAACAACGTTCCGACCTTTTGGACCTAAAGTTACTTTTACAGCGTCAGCTAAAATATTTACGCCATTGAGCATGCGGTTGCGTGCATCTGTGGCGAATTTGACGTCCTTAGCAGCCATGTGCTTTTCCTCGTCTTAATAAATTGAAATTAGGGGAGTGCGATTTAGGACAGAACGCCCAGGATATCGCTTTCTTTCATGATCAACAGCTCTTCGCCATCTACGGTGACTTCTGTACCTGACCATTTGCCAAACAAAATTTTATCGCCATTGCTGACCGCCATTGCGATCAATTCGCCGCTGTCTTTGCGAGCACCCTCGCCGCAAGCGATCACAACGCCTTCAGCAGGCTTTTCTTTTGCACTATCTGGAATGATCAATCCGCCAGAAGTTTTTTCATCGCCTTCAAGGCGACGGACCAGAACGCGGTCGTGAAGCGGTTTTAATGCCATCTCTTAGGCTCCTTACGCTCAAATTAAAGTTGACCTTCACAGGCCATTAGCACTCACCTGGCGTGAGTGCCAACGGATGTCATGTAAGGAGCGACCTCTATAGAGTCAACCACGCCCACTACAAATTTTTATCCAAATTCAGGTTTTTTTTATACGCAGCGTCGAGCGCAACCGATTTTTGGCAAAACGCTTTCAAATTGGGGCTTGTGATACCAATCCGCGCCCCTGCAAAAGCGCTTGCACCCCCGGCAGACGCCCCCGATAGGCCTGATAAAGAAGTTCGGGATCTTTCGAGCCACCCGCGGCTAGGATATTTTCTTCAAGCGATTGCGCCAAACTTTGGTCAAACGGGTCTCCTTTTTCCTCAAACGCGGCAAATGCATCGGCATCCATCACTTCAGACCACATATAGCTGTAATAGGCGCTGGCATAATACCCCCCCGAAAATACATGTGCGAATTGCGGTGTTGCATGGCGCATTCCAATCGCTTTGGGCATATCAATTTGATCAAGAATATCTGCCTGCCGCCGCATGATGTCAGTTGGTATATCGCCGGTATGATAAAACAAATCGACCATCGCAGAAGCCACATATTCAACGGTTTGGAACCCCATATCATAGGTGGCCGCGGCCAAAACTTTTTCAAGCAAGTCCTGCGGCATTGCCGCGCCTGTTTCGGCATGCGTTGCAAATTTTGCCAAGACTTCAGGCACATCAAGCCAATGCTCATAAAGCTGGCTGGGCAATTCCACAAAATCACGGGGCACCGAAGTGCCAGAAATCATCTCATAAGTTACGTTGGACAGCATCTGATGCAAAGCATGGCCAAATTCATGAAATAAAGTGCGCGCATCATCATAAGACAGCAACGCAGGATCGCTTTTGGCAAAATTGCACACGTTGATCACGATCGGCGCTTGGGCTTTTGGGAATTTTGCCTGAGCGCGCATCGCGCTGCACCAAGCCCCCGAGCGTTTTGAGCCCCGCGCAAAATAATCGCCAATGAATAGCGCCACATGCGCGCCATCGCGGCGCACCTCCCACGCGCGGCAATCCGAATGATAGAGCGGCAGTTTCACTTCTTCGAAACTTAACCCGAATAAACGGTTCGCACAGTCAAACGCGGCGGCGATCATCTGATCCAGTTGGAAATAAGGTTTTAATTGCGCCTCGTCCAAATCGAATTCTGCAGCGCGGCGTTTTTCGGCATAATAGCGCCAATCCCATTTTTCCAAATCGCCATTAACGCCTTCTGCGCGCATCATCTCCTGCAAAACGCCTGCATCCTGTTCGGCACGGGCCTTCGCCGGTTGCCAGACGTCTTTAAGCAATTTTAACACATTTTCTGGCGTCTTCGCCATTTCAGTCTCAAGTTTGAAAGACGCAAAATCAGGATAGCCCAAAAGCTCTGCCATCTCTTGGCGCAGGACAAGCATTTCCAAGGCCAAGGATCGGTTATCATGCGCGCCGGCATGCGCGCCGCGCGCCGCCCAGGCCTGATAAGCCTTTTTGCGCAAGTCGCGCTGCGCAGAGAATTGTAAAAACGGCACAATAATCGATCGCGACAAAGTCACAATTGGCGCCTCAACACCTCGCTCAACGCCCGCGGCCTTGGCCGCATCAATCAAAAACTCTGGCAGGCCGTTTAAATCTTCAGGCCCCAATTCCAAATGCCAGCTGCGCTCATCATGCAAAAGATTTTGCGAAAACTCGGTACCTATTACAGCCAAACGCGATTTGATTTCTTTCATACGCAGCTCGGCCGTACCGCTAAACGCAGCGCCGGCACGAATGAAATTGCGATGCGTCAGCATCAAGACGCGCTGCTGTTCCTCTGAAAGATCCAATTCGGTGCGGCTGTTCCAAAGCCGATCAATACGGCCGAACAGCGCTTTATTTGCATAGATTTTGGAACTATGCGCAGAGAGTTTGGGGGAAAACTCTCGCATCAACGCCTCGCGTGCAGCGTTACTATCGGCCCCTGAGAGGGTATAGAACACCGATAATACCTGATGTAACGCTTTGCCTGTTGCGGCCAATGCCTCAATGGTATTGGCAAAACTGGGGATTTGGGGGTTATTCGCAATCGCTAAGGTTTCAGCAAGATCTTCTGCCAAAGCCGTTTCGAAAGCTGGCGCAAAATCAGCATCAGAAATTTCAGCAAAAGGCGCTAGGCCAAAGGCGCCAGTCCAGTCAGATAAAAGGGGGTTGCTCATATTCTTTTTTCCTTCAAAAAATCATCGCAGCATAGACCCGGCGCCAAACCAAAGCCCCAATGGCGCGCGCACTCTGCCGAGCAAGCATTTAACCACCGCAGACCGCGCAGTCTGTGCGGGGCGTCATTTTTAGCTTTCTGGTCTCACCATAAAGCGCGTCATAGATCAGCATATCCCCCCGCAGCGCTGTGCCAGCATCACTTAGCAGCTTCAGCGCCTCTGCGGCCATCATCGCCCCAACCACGCCCGGAAGCGGCGCGAAAACGCCAGCTTCTGCACAGCTGGGCGCCAAGCCTTCCGCCGGAGCAGAGGGAAAAACACAGGCATAGCAGGGGCCAAAGGTTTTGGGATCAAACACCGCAACTTGCCCCTCCCATTGGCTTAACGCCCCAGAAATCAGAGGCATTCCCAACGCCACCGCCGTTTCATTGGCCAAATAGCGGGTGTCAAAATTATCGCTGCCATCCAATAGCAGATCAAACTCGCCGCATAACTCGGCAGCGATATCCTTGGTGAAGCGGCGGTGATAGGGGCGTATATCGATATAGGGGTTTTGCGCCAGCATCATTGTTTGCGCCGAAAACACCTTTGGCGTGCCAATCGCGGCATCTTGGTGGATAACCTGTCGTTGCAAATTTGAATTTTCCACCAAATCATCATCAATCACGCCAATCGTTCCAACCCCAGACGCGGCCAAATATTGCAAAGCCGGTGCCCCCAGCCCCCCAGCCCCGATGACCAGGATTTTTGCTTGCTTAAACTTTTTTTGTCCAACACCGCCGATTTCGCGCAACATGATGTGACGCGCATACCGCTCTAACTCTGTGGCGTTAAACTTGTCCGATTGGCCAGGCGTGCTCGCCCCTGCGCTTTGCGCGCGTTCCGCGCGCCGCCGCAAGGCCCGCAATCCCAGCCGATAGATTAAAATAAGACCGATAAACCCACCCAACAAGGCCAAGGGAGCGACAGAACCACCCGTCGCCAGAATTAAGGGATGCTGATCTGGCAAAACCAAATGGGCAAGTATTAATGCCGCATAAAGCGTTGCAATCACCGAGAACCGCACTTCAGATGGCACTTTCAAGCGTGCGCCAAAAACCCAAAACCCCAGCGCTAAAATAATCAGCCACAGCATCAGCTGCGCCCCGTAGACCCAAAGCCGCCCGCATTGCGCTCGCTGCCGGCCAGCTCGTCTACATTGACAAACCGCGCTTGTATGACGGGCGCCACGACCAGTTGTGCGATCCGATCTCCATGTGCAATCAGAAACGCTTGCGACCCGCTATTGTACAAAATCACACCGATTTCTCCACGGTAATCGCTGTCAACCGTTCCCGGTGCGTTCAAAAGCGTAATTCCATGCTTTAAAGCCAGACCAGATCTTGGCCGCAGCTGAACCTCAAAACCTGGCGGTATGGCAACGCGCAACCCAGTGGGCACAAGCAGGCGGTTGTTGGCCTTCAAAATCATCCCTGTTGCGCGCAAATCAGGCGGTAAATTCGCCCGAATATCTGCACCGGCTGCACCTTCAGTTTCATAGCACGGCGCGCCAAGCGTTTGATCTGCGCCCTCAGACCATGTAAATTGGACCTCAACCATGCGCCGTTGACGCCTTTTCAACATGGTCAATGATCTTTTGCACCAAACGCTCCGCCACTTGTGCCTTTGAAGCTCTAGGCCATTGATCCACCCCAGCCTGTTCAATGCACAAAATCGCGTTTTCGTCGCCCCCCATAATACCGGTTTTGGCTGAAACATCATTCGCTAAAAGCCAATCACAGCCCTTTCGCATGCGTTTTGCCTGTGCATTCTTCTCAAGCGCTTCGGTTTCAGCCGCAAAGCCGATCACCAAATCCGGGCGATTGTCGCGGCGTTGCGCCACCGAGGCCAAAATATCGGGATTTTCCACAAAGCTTAAGGTTGAAAGCCCCCCCGCCTGTTTCTTGATCTTTTCCTCGCCGGGCATGTCTACACGATAATCGGCCACTGCCGCCACAAAGATCGCGATGTTGCACGGCAGGGCTTGCTCAACCGCTTGCGCCATCTCTAAGGCCGTTTCAACGCGTTTGATCTGCGCGCCAAGAGGCGGGTCTGCCGCCGCCGGCCCCGAGATGAACACCACCTCAGCACCTTGATTGACCAAGGCTTGTGCAATCGCGCTGCCCTGCCGCCCTGAAGAGCGGTTCGCAATATAGCGCACGGGATCAATCGGCTCATGGGTTGGGCCGGACGTGACCAGCACGCGCTGGCCTGTCAGCGGGCCGCGGGTAAAATGCATTTGCACTGCGGTCAGAATATCGACGGGCTCAGACATACGACCGGGCCCAAATTCACCACAGGCCATATCTCCGGCGTCGGGCCCGATAATTTTCACGCCATCGGCCTGAAGCTGGCGTAAATTGCGCTGCGTGGCAGAATGTTCCCACATCCGCACATTCATAGAGGGTGCAATCAGTACCGGCGTATCCGTCGCCAAAATCAGCGTAGAGGCAAGATCATCGGCCCGCCCCTGCGCCATTTTTGCCATCATATCGGCCGTGGCAGGTGCGACCAAAATAAGATCAGCGCTGCGCGATAATTCGATATGGCCCATTTCTGCTTCCGAGGTCAAATCGAACAATTCGGAATGTACTTTTTCGCCGGCCAGGGCAGCCACCGAAAGCGGCGTCACGAATTCTTTCGCCGAGCCTGTCAAAACAGGGGTCACAGCTGCGCCCGCCGCGCGCAATTTGCGTATTAAATCCAAGGATTTATACGCAGCGATGCCGCCCGTGATAATTAACAAAATGCGCTTTGAGCTTAACATTCACGCTCCAGATCTGAAAGATCTTTATGTAAAAGGTCTCTTGCGACTACGCAAGGGAAGCGATTCAGATAAAAATCACGGCAGCTTTTTAAAACACAAAACCTAACCGCCCGCCACCTCACCACAGAGCAAGCGCTGCGCAACGAAACGTCTAACCGGCGCATAATAGGGGCGCATAGATCAGAAAAAGCTCACCACTTCTTGCGAGTTTTTTTCAAGATATTTGCGCATTTTAGAAAAGGCCGCCGCCTCTAACTGCCGCACTCTTTCTTTCGACAGCCCCAGCTCTTTGCCCAAACTTTCTAGCGTGCGCGGCTCTTCTTGCAACTTGCGTTCGCGCACGATGAACCGTTCGCGGTCATTCAGGGCGTGCAAGGCCTGTAAGAGCCACTGCCGCAATTGATCCGTGTCGTGTTCGTCTTCGATCACATGCTGGGTTTGCGCGCCTTCATCTTCGATCGTGTCAATCCACTCGCGGCCTTCATCCTCGCTGGATTGCGTGGCATTCAGAGAGTAATCCGAACCTGACAGTCGGCCATCCATCATTTCAACATCGTTGAGCGGCACGCCAACTTCCGTCGCAATAAGTTGATGCAACTGATGGCGATCAAGCCGATCCCCGCGTTGCGATGCTTCGCGCTCTAGCTGCGCTTGTACTCGGCGCAAGTTGAAAAACAATGATTTTTGGCTGCTGGTCGAGCCCGTGCGCACCATCGACCAGTTGCGCATCACATAATCCTGCACGCTGGCTTTGATCCACCACACGGCATAGGTCGAGAAGCGCACGCCCCGATCCGGATCAAACTTATCGGCAGCCTTCATAAGGCCTAAACCCGCCTCTTGAATAAGATCATTCATCGGCGCACCGTAGCGCTTAAACTTTGCCGCCATGGAAATAGCCAATCGCATATAAGCGTTGATCAGCCGATGAAGCGCTTGCTCATCTCGATGATCTCTCCACGCGTAAGCTAATTTCAATTCAGTTTCCGCATCAAGCAATTCAGCCTTCATCGCGCGGCGTGAAAAAGACATATCGGAGCCAGCATCTAAAGCCATTAAACTTACCTTTCCGAACGGAAGCGCTCTAAAGCGATCTTATATTGCGTTTACTGACAGAGTTACGCACGATAAAACCGTTTGGATCACTTTGGAAAACGAATGCAGCATCACATCACATTGATTATCGGCGGGGCGGCCTCTGGCAAGTCGCTTTGGGCGGAAAATTATACACTGAGCGCAACCAAGCGGCCCCTTTATATCGCAACGGCGCAGCCATTTGATACCGAAATGGAAGAGAAGATTGCCGCACATCGCGCGCGCAGAACGGCGCAGTGGGAACTCAAAGAAGCCCCGCTGGATTTGGTGGGGGCTCTGTCAGGCCTAACGTCTGAAAGCTGCGCTTTGATTGACTGTCTTACCATGTGGCTGAGCAATCATCTTTTGGCAGATACGCCTTTAGAACCTTTGGAAACAGACTTATTAAAGGCTCTGAGCATATGCCCAGCCCAGCTTGTATTGGTGACCAATGAGGTAGGATATAGCGTGGTTCCAGAAAATGCTTTGGCGCGTAAATTCCGCACCGCGCAGGGGCAGTTGAACCAAAGGCTTGCCGCAGCGGCGAATAAGGTGGTGTTGGTCACCGCTGGCTTACCGTTGGTTCTAAAAAGCGCGGATCCGTGATGAGCAGATTGTTTCTGGTGCGCCATGGCCCGACCAATATCAAAGCAATGGTTGGCTGGACGGATGTGAAGGCAGACCTCACGGATAGCGCGGCGCTGGCGCGTTTGCGGGCGAGCCTGCCACAAAAGGCCCTGATGGTTTCATCAGACCTGCGCCGGGCAATCGATACAGCCGATGCGTTGCAACTGAGGCAAAGGCGCCTGCCGCATGCAACGGGTCTGCGCGAGATGCATTTTGGCGATTGGGAAATGAAAACCTTCAATGATGTGAATGCCACCGACCCGGATGGCATTTTTGCATTTTACGACACGCCCGGGGATGTCGCCCCGCCCAATGGCGAAAGTTGGAATATGTTCTCGGCGCGCGTCGATACTGCCCTCGATACTTTGCGGGCCGAATATCGTGACAGCGATTTGATCATCGTTGCGCATTTTGGCGTGATATTGCGGCAATTTCAGCGCGCCAAAGCCATTTCTGCCTATCAGGCTTTTGCTCAAAAAATAGACAACCTATCGCTGACAGAGATTGAGATCACGGACCAGCTCTGGCGCGTTAACCGGGTGAATGCGCTTATTTAAGCCCTTTTGCCATTTTAAACGCAGTAGCCATTGTTTTTTTTGCAAAGCGCCAAACCAATTATGTTGTGACCCGGCATTCCTGATCGCCCAGCGCGTTGCGCGGACAGTCGCGTTACACCACCCCACAGATGAACCCAAGCGTATGGCCGCCAGATAACCAGATAAAAAATCTGCATAGGCAAAACAAATCAAAATTCACACCCTGCCGATTCTACGCTGCATAAAAAATTTGGCCGATATTCATAGGTTTGATCCAACCGAGCGGGCCGCAGTTTCTTCCGTGCGTTGTCACCGGGCTGCCCAAATAAAGAACAACACCGTGCCCACACGCATAATTTTAGTTCTGTAAGAGCCTTGCGAAGAAACGGTCCAAACCCTTTTAAGGATTTGATAAGGTTTATCAAACACCATGGCCGCTTATGAGGGATCTGTAAGCGATGATTGCGCGGGTTGTTACGGTTGCGTTTTGTGGTCTGGATGTCCGTTCGGTTGAGGTGGAATGCGCTGTGGCGGCAGGGCTTCCGGGCTTAACCATCATTGGATTGGCCGATAAAGCCGTTAGCGAAGCGCGTGAACGCGTAAGATCTGCGTTGCACAGCTTGTCTTTGGCATTGCCGCCGAAGCGGATTACCATCAGCCTTACGCCAGCCGACTTGCCCAAAGAAGGCGCACATTTCGATCTTGCAATCGCGCTGGCGATACTCAGCGCGATCGAGGCAATTCCCGGCGATTGCCTGCAAGAAACTTTAGCCATCGGCGCTTTGTCTTTGGATGGCAGGTTGAACGCCGTGACCGGCGCGCTGCCCGCCGCGCTACACGCGGCCGAAAATGGCTTATCACTTTTATGCCCGCAAGCCTGCGGAGCAGAAGCGGCATGGGTTGAAACAACGCCTGTCATATCAGCGGATACATTGGGCCGTTTGATACAGCATTTAAACGGTCAAGCCGTCATATCCCCTGCGGCGCCTGGTTTGGTTTTTCTGCAAAACTCCACCAACGATTTTGCGGATATCAAAGGTCAAGAGCGCGCCAAACGCGCCTTGGAAATCGCCGCAGCCGGGCGTCATCATACGTTTCTGATTGGAACGCCCGGTTCGGGGAAATCAATGCTGGCAGCCCGGTTGACAGCACTTTTTGCCCGAGCTAAACGCCAAAGAAGCGCTGGAAACTGCGATGATACACTCGGTCAGCGGCTTACTGAAAGAAGGGGGTATTTCACGCTCTCCACCGTTTTACGCCCCCCATCATACGGCGTCTAAAGTGGCGCTGGTTGGGGGTGGGCGCAAAGCCCAACCGGGCGAGATTTCGCTTGCCCATAACGGGGTGTTATTTTTGGATGAGCTGCCCGAATTCTCACGCGAAGCGCTTGAAACCTTGCGCCAGCCGCTTGAAACAGGGGAAATTTGGATTGCCCGCGCCAGCGCACATATTCGCTACCCGTGCCGGTTTTTATTGATCGCCGCCGCCAATCCCTGCAAATGCGGATATTTGTATCAAGCTGAACGTGCCTGTAACAAGGCTCCCCATTGCGGCGCACATTATTTTCAACGCTTATCAGGGCCGCTTTTGGATCGCTTCGACCTTTGCGTGCATGTAGAGGCCACCTCATTCACCTCTTTGCAAAATCATGAGCTTGGTGAAACCACCGGCGATATTGCGGCCCGCGTGCGGGCTGCACGGCGCTGTCAGAGCCTTCGGTTTTCCGCCCATGACGGAATTCACAGCAACGCAGATGCTCATGGCAAAGTGCTGACCCAAACATGCGCTCTTGCAGCTGAAACCATCGGCTGGCTGCACAAAGCCTTGGATCATTTTCAACTTTCGCCGCGCGGCTATCATCGTATGCTGCGGGTCGCGCGAACCATCGCCGACCTGGACGGCAGCGACACAATCGAAAAACCACATTTGAGCGAGGCCTTGGGTTTTCGCCCCTTCCCAGCGTCTGGAAAGTCGGCAAAGCAAGCAGGCTGATCCAGCTTGGCTGCCCAGGGCCTATGAACTGCGTTGCGCAAAACCTTCGAACGGCATCTCATGCGCCGCTTCAAACGCGCTCTTCCTTGGCAACTCGGATCGGGCCTCACACGAGTTTTTGTTCAATCGCCTGCCAGATTTTTGCGGCAATATTTACGCCATCAAAGCGCTCCAGCTCTTGAATGCCTGTAGGTGATGTGACGTTGATTTCGGTTAAATACTGCCCGATCACATCGATGCCCACGAAGACCTGGCCTTTTTCGCGCAAAAGCGGGCCGATACGCGCGCAGATTTCCAAATCGCGCGGCGTAAGCTTAATCTTCTCAGGCCGCCCGCCCACATGCATATTAGAACGCGTTTCGCCCGTAGCAGGCACCCGGTTAATCGCGCCCACTGGCTCTCCATCCACCAAAATCACTCGTTTATCCCCTTTGCTCACATCCGGCAGGAATTTCTGCACGATCAGCGGCTCGCGCGAGAAGCCGCTGAACAATTCATGCAACGACGTCATATTGCGGTCATCTTCTTTGAGCAAAAAAACGCCTGCCCCGCCATTGCCATAAATCGGCTTTAAAATAACATCACCATGGGCTTGGCGAAACGCTTTCAAGATTTCCAAATCGCGGGCAATCGCCGTTGGCGGCGTTAAATCCGGAAAATCAAGCACCAATAGTTTTTCGGGATAATTGCGCACCCAAAACGGATCATTCACAACCAGCGTTTGACCTTTTAACCGATCCAATAAATGCGTTGTCGTAATATAATGCATATCAAATGGCGGATCTTGGCGCAGCCAAACCACATCAAATTTTGCCAGCTCCACCTCTTGTTCTGGCCCAAAATCCACATGCGCCCCCGCAACCCGCTGTACGGTCATGGGATATCCGCGCGCAGTGATTTTTCCGTTTTGATAGGCCAGCGTGTCAGGTGGGTAATAAAACAAGCTGTGCCCTCGTGCTTGCGCCTCTTCAGCAAGACGAAACGTGCTGTCTGCTTCAATATTAACCGCCTCAATAGGGTCCATCTGAAATGCGATTTTCACGGTGCGCTCCTGCGATATGTGTTCGGCTTTGATTACAACTTGAGCCGGCTAAATAAAACCCATCTCTGAAGGTTCCTGAAAATCCTCTGAAAAAAATGCGTTTTCTACAATCAATATGGTGCCAAAACGATCGATCAAAGCCAGATCAAAGCGCATCGCCAAGCAGGGCGCAGATCGCACCTGCCCCATAAAAACCTGCGCGGCGGCAATAATGCGGCGTCTTTGAAACGCTGTTAACAGCTGTGCGGCTCTTTCATGATTTTGCGATTTCTTGACCTCAACAAAAACCCAAGAGACCGAGGTTTTAAAAATCAGGTCTATTTCTCCGGCCAAAGATCTCCACCGATGCGCCTCCAAGTGATATCCGCCTGCTCTATAGGCTTTTGCTATTTTGTGTTCAGCGGCCAAGCCTGAATAATAAGCCGTGTTTCCTTTAAGGTTTCCGCTCAATGTCCAAAGCCATCTGATAAATTTTGCGTTTCGCTACGCCATGCGCCTGTGCCACAAACTCAGCCGCGTCTCGCACCGACAGTGATTGCAGCGCTGTTCTCAACTGCGCTTCTATATCACTTTCATTAACAGGAGATGACTGCGCCCGATCAATGATCACGACAATCTCGCCTTTGACGGGCCCAGTTTGCGCCTTGGCCAATAACTCTGCCAATGTTCCGCGTTGGATCTCTTCAAATTTCTTGGTTAATTCGCGGCAATAGGCAGCCTGCCTATTTTCGCCATAAACCGTGCATGCATCCTGCAAAAATTGCACCAGGCGTTTAGGGGATTCGTAAAACACCAAAGTTGCTGGCACGTTTAACAAATTCTTCAACGCGGCAAGCCGCGCCGATTTTGCATTGGGAACGAAGCCTTCAAATAAAAACCGATCGGTGGGCAAACCGGCCAGCGTCAGCGCGGTTATCACCGCGGATGGCCCAGGCGCTGTGGTGACCAAAATACCCGCCTCAGCAGCCGTTTTGCTCAGATCAAAGCCCGGATCAGCAATCAGCGGCGTACCCGCCTCCGACGCATAGGCAACAGACCGGCCTTCTTGTAAATATTGCATTAATTTAGGCCGCATGCGCGCGCCATTGTGATCATGATAGGCCAATATCGGGCGTTCATTCACAGCCACGCCATGAATATCCATTAATTTGCGCAGGCTTCTGGTATCTTCAGCCGCTAAAATATCAACATGTGCTAGAATATCGAGCGCACGCAAGGTGATATCGCGCGCGCTCCCGATCGGGGTGGCAACAAAATAGAGCCCTGGTACCAAATGGATGTTGCGCTTACTCACGACTTTGCCTTTATCATTCTCAGCTTTCTTGTCGCACCGGCGAAAGAGCTGTGCTAAACCCCTGTTAAAGGAGCGTATGTATGAGAGTATCTATTTCATTTCGTCATAAAGGTCTACGCGCGTTGGCCGGGATCTCGCTGGCAACTGTTATAAGCGCCTGCACACCTGACACATCAACCATTGGCACCGCTCCCAGACTGACTCCGCAAGAGCCCATTCCAGTCGCATTGTTGGTTCCAACATCTTCACAAAACGCCGCCGAGATCGCCGGGAGTTTAGAGCAAGCGGCGCGTATGGCGGTTTCTGATTTGGATCCGGTCAAAATTGACCTGCGCGTTTATGACACGGCAGGGCGCAGTGATATCGCCGCACAGCAGGCCCAAACCGCGATTGATGAGGGCGCGAAAATTATCATTGGGCCGCTTTTTGCGGAAGCCGCAAACGCCGCGGGCCTGGCTGTCGCGGATGAAGGTGTGAATGTTTTAAGCTTTTCAAACAGCAGCGCCATTGCCGGTGGCAATGTCTTCGTGCTCGGAAAAACCTTTGACAATACGGCTGAAAGAGTGATCGGGTATCTTGCGCGATTGGGAAAACAACGCGCTGTGATTGTTTATCCGGATAATCTGGAAGGGGAGGCAGGGCGTAGCGCTTTGGAAAAAGCCGCCCAATATTCGAGCCTCAAAATCGCGCATAGTCAGGCTTTTGAGTTCTCGCAAGAGGGGGTCGTTGCCGCGATCCCGCTCATTCGCGCTGCCGTCGAGATTGAAGAGGCCGATACTATTTTATTAACCTCAACCACCGCCGGCGCTTTGGGGCTGTTGGTGCAATTGCTGCCCGAAGCTGGGATTGATCCCGCCAAAGTGCAATATGCAGGCCTTGCACGCTGGGATGTGCCGGCGCAAACTCTGGCGCTCTCAGGCGTGCAGGGGGGGCTCTTCGCTTTGCCCGATTACGCGCGGGCTCAAAGTTTTTCAACGCGCTATGAAGAAAAGTATTCCAGCAAACCGCACCAGCTTGCGGGCCTGGCCTATGACGGCGTTGCCGCAATTGGCGCATTGGTCGCCCGTGGTACCAATAACGCGTTAGGCGCAGCAGCCTTAACCCAAACAGCCGGCTTTGAAGGCGTCGATGGTATTTTCAGGCTTAGGAAAGACGGCACCAACGAACGTGGTCTGGCTGTCGCAACGATCCAAGATAAACAGGTGGTGATTCTTGACCCAGCGCCCGCAGCATTCGAGTTCTTCAGCTTCTAATCTGTCGATGCTTCACTTCGACACGCCCGATCTACCACTGATTTTGCCAGCTGAGATGATTTTTGACTCTGAAACTATGGTTGCCTTTATCAAAGCCAACCTGGCCACGGCGTCAGACAGCAAAAACATAAGGACGGCCTTGGCCACAGAGCTGAAAGCGCGTCAAATTGCGGGTATGGAACATATTGCCCATGCTTTTTCCAAAAGTCCGTTCAGCGCCCATGAAGTGACCAGATCTTACACTTACCTGACCGATTGTATCGTTAAAACAACCTGGTTTGTCGCCTCAACCTTCGTGCATCCCCTCGCCAACCCCACCGAAAGCGAGCGGCTTTCTGTTGTTGCCGTCGGGGGGTATGGCCGCGGCGAAATGGCTCCGTTTTCCGATGTCGATTTGCTTTTTTTAACACCGTATAAAATCACGCCTTGGGCCGAAAGTTTGATTGAAACGATGCTCTATATCCTTTGGGATCTTAAGCTGAAAGTGGGGCATTCATCGCGCACGGTAAAAGATTGTCTGCGCTTGGGCATGCATGATTATACGATTCGCACCGCCATGCTGGAACAACGCAACCTTTGCGGGGATCAAAGCCTTGCAGACACGTTATCCGCCAAGCTTTGGAGTGATTTATTCTCGGGCAGCGAAAAAGAATTCATTGAGGCAAAATTACAAGAACGCGAGGCCCGGCATGAAAAGCAGGGCGGCCAGCGTTATATGGTCGAGCCGAATGTCAAAGAGGGAAAGGGCGGCTTGCGGGACCTGCAATCGCTGTTTTGGATCACCAAATATGTATATCGATCCGCCTCAACCGCAGATCTGGTCTCGCTAAATGTTATCACGCCGGAAGAACATCAAATTTTCGTCAAGGCAGAGGCTTTTTTATGGGCAGTGCGCAGCCATTTGCATCTTGTAAGCGGGCGCGCGGTTGAAACTTTATCCTTCGATATGCAAATCGAACTGGCAGATCGCATGGGCTATCATGACCGCGCGGGCCGGCCAGCGGTTGAAATTTTCATGCAAGATTATTTCCGCCAAGCAACCAGCGTTGGAGATTTAACCCGTATTTTTTTAACGGCTCTCGAGGCACGTCATGTCAAAAGCGAGCCGCTTTTGGAACGGATTTTTCGCAAACGCCCCACCGTGAAATCCGATTATATGGTGCTGCACAACCGGCTGAGTATTTCCGCGCCTGATAAATTTCTGAACGATCCGCTTAATCTGCTGCGGCTATTCGAAGAAGCCCTGCGCACTGGCCTACTTATACATCCAGATGCGATGCGGTTAATCTCGGCCAACCTCCATTTATTTGACGACACCCTGCGTCAAACCCCCGAAGCACAACGGATCTTTCTAGATCTGCTCTTAAAACATGGCAATCCAGAACGTGCCCTGAGGCGGATGAATGAATTGGGGGCCTTGTCAGCCTTCATCCCCGAATTTGAGCCCATCGTCGCGATGATGCAATTCAATATGTACCACAGCTACACGGTGGATGAGCACACGATTCAATGTATCCGGAACCTTGCCCAGATCGAGCGCGGCGAATTGATCGAAGAATTGCCCATTGCCAGTTCGATTTTGAAAGAGGGTGTGAACCGAAAAGTGATCTACGTTGCCCTTTTGCTGCATGATATCGGCAAAGGCCGCAATGAAGATCATTCAGTGATTGGGGCACAAATTGCGCGCAAAGTCGCTCCGCGGCTTGGCTTGAACAAAGCCGATGTGGAAACCGTAGAATGGCTTGTGAGATACCATTTATTGATGTCTGACTTGGCGCAAAAACGCGATATTGCGGATCCTCGAACGGTGCGCGATTTTGTTAAAGCCGTGCAAACCTGCAAGCGCTTGGATCTGCTGACCGTGTTGACCGTCTGCGATATCCGCGCTGTTGGCCCCAACACTTGGAACAATTGGAAAGCGGTTCTGATCCGGGCGCTCTATCGGCAGACCCGCCGCGCGTTAGAGAATGGCCAAGACGCTTTGAACCGCGAATCGCGCGGCACCGAGGGTAAGAAAAACCTACGTCTGCATTTAAAAGATTGGGATGCCAAGGACCTAAAATCCGAAATTGTCCGCCATTATTCTCCCTATTGGCAGGGATTACATGTCACCGCGCATGTGGTGTTTGCCGGTTTGCTCCGCGATTTAAAAGAGGATGAAATTGCCATCGATCTCTATGCAGATGGAGATCGCGCGGCAACCCGCGTGTGTTTTGCCTGCGTCGACCATCCTGGCATTTTTTCCAGCTTGGCAGGCGCTTTGGCACTGGTGGGTGCCAATGTCGTTGACGCGCGCACCTATACCACCAAAGATGGGTTTGCGACGGCAGCGTTTTGGATTCAAGACGCGGCAGGAAACCCTTATGAGCCGGAAAAGTTCAACCGTTTGAAACAAATGATCAATAAGACATTGATGGGCAAAGTGGTGGCGCGGGTTGCGATTCAGGATAAAGACAAATTCAAAAAACGCGAAAAAGCCTTTAAAGTTCCAACCTCCATCAGCTTTGATAATGACGGCTCCGAAATTTACACGATCATCGAAGTCGACACGCGGGATCGCCCCGGCTTGTTGTTTGATCTGACGCGCACTTTGGCCAATACCAACGTCTATATCGCATCAGCAGTCATCGCCACTTATGGCGAGCAAGTTGTCGATAGTTTTTATGTAAAAGACATGTTTGGTCTGAAATTTTACAACCAATCCAAGCAAAAGATGCTGGAACGCAAGCTACGCGAAGCAATCGAGCTGGGCGTTGAGCGCGCCTCAACATGAGTGGGGCGCGACTGTTCAAAGGCATTATGACGGTCGGTTTTTGGACTTTGCTCAGCCGCGTGCTGGGTATGGCCCGCGAAGTTCTACTGTATATGTTGATAGGCGCAGGGCCGGTATTGGACGCGTTTGTGGTTGCGTTTCGTTTGCCCAATATGTTTCGGCGCTTCTTTGCAGAGGGCGCTTTCAACGCCGCTTTTGTGCCCTTGTTTTCAAAGCGCCTTGAAGCGCAAGACAATCCGATCGGATTTGCCAGCCAGGCGATGGGCGGGCTTGCCTTTGCGCTGGCGCTTTTGACGGCGCTGGCGCTGATTTTCATGCCGGCGCTTGTCTGGCTGACCGCGCAGGGGTTCATGGGCGATGCCCGCTTTGATATGGCGGTTGACTATGGCCGCGTGATGTTTCCTTATATTTTCCTTATCTCGCTCAGCGCTCTGCTGTCTGGTGCGCTGAATGCCCAAGGGCGCTTCGCAATGGCAGCCGCCGCGCCTGTCTTCTTAAATATCATCATCATTTGCGCGCTTTGTCTGGGATGGGTGATGAACCATGCGGTCATCTATTATCTGATTTGGGCGGTTCCAATTGCCGGGGTTGTGCAATTGGCCGCGCTGTGGCGGGCAGCACAGGCCGCCGGGCTTCCTATTCGTTTGGGGCGGCCCAGCTTTAGCCCCGAAATGCGACAGCTGGTGCGGATTGCGCTACCTGCAGCTTTGGCCAATGGCGTGCTACAAATTAATTTATTGGTCGGACAATTGGTCGCCAGCCAACATCCCGGCGCTGTCAGTTGGCTATATGGGGCTGATCGTTTGTATCAGTTGCCCTTGGGCGTGGTTGGCATTGCTGTGGGCATTGTTCTCTTGCCAGAATTGTCACGACGCCTGCAGGCAAAAGATCAAACAGGGGCAAAACAAGCCTTTGCAAGCGCAACCGAAATCACATTAGCGCTCAGTTTACCAGCTGCAATGGCGCTTTGCGTGGTGCCCTATCCTTTCGTCTCTGCGCTTTTTGAACATGGCGCAACCTCCCGCCTTGACGCGCAAGCGATGGCGCTTGCGACCGCTATCTACGGATTGGGCTTGCCCGCTTTTGTGCTGCAAAAGCTCTTGCAGCCATTATATTTTGCGCGCGAAGACACGCGCAGGCCCTTTCGATTTGCGCTTGTGGGGATGGGGGTCAATGCCGCCTTAGCCGTCGGTCTTATGCCCTTTATTGGCTGGCTGGCCGCGGCCATCGCCACCAGTCTTTCGGCCTGGGCGATGGTCGGGCTGCTGTTTTGGGGCGCACGCGGCTTTGACAATATTTTGAAGCCGGACACCGCTTTGAAGCATCGTTTGCTGCGCATGTGCATTGCCAGCCTTATCTTGGGAGTTGCGCTTTACAGCATACAATTTTTCATCAGCCCCGCTATTACCAGCGTTTCTGGGCGAATTGTCTATGCGCTCTTCCTGGTAATTGCTGGCGCGGGATTATATCTTTGGCTGGGTGAAAGATTAAAAGCCTTCTCGCTGCAAGAGATAAAAGCCAGTTTTAAAAAGCATTAATCACGACGCAACGCTTGCGCCAAACGCGCTAGCCCGCCTGGAAGCAATAAAACAGATAAGGTGAAGCCACCTATAAATCCGGCCAAATCGGCGATCCACAATAATCTGCCGCTCAAGAATATTCCGAAGACAAGCTGGATCCCAATCAGCATCGCAATCATGTTAAACGCTTTTCCTGCCGGCGCCTGCTGTGCTTTTAACGACACCCAGAGCAGAAACGTATAGGCCCCGATTAATCCATAAATCCCTGGGAAAGCTCCGAATAACCATCCCGCCTCTGGCGAGATCAGGCAATAAACCAACGCGCCCAGCGCCGCTGGCACAAAAAAGAACAATAATAGGGCAGGGGCGGAAAAAACGCTGCCAACCATTTTGCCCATCGCCAAAAATAGCGCGCAAGCGATCGCTGCCTGCATAAAAGACGCATGCAAGAAGGAAAACGTAACAAAGCGCACCAAATGTTCCGCGCCGTAATCCTGGGTGTCGCGCATCCATGACACCAGATTTGTGTTCATGCCATAGCGCTCAATCGCCAAAAACCGCCAGGAAGCGTCAAACCCTGCCCCCAAAACCCCAATCGATGCCAAGGCAAATAGCGCCTCTACCCCCGCAATCATCAAGAAAAGCGCCATGACGACGGGCGGCATCGGGTTCAAGGCCGCAGCTTTGGGTGTTTCCGGATTGAAAGACATCGCATTCCCTTTGCTTGACGGGCCTTGAAGCTGCCGTTAATCGACACGCAGTAGATTGCCCTTTGGAGAACATTTATGTCGGATGCCGCTCAAACACCATCCCCAAGCCCATTTGAAAAGCGCGTTTTTTCAGGTGTTCAGCCATCGGGCGGATTAACGCTTGGCAATTATTTGGGCGCCGTGAAGCGTTTTGTCCATATGCAAAGCCCTCACCATTCATCTTTATATTGCATGGTGGATCTACACGCGGTGACCGTCTGGCAAGATCCGGCCAACTTGCGCAAAAACACCCGCGAATTGGCAGCGTTTTTTATTGCCGCTGGGCTAAAACCGGAGCAGTCAATTTTATTCAATCAATCCGCGGTTCCTGAACATGCCCAATTGGGTTGGATTTTCAATTGTATCGCCCGCATGGGGTGGATGAAGCGAATGACCCAATTCAAGGACAAAGCTGGAAAAAATGCTGAGAATGCATCGCTTGGTTTATTTGGATATCCCGCATTGATGGCCGCAGATATTTTACTCTATCACGCAACCCATGTGCCCGTGGGCGATGATCAAAAGCAACATCTTGAATTAACCAGAGATATTGCAACCAAGTTCAACCATGATTTCGGGGTGGATTTTTTTCCAATTACCGAGCCGGTGATCGGGGGGCCTGCAGCCCGTGTGATGAGCCTACGCGACGGGTCAAAGAAAATGTCAAAATCAGACCCTTCCGATCTGAGCCGCATAAATATGAGCGATGATGCAGACAGCATTGCCCAGAAATTCCGCAAAGCAAAAACCGACCCCGATGCCCTACCTTCCGAAGAAGGCGGGTTGGAAAATCGCCCCGAAGCGCGCAATTTGGTGGCGATCTATGCCGCGTTGGAAGATCAATCCCTTGACGAGGTTCTAAATGACATTGGTGGCAAACAATTTTCCGAGTTCAAACCAATGCTGATTGACCGCGCAGTCGCCACGCTTTCACCAATCTCGGCTGAAATGAATCGGTTGATGCAAGAACCGGACGAGATCGACCGCGTCTTGGCCGATGGGGCCGAGCGGGCTCGAAAAATTGCTCAGCCCATTTTGAACCAAACCTACGATATTATGGGTTTGCTGCGCAGTTAAGCCCTGCCGCCTGCGCTTACGGAGCAAGCAGTCTCATAAACCTCTTAGTCTTGCTATGGCCGCGCGAATAGGGTCGGGCAGGCTCTTGCATGCGAACCCGTCTTTTGTCAGGGTGCAACACAGAGTGCCTCGTCCTGAGCCGGGGTATCCAAAAGGAGACCTCAATGGCGACGGGCAGCAACATCAAAACCTATTTCAACGGCCAATGGCATGATGACGATATTGCCGTGATGAAAGCCGCCGACCATGGGGCTTGGTTGGGCTCAGGCGTCTTTGATGGGGCACGCTATTTTAACGGGGTTGCGCCTGATTTGGAGGCGCATTGTGCGCGGGTAAACGCTTCGGCAAAGGCCTTAATGCTCACCCCAACATATAGCGTTTCTGAGATGAAAGCCCTGATCTGGGAAGGGCTTTCGCGCTACGCGATATCCGCCGCGGTTTATATTCGCCCGATGTATTGGGGCATCGATGGGGATCTGACGGCCATCGTTCCAAACGCTGAAACCACAGGGTTTGCCATTTCGCTTGAAGAAATTCCCTTTGCAGCCCCCAAAACCAGCGCAACCTTGGGGCGCACGCAATTTCGCAGGCCAATTTTAGAAAGCGCCGTGGTAAATGCAAAAGCCGGCTGTCTCTATCCCAATAATGCGCGCATGCTGGTAGAAGCGCGCCGCAAAGGATTCAGCAATGCGTTGGTTGCAGATGCTATGGGCAATGTAGCAGAAACCGCCACGGCAAATATTTTCATGGCGCGCGATGGCGAGGTATTTACCCCGGCGCCAAATGGCACGTTCTTAGCCGGTATCACGCGCGCGCGCCACATCAAGCATTTAAAAGATATGGGCATTCCTATTCATGAAACCGTTTTGAGTTTTGATGATTTTTATGCCGCTGATGAAGTTTTTATGACCGGAAATATGCAAAAAATCACACCCGTCACAGCGATTGAAGAAACGCATTTTCAAATCGGCCCGATTGCCAGGCAGCTTAAAGAGGCTTATTGGGACTGGGCCGCATCAACCTCGGCCTAAGCGCCTTTGCGCAACAAACAGCAGGCTGCTGAAATCAACCTTGCGTTGGATGGCGCCATCGCGCATCATATACAGCTGAGGAGATCACATAGATGCGTAAGTTTTTGGTAATACTCGACGACAGTCAAGAATGTCTGAACGCAATGCGTTTCGCGGCCATGCGCGCTGCACGAACCGGTGGCGGCGTTGAAGTGCTGGCCGTGATCCCACCTGAAGAATTCAACCATTGGATCGGCGTCAGCGATATCATGCGCAGCGAAGCGCGCGAACGCATTGAGGTGCATTTTGAAGTCTTCGCCAAATGGATGCGCGATCGTCAGGGGATAGATCCTGAATTGGTGATACGTGAAGGTGAACCGATTCAAGAGATTTTGGCGCAGGTTAAAGATGATCCTGAAATTGGCGTGTTGGTTCTGGGGGCAGGCACGGATAAAAAAGGCCCCGGCCCGCTTGTAAGTCAACTGACCAAAAACGCCGGCTCTCTGCCCGTCCCAATAACCATTGTGCCGGGAGATTTATCCAAAGAGCGACTCGAAGCAATTACCTAAAGCCATACCGCGCCTAACCATCGCGCTCGCTGCAATTTTGGGTCCTGCTCGTCATTCAGACATTGTTTATCTTACATAAACCCACTGTTTAAGCTGGTTCAAGGCGTGCTTGTAGCCCCTCTAAAGATTGCATGTTACTAAACCGCACCGGGCTTATGATTGCACTCTGCTGCTTTGGGTAGCCTCTACGCGTCAACAAAAAGCACAAATCAACCGGCAAGGCGGCAAGCGCTTGATGTTGGTCGAACAAACGAATGATTTTGATCGGCCCCTATGCGCTTATCCGCAACGCCACGGTTGATTTACCAAAGCTGCTTAGACCCGACACCAACGAAAAAATTGTGACGTTTAAAGATATTTTGGGCACGCTCTGCATATTGACAAACCCGTTAGGAAGTTAAATTAGAACGATTCTAAACATTGACAAAACGCCTGGGCTCTCCATATAAAGAGCGCAGTAGAGAGGCGCTCAAAATGTTTATCCAAACCGAATCCACCCCCAATCCCGCAACATTGAAATTCTTGCCCGGGCAAACCGTCTTAGAAGCGGGGACAGCTGATTTTCCCAGCAATGAGGGCGTCGAAAAATCGCCTTTGGTGCAGCGTATTTTTGCGGTGGACGGCGTAACAGGCGTTTTTTTGGGGCGTGATTTCATCACCATCACCAAAGAAGATGCGGTCAATTGGGATCACGTAAAGCCGGCTTTACTGGGCGCAATCATGGAGCATTTCCAATCGGGTGATGCGGTGATGACGGATGAAGGGCTAGGCTCGGGCCACGCTGAGCATAGCGGAGAAGATGAAGTTATTGTAGGACAGATCAAAGAATTACTGGACAGTCGCGTTCGCCCTGCTGTGGCGCAAGATGGCGGTGACATCACATTTTACGGAT
>Ga0255756_1001080_pt1 | contig 31607 bp, 35 predicted proteins | sample 011ome_20_FD_179956 | JGI IMG/M metagenome (GOLD analysis project Ga0255756, IMG submission 179956) | Coastal salt marsh microbial communities from the Groves Creek Marsh, Skidaway Island, Georgia - 011509CT metaG (version 2) | ecosystem: Environmental > Aquatic > Marine > Intertidal zone > Salt... | reverse complement strand
GCGCCAAGATCATCGGCGCGGGGCATTTCGGTGTTTAGCCTGTCAGACAAAGCCTCTGACAAAGAAGCGGCCGCTTTGGCGCGTCAGGAAAATAGCGCCGATTTGATTGGTGGGCCGGATTTGTCCGACGAAGATCCCGAGGCAGCGGGGGCGCTGGTGCGGATGTTTCAACGCGAGTCAATGAATCAATCGGCGCGGTTTGCTGCGGCAATCTTGAAACAGATTCGCGATTTGCCCGGGGGGGATAAGCGCGGGCATCGGTTTGCCGGTTTTGCTGTTTTAAAAGCGCCTGACATGCCGTCGGTGCTTGTCGAGATGGGCTTTTTATCAAACCGGCAAGACGAGGCGAATTTGAATATGAAATCCTACCGGCAGGATTTGTCGAAACGGCTAACAAAGGCCATCCTTGTTTACCTGAGTGAATATGGTCCCAAAATATAAAGGCTGGTGGCGCATCATCGATATGGCGGCAAAACCATGAAAAAAAGGCTGTTACCCGTTAAAAAGACGCGTATCAAAATGAAGAAAAGGGCTGGATTGCCATATCTACGCCCAATTTTGGCTATATTGTCAGAATCATGTTAAGATTTATTTCGATTACATTATCCTTTGTTTTCCTGATGTGCTTGCTTGCTGGCGCTGGCATCCTTTGGGTTTTCTGGACCTATGGAAAAGATCTTCCTGATTATCAGCAGCTTGCCAATTATGAACCGCCTGTTGTGACCCGCATTCATGCTGGCAACGGGGCGTTGCTGGCCGAATATGCCAGTGAAAAGCGGCTTTTTGTGCCGGTTGAGGCCATCCCGCCACGCTTGATCCATGCTTTTATTTCGGCTGAAGACAAAGCATTTTACAATCATTTTGGCATTGATTTGCGCGCTTTGGCGCGGGCAATTGTGACCAATATCGTCAATTATGGCAAAGGCCGGCGACCGGTTGGTGCCTCGACGATCACCCAGCAGGTTACCAAGAATTTCCTGCTGACAAATGAAGTTTCGATTGAACGCAAAATCAAAGAAGCAATCCTGTCACTTCGGATGGAACGCGCTTTTAGCAAAGATCAGATTTTGGCGCTTTATCTGAACGAAATTTATCTTGGGCGTGGCAGTTACGGCGTTGCGGCGGCGGCGTTGAATTATTTTGATAAATCGCTTGGTCAATTGGAATTGCCGGAAATTGCCTATCTTGCTGCGCTGCCAAAAGCGCCAAATAACTATCATCCGGTTCGCAATCTTCGCGCGGCAACCATCCGGCGCAACTGGGTTTTGGATGAAATGCAGCAAAACGGCTATATCTCGCAAAATGAAGCTGATGCGGCAAAGGCAGTGCCGCTGCGGATGATCGGGCAAAGCGGATTTGACGCTGCCGAAGCGCCTTATTTTACCGAAGAAGTGCGCCGCCAGCTTATTAGCCGCTTTGGTGAAACATCACTTTATGATGGTGGTTTATCGGTTCGCACGACGCTTGATCCCTATTTGCAGCAAATTGCCGATAATGCGCTTGAACGTGGGTTAGAAGCATTGGATCGACGTCAAGGCTGGCGTGGCCCGCTTGGCGTCATGCCGCAAGGGGCCGATATTGACAAGGTGCTTGCCGCGCAAACGGCAAAGTTGCGCGCGAACCATTTTGCGGCGCTGGTGACAAAGGTTGGGCCGCGAAGCGCTGAAATCTATGTGAATGGCCGCAATGCGATTATCCCGTTTGAGCTTGCTTTTTGGGCCTATCCGCCGCGCCGTGATGATGGCATTAGACCGCCACCCTTGCGTGATTTGCGCAAGGCTTTGTCCAAAGATGACATTGTCATTGTCCAGCCGCCCGGTTTTACGCCAGATTTGATCCGTAACGGTTTTGAACCTGCGCCAAATCATTTTGCATTGGGACAACGCCCCGATGTTGAAGGCGCGATTGTTGCGCTTGATCCGCATACCGGCCGTTTATTGGCGATGAGTGGCGGTTATAATTACGCTGAGTCAGAATTTAACCGCGCCGTTCAAGCGGTGCGCCAGCCCGGATCAGCTTTTAAACCTTTTGTTTATCTTGCGGCACTTGATGCTGGCTATAGCCCGACAACGCGCATTCTTGATGCGCCCTTGGTGGTGGATCAGGGGCCGGGCAAACCGAAATGGAAACCGGCAAACTATACCAAGCGTTTCTATGGCCCATCAATCATGCGGGTTGGTATCGAAAAATCACGAAATCTGATGACCGCACGCTTGGCGATGACAATTGGCATGGATCGGGTTCAGGACTATGCAAAACGCTTTGGCCTGAACGATGATTTACCCCCATTTTTATCAATGTCGCTTGGCGCTGGCGAAACGACCCTGCTTCGGCTGACATCTGCTTATGGCATGCTTGTGAATGGCGGGCGGAAAATTACCCCAAGCCTGATTGACCGGATTCAAGACCGCCATGGCAAAACCATTTACCGCCATGATGCGCGTGATTGTGGTTCCTGCGTGGCACCAGGTGGCTGGTCAAATCAACCAATTCCAACATTGCCTGATACGCGTGAACAGCTAACTGATCCGGCATCGGCTTTTCAGATGGTGTCAATGTTAGAAGGTGTCATTAAACGTGGTACCGGTCGGTCGATCAATGATCTGGATCTGGTTGTCGCTGGCAAGACTGGAACCACCAATGACAATACAAATGGTTGGTTTATCGGCTTTACACCTGATCTGGCGATTGGCGTTTTCATCGGTTATGACCGGCCGCGTCCGCTTGGCAAACGTGAAACCGGTTCAACAGTGGCGGTACCGATTTTTGGCGATTTTCTGATGCGGTCGCAAATTGACAAGCCGGTGATTCCGTTCCGGCGACCAAATGATATTCAGGTCATTCCGGTTCATGCTGAAACGGGCGAACGTGTTTTGCCAAAAGACCAGCAAGCGATTTTGGAGATTTTTAAACCCGGCCAGCGGCCGGGTGGGGTGTTGATTGATGTTGCCCCCGGCATGGATGGTCAGGCGACAACAACGGGCGGCACATTGGCGACACAGGAGCTTTACTAGGCGCTATCTTGCCGCCAGATAAGAATTGAGGCTTGCCACAATACCCCCCGGCGCGTTAGGTACAAGCATACCTTGTTTCCTTCATTGCAGGCTGGACTCCGATACCATGCAGGCCGAAACCACCGCAAAAATAGACATTATCAAAACGGCAATTGATCTGCTTTGCAAACATATCAAATATGATGATGCCAAGGCGCAGCTTGCCAACCTTGAAAGCGTGATTTCCGATGGTGACTTTTGGAATGATCAAGCCAGCGCACAAGAAACCATGCGCGAAAAAAACCGTCTTGAACGTCAATTGGCGGTTATTGATGCGCTTCAATTGGAAATGGATGATGCGATCGAGTTGCTTGAGCTTGGTACGGCCGAAGGTGATGACGAAATCATTGATGATGCCGAAGCATCATTAACCAAACTTGTGGCAATTGCCGAAAAACGCCAGCTTGAAAGCCTGCTATCGGGCGAGGCTGATGCGAATGACTGTTTTATTGAAGTTCACGCTGGTGCTGGTGGAACCGAGGCGCAGGACTGGGCATTGATGCTGATGCGCATGTATAGCCGGTGGAGCGAGGCGCGCGGTTTTAAATTGCAAATTATTGAGGAAAGCGCAGGTGAAGAAGCTGGTATCAAATCGGTCACGATGCGGATTGATGGCGAAAATGCCTATGGCTGGATGAAAACTGAATCAGGCGTTCACCGTTTGGTTCGGATTTCACCTTTTGATAGCTCGGCGCGCCGCCATACAAGCTTTGCCAGTGTTTGGGTCTATCCGGTTGTTGACGATAATATTGAAATTGAAATCGAAGATAAGGATTTGCGGATTGACACTTACCGCGCATCCGGTGCCGGTGGCCAGCATGTCAACAAAACCGACTCAGCAATCCGCATTACCCATTTACCAACAAATATTGTTGTTCAATGTCAGAATGACCGGTCGCAGCATCGCAATCGGGCAACCGCCTTTAACATGCTAAAAGCCCGTCTTTACGAATTGGAATTGCAACGCCGTGAAGATGCGGCGAATGATGCTGCGTCAAGCAAAACCGATATTGGCTGGGGAAACCAGATCCGGTCTTATGTTCTGCATCCTTATCAGATGGTAAAGGATTTGCGAACCAATGTTGAAAAGGGCAATGCGCAGGGTGTTCTTGACGGCGATCTTGATGATTTTATCGAGGCCAGCCTTGCCGCGCGTGTTGGCAATCAACGTTAGGCGTTAGGCCTTTTTCCGGGTGATGCCACCAAATCATCTCTTGTGGCAAGCGGGCCATAAAACGCCGCTGAAAAACGCGCCGCATTACGGGCTGCGATATTAAATGGCGGTTTTAAGTCGCCGTGAAAATAACGCTTAACAAGGCTATGCCATGTGCTGACCGGATCAAGACGATTCATACCGCACATATAGTCGAACCATCGTTTTCCAACCGATACATGCGTAATTTCATCGGTCATGATGATGCCAAGCGCTTGCGCCGTTTCGTCATCACCAACCGATTTCAACCGGTCGATCATGGTTGGCGTCACATCAAGCCCGCGCGCCTCAAGCACAAGCGGTGCAATCGCCAGTCGCGCCAAAAGATCATGCTTGGTGGCATCAGCGGCCTGCCATAGGCCGTCATGTGCTGGCAAATCGCCATAGGTCGCGTCTAGATCAGCAAGCCGGTCACTTAACATCAGAAAATGTCGTGCCTCGTCATCGGCAACGCCAAGCCAGTCATGATAAAAATCCAACGGAAGCTGCGTCTTGGTAAAGCGGCTGGCCATATCCAGAGCCAGATCAACCGCATTTAACTCGATATGGGCAATGGCATGAAGAAGTGCGATCCGGCCCGAGGCCGATTGGGTGATCCGCCGCCGTGGCACCTCACGCGGGGGGCGCAATAATGGGCGGTCAGGCCGACCCGGCCGATCTGGCGGCGGCTGGTTGCCAAGCGCAAGCGTGGCATCTTTCCACGCGGCAACAAGATGGCGCGTTGCCGTGGCTTTTTGGCGTGCATCCGAAATGCAAAGCACGTCACATATCGCGCCGCTGAGCGTTTTCTTTGATGCGTCTGGCATGATTAAAGCGCTTTCAATCTCTCCAGAACATCGGCCGCATGACCAGCAACCTTTACCTTTGGCCATATGGCGGCAATCTTACCATCACTGTTGATGATAAAACTGGCACGTTGAATGCCCATATATGTTTTTCCATACATTGATTTTTCAACCCAAACGCCAAATTCTTCGCAAAAGCTGGTTTCGTGATCGGCGCCCAATAGACAGGTCAGGCCATATTTGGCGCGAAATTTTGCCTGTTTGGCTGGTTTGTCTTTGGAAACACCAATCACCACGGTATTTTGCGCGGTAAATTCATCGTGAAGGGCGGAAAATTGTTCGGCTTCTTTGGTGCATCCCGGGGTGTCGGCACGCGGAAAGAAGAACACGACCACTTTTTTGCCACCTTGTTCGGCTAATGAAAACATGTCGGTATCGGTTGGAATCGAGAAAGTGGGGGCATAATCACCAATCGCAAGCATAAAATGTCCTAATCATTTGCACTGGCGCTGAAATAACAGCGCGCTTTGTTTGTTTGAGGTCTTGTTGATGATAGATAATATTTTTCTGCCAGATCGCAAGACAGCCAGTGTTGGGCATGGTACACAAAAGCAAGATTTAAAGCGATAGAGGGTGCGGCGTGTTTGCTGATCGACATTTCACCGCAATAGGCATTTTCAAGACTTTTGTGATCACTGTCTTGTTGCTGGCAACGATGATTTTCGGGGCTGGTTATGTTTATGTGAACCAAGCTGGTGGCCTTCGCCGTCTTCTTGAAACCGAATTGTCGCGTATGGTTGGCAATGGCTCGGCCTCGGTTGGGGATGCGCGGCTTCATTTTGCATTATCGCGCCACCCGCTTCAGCTTGGCGCAGAAAATATTGTCATTAATCTTGAGCGTGACCAGATCGACCTGCCGAATGTCGAAATCGGCTTTGGCCTGACAAGTCTGTTTGAGGGCCGGCCAGAAACGATTTTGCTGCGTGGGATCAAGCTTGATCTTGTGAAGAACGCGTCAGGCTGGTCCGGTTCGCCAGCCATTATTTTTCTCGATCAGCTCGCCAAACAATCAAACCAGCTTGAAGCCGACAAACCAAGATTGGGTGCCAGTCAAAACCGCCTTGGCGGGGTGAAATTGATTGCGATTGAAACTGATCGTCTGTCGCTTTCGCATGAAACTGGCGCTTTGCCAAAGCTGGTTTTCGCCGATATCAATATTGATGTGACATCCGGTGATGATGGCACTGTTGCCGGCAGCCTGCGGGCGCGACGGCTGGCAAGCGATGATGCGGCTGCGGGCAGTCTCACCCTGTCATTTGATGGCTGGCCCGGAAACGATTCTTTTGCGTTTGATATGAGCGCGTCTGATCTGAACACAGCCGATATCAGCGGTTATATTGACCGGCTTCCTGTCGCCTTGCGCCAGATCGGCGTTTTATCAGGGCATCTTGGCCTTGAGATGAAAGACGATTTATTGACCAAGCTGAATGCCGATGTTGCGCTGGTTGATGGCATGCTTGGCATTCCGGGTTTTGGCCGCGATGCGGCTTTTGATACGGCTGATCTGGTGTTTTCCTACAGCCGACCAAGCGACAGTTTAATGATTAGCAAAGCGGCATTGAATTTTGCCGATCAGCGGCGATTATCTTTTAATGGTGCGGTGACCCAGTTCCATGCCCCATCTGCCAATGTAAAGGGCATGATCGAGGCCAATAATCTGCCGATTCAATCATTGCTCGATGGCTGGCCTGATCCGGTGGCGGCTGATTTGAAACAGACTTTGCGGCAACGTTTTAGCGGCGGCCAATTCAAATTTGTCAAAGCTGAATTTCAAGGTGCTTTTCAATCTGAAACCAGCGCTTTGGCATTATCTAGGCTTGGCCTTGAAAGCCAATTTGCCGGTGTTCGGGCAAATTTTGCCAGCGGTCAATATAAACGACTTGTTGCAACGATTGGCGGCGCATTGGGCATGAATGTTGGCAAAGGTGGACAGATTCAGGATGTTCTTGTCGATCTTGAAATGACCGATGGGTCAATGCTTCTCGACGGTTATGAGCGGTCGGTCAATTTGGCATCGGGGCAATTAAAATCAATGCTTCGCGGCGATGTGGCGACTCTGGAAAATCTGGCATTCGATATGGGAAGCGCTGGAAAGTTTAATCTTGGTGGCCGCGCTGAAATTGGCGATGGCTGGACGCTTCGTGATTTACAGCTGGATTTGAATGTGCCGGATATGGATGTGGTATTATTTTCGGCATTATGGCCGCAATGGGCGGCGCCTCAAACAGCATCATGGGTGGCGGAAAATATTCCGGCCGGACGGGTTCGGGACTCGAAGCTGTCATTTGCGGCGGATCTTGGCGCGGCAAAAGGGGTGCGTAAACTCTATGATGTCGAAGGCGATCTTAAATTGCGCAACGCCAAATTGATCTGGGCCAAAGGCGCGACAGCCATCACCGATGTTGACGCTGATCTTTATTGGAATAATGATTCGTTTACTGCCAGTTTTCTAACCGGACGTATTGACAATATTGCCGTGCAGCGTGGCCGAATTGTCATTGAACCGGTGCTTGAAGATATCCAGAAAAACGCGGTGATTTCACTGAATGCTAAAGGCGAAGCCAACACCGCGATGGATTTGGCGCGTCAAGCTGGCTTGTCACAATATGGCAGTTTTGATTTCAGCAAAATCAAAGCTGATGGTGAAATTGAATTCAGCCTTGAAGCTGCTTTGCCGCTTGGTAAATCGGCGTCACTAGCCAATCGTATCCAGAAACTTGATGCCACAATCAGCAATGGTTCGTTCCGCAATCTGCCAAACCAGATGAATGTTGATGATGCCGAGCTTGTGATGAATATATCGGCTGATAATAGCCAGATTACCGGCACGGCGACTGTCTATGGCGCGCCAAGCGAATTCAGCCTCGAAATTGATCACCAAAAACGCCATGTCGAACTGGTTGGTCAAACCCCGCCATCGGCCTTGCTTGCCTCGGCGATTGCCAAGATATTTGACCTTGATATCGCTGGATCGATTGGCGGTAAAATTGTCTATTCTGGCGACCCATCAATGGGCGAGGCAAAAATTGGAATGACGGTTGATCTCGGCAGCGCGTCAATCAATGTGCCGAAATTGAACTGGGCAAAATTACCAGCCGAGGACGGCCGCGCAACAATGACCATCTTGCTTCGCAAGGGTGAAGTGGCGTCATTGCAAAATATCGATGTGGCCGCTGGCAGCTTGTCAGCCCAAGGCCAAATCGCCTTTGACACAACGGCCAAAATTCAGGCCGCCTTTTTCGAACGCGTTGCCTGGCCGGGAAATGATATTCGAGATTTGATTATCGAGCGCAATGCCGAGTCATCATGGAAAGTTGGCGCAACAGCGCGGCTGGTAAATCTAGTGCCGCTTCGTCGTAATGAAGGGGTCAGTGGTGGTGAAACACTGATCTTTGATTTTACCGCTGATCAAATTGTTGTTGATAACGAAATTGCCCTATCGGGTCAGTTATCGGGCAATCGCACAAGTGACGGCATGGGCAAAGCCCAATTTCTGGGAACCATGCTTGTTGATGGAACGCCATTGATTACCGAAGCCGATCTAGAGATGGGGTTTGGGGTAAATGGCGACAGGATTACCGGCACTGGCCTGATTGGTGGCGGTGAAGTCAATCTGAGCTTTGATGCAAAAACAAAGACTGATCCCAAATTGGTGATCGAGTCCGAAAATGCTGGCCGCGTATTATCTGGATTGAAAGTGACGGATACGGTTCTTGGTGGCCAATTGCGTCTGACGAATATTTTCAAAGATAATAAGTTCAAATCTTTTGACACCAAAATCGAATTGGCAAAATTCAGGATTGTCGCAGCGCCAAGAGCCTTACGGGCGTTTTCGGTGCTTAGCCTTGCGGGTCTCTATTCGCTTGTCGAGGGTGATGGCACCGCGTTTCGGCGCGGTGAGGCGGTTTTAGAAACGCGCGGCCCGACGGTAAAGATTGTCAGCATGAAAGCCAGCGGTGAGGCTGTTGGCGTCACCATGCTTGGGGTTTATGATCGTGCCACCAAAAGGGTGGATGTGAGTGGTAATTTGGTGCCGGTGAATCAGATCAGCAAGCTTCTTGGCAAAGTGCCTCTGCTGGGTGATTTTATTGCAGGCATGGATAAAAGCGGCATTTTTGTTAGCCAATTCACCGTGACTGGCACATCGGATGATATGAAAACAGCGGTCAATCCAGTGTCATCAATTGCCCCTGGCCTGTTGCGTGATCTATTTTCGCCGAACTGGTTAGGTCGAGAAGAAAAACGCTTGTTTGGCGAAGGCGAAACTGCACCAGCACCAGCGCAATAGGCCGCCGGAAAAGCTGCGTGATTTACCGCTAATCTGGGACGATTGATCTATGATAAAATAATGAGCGCGTGCCGTTTTTTGCCAGCCGACATTTTCAGCTTACGATCTTGGAAATCAGCAAGGCTGATTATGGCGTCTTCATCGGTGATGGCGTTGTCATTTACCTTTGCTCCGCCGCCGCGGATCAAGCGTCTTGCCTCGCCATTCGATTTGGCAAAGCCGACCATGTTCAAAGCTGCGATAACGCTAAGGCTTGCAGCGTCGGTTGAATTGATCGTCACCTGATGAAGGCCATCACTCATGCCTTTATCGCCAAAGGTGGTTTGCGCGGTCGCTTTGGCCTTTTCGGCAGCGTCGATGCCGTGGCAAAGCCGCGTTGCCTCATCAGCAAGGATGATTTTGGCTTGGTTAATCTCGGCACCTTCAAGCGCGCCTAATTTGCGAACCTCGTCCATTGGCAATTCGGTAAATAGGCCAAGAAAGCGCGCAACGTCTGAATCTTCGGTATTGCGCCAGAACTGCCAGAAATCGAAACTAGATAATTTCGTGTCATTCAGCCAGATTGCGCCATTGGCCGATTTGCCCATTTTTGCACCCGATGATGTGGTGATCAGCGGCGACGTTAGACCATAGATTTCCTGACCATCAACGCGGCGGGTCAAATCAATGCCGGTGACAATATTGCCCCATTGGTCTGATCCGCCCATCTGCAATTGGCAGCCATAGCGGCGGCGCAATTCCAGAAAATCATAGGCTTGTAAAATGGCATAGTTGAATTCAAGAAAGGATAAGGGCTGTTCACGTTCAAGCCGCAATTTCACTGATTCCATGCCCATCATGCGATTGATCGAGAAATGTGGCCCGTAATCGCGCAGGAACCGGATATAATGAAGGCTGTCGAGCCAATCGGCATTATCAACCATCAAAGCATCGGATGGGCCGTCACCAAAAGTCAGATATTTTTCAAAAACGCTTTTGATGCCGTTTTTGTTAATTTCGATATCCTGATCCGACAATAGCGGGCGGGCGGTATCCTTGCCCGATGGGTCGCCAACCTTGGTTGTGCCGCCGCCCATCAAAACGATTGGTTTATGGCCGCACCGCTGCAAGATGCGAAGCATCATGATTTGCACAAGCGAGCCAACATGAAGGCTGTCAGCGGTGCAATCAAAACCGATATAGGTCGGGATCGCATGATCGGCCGCCAGCGCGTCAAGAGCGTCAATATCGGTGGCCTGATGAATATAGCCACGCTCGCTAAATTGTTGGATTAGGTTCGATTTATAATTCATCTTCGATCCAGATTGTCAAAATGTCAAAGCCAGCGCACCGATGAAGCGGCGCGTTGGCGGTTGATGTTTCAGGCTAGGCCAGCGGATCAAAATCCGGCTCGGTCAATGCGGTATCAAGATAGGTGCCAACGCGTTCGATCATCGGATCAAGATGATCGGTAAAGAAATGATTGGCACCGGGAACAATATCAATATCGATTGTAACGCCCTTTTGAATTGAAAGACGATCAACCAGCTTGTGAATGGCATCGGGTGGTACCTGTTCATCCTGTTTACCATGCACAATCAGGCCAGACGCGGGACACGGTGCCAGAAATGAAAAATCATGGGTCAATGCTGGCGGCGTTACCGAAATAAAACCGCGAATTTCTGGGCGACGCATCATCAATTGCATGCCGATCCATGCGCCAAAAGAAAATCCGGCAATCCAGCATTGGCGTGATGCAGGGTTTTGCGCCTGCAGCCAATCCATTGCGGTTGCCGCATCTGACAATTCGCCTTCGCCATTGTCATATTCGCCCTGACTGCGGCCAACACCTCGAAAATTGAACCGAAGCACGGCAAAGCCACGCGCTTGGAAATGCTTATACAGCGAATAGGTGACACGGTTATTCATCGTGCCGCCCTTATCAGGCTCTGGGTGCAGTATTAGCGCGGTCGGTGCATCAGGCACCTCACTTGGCATGTAGCGGCATTCCAATCGTCCATCGGGGCCGTTTATGATAACCTCGGGCATAAGTTTTTCCGTTCATCTTGCACTATCGTAATCAGGGCTTATATCGTAATATGCGGGACACGCCAAGCGAGCTTTCACACCTAATGTGCGCGAATGTGTGATTTGCTGGTAACAAACCGGTCTAAATCTGTTTGCTGTCGATGATCTTGACTGAAAAATCACGCGTTAGCCATTTTTATTCCACCAAAGCCAACACTGGATTGAAACATATGTTTGCAAATTTACGCCGTGACTTAAATGCGATTATGGAACGCGATCCGGCAGCCAGCAATCGGCTGGCGGCGGTCTTTCTATATCCAAGCTTTCAAGTTATGCTGGCCTATCGTTTGTCGCATATTTTATGGCGGATGCGGCTTCGGTTCATTGCGCGGCTGATCATGCAGATTGCGCGCGTACTAACAGGCATCGAAATTCACCCCGCAGCAAAAATTGGCCCCGGTTTCTTTGTTGATCATGGCATGGGAACGGTCATTGGGGAAACAGCCGAAATTGGCCGTGATGTCACGCTCTATCACGATGTAACACTTGGCGGGGTGATGCCAGCGGTTGATTCAGACAAACAGCGTGCGGCGAAACGCCATCCAACGCTTGGCGATTATGTGATTGTTGGTGCCGGCGCCCAAATTCTTGGCCCGATCACGGTTCATCGCTGTGCGCGGGTGGGTGGCAATTCGGTGGTGACAAAAGATGTTCCCGAAGCGGCAACCGTTGTTGGCGTGCCCGCACGTCAGATGAGCAAAACCACAACCAAGGCCGAAGCCGATACAAGCTTTATGGCCTATGGTGTTCAGTCGGGTATTGATCTTGATCCGCGTGAGCGCACGATCAGAGCGCTTGTCGACGAGATGCAAAGCCAGCGCGCACGCCTTAGCGATCTTGAAGATAGGCTGGCCAGTGCGGCAGCACCAGCCACACCGAAAAAAGCACCGCGCAAAACCAAGCCAAAGCCGGTCAGCTAGGTTGTTTGGTGAAGCTGGTCATCAATGATGCGTAAGACGCCAATCTATCTTGATAATAATGCAACAACGCCATTGCGTGCTGCTGCCATCACGGCCATGCAGGATGCGATGGGGCCACCAGCAAACCCATCATCGGTTCATGGCTTTGGGCGCAATGCCCGTCTGATTGTTGAAACCGCGCGCAGTGCAGTGGCAATGCTTGCCGGTTGCCGCGCCGCCGATGTGGTGTTTACCAGCGGCGGTACCGAGGCGAATAATCTTGTGATGGCACAATATGATCATGTGATCACGAGTAGGGTCGAACATGACTCGGTGCGACATGCGCATCAAAATTGTCACCAGATCGCCGTTGATGAAAATGGGGTTGTTGATCTGGATATGCTGGCAACAGTCATGGCTGGCATTGATGATGCGGCCAAGCCGCGAACACTCATCTCGATCATGGCTGCCAATAATGAAACGGGTGTTATCCAGCCAATGGACGAAATTGCCGCAATGGCAAAAAGTGCAAATATTGCCTTGCACAGCGATATGGTGCAGATTTTTGGCAAACGTCATATCAATTTTGACGCATCGAAAATCAGCTATGCCAGCCTGTCAGCGCATAAGATTGGTGGCCCGTCTGGTGTTGGTGCGTTGCTGGTGCGCCCGGGGTGCAGGCTTTCCAGCCTGCTTCGTGGCGGCGGTCAGGAACAGGGGCGGCGGGCTGGCACTGAAAATCTGGTTGGCATTGCCGGTTTTGGCGGTGCGGCAGATGATGCGCTTGGCGATATTAGTCATTATCAGACAATGGCGAAATGGCGCGATGATTTTGAACGCCGCATGCTGGATCAGCGAAGCGGGATCGCGGTTTTTGGCCGCGATGCGCCACGGCTTGGCAATACCAGCTGTATTGCCGCATTGGGAAAAGCGGCTGAAACAATGGTGATGGCATTTGACATTGCCGGTGTTGCGATTAGCGCCGGTTCGGCCTGTTCGTCGGGCAAGGTCAAACCAAGCCATGTGCTGGAGTCGATGGGTGCAGGGCCACGCGCTGGCGAGGCCATTCGCATCTCAGGCGGATGGGCAACCACCCAAAGCGACTTTGAAATGCTTGCAGATGTGTTTTTGCAACTGTACAAGCAACCCGCATAATTTGATCTGCCAAATTTGAATTTGCAAATTCAGCGGGATTTGCAAATAAAGGGCAATCGCGATAAAGACAGGTGAAATAAGGAGCCGCCCGAAATGCCGAATATTATTTTTACCAAGCCGGATGGCTCGGAACATAATGTCACTGTTGAAAATGGTGCCACTGTCATGGAAGCTGGGCGTGATGCCGGACTTGGCATTGAGGGAACATGCGGCGGTTGCCTGTCTTGTGCAACCTGTCATGTCATTGTTGATGCCGACTGGTTTGCCAAAACCGGCGCACCGGGTGAAGATGAGGTGGATATGCTTGATCTGGCATTTGGCCTTGCGCAGACATCGCGCCTTGGATGCCAGATTGAAATGTCGGATGCGCTTGATGGTTTGCGTGTAACGATTCCAGAAGATATGTAGGGCTGATTATGGCGGCACAAGCAGCAAAAACCAAAGCAAAGGACAGCATCAATGCTGGTCTGAATGCGCTTGGCTTTGCCAAACCGCCTGCCGAAACACGCGTTGTTGTCGCCATGTCTGGTGGGGTTGATTCATCGGTGACGGCTGCCTTGCTTCATGAGCAGGGTTTCGATGTGATTGGCATTACCTTGCAGCTCTATGATCATGGGGTTGCGGTACAGACCAAGGGCGCATGCTGTGCTGGTGTTGATATCCATGACGCCCGCACGGTTGCTGGACGTCTTGGCATTCCGCATTATGTGCTTGATTACGAAAACCGGTTTCACGATCAGGTCATGCAGGATTTTGCCGATAGCTATCTTCGCGGTGAAACGCCAATCCCCTGTGTACGTTGTAACCAGACGGTGAAATTTACCGATCTGTTAAAAACCGCGCGTGACCTCGAAGCCGATTGCCTTGCCACTGGGCATTATGTCCAGCGCATTGCTGGTGATGATGGCCCGCGTTTGCTTCGCGGTGCCGATCCAGCAAAAGACCAGTCCTATTTCCTGTTTGCCACAACGGCTGAACAATTGGATTATCTGCGGTTTCCGCTTGGCGGTCTTGATAAGGATGAAACGCGCAATCTGGCGCGTAAATTCGGGCTTACCGTCTCGGAAAAGCCAGATAGTCAGGATATCTGCTTTGTACCAAACGGGCGTTATGGCGATGTTGTTCGCCGGTTGCGGCCCGGTGCGGTTGATGCAGGGGATATCGTGCATATTGATGGCACGGTTCTTGGTCGTCATAACGGGGTGATTGATTACACGATTGGCCAACGCCGCGGCCTTGGTATTGGCGGGCGGGCAGGTGCGGATGAGGCGGATGGCCCGCTTTATGTTGTCGCCATTGATGCAGCGTCAAATCAGGTGATTGTCGGCCCGCAAAAGGCGCTTGCCTGTGTCGAGGTTCATTTAGGTGATGTTAATTGGATCAATGGCGCACCTCGCGATAACACCCCGATTTTAGCGCGGTTACGCAATACAGCACCGGCGATGCCGGCGCGCGTATTTTGCCATGAAGATGGCGGTGCAACGACTGTTGTGGTTCGGCTGGATGAGGCGCAATTCGGCATTGCCGCCGGTCAGGCTGCGGCAATTTATGATGGTGCCAATCCCGATCAATTGCTTGGTGGGGGCTGGATTGCGCGGGCACCGCTGGTTGGCAATATCGATCAAGATCAATAAGGGCTTTGCACCAGTAATCGGTCTAAGCCTCTGATCATACGAAGCTAACATTTGGATTTTTCATGCCGTTTTAAACGGTGTGATGATGAATGATCTTTTACAAATTCAAAAGGATTTAGGCGCGCCGGCGCGTGAGCCGCGGCGCCGTCTGGCGTCCGACGAAGAATTGGACGCACCGGAAGATGGCTATGATCCGCGGGATTGGCTAGCAATGCCGGTAAATCACAGTCGTTATCACAAAGGCTATACAACCAATCATTGGCTTAGTGTCTTTCGGGCGGTGACTGCTAGCGGTTAAAGCAGCTTTAAATTTTCTGGTTTCATTGGGTATGAGCTAACAAGACTGGTTCTTGCGTTCCTTTTTAGGCAATATGATAGACGCTAGCTTGGCAGGATTTTTGCAACCTTTTGGTGTTGTTTTGGTATTATGCCAGTGCAGGGTAGGGATTAATGGGCCAGCAAGTCTCGATTATAGAATTAAAAGAACAAATTGAAGCGGCGAAACGTAGCCTTGCTGAAATGTCGCCGGTGGACATTGCTGCCGACCCTTTATTTCAACCTGCTGCCATGCCGACCGCAAATTCTGCTGGTTTGGCTGGTGGGCATGAAGATGACGCGCCAGACGCTTTCAACCAAAATTTGCTAGCTAATGATGATATGGCGACTGCAGATATGGCGACCGTTGAAATGGCGACCGGTGAAGACTTTCAATTTTTCCGCCGTCCCAAACGGTCGGATCGACCATTTGCCCCATCATCGCCTATGAGCATACCGAGTGCTGATAGCCTAGAGCGTGACGGTGATCAGCTGCTTTTTCAGGCATTCGATCAGCGGCTTGATCGGCTTGAAGATGACATTGGACAAAACCGGAAACATATCCTCGAATTGATTACCCTTTTGTCGGAACTTGATATGGCGGCACAGCCCGCCAACCGAAATTCGGCATCGGTCAAATATTTTCTGCGCCGCAATCTATATTGGTTTGTGATTGGGTTGCTGGTCATCAGCTGGGGCGCCTTAACCCCATCAGGCCATTACTGGATCAATTATTTTCTGGGTTTGATATAGGGGTTATCCACAGCGGCGGCTTTTTGCTAACTACCTATTCACATTGACGAAAACATTCATTTGTTATATGTTATCCACAGCTTTTTATTGTGTAAAGGTAACCGTCGCCTGATGGCTTTCTATCCAGCCTCACCATCAACGCCGCGCCAGCTTTCGCTGGATCTTGATTTGGACGATGCGCCGTCTGCTCATTCGGCAGATAGAGGGGTAAAACGGTCGGTTATCTTTCCCAAAAATATTCAAATTTTTAATGTTCCGGAGTTTCAGCGTCAGGTCTCGCAGCTTTTTGACCCGTTGAATATAAATATCGAATTTAGGGTAACACGGCAGAACCGGCTTGAAATGCGCTGGTCATTTCCGCAAGAAGCCATTCAATATAACCACGCTGATGCGCGCTCTGACCCGCATCGGCGGGCGCGTCTTTCGCCTGAAGAAAATGCGGCTTTTGAAACGTTGGTTTTATCTTTTGCTGGTTCGAGCCATTAGGCATATCTGCCCGGTTGTTGACGGCTATTGCGCGCCGCTGATCACGAATTTTATAAAATGAAAATCAGTGATTGCTGATGGCCCATCCATATCCGGCCCATCGACCAAAATCCTGACCTCTTGCAATAACGCCTTGGCCAGCTTGTTGCGTTTGTCGACCGTATCAACATCGCTGAGTTTTTGATCTGACAATTTAAGATTAATTGCCGAACGGATCTTTGGATTAAAAGTCTCTAACTGCTTCATGACCTTTTCACCGGCAAGCGTGTTGCCATAAGTCGCAATCGCGACTTCGGCGGTTAACATGCCCTTACCGCTGGCGAGGTTACTGACAAAGGGCAGGGGAAAGCTGTAATAGCGGTATTTGGCGAAATCAAACGTTCCATCGGGAAGCAGTGCTGCATTGTCGGGCACCACCGATTCGGCATCTTCACTGTTACCGGCTTTATCGGCTTCGGCTTCAGCTTTGGCCTTGGCTTTTTGCATGATGGTGTAGATATCGTCTGGAACTGGCTCTGGTGTTGTCAGGGTCAAATAGCCAATGGCAAATAGCGCTAAAACCACGCTGATGCCACCACCAATCATAAGTGACAAAAACAGCCGGTGTGGTTGGCGTGATGATGAAGATGAATCGCTATGGTCGGCCATGCTTACTTATCCGATCCAGCCGTTAAAACGGTCAATGATTGTTGGAACCCAGCTTGGCATTGTCAGCCCTGATAGATCGCCTTTAGCTGTCACAAGAAAATAGGCAATGCCGACGACAAGGCCGATCAAGACGGCCATCGCAACCATGACCACGGGTGATCGCTGGCTTTGGCGCGGTTCGGCTTTGGTCGCGTCATTAGCCTTGGTTTCGGCGTGATCATTGGCCAGTTTTTTATGGCTTTGGCCGGAATTGACTTGCAGGCGTGAAATCTCGCGGATTTTTTGCAAAAGCGTGTGAAGATCGCGTTGATTATCTAATAATTTAGTTTCAAGTCGGGTGATGCGCTTATCCAAGGCGGCAGCATTTGTGGCATGCGCTGATTTGCCATCAGCCGGAATGTGATTGGCGGCATAGCCGGAATTGGCAGCAGCGTCAGTTTCGCCAGTGTCAATTGCAACATCATTGTGTACCGTGGCTGGCGTTGTTGTCGGTTTGCGTGGTGGCGTCACCAATGATGGCTCTGCAAGGTCGCTGGCCAGGGCCGATTTTGCAGCCTCAATTTGCGCCTTTAAGCTGGGGTTTGCCATCAATTCATAGCCTTTATCAATCGCAGTTTCGACGCCTTTGCCCTATCATATGGGCATTGTACAAGACCGTGTTAAGCATTTTTAATGCCAAGCTGGGCTTTCTTGTCGCTAGTAGCTTTTCACGGCCTTATCACCAAAGCGGTATCCGATAATGGCGCAGTGCTGAACTTCACGGAAATTGGTCATTTCTGAATTGATGATCTTTGTCCATGTGTCTTGCCCAAGCCGGTCAAGAAGCCGCCCGCCAATTTTCTGCACAATACGGCGGCATGAACCTGATTGCGCCGGTTTTATGCCGTCATAATCCTGTCCGCATACGGCGTCACTATTGCCGATGATTTCTGCGCTGCGATCAAGCCAATGAACCGAAACGCCGGTGATTGTCCGGCCCTGCCGGTTGCTGATCTGCATTTCCAGATCATAGGACACAAGCGACATGCCGCTGTCGTCAACACCAAATACCAGTTTGATTTCGCAAGGCACGATTTCCGCTTTACTGCGGTTGCCGGCAAAAAGCGAGCTATTGGCCGCTGTAAACATAATAAAAACACCAGCCATCGCCAATAAAGCAATCATTCTGGTCACGCGTTGGCACAAGCTGGTTAGATTGCGTGAAAACATGCTGATACCTCACTTTTGTTGTTGGCATGGTATCTGCAAGGGTTGTCTCACAGATTGCAGTTGCTTAAATTTAGCAAAAGATAATGTAACGATCCAGCGCCGGTATTTTACAGGTTGGTAGGTTACATCATCAGATTTGAAAAAGGATGGGTAAAATGGCCGAAGATGAGATGAACGAAGCCGATTTAAGCGGTCGTCTTGCCACGGTTCTCGAAGAAATCCGTGATGTCATGGAAAAGCGCAAACAGCGTATTGAGGAATTGCGTCAGGAAATTACCGAGATCGAAAATGATAATGACGATCTGGAAAAGACAATTTCTGAACTGCTGGATAGTTTCGGTTAATCGGCGTCGATAACCGCATGGCCCTGAATAGCAACCGCGCCTAACACTTCGGTCAATTCAGGATGCTTGGCGATAAAGCTGCGAAGCTTTTCATCAGCAATCGCTTCGGCTGTTTCGTTTGATTCGGCATCAATTTCGATAAGACCATCAATAATCCATTGAACCTTAACTTGCATTTTTTCCTCCTTTGCCAGTGGCTGGCAATGGTTTGAATTTATATTTGTCAAAAAGGACCTGGGTTTGCATCTGCAATTCGACCAGATTTTTGCTTTCGATTTGAGATTCGGCGTCGTCGCGCGCATCGCTTGTCTCGGGTAGGTTGATCGCGGCGGCGATTGAATACCAGATATAGGCATTGCCATAATCAGGTTCGGCAAGAATGGTTAAGTGATAGTTGGCAAATTGCGGAATTGCGTTTAGGTCATTGGCGTCGATGCGCGCTTGTAATGCTTCACCAACGCGGCTCCGCACCTCATCTGCAACCTTTGGCGGCAGCAAATCTACAATATCATTTGCCAAATCTTCAGCATCGTCAATGCCGCCTAGCTGGGCCTGCCATGACCAGAACAGAGCCTCAACATAATTGCGTGGACGGCCCTTACCAGCATTCAGTAAAACCGCGAGATTATGCTGCGCGTCATGGCGTGGCATTTTGGCCTGAGCCTCAAACAAGGTTATGGCATGGGCGTAATCCTTGTCCTTGACCGCCTTTACCGCTTCTTTAAAGGCCTTGTTTTCCATCTGGGTTTGCGGGTCGCTGGCGTTGGCAGGTATGCCCAAAAGACAAGCAGCGATCACAAAAAGACTAAAAAACACGCGTTTGATTGGGGTGGAACTAACCATCACCGCCCTGCCATCATCACCAACTGCAGATACAGAACGCGTGCTTTGAATTTTGAATTTGGTCGTTGTTCATAAACAACAATCCGTGGGCGATCGGCATTTTGGCGCTGGAACTCAATCAACATATTTTCAGGCAGAAACACGCCATGGCTTTCAAGCGTGCCGCCGGGGTCGTTATCAAACGCGGCCCGAAAATCAGCATCAATCCATGTGCGGGCAAGCGCCTTGCCAAGGATATCGGGTAAAAATTCACGAACATCGTCACGGCCGGTAAAACGTCGCTCGCCATCATAAAGCGAAAATGATTGCCGGCTCGTTTCGGCGGAGCGGGTTGCGGGCAATTGCTTTGCCACGGGAACCAGCGATGTGTTTTGCTGTTTTGCCATTTTCTGCCTTCGCTTAACAATCTGATAATATGCTGCATTAGCAACGGCTAAACAAGTTGAATTTTAAGCTTGGCGATTTGCCCAATGACGGCTTGATTGCTGGTTTGCCAAAATGAAGCAGACTTGGCGATGATGAGGCTTTGGCACAAAATTTGCTGGGGTAGTGCGAAGCAAACTACGTTAGGTCTGATGATCATGATTTCGGTAATACGCAGCGGTATGTCGGCAGCCTTAAGTGACCTTGATGTTACGTCAAACAACATCGCTAATGCTGGAACAACTGGCTATAAAAAGCGCGAAGCCAGCTTTGTGGATGTTTATGCTGATACGGTTGCCATGGGTGTTGGCAACAAGGTTGGGTCGGGCGTAACAACACCTGAAATGCGGATCATGCGATCACAGGGTGAACTGAAGCAAACCGGCGCCGTTCTTGATTTAGCGGTAGAAGGCGAGGGAATGTTCACGCTTCGCAATGGTAGTAATTTGCGGGATGTTCTATATACACGTGATGGTTCCTTTTCGATTGATTTGAATGGTGAGATTGCGACAAGTGATGGTCATAAAGTCATGTCGACAAATGGCATGTCGATTACGGTTCCGATGCGCGCCGCCGGTATCGTTACCCAAAATGGTGTTGAACGGCTTGGCTCGGTTGCGTTAACCAGTGTTGGTATCCAGCCAGATGGAACCGTTGAGGCAACCTATGGCGGCACAAACATTGTTGCTGTTGGAAAAATTGGCCTTGCAACATTTGCCGATGCGAACCGTCTAACCGCGATTGGCAATAATATGTTTCGCGAAAATGCAAGATCTGGGCCAGGGAATCTGGGGCAGGCGGTAAAGGATGGCCGTGGTAAAATCCATTCAGGCGCTTTGGAAATGTCGAATATCGACATGACTGGCGAATTAGCCAAGCTGATTCGCGCGCAACAGGCCTTTTCCGGAACATCACGTCTGCTTCAATCCGAAACCGAAATGGTGCGTAAATTCCTATAAATGACCAATAGCCATTTATTTAAGCGGCATTGTCCAGACTAGATTTGTGATCGCCGCATCAACTGGTGGATCAATGAATAAAATCCCATCATAATCAACCGTTAGCGGTTTGTCTAAAGTCGCCAATAGATTGATTGGGCGTGGCCCCGAGTGGCGCAGCTTTTGTACCAAATTATCAAATGGGCTTTGCGGCAGCGCGATGCTTGCCTGCATAACTGCGCGATCAGCCGGAATATGCAGGGCGCCAACAAATGATGGCGCGGCTTGCCGATCGGGGCGGATGATCATTTTGCATGACCCGCGGGCAATCGATACCAAAGATAATGATATATGCAGCTGTTCTTGAAAGGGATTATGCTGCAGCTGATGTTCAGCAAGCTGCAATGACATCTGAATTTCGTTGATTTCATTAAATGCAGATTCGGCCATGATTAATCAATATGCTGTGATTTAGAAATATAGGAACGCAGATTGGCAATCGCTGATTTTTTAATCTGCGAGACGCGGCCAGTCGAAACTTCTAGCACAGCAGCAATCTCAAATACGTTTAATTCTTCGACATAATAGAGCTGGATCACCAGCGCTTCTTTTTCGCTAAGTTCATGGAGCGCTAATTTCAGCAATCCTTGAAGTTGCTGCTGGTTCAGCTTTTCTTCGGGCGAATCTTCATCTGAGGCATACCAGATCGAATATTGGTCATAAACGCTATCAAGCGAATCATGTGCATTTGCCTGAAATGCATGTTCCCATTCTTGAAGCTCAGTTTCAGACATGCTCATGGCAACGCTAAGTTCAGTAACAGTTGGCTGGCGCATCAATTTACTTTGAAGCTGGCTTTGCGCCACATTATAGCGCTTTTTCATCTGAATCGTTGTGCGGCAGAGATTTGAGCTTTTGCGCAGATAATCGATGATTGCGCCCTTAATGCGGATGCTGGCATAGGTGCCAAAGGTGGCACCTTCTTTGCGCGTGTATTGCTGGGCGGCGTTGACCAGACCGGTAAAGCCGACCTGCATGACATCTTCGATTTCAGTTGTATGTCGTGTGCGGCCGTGAATTTGCCAGGCGATTTTCCGAACCAAATCACTATGTGTCTTGATCAGTTCATCAACATCTATCTTCTGATTGGCATAATGATCACGCGCTGCCATGTTCATTAACTTGTCCCGTCAAAAAACTTCACCGCATCATGCGCACTTTTTGGGGTCTTCGTCAAATGCCGCGCAAGTGACTCATAATTTTCCGCCAGCGAAGATTTTGGCTGGCTGACACTGATCGGCTTGCGCTTGATAATTGACTGCCGGATAGCTGTTGATTGCGGTATCATACCTGCGTAATGCAATTTTACGTCCAAAAACCGCATTGCAATGTCGCGAAATTTTTTAAAATTGGCTTCGGCTGTTTTCGAGTTCTCGGCCATATTTACCATTATTGAAAACTCGCTGATGTTTTTTTCAATGTGTGCGGCCTTTAACAGCGCATAGGCATCCAAAAAGCTTGTCGGTTCGGCCACCAAAACAACCAGCGCAACATCAGCAGCATTGACGAAAAATAATGTGCTGTCAGATGCGCCAGCTGGACAATCAACTATCAGATAGTCAATTTCTGTTTGCAGGCCAGATAGGCCAGCCAACATGCGATAGCGCGCCTGATTATCAAGATTAAGCAATTCAATCAGTCCAGACCCACCCGAAATGAAATTCAGCCCAAGCGGGGCTGGCGTCATGGTTTCGGCCATGCTGGCTTTACCCGCCAAAAAATCAGCGGTTGTGGTTTTGGGGTTTGTGCCAAGCAGGACATGGGCATTGGCAAGGCCGAAATCGGCATCAAAAAGAACGACACGTTTGCCAAGGCGACACAGGGTAGTTGCCAGATTGACCGCCGTGTTGGTCTTGCCAACGCCGCCTTTACCGCTGGTGACTGCAATGGATGTTGCCATAATATTTACTCTAAACCCTTACCTGTTGGCATGATTGCGTCGTGATTACTGAAATTCTCTTTAAGATACTGCAATAAGATGTTTTCTGAAGCAAATATTGACGCGCCGATCACCGATTTCGTTCCTGACAGAATGCTGATACGCGCACCCTGCTCAACATAGGCCGAAAATTCACTTGCCGTTGTCTCACATTCATCAAGCTTGGTCAGCGCAATCATTGGAGCCAGATCGGCAAAACGCTGCATCGTCAATTCAATCATCGCACGGCTTGTGCTGCCCGGAATGGTGGCGATAATGCCAATATCCTTGGCGCCAACATGCGCTTTGATTTCGGCAATTTTTTGGCTGGCCTCATCTGGCATCGCGGTAACGTCAATCACCATGATATCATAATCGGTCATTTTGTTGAAATCGGCGACTGGAGTTTCCAAGGAAAGTGTGCAAACTGGTACATTCAGCAATCGGCCAAAGCCCTGCAATGACTGGTTGTTTGATGCGTTCTGCCCGTGCAGGTTGGCAGCAATAATTTCCTTTTTCGGAAGCGCCTCGCGAAGCATAGCGGTTAATTTCGCCGCCATGGTTGTACGGCCAGTACCGCTGGCACCAACAACGAAAATTAATCTTTTTTTCAATAACGCTTCGGCATGGGGATGGGCTAGTCTTTGTGCCATACCGGCAAGAAAGGCATCACAGCCATCAGCATAGGTCAGGCCAGCATAACGCGCTTTGAGAAGGTCTAGCGCGGCGGCGGAAAATCCGGCGCGTTGCAATTCCAATCTTGTGCTTGCCGAAAGGCTTGGATTAACCCCATCAAGATCGGTAAGCACTAGGCCTGACAGCATGTTTTGCATTTGCGTGATATCACGACGAAGTCCAGCGATATCGGCAGCTCCTGCGGCAGTTGCTGGCATTTGCTTAGAAGTGCCAGCTTTTGCTGCTCCAGAGGGCTTTGCCAGCATTTGGCCTTTGAAAATGTCGCTAAATCCGGCTTCAACAGACGGTGCCATTGCTGGTTTCCCGCTTTCGGTTGTTGCTTCCATAACAATGCGACCATTGCGCTTGCTGGTCGAAATGATCATCGCATCAGGGCCAAGCTTTTCCCAGATTTCGTCCATTGCGGTTGCAGAATCTGCGGCTTGTACGGTTATCGTTGGCATTGTTCATCCTCCTTTTTTGGATGACGGCAAAAGCGCCGGATCTTATTTATCTTCGATCTTATTGTCGGCATCGCCGCTGATGGTGGCGATGACATTGATTTTCCGATTGTCAGGCAATTCGGTGAAGCCAAGAACCGCCAAATCGTCAATATGCTGGCGCATGATTGTTGATAATTGGCGGCGGATTTGCGGTGAGACCACAAGCACGGCTTGGCGGCCATCGGCTGATGTTTTTTCGCTGGCCTGCGCAACTGATTTGATCAATCGCTCGGCAAGACCACTATCAAGAAGTAGCCCGCCATCATTGCTTTGGCGTGATATTGAAATCAGCATATGTTCCAGCTCAGAACTGAGCGTAATCACGGGCAGGGGCTGATTTAACGGGGCAATTTGCTGGATCAAAAGACCGGCAAGGCCCGGACGCAAAGCTTCGGCAGACTCGATGATGCCAAGATTACGACCAGCCAAATTGGCAAGCGTTTCCAGAATTTTGCGAAGATCGCTAATCGGTACACGCTCGGCCAGAAGCTCGCTTAAAATTCCCGTCAACGCATGAAGCGGTACCAACTTGGGAACCACTGATTCAACAAGGCTTGGCGATGTCTGCGCCAGATTATCAAGAAGGACTTTGACATCATCTTGGCCGATTAACTCATGCGCAAATTTATACATTACCTGCGAAATATGCGTTGCCAGAACTGATTCGGGCTCGACAACAACATAGCCATTGCTCTCGGCTTCGGCCTCTTTATGACGTTCAATCCAGATGGCGTCCATGCCGAATGTTGGGTCTTTTACCTCGACTCCGGCAATCTTTACACTTGTTGAGTCACCTGGAATAGCCAGTTTCAGGTCGGGGTAGACTTGATCTTCGCCAACAATCGTCTGGCCAATCCGAATGCGGTAATCATTCGCTTTCAAGGCCATGTCATCGCGAACCCGCACGGGCGGAATAACAAAGCCAAGCGCCTTGGAAACCTGTTTGCGAATGCCGGTGATCCGGTTCACAAGTGGCCCGCCAGTGGCCTCATCAACCATGCCAATAAGGCCATAGCCGAGCTGTACTGAAACGGCCGAATTATCGGTAACATCAGTCAAATTGATCTGGTCAGGTGATTCCTTGCTGTCATTTTCAAGCAGCGCTTCGGCGCCAGGCTGCTGCTGCGCTTCAAGGTCGCTTTCGCCTTGTTCTCTTTTTCGCATCAAAAATCCGGCAAGACCAGCAATGGCAGCCGCTGCTAAAAACAGAAAATTCGGCATGCCCGGAACAAAACCGATCAATAGCAATACAGCCGAAACCGGAATCCAGGCGCGTGACAGGCTAATCTGCTTGCCAATATGCGCGGCCATATCCTCAGTTGTTGAAACGCGGGTTACGATAATGGCTGTGGCAATGGCCAGCATCAGCGATGGAATTTGCGCGACAAGCCCATCACCGATCGACAATAGAATATAAGATTCTGAGGCGCTGGAAAATGACATATCGTGCTGGGCAACGCCGATGATCAGACCACCAATGATATTGATTGCAAGGATCAAGATGCCGGCAATTGCATCACCTTTTACAAATTTTGATGCACCATCCATTGCGCCGTAAAAATCAGATTCTTTGGAGATATCTTCACGTCGGAGCTTGGCCTCATCATTGGTTAGAACGCCAGCGTTCAAATCAGCGTCAATCGCCATTTGCTTGCCGGGCATCGCATCGAGGGTAAAACGGGCTGTCACTTCGGATACACGGCCAGCACCTTTGGTGATAACGACCAGATTGATAATCACAAGAATGATAAAGACAAAAATACCAACAGCATAATTGCCAGCAATCACAAAGGCACCAAATGCCTCGATCACCTTGCCGGCAGCAGATGTCCCTTCATGGCCATTACCCAGAATGATCCGTGTTGACGCAACATTCAGGCCAAGTCGGAGAACGGTGGCAATTAATAGCAAACTTGGAAAGCTGGAGAAATCTAGTGGGCGATAGGTATGCAGCGCTACCATTAGCACGAGAAGCGAAACCAAAATATTGGTCACAAAGAAGGTATCAAGAAGGAAAACGGGAAGGGGTAGCACCATCATGGCCACCAGAGCTAAGATACCAACTGGCATGATAAGTGTCGACAAAAAGCCAGCCGCATTGCCGAACCCAAATCTTGATAGCGTCATATTCATGACATTTGCCCTGACTTATAGGTTAAACGGCACAATAAATTGACAGCATGTTTTGTGAACATTGTGTGTTTCAACCGATAACCCTCTTATTTAAAACGATTTTATTTGCCGTTACCCCGATGCCATCACGGCGGCCGGTTGCGGGCTGTAATGGTTAAAGGCAAAATTCATGCCAATCAGTTGATCTGCTGAAAGCTGAGGCTGTTGATAGGCTTTGTTAGTTTGGACTTTATGGTTGAGCTTTTGTCCCTTGTTTTGGTGGCATGGCAGGATAAGGCAAGAACAAACGGTTGGCATAAAAAATGCATACCGGGATGAGGTACCTAAATTTTTGACGAACGGAGCTCAAAATGCGCAAGATTTTTAGAACAGCTGTGGTTTGTGGCCTTGGCATCGGGTTTTTGACAGCATGCCAGCATAATGGCACAGCAAACCTCGAAATGGCTGGCACAACAAAAATGGCAGCGGTCGAAGCCTCACAAACCCAGACGATTGTAAATTTAAAAGACGTTCTTGATGCCAGTGCGGAAAATATTCCAACATTGACCGCGGTTGGCTATGCGGTGACATCATCGCAGCCGGGTCGTGGTGAAGCGCAAAAGCGTTTAATGGCAATCCGCTCTGCCCGCATGGCAGCGATGCGCGATCTGGCCGAACAAATTCACGGTCTGCAGGTGGATTCAAGCACAACCGTAATTGATCTTGTCGTGCAGAATGACACGTTTCGCGGCGTTGTGAATGGTACGATACGCGGCGCACGTACAGTTCGCATCAACCCAACTGGTACGGACACATATGAAGTGGTGCTGGAAATAGATCGTGAAACTATCAGCTATCTTTTAACAACGGCGCGTAAGACTGTTTAATGATGTCTAGTTGGGTCGTCAAACGGCTTTTTGCCTCCATCTTTGCCCTGTTAACTGGTACGCATGCGCTTGCTGGTGATGGTTTGCGCATGGTGACGGCAACTGGTCGTGCGGTGATCAATGATCAGGCAGCCCTGCATGAGGCAAAAAATATTGCGCTTGAAGATGCGCTATATCTTGCAGCCTTACGAGGTGGTGCCAAGATTGACGGGTTTTCTTCGGTACAGGCCGATACCAGCCTTGATGATCATTTTGTTGTGCGCCCTTCAAGTGAGATTCTTGATTACCGCATTATTAATGAGGTCAAGGACGATCTTCATTATGAAGTGACTGTTGAAGCCGCTGTTGGCAAGATAAGCGAGCCTGCATGCCATGATCGCGCAGTCGGCCATTTGACGATGTTTGCGCCAACAATGTCGATGACACGTTCGGTTCCGGGTTGGCTGTCAACGATGCCTTCAATGATGATGGTTGATCTTTATCGGCAGCTGGAAAATATCACCAACCTGACACTATACAATGAAGCGGCGACGGTTCTTGATCCGGTAAAGATAAAACGCGATGCACGTTATGATTATAACGCTCTAATGAATGGCAAAGCGTCGATCCGTGACGGAGATTTTGCCTTTACAACCAATATTGCGTTTGAAAGTTTCAGCACTGATTTTGGGCTTGGCCAAAGTCAGCATTTGCGTGCCATCATCACAACCAGCCTTTACGCTGGTAGCCAGCTAACACCGCTTGGCGCGGTTCGGGACGAGATCAAGCTGAAACTTGGTGAGCGTTCACCAAGCCTGCTGATCAGCAAATTAAGCACAACCAAACGTGATAAAGTAAAAGCCGCTTTGCTGAATAGGCTTGAAAGCCATGCCAAGGCGATTGCATCAGCCACTTTATGTCTGCCACTAAAGGCTGTAATTAAATTAGAGGATAACAAGCTGCATGTTGCCCTTGGGATGCGGCAAGGCATTCAGGTCAACCGCCTGGCAATGGTTTCTGGCGTTGACAGTAAATGGTCGGTTTTGCGGGTAATCGAAGCTGGTGAAGGGCATTCAATCCTCGAACCGCTTAGTCGCCAACGCAAGCCTTCTGATTTGAACGGCAAGCTTGCGACGTTTTTGGAGATGAATTGATGCGCTATTTGATGTTTGTAATTCCATGCCTTTTCAGCATTGCCATGAATACCGCCATTGCCGAGCCAATTGTCGTGCTGACCTATGGGGCGCGTGATAATGGCGGTGTTGAAGATGCCACAAATTCACATCCGTTTCGCATGGATCCCGATTATTCGGAAACACATGAAGTGGCGCAAGATGAAACCCTTGGCCATATCATGAATGATTATTATGGCGGCAGCGGCCTGAATATGAAATTTGTGGAAATGGCCATTGTTCAGGTAAATCGGCATGCCTTTGTGCGGGGCAATCCGAATTTCCTCTATGCCAAAAAAACTATTCGCCTGCCATCTTTGAATCAGATCAAGGCCTTGGTAACTGGCGCAAAACCAGAAAACAGCCCCTCACAAGGCGGCAGTGGACGGACAAATGAAATCTATTTCTTTGGTGGGTAAAACTGCCGGCATTTTTGGACTTTATGCAGGCTTGTGCCTCGCTAGCACTTTGGTGATGGCAAGCCAAACCTTATCAGGTGCGATGATCAAATCCGAAATTCAATCATCCTTGGCCTTGCTTGGCATTGCTGCCGACCCTGCGATCAATCAAGATCGACAATTTTTGCCCTGTGCCGCTGATTTGACGATTGAACCAATGTTCGGCAGCTATAAGACGGTTCGCGTTTCCTGCAGTGACGAAGATGGGTTTTCGATTGCGGTTCGAACGCAAATTCAATCAGACAGCCCTGTTTCTATTTTGGGTGGTAATGCTAAAACCGCAGCGCAGCCTTCAAATAACAGCGCAAACATTGTCAAGCTCTCACGCAGCCTGCGGCGCGGCGAAGTCATCACTCATGATGACCTGGTGCTGGTAGCAAGCCCCGATCACCGTCTTGTTGGGTATTTTGAAAAGCTAGATGATGTTGTTGGCCGGAAAACAAACCGTTCATTGAGCGTCAATCAGGCCGTGCGAAACCGGCATCTTGAAATGGACTGGCTGGTTGAAAAAGACCAGCTTGTCACCATTGAAACAAAGATTGGCGGCGTCACCGTTGCTGGTTCTGGCCTTGCTCTAGATAATGCTCAAATGGGTGATTTATTGAAGGTTTTGAACCAATCAAGTAAGGTTATTATTGAAGGCCGCGTGGTGTCAGAAAAAAAAGTGAAAATAATTACTAAATAAATTCGTACTCATGTCGTAACAAGTATATCGGAGGTCAACTAAAATGGTTGGTATTGTAAAAAACACTGTTAGTCGTGTGGAACCAAGCAGAGCTTCTGTTCCTGATCGGGTATCACAAGAGGCAACCAAAGTTTCGTCTGCCGCAGCTGTAAATGCTGGCGACAGTGTCGAGCTGAAGTCTGCCGATGTGCCGGCATCGATCAAACAGATGGCATCATCAGCGCCAATTGATAACGTGAATGTAGATCGGATAAAAGAAGCCATCAAGCGTGGTGAATATCCGATAAATATTGATCGCATTTCAGAAGCATTGATGGATGCGTATAGGGAGATGAAGAGCTGATTACGGGTTAGGACACTGTAATGGCTAGTTCACTTTCTGCGACTGACATCATTGAGCATGTTGAGCACATGCTTGACGGGCTGTCTGCGCCACATTTATCGGCAAAATGTTTTGCTGATGAATGTTTGGCGCTTGAGGCATTTCTGGAAATGCACAGTGATAGATTGTTCAGAACTGAAAAATTAGATGAGGTAGACCGTTCTCGTGTCTTAGCGGTGATCACGCGCCTCGATCAATTGCAAAAACGCGCCGCCGTTAAAGCGGCGATACCCGTCGAATTGCAAAAATATATTGCCGATAACGATGATAAACCGGCATAATAGAATTGACGGGCTATTTATCAGTTTTGCTTAAAGGTTTTATCAGATGGCAGATATGGCCAGTTTTTTCCAAAATCCTTTTATCATTGTGGTTCTGACAGCTTTGGCTGTGGTGCTGTTGTTGGTTGGGTTTGTGGCTTCCAAAATTCTGCTTAATCAACGTCTTGCTGATCGGCGTGTTGCGACAGTTGCTGACAATCTGGCGCAAATTGGCGATACAGTGATCCGGCTTCACCTCAGCCTTGAAACAATTGGCGAGCGGCTTCGCGAAATTGAGAAAAAAACTGGTGGTCTGGCCGAAGGCTTTGATCAAAGCCGGCAAGAGCTTGCCGATCTAGCGCAAAATTTCAGTGGTGACAAGCAAATGAGCCGTGCCATTGAATTGGCGCGGAACGGGGCGGCGGCAAATGAATTAACGCTGGCGACAGGCATTGGCCAAGATGAAGCCGAAGCTATTGTCAAATTTCATGGGCCCACTAAATCCTAGGCGCTTTCTCCAGCAGCCAGTTCCAACAAGCCCTCACATGATGAAAATACTGCGCTCGCACTCAAGGCGGGCATATCGGGTGCCGTGGCTGATCTTGACACTGCCATCATTACGATCCAGCTCTAGCGTCATGCGGCTGGCTTCAATTTCAATATGATTGTCACTGATGGCTTTGATGATGGCGGTTCTATCATTGCCATAGCCAATAATTTTGACTTCATCGCCAATATCAGTGTCATTGACAATGATAGACTCAAGATCAAAACTGATGCTTTTACAGACATATTTTTCGTGCCGGAACCGTTCCGCTGGACAGGCGGCAAGGCCAAGGGCAATAGCAAACCAGATTGCGGTTTTGCCAATATGATAGATCATGTTTTGTCATCCGCATTGTCTGATAATTCATCAACAGCTGAATTTGGTTGTTCGGTCTCGGCGGCGTCGGCAATGGCGGCATCGTCACTTGTTGCGTTATCCGCAGCGGCCATAACCGCTTGTTCGTCATTTGCTGCCTCGGTGGTTTGTTCGTCAGTCATTGCCGATGGCATAGTCTCTTCATCATCGCCATCATTCGTTTCACTGCCGCTATTTGTATCTTCGGCACGGTCTTCAACGTCTGCAGCAGAGCCCGCCTCGTCTTGATTGTCAAAATCATCTTCAAGGAATTCTATGATATTACCATTTTCATCAACGCTAACAGCCTTTCCCGACCGGATTAGCTTTTCGGCATCTTCGGGTTTGGCATCAATGATGGCACCGGATAAGAACCGAACCCCCTGAACCTCGCCTGGCGAGGTCATTTTCAGCCGCGCCCAGCCATCTTCGACTCCGGTAACATCATCATCATCGGCGGTATCCATATTTGCGCCGCCAAGGTCAAGCGCGCCAACATTGA
>Ga0255756_1001073_pt1 | contig 31808 bp, 39 predicted proteins | sample 011ome_20_FD_179956 | JGI IMG/M metagenome (GOLD analysis project Ga0255756, IMG submission 179956) | Coastal salt marsh microbial communities from the Groves Creek Marsh, Skidaway Island, Georgia - 011509CT metaG (version 2) | ecosystem: Environmental > Aquatic > Marine > Intertidal zone > Salt... | reverse complement strand
ACTTAACTTTGCGTTACCAACGAAGATACGAGAACAATGACGGAGTTCATGCTCAATGTGCAAGGGACAATTCACACGATATCCACACCCTGGGTGATGGGCATCATCAACTGTACCCCGGATTCATTTTATGCGGAAAGCCGCACTGGCACTGCTGAAGCCGCCGCGGCCCAAGCCCGTAAGATGTTGGTGGAGGGCGCCCGCATTTTGGATCTAGGCGCCTATAGTTCTCGTCCGGGCGCCGACCACGTCACAGAAGATGAGGAGTGGGCGCGTTTGGAAGCCGTTCTTCCGTCGGTGCAGGCCGTGATGGCGGAGTTTCCCGGGACCTTTATTTCGATCGACACCTTCCGTAGCGGAGTGGCGCAAAAAGCATTGGACGCTGGAGCGCATATGATCAATGATATCAGCGGAGGAACATTGGACTCTAAAATGCATGAGGTTGTGGCCGCACACCGTTGTCCATATATCATGATGCACATGCAGGGCACGCCACAGGATATGCAGCAGAATCCGACCTACAATCACGTGACCCAGGATATTGTGAAGTTCTTCTCACAGGAGCTGCCAAAGTTGCACGCGATGGGCATTCATGATACCATTGTGGACGTAGGCTTTGGGTTTGGCAAGACCTTGGAGCACAACTACCAATTGCTGCGCGAGTTACATGCCTTTCAATTGTTGGGTCGTCCCATTCTCACCGGCATTTCCCGCAAAAGCATGATTTACAAGGCTCTAGAGAGTGATGCGGCGCAAAGTCTTAACGGCACCACCGCCCTGCATATGGCTGCCTTAGTGGGCGGATCTCAGATCCTCCGCGTACACGATGTGAAAGAAGCCGTAGAAACCATTACCTTGTTTACCCACCTTTACCCGGAAGGAGTACCACATTTATTGCCATCATGGGAGCGTTAAATTTTGGGGTCCTCGATGCCCTCGACATCATCATCGCAGCATTCTTGCTGTACCAAGTCTACCGTTTATTAAAAGGCACGGCCGCCATTCGCATCCTCATCGGTATGGTCGCCATTTACCTATTGTACAGTTTGGTCCAAGTCTTGGAGATGAACCTCCTGAGCGAAATACTCGGCTCCTTTATGGGCGCTGGATTGATCATTTTGGTCATCGTCTTCCAGCAAGAAATCCGAAAGTTCCTCTTGGTCGTAGGATCTGCCACCTTCACGCGCCGACAAGGCTGGAAAGGATTGTTCAAAATGGGCAAGGCCGATCAAACCCACACCCTAAGTATTGAAGCTATTGCTGCCGCCACAGCACAATTGGCCGAGCATAAAATCGGTGCCCTCCTGGTCATTGAACGAAAAGATCCCCTGGGTGCCTTCGCCGCCACAGGCCATGAGCTCAATGCAACCATGAGCCGCATCCTGCTCGAGAGCATTTTCTTCAAAAACGCCCCATTGCACGACGGTGCCACCATCATCTCTGGCAACACCGTAGTATCTGCCGGATCCATCTTGCCTTTGAGTGAAAGCAGCGACCTCCCCTCCCAGTTTGGATTGCGCCACCGTGCGGCCGCTGGTATTTCCGAGCGCACCGACGCCTTGGCCCTCTCCATTAGTGAGGAAACCGGAAGCATCCACCTCTTTTACGACGGTACCTTCGAGCGCGTGCCTGCGAAGGCAGTTGCCGAACGACTGACCGTCCTACGCACCCAATAGAAGGGAATTTTCGAGGACCAATTGGTCCCAGTATTCAAAAGCTACATTCCACCACACCAACCATCCCTTGGGCATTAACGGCCCTAGAAAAATTGCGCCCAACCCCGTCCAAATAAACAGCGTGTACACCGGCACCACCAGTAAGTTTCCGAGGAGAAAAAAGGGAGAGGCACCGCCGAAATGGTGGCTGACCAAGGGCAATGTGCCGATCCATGCTGCCAAGGAAATCTGAACGGTCAAAAGCCACACCGGCAAGGTTGGATGTTTTACCATCTGGTAGTGGTGCATGAACTCCGCCCAAGGGCTCTGCCTGAGGACAAACAATATGGCCAGCACCGCGGAATAACTGAGCTGAAAGCCCAATTCCCCCACCATTTCAGGCGCCACCAAAAAACACCCCACCCCCACGGCCATCGGCCAATGCATCGAGGCCACCTTCCACCGCCCCGCCAAAGCGATCCGTGCCAATGCAAAGGACCCCACCGCCCGCACCACCGAAGGTCCGCCGCCCACCGCTGAAGCATAGACCACCAAAAACACGACCAACACCACTTGCACCGACCATTGCCAATACCTGTGCTGGTGCACCTTCGTTAGGGGCAACAACATACTGGTCCAAATCCCCACATGGAAGCCACTGACCGCCAACATATGCCTTATGCCTAGCACCCCGAATGCCGCTATTGTATCCTCCTGCAACCCGCCCTTATCGCCGACCAACACCGCTTGAAGGAAAGATTCGAGCCGCCCGTGCGCCACCGCCCCAATCCGCCCGGTGAGCCACTGCCGCAGCGCAGCACCAGCCCCCACCAACACCTCGGGCGGCTCGTACCTATACCACTGACGCCATTCGAGATATATAGGAGCAAGGGTGAATACGAGCGCGGCGAGCAGGAGGAGCTGAAGGTCATGGGCGGGACGGCGCCATCGCGGCGACCACAGCAAAAGCCCCATGACCGCGCTCGCAGAAATCACATACTGCTCGCGAAGCCCTACGGCCATCAATAAAATGAATACGGGATAGAGTGGCATCTATAAAAATTGGCCACAGAATCGCAGAAAAGAAAATGTTGTGAAGAACTATGGCTTATTCACCAAATCGTACGTGAGGTCCTTGAAGTAGAAATCCAAAATTTCTTGCCAAGTAAATCCTGAAGCCGCCATATGCATCGCGCCCTGTTGCGCCATGCCAACGCCGTGTCCAAAGCCCTTTCCGGTGACTACCACCCCCGCCTCCGTGGCTTCACATTGCACGAAAGTGCTGCGCCATTTGAACGCACGCCGAGCGGTTTCTAGCTTGTGTTTTTCTTCGCCAAAGGTCCAATGCGACAATCGATCGCTGGGGAGGTTTTGAAAGAATTGGTCCCACTCCTCTTTGCTGAGATCCACGTAAATACGGGTCCAGTAGCCGTTCCACTCCTCCCAGGTATGGCTTTGGGTCCAATTAAGTTTTGACCCCTTCAACGAAAATGGATCCACCACCTTTCGGCAGTACGGAAGAGACTGAGACCACACATCCTGCGGCAACACCGTTTGCCCGCCTGAATTGCTGTGGTAAAATCCGATGATGGGTTTGCCGTTGTACAAGGCCACCGTATCCTGAACGCTCAATACCGCCCTCATTACTTCCTCGGCATGCCCGCCGTGGGCCACGCCTTTGAACGCCTGAGAACTTTGGTCGTCCTTCACATGGAACCCGTCCTTGATGTGCTTTTTCTCATTGCTCATCAGCCAAGTACGGGCCAGTACGGCCTGCGCCTGTAAATAGCTGCCACGCCCCGCCAAACCCCCTTCAGCTTCGACCACACCGGCCAAATAGTCCTCCATCGAGCAACGGGCAATGGCGTCAATGTAGATGAGGTTGTTTCGAAGGGTCAGCTTTCCGATATACGGACGTTCTTCCGTCCATTTTCCGCCCCGTAACACGCGCAAGACAATGGTATCGTTGGAATAAAATGTAATGGAATCAAACTCCGTCCTATTGATCATCAACTCCGCACGAAAGGTGTAGAGCGGATGCACATCGTCCGGTCCATATTCTCGCACGTAAGTAGAATCATTATTATATCCTTTCAACAAGTACGAACCCTGCTTCACCTTGACCTGGGCACGCGAGTAGAAATCTTCGGCGAACAAGAACACCCGAGGGCCACTCATTCTTGTTTCCCCTAGAAACTCCTGCGCCTGCACCCCTAATTGGGCAAAAAGAAAAAGGACTAATAGTGTTCTCATCGCTGCGAAGATACAAGGTCAATGAGTTCTTCCGCGGTTTTATCCCCGGGGTTATAATCATCCAAAGCCGCCACTAGCTCCTCGTAATACGGGACTACGCTTCGGGCTCTCATGGATTCGACATACAGGCTCGAAAGCCGTTTGGGCGTGACCTCTTCTTGCAACAGCTCGGTAATGGCCGGACGGTCGAGGATGAGGTTTGGCAAGGAGAAATACTTGACCTTCACGAAGAGTTTTGCGATGCGCAAGGATATAGCATTGGCCTTATATACCACTACTTGTGGCACTTTAAGCAAGGCCACCTCCAAGGACGCCGTTCCGCTGCAGGTCGCAGCAAACATCACCTCGTGCAAGCCCTCTTCAATGGGACCGGTGAACACCTCCACATTTTCAGGTACTTCCAAAGCAGGCCAGAATTTCTGTGCAAGGGCAGGTCGAATGACCTTGAATTTGATCACTGGGTGTAAGCGTGCAAAATCATAGAAAATGGGCAAATGACGCTGGATTTCTTGTTTTCTTGATCCCGGTAGGAGCGCCACGCAATCGGCCCCAGTAGCTACTTTATCCTTGTATTTAAAAGCCAATGGATTGCCCACATAGGTGATATCCAGCCCTCTCTCCTTGTACCAAGCCTGCTCAAAAGGGAGAATGCTATAAATGGCATCGCAGTACTGACGAAGTTTTTCAATACGCCCCTCTTTCCATGCCCAATTCTTGGGCGGAATGAAATAAGCCACACGTATGCCTTGTGATTTGGCCCAAGCCGCCATCCTCAAGTTGAACCCCGGATAATCTACGAGGACAAGCACGTCCGGCTGGAAGGCCAGCACATCGCGTTTACAGTGTGAGAATCGTTTGGCAATTGTGGTTGCACGCAGGACCACTTCCACAAAGCCCATGAATGGCTCGGAGCAGATGTCTCGATCTAAGGCAACGCCAGCAGCTTGGAGCTGAGGGCCTCCCCATCCGCGCTGCTCAGTGGATCCTTGACGAGCTTGTAGAGCTTCAGCAACAGCTGCCGCCTGTACATCCCCAGAGGGCTCGCCTGCAATCCAATAGATTTTCATTAGAGAATGAATTGAAAATACACTACTGCCAATACGCTAGGTATGCACGAGAATAATATTCCCCTAGAAACGTGATCACGGCCCCAATTCATTGCAATAAAAAACAAGGCGGCATTAATAATCACCCCGAAAGAAATGGCGCGCATCACAATCAGTCTCCATGCTGGATTGGCGACATCTCCGATTTCTTGAAGTACTGGAAAGGTTTCTAGGGCAATGGCGATGGAAAACACGGGCGCACCTATTCCTACGATGAACCCAATGAATTGGTCAATGATCTTCTTATTTATTCTCAAAATTCCACTGGTTTAGGGTCGCAATAGTTTCGTGTGCCGTCAAATCTACACTCACAGGCACCACGCTGACATATCCTTCGCTCAATGCCGCAATATCCGTATCGCTGCCTTGATCATAAAGTTCGTATTTGCCGGTCAGCCAGTAATATGGGCGTCCATAGGGATCTATTCTGGAGTCGAACTCCTCCACCCAATTGCCTATGGCCTGACGACACACTTTCAATCCTTTGTAGGGCACCTTATCATTAGCAGGAATATTCACATTCAAACACACCCCGCTTGGCAATCCATTTTCCAATACGTTGGCAATGACAGTGCGCACATACGGCTTTGCCGCCTCCATAGAGGCCGTCCATGGAAATTCATCTAAACTAAATCCTATGCTATCTATGCGTTCCAAAGCACCTTCAACCGCTGCACTCATCGTTCCTGAGTAGATGACATTCACCGAAGCATTTGATCCGTGGTTGATCCCACTTAAAATCAAATCCGGGCGACGGGGCAGTACAACATTGATGGCCAACTTGACACAATCTGCGGGCGTACCGCTGACTTTATACTCCTTTTGTGGCCCTTCACTCGGCACCTCATTGCATCTCAAGCTCTGGTCCAAAGTAATGGCATGGCCCTTTCCACTTTGGGGGCCATCAGGCGCCACGACGTAAACTTCGCCAAATTCATTGGCGATCTCTACCAATGTTTTAATACCTGGAGCTACGACACTATCGTCGTTTGTCACTAAAATTAGAGGGCGTTTTGTCATGAGTTGCTGGGCTATCTGCCAAAGTTACATTTTGCTGCGCAGAGGCATAAATTTTGTTTATTTGAATCCGAACAACTTTATAACACCAAAATGTTTGTACTTATTATCCTTTTCGTGGTTTTAGGCTTTGTCGTGCAACAACGCTTGAAATCGAAATTCAAGAAATATTCGCAAGAAGCCCTAAGCAATGGCTTGAGCGGAGCAGAGATTGCCCAGAAAATGCTGGACGATCACAACATCACCGATGTACGCATTCAAAGCGTGCCTGGTAAGCTGACCGACCATTATAACCCTTTAGATAAAACCGTCAACCTCAGCCCTGAAGTATATAGCGGACGTAGCGTCAGTGCAGCGGCCGTGGCTGCCCATGAAGTAGGCCATGCCGTACAGCACGCCGTGGGTTATCAATGGCTGGAGATGAGATCCAAACTCGTCCCACTAGCCAGCGCAAGCGGGCGTATCATGAACATCGTGATGTGGAGCATGTTCCTAGGATTCGGGATGCTCAACCTGTTCAGCTTTGATACCATCATTTGGGTATTGATTGTTTCACAAACGGCCATTACAGCCTTCACCCTTGTGACATTGCCTGTGGAATACGATGCCTCTAACCGTGCATTGGCTTGGTTGACCTCTACAGGAACCATCAATACCATGGAACATGAAAAAGCAGCAGATGCTTTAAACTGGGCGGCACGTACTTATTTGGTGGCAGCTTTGGCTTCTATGGCCCAGCTCGCCTACTATATTTCGTTGCTCAACAGCAGAGATTAAATCAGACTTTTAGGTATAAAAAAACCGCGCCCAAGGGCGCGGTTTTTTTTTGTGATCTTACCTAGTGAATTATTTGTTCACTGTGTAACCTAAAGACTGTAGGTAGGCGATTTTCTCATCAACAACTGCTTGTTGGCGACGCACTACTTCTTTCTCAATAGAAGTGGCTAAGCCTGCTAGTTCCTCATCAGAAAATTTACCCAAGAATTGAGATGCAAAAAGCGACTTCAATGTCTTGTTATTGTTTTGGTTTTCGCGGATGTAGTTAACTACTGCCTTTGGTTTCATAAACAACTCGTGTTTTAGTTAAATCTGAAGAACAAAAATACACGAATTTTTTAAAGAAATTTTGTGTATCTCAATCAAGACAATCAGATTTTATTTCAATGCCGTTAAATCCTCTACACCGACCTGTCTGACGGTTATCAAAGGCTCTGCATATGCCGCTCCAATAATACGCCCCCAATCCTGAGCACGTGCCACAACACTATCTAAAAATCCTTTGCTCGCAATAACCGTTTCCGGCTCATTACTATTGGGATCATAGAACTGACTCGTATGTGCTTTAATACTGGCTAATTTTTGTTCAAATCCAGTAGATATATCCACGATGAGATCTGGATTTAGATTATAAAACTGCAGGTATTTGTACATTGTTTTTGGACGCCACGGAGCCAATTTCTCTCCATTTGCTTCCAATTCAATTTTGTGCAAACCACTGATAAAACAAGCCTCCTCAACCAAACGAGACCCTCTACCGTGATCAGGATGACGGTCCGTAGGCGCATTCATAATGACGATATCGGGCTGGTATTTCCGCACCATTTTCGCCACTAATAATTGTGATTCATGATCGTAACCTACTTGGCCATCAGGCATGCACAAGTTCTCTCGAACCACGCATCCTAGAATTTTGGCGGCCTCAGCGGCTTCCGCATCGCGCAGTTCAGGAGTACCTCGGGTACCCATCTCACCGCGGGTCAAATCCACAATACCCACTTTCTTGCCGGCAGCGGCATGAGTAGCTAGAATGCCTCCAGCTCCCAACTCGACATCGTCGGGGTGGGCACCGAAAGCAAGAATATCAAGTTTCATAGTCTTTACTTTCCTGCGGCAAAGGTCGTGATTTCCATGCTCATCGGACTCGTGGAAGAAGGGAAATGTGCTACCCACTGGCCATTTTCATCGATCAAGAACTTGTTGAAGTTCCAGGTGACCTTAGCATCAGAAACGCCATTTTGTTCCTTATTACACAGCCATTGGAAAATATCATCACCGCGACTTGCCCCTGTTTTCACCTTGGACATCATAGGAAAAGTCACATCATATTTGGAAGAACAAAATGCTGCAATTTCTTCTTCAGAACCAGGCTCTTGCCAACCAAAATCATTCGATGGAAAACCAATTACCGTGAAATCATCTCCTCCATACGTACGGTATAATTTCTCCAAATCCTCGTACTGTGGGGTATAGCCACATTTAGAAGCGGTATTCACAACCAAAACTCTCTTGCCTTTCAACGAAGAAAATGAGAAAGGCTGTCCTTCAATAGTTGTGGTATTTAGGGTGTAGAAGTCAATCGGTGGAGCGCTCATGGCTAATGTATTTGAGGTAGATTCTGGTGTGCCATTGCTGCAAGAGAATAACAACACAAATGATAGTAGGGATAAAATTCGTTTCATGTCTAGGGTTTTTGTGATAAACATCAAAGGTGCTGGAATAGTTTGATGTAATTTTGTGAAATGCAAAAAATCATGCGCTTGCTGGTTCGTTTTTTCCGCCAAGAGGTGAGAAATAGCAATGTGCTTTTTTCGCTCGGGCTGTACTTGCTAGGCGTATCCTACCTCATTTATTTATTGAGCGGCAGCACACCATCAGATTCCGCATGGAATACCTTGCTTTGGGTAGTCGTTTTTTTTGGATCGGTCCAATTATCTTCTCGAAGCTTCGAATTCGAAAGCGGACCTTACTTCTATTACTACCAAACCATCGCCAATGCCAAGCACACCATTATTGCCAAGATGTTGTTCAATGTGGCATACATGATGTTATTGAGTATGGCGACTTGGGCCCTGTTCATTGTATTCTTTGGCAACCCGGTGTACAACACCGCCTTATTCTTTATTGGACTCATATTAGGCGCAACAGGATTTAGTGTGGTCTTGACCTTGACCAGCGGTATAGCACATCGCACCAAAGGCAATGCCACGTTGGGAGCCATATTAGCCATCCCTCTGCTCTTTCCAGTGCTCCAATTGACCAGTGCCATTAACCTGCAAGCCATTGTGGGTGTGACCCTTACCGATGCCGCCAATTTATTGGGAACATTAGTTGCTTTAGATATGGGAATAGGCCTTCTAGCCTACCTACTCTTTCCGTATCTTTGGCAAGATTAGAACAACACATGAAAGGAAGCATTTACAAGGTATTGGGGTTGCTATTGGTCGCATATAGTTTGATCTATGGTTTGTTGACCAAGGTGCCCGATCTCCCGATCATCGAAGAAAGCATTCGCAATCTGTTTTATCACGTCAGCATGTGGTTCGCCATGGTGGCAATGATGGCGGCTAGTTTTTGGAACGCCATTCGTTTTTTGGGTACGGAAGATTTAGCCAAAGACCGCCGAAGCATCAGCCTCGCTGAGATGGGCATGTTCTTCTCCTTCATGGGACTGTTCACAGGAATGGTCTGGGCGAAATTCACATGGGGGGCTTGGTGGACCAACGACCCAAAACTCAACGGTACGGCCATCACCATTCTCATTTATTTGGCCTACTTCGTTTTGCGCAACTCCATCGACGACGCCCGTAAAAAGGCGAGAATCTCAGCCGTCTACAACATTTTCGCCTTTGTGATGATGATTGTTTTTATCGGAATCCTCCCTCGCATGACCGACAGCTTGCACCCGGGCAATGGCGGAAACCCTGGCTTCAACAGTTATGATTTAGATAACGGACTGCGCATGGTGTTCTATCCTGCAGTACTAGGATGGATTTTAGTGGGAACCTGGATCGCTTCCTTGCGTTATAGATTAAAAGCTCTTCAAGAATGAAAAAATTCTTACCGCTCCTAGCGATGTGCTTACCAATTATGGGATGGGCACAAAATGATAACCCGATGTACAGCAACGGCAAGATTTATGTAGTGGTGGCAGTCATCGCCATCATTTTTGTGGGTTTGGCGTTGTACTTGGTCCAATTGGACCGTAAAATCACAAAACTGGAAAATGAAAAATAGCCAGATTGCCATCATCATAGCCATTGCAGTACTCATTGGTTTCACCCTAGTGAACCTAGGCAATAGTGCAACCTACAGCAGTTTCGCTGATGCCAGTTTAAAACAAGGAGAAACCACTACCGTGATCGGCTACCTCAACCTTGAGGAGCCCATGAGCTTCGACCCAAAAACAGTGACTCTCACCTTTGCCGCCAAAGACAAGAAGGGAAATGCGAGCACCGTGGTTTACAACCAACCTAAACCTCAAGATTTCGAGCGTTCCGAAGAAATCACCATGACCGGATACGCCACTGACTCCGCCTTTGTTGCCACAGATATTCTCATGAAGTGTCCATCGAAATACAACGAACAAAACGAAGTGGATTCGGATAAAATCTACAAATAACCCCTATGAACTACATTGGAGAACATTTATGGGCCGCTGAACTCGGACGGGGTTTAACGGCCTTTTCATTTGTATTCGCATTGCTTTCCACCTTCGCCTATTACAGCAAAGGAGAAGGATGGAAAACTGTCGGCCGCTTGGCCTTTAGAATACATGCCATCACCCTTTTTGGACTTATTGGCACGCTGTTTTTCATCATGGCCAACCACTACTTCGAGTTTGACTATGTTTGGAAACACACCTCTTTAGACCTACCGCCACGCTATTTGTTCTCCGCGTTTTGGGAAGGTCAAGAAGGTTCCTTCTTGCTGTGGATGTTCTGGAATGCCATATTGGGGTGGATCCTGACCTATACTGCAAAGAACTTTGAAGGACCGGTAGTTGGTGTATTCGCCGCCGTTCAAGCCTTCTTGGTGAGCATGATCCTAGGTATTTGGATTGGCGACTACCAGTTGGGGTACAGCCCTTTCAACCTAGTACGTGAACTTCCGGAAAACCTAGGATTGCCTTGGACACAGTTCGAGGACTACCTCACCCGCTTCCCAAATTTCATGGACGGCTCCGGGTTGAATCCGTTACTTCAGAACTATTGGATGACCATCCACCCGCCTACCCTATTCTTGGGCTTTGCCTCTACCCTCATTCCATTTAGCTACGCCATCGCTGGATTATTGCGTAAAGACTATACTTCTTGGATTTCAAGCGCTTTGAAATGGAGCGTATTCTCTGTAGGCATTCTGGGAGTCGGCATCTTGATGGGGGGCGCCTGGGCCTATGAGGCATTAAGCTTTGGTGGATTCTGGGCTTGGGATCCAGTAGAAAACACCTCATTAGTGCCGTGGCTTACCATGGCTGCCGGCACACACCTTTTGCTCATCCAACGCAATAAAGGGGGCGTAATGCCGTCGGTAATGTTCCTATTGATTATCACCTTCTTACTCGTATTGTATTCAACCTTCCTGACACGTTCTGGCATTTTGGGAGATAGCTCGGTACACGCTTTCGTGGATTTAGGATTGAGTGGCCAATTATTAATCTACCTCCTCTTCTTCACTTTTGGTAGCCTAGGGCTTTTCCTCGCGCGCTACCGCGGCCTGCCTAAAAAGGAACAAGAAGATCGCATGGACAGCCGTGAATTCTGGATGTTTATCGGTGCCCTAGTTCTCTTGATTAGCGGTTTGCAGATTACCCTAAGCACCTCTTACCCTGTATTCAACAAGCTGTTCGGCCCAGAAGGCTTGATTCACCTTTACGACGAAAACAAGGTATTGAGCGATCCAATCACACACTACAACGCCATTCAGGTACCGTTCGCGATCATCATTACATTATTGATTGGCGCGGGCCAATTCCTTTCGTACCGCCAAACCTCCACCAAGCTGTTTTTCCAGCGTCAAATCACCACCCTCGTAACGACCACCATTCTAACCGCTCTAAGCGCATGGGCATTGGAAATGTGGAACCCGATGTACATCACCCTAATGTGGACGAGCTACTACGCGGTGATTGCCAACCTCGAGTTTTGGATTCGCTGGGGTAAGGGTCGATGGAACTTCGCAGGCGCCTCCGTGGCGCACGTTGGTTTTGGCTTGTTAATTGCCGGCGCCTTGGTCAGCAATGCAAACAAGGACATCATCTCTCAAAACAGGACCTTCATTCACGAAGATTTTCCTGCCAATGAAAACCTATTACTGTCGCTCGGCGACACGGTGGAGATGGGCAAGTACTGGGCAACATGGTCCGGACAAAATGAAGAAGGATATTACATCAATTACGAGTTGGAATTCTTCGAAGAAATCGATGGAAAGCTTCAAGCCGCATTCAACCTCAGCCCGCGCATTCAGCTCAACGAGCGTATGGGCAATGTAGCCGAGCCCAGCACGAGACATACTCTCACCAAGGACATCTATACCCACGTGACCTACGCCGACTTGCGCACTGAAGAGGAGCGCGGCACGGACGAATGGAAAAACGAATTTGAGCTCGAGTTGAACATCGGCGATACCCACTTTTTATATGGGAAGTACCAAATAGAATTGGACACCCTAGTCGTTGATGCCCCCAATGCCGAAAGTGAGCTTCAATACGCTGTCTTAGGCGCAGGATTGACCATCACCACCCTAGAAGATAGCGTGTACAAAGTGATGCCTGTCTATGCTGTTCAAGGCAACCAAGCACAACATGTTGATGCTGAAATCAAGGAATTAGGATTGAAATTCAGCTTTGACCGCATCAACTACGATACCAACAAACCGGTCATCATTGCCAGCGAACACACCGAGGCTGAAGTACCGTTTATTTTAGTCAAGGCCGAAGTATTCCCCTGGATTAACCTCTTGTGGTTGGGTTCCATCCTCATGGCAGTGGGAACTGGCATCGCTATTGCGCAACGAACAAAACGAGAACGCAAATAATGTCGGAAGGCCGTCCACATATCGCTATTGTTGGCCAAGGCAACTTGGGGCAACATCTCGCCAATGGACTGCAAAATGCCTTTCAAATCACTACTCACGGACGTGCACTTGATATTCCCAATACCGCCGAGGTGATTATAGTTTGTGTGCCCGATGATGCTACCGCGCAAGTATGTGCATCCTTACCTCAGCAGGCATTGATTGTCCATACCGCTGGTGCAGTGCCGATGTGCGAGACGCCACGAAGTGGGGTGCTCTATCCGCTCTACAGTTTTACCAAGGGTGCAGCAGTGAATTGGGCCCAAGTCCCCTTTCTGCTCGAAGCCCATTCCAACGAGGATCTGGCCATTCTCACGAACATCGCAAAAACACTTTCACCGCTTACCTATGAGGTCAATAGTGCCGGGCGAAACCAGCTGCACGTGAGCGCCGTAATGGTCAACAATTTCACCAACCACCTCTACACCCTCGCCTTCGCACACGCGAAAGAACATAACCTTCCGGTGGAAACCTTGTTTGCCATCATGAAGCAAGGACCGGACAAAGCCATCGCCATGGGGCCTCAAGCCGCACAAACCGGACCGGCGGCACGCGGCGATCAAAAAACCATTGATGCACATTTGGAACGAATTAGCGATCCGGAAGTACAGCGACTCTACACCCTTTTAAGCGCAAGCATAGCAAAACATAAGGCCTGATGAATTACAAAGAGAAATTCAAGAACATCACTACCGTGGTCCTCGACGTTGATGGCGTACTAACAAATGGAGAGATTCTACTCATCCCTGGGGCCGAGCCTGTGCGCAAAATGCACAGCAAGGACGGGTATGCCTTGCAATTGGCAGTGCGCAATGGCATTCGTATGGCCATCATCACTGGAGGAACTTCTCCTGATGTAAAAGAGCGCCTGCAAGGGGTGGGCATCAAAGACATCTACATGCGTGCTTCGCACAAAATGGAAGCGTATGAAGACCTCAAAATGTGCTACGACCTAAGCGATGAAGAAATCCTATATATGGGAGACGATCTTCCTGATTACGATGTGATGGAAGTGTGTGGATTGGCCTGCTGTCCGCAAGATGCTGCTCCCGAAATTAAGGCCATCGCGGATTACGTGAGCCCTGTGAATGGCGGCCATGGTTGTGTCCGCGATGTGTTGGAGCAATTGCTCAAGATTCACGGAAAATGGGGACGCAAAGAAGACCGTACTTGGTAATGGAGCTTAAGAAAGAATTGGTTCTGGGATCGCAAAGCCCTCGCCGCGCCCAATTCCTCAAAGATTTGGGCCTCAACTTCACCGCCCTTCCGTTGGATTTGGATGAAACTGCCCCCGCGTACCTAAGCCCCGCGGAAACCGCAACCTTTGTAAGTGAACTCAAAGCGGAAGCCCTGCTGCCCCTACTCCAGAGAGGGCAAATAGGCTTGACCAGCGATACTGAGGTTTGGCAAGGCGGACGCAGGTTTGGAAAAGCTGCCGATGCTGCTGCCGCGAAAGAAATGCTAGAAGCCTTGAGCGGCGCCACGCATGAAGTGCACAGCAGCATGACCTTGATCGATCCTGAAAACCTGATGCCCATGAGCACTGTGGTGAGCACTGTGGTTGTACACTTTCATCCCATACCACAATGGGCCATGGATCATTACATTGAGACCTACAAGCCTTTTGATAAAGCCGGAGCCTATGGCATCCAAGAATGGATTGGCCAGGCCTACATCAAACAAATCGAAGGAAATTACAACAGTGTGGTTGGCCTTGACACGGCGGCACTCGTGCACATGCTCGAACCTTATTTCCAATAAAAAAGGCCGCAAAAGCGGCCTTTGTAAATATTCGTAGGATAGTACTTATGCGGGTTCCGCGATCTGTACATCCATCATCCACCCGTGGGTATCTTCTACCATTCCGGTGCGGATATCATTCAACATTTTCTTGATCTCCATCGCCTTGCCGTCCGTAGGAACAGGAATAGAGTAATTTGTGCCTTGGTGGCCTATGGTATCGATTTGACTCACCACTGCTGCCGTACCCATACCGAAGGCTTCTTTCAAAGTTCCAGTTTTAGCCGCCTCGACAATTTCGTCCACGCTAATCATGCGCTCTTCAATCTTCCAACCCTGCTCTTTGATCAATGTAATGATTGAGCGTCTTGTAACCCCAGCCAAAATACGATCCGTTAATGGCGGCGTTAAGAAGGTGTCGCCCACGAGCAACATAAGGTTCATGGTTCCACTCTCCTCGATGTACTGGTGGTCACGGTGATCGGTCCAAATAACTTGGTTGTAACCCTCTTTTACCGCTTGCGCGGTAGGGTAGAATGAACCGCCGTAATTTCCTGCGGCCTTTGTGTATCCAATACCACCGCCAGTAGCACGGGTAAATTCTTGCTCAATCTTTACTTTAACTGTGCCGTTGTAATATGGACCTACAGGACAGGTAAGGATGCAGAAGGTATAATCATCACTTTGACGCGCGGCAATAAATTCAGAGGAAGCAAATAAGAATGGACGGATGTACAAACTATGATCTGCAGCCGAAGGCACCCATTGTGCATCGATTTCCAAAAGCTTCTTCAACCCATCCATGAAAATGTCCTCGGGAATCTGAGGCATCATCAGACGCTCAGCACTCTTATTCAATCTTGCAAAATTATCTAGAGGGCGGAACATACTGATCGTACCATCTTCTTTACGATAGGCCTTCATTCCTTCAAAGGCTGCTTGACCGTAATGCAAGGCATGCAAACCGTATGAAAACTCCAACTGTCCATAAGGACGAATCTCAGGCTCTAGCCATTGGCCATTTTTGAAGTGACACACCAACATATGATCCGACATGTATTTTCCAAAAGGAAGGTTTGAAAAATCTATCGAGCCTATGCGGCTTTGTGTGGTCAATTCTATTTTCATGAGCTTCTGTTTTTGGGTCTACAAATGTACTAAATTTGTAGGACGAAATAGACCCAATGCATATGTAATTAGCAGTCTATTAAAGATTTGTATTATAACCCATTACCATGAAGCAACATATTTTTGCAAGCCTTTTAGCATTTTCACTTTTTTCATGCCAAAGTGCTAATGATACCAGCCATTACTCGCAAGATGCGCAAGAAGTATCGATCACAGAATATTTCAATTTTGGCGACAGCACCTTCTCTGTGGAAGATGCTTTTTCTGCTGCAGAATTAGTATCAAACTTTGCTACTTCAGGAGAAGATACTGCTTGGGCCACTGTCGCTGGACCTATTACACAAGTATGTACCACCAAAGGTTGTTGGATGAGTACTGCCATTGATTCAAGCAACAATCTTTTCGTGGATTACGATTACGAATTCTTGCTCCCCACGAATAGCCAAGGTCAAAACATGGTGATGTATGGGTACATCTATTGGGACACAACGAGTGTGGCCCAGTTACGTCATTATGCCGAAGATCGTGGTGCGAGCCAAGAAGAGATCGAAGCCATTACTGAGCCTGTAGCAGAATATATGTTCAAGGCTAAAGGTGTGAAAATAGAACGTCCTGCTGATGCGTAAGATACTCACGCTTTCATTCATCCTTGGACTCATTACCCTTGTGAGTTGCGGTGGACCTAAACAAGAATCGGCGCCAAAGAAAACATGGACCCCGGAACTTGATCAACCCAGTGAACTTGCGCAAATCATGCGCGACATGCACGATGAAGCCACAAATCGCAAGCATTCTTTAGAACAAGGTCAACTCGATCCAACGCTTTCAGAGACTCTGTTCAGTATGATCACGGCACATCCAACCAAGCCGCACATGAAAGGCGAAGGTTTCGAGCCCTTTGCCAAAAGCTTTATCGGCATTTACAACCAGATTCATGGTGCTGAGGAAATTGGCGTTCAAATTCAGGCGCACAACAACATGGTGGATGCCTGTATCGCCTGCCATACGCAGTTCTGTGACGGTCCTATTTCACGCATTGAGAAATTGTACGTGAAATAGATGTCGACAGCTGGGGAAAGACATATTACCCAAAGTGCCGACGGTAGTACCACGCTATGGGTGCCCGGCTTGGACGAGCATTACCACAGCATTCACGGCGCACTCACAGAAAGCCAACACGTGTTCATTGAAGCCGGTCTTAAAGCCATAGACAGATCCACTGTTCGTATTTTAGAGGTAGGCTTAGGCACTGCCTTGAATGCACGACTCACCTTAGACCAGGCACGACAAGATGGTACAACCATATGGTACGATGCCCTAGAAAAATTCCCGCTTACCAAAGAGGAGATTGAAGCTGTAGGTTTGCAGGGCATGAGTAAAGAAGCACCATTTCTAAGCGCCAAACCGGGATGCGTAACCCAAATAGCCGAGCAGTTCACCTTTAGATTATTGGTAGAAGATGTAAAAACTTTTGAAGGCGAACCGAGTGCTTATGACCTCATATACTTTGATGCCTTCGCTCCTAGTGCGCAGCCGGATCTATGGACTGATGCTATTTTTGAGAACATGTACGGCCTGCTCAAGCCCGAGGGAGCATTGGTCACCTATTGTGCCAAAGGCGCGGTAAAGCGTTCGATGAAAGCAGCGGGTTTCGAGGTAGAAGCCTTGCCTGGCCCTCCGCGCAAGAGAGAAATGACTAGAGCATGGAAAAGATAAGACCAACCAAATTCACCCCTCGCTGCTACGCCTTCATTCAAAATGAAGAAGGTGCTGTGTTGGTCCTACGGGAACTGTGGAGCGGCGTGCACTTGAATAAGTTGCCCGGCGGTGGTCAAGAGGTTGGCGAAGGCATGCATGAATGCTTGAATAGAGAAATCGAGGAAGAATTCAGTTCTTTTGGTGGACCGCTGCATTGGACCCACATCCATACCCCTACTCATGCCTTTGTTTCTAGATTTCGTCCAGATGAACAGCTCATTCTGAACTATTTCAAAGCTCACGAGGCTGTGATGGCCGATCAATGGGTGCTAAAAACCGACGAGAACTTGTTGCAAATGCTTTGGTTGCCTGCAGTTGAAGAAAGTGCTGGCTGGTTTACTCTGGAGAATGATAAGACAGCCTTCTTAGCTTTTTTGAAAACATTGGATCAATAGCCTAATCTGTGTCCAACGACCTTATTCACTTTCTCATACAATTTCTTTGGAGTGCTCGTGCGCCAAGATAGGTCGTCTAAGGTTCCGCCAAGCACAAAATAGGCGTCCAAACCGTACTGGCTGAGTTCTTGAATAACGTGAGGACGAAGATTGATAAAGGCCATCCACCCCTCTGGAACTTCCTCTAACCACTCGTCGTAATAATCAGGAATATCAGCATGGAAGTTCAGAATGTTCTCGCCTATCAAAATGTATTTGTCAATACCTTGGGGTATCAATTCATCCACGAAATCCCGCTTTAAACGCATGATGTCGTTGTGCACGGCATCGTTCCATTCTCCCAAGAATTCAATAATGCAATAGCCGGTTGCATAGTCTACAAATAACACCTTCAAGTACAAGGTTTCACAGCCGATGCTGTCCCATTGGGGATGAATGACGTGGTCGTATATGCTATCAGTGAAATAGACCTCACTATTGAAGTAACCATAAAAGGGACTTCTGGGATCTTCCGAAGCCTGGTATAGATGGCGCCAATTGTAATAAGGCTCAATAGTATGCATGGAGAAATAATTGTTTCAAGTGGTAACAAAAGTGGCGCAGCATTGTTAGTTTCACAACATAAATTTAAGCCATGGCCATTTTCACCATTACAGGTGCTACCGGATCAGTAGGACAAGCAATTGTTAACCAACTTTTTAAAGAAAACCATACCGTACGTGTTCTTTCCACGAGAAAAGGCTTGTCTATAGAGGGTGTAGAAGTTTATACTTGGAATACAAATACCGGGAATATTGATTTAGCCGCCCTCGAAGGTGCCGACCACCTTATTCATTTGGCAGGCGCCACAGTCAGTAAACGATGGACGCCAAAATACAAGCAAGCCATCATGGACTCTCGCGTACAAGGCACCCAATTATTGATTGATGCCCTGCAAAAAGTTAAGAATGGGCCGTCGTCTGTGGTGAGCGCTTCGGCTATTGGGATTTATGGAAGTGACTTCAACAACGAACTTGACGAAACCTCACCTGCCGCAGATGATTTTTTGGCTTCGGTCACTAGGACTTGGGAGAGCTACACCCAAAAGTTTGAATCAAGCAGCTGCCGAAGTGTACAATTGCGCATCGGTATTGTATTGGACCAAGGTGCCGGAGTATTGGGACAACTTGAACCCCTTGCAAAATGGGGCATAGCCTCTCCTCTTGGCTCGGGTAAGCAATGGACCAGTTGGATTCACGTGGAGGATTTGGCCCGCATGTTCCTCTTTGCTGCCACCCAACCCATCCCTTCGGGCCCTTATAACGCCGTCGGCCCAAAACCCTTGACGAACAAAGCATTTACAAAGGAATTATGCCGTGCCTTGCGTCGTCCTATGGTCTTTCCTGCAGTACCGGGCTTTGCCTTAAAACTGGTCTTGGGAGAAATGGCAACACTCGCTTTGATGAGCCAAAAGGTTAGCCCAGAAAAAATAGTAGGTGCTGGATTTACCTTCCACTACGCCACAGCAGCACAAGCTTTCCAGCAGATTTACGGCAAATAAAAACCCCTACCATCAGGTAGGGGTCCGTTATCAATCTATTCTAAGCAAATACCTTATTTGGTCGCTTTCACTTTAATCGTTAACTCAATGCTGTGATCGATCAAATCATCTTTCAATGACTCGGCGATTGTAGCGTCGTCGCGATCGTGGAATTTAGCACCCCACAACGTACGGTCGATGCTGAATGTAGGTGCCATGAACTTAACGCCTTCCTCACCTACCACTACATCTGCAGGGAAAGTAATGCTGTTCGTTGTTCCACGAAGCGTTAAGTTACCGGTAACGGTGCTGTATTTAGTCGCCTCGCTTGGATCCAATACCTCTACGATTTCGAATACTGCTGTTGGGAAGCTGTCCACGAAGAAGAAATCTTGTGATTTCAAGTGACCTTCTAAATAACCGCGCTTGCCTTCATCTTCAAGGTCAGTACAAGTGATAGAATTCATATCGATAGTGATCGTACCACCTACCAACTTACCGTCCGCTACTTCAAACGCACCTTCTTGTACATTCACGGTACCGAGGTGCTCAGATTGAACGTAAGTTTTGAAACCTCTCCAAGCCACAGTTGAACCTGAGTCCAAAGCTACAGTTTCTGCTGCGCCATTTGCTGTTACTTCTTGTGCTTCACCGGTAGTTGCTTCTGCTGCTTTTTCTGAGTTACAGCTTGCAACGAAAAGGCCTAGGGCGGCCATCAATGCTAGTTTTTTCATTTTTGTAATTGGTTATTAAAATGGGTTACGAATGTATAACAGAAAAACTTGTTAGATGTTTAAACATCTATTAATTTTTTCAGGGTCCAATTTTATTAAAAATCCTTCTCTACATATGCTTTCGACGCAATCGAAGTGCTAAAACACTCACGACCAATGCAACACTACCCGCAAGCAGATACGGGTACGAAAAATGAAGCCCATAGGCTACCCCTCCGATGGCAGGTCCTAGCACACGTGCGAGCGAACCAACACTCTGATTCGTTCCCAAAATTTTGCCCTGCATTCCCTCTGGCGCGTAGCTGCTCAACAGCGAACTCACCGTTGGCGTCAACAACGCATTCCCTAAAGACAGGAAGGTCATACACACTAACTCCAATCCAAAGTGATCCGTCGGTACATAAGGCATTCCGTATAGCCCCAAGGCCACAAACAAAGTCCCGAGCACCAACAAATTCCGCTCTCCGAACCAACTATTAAAATATCCGATCAAACCGCCCTGAATAATCACCGCTAACAATCCGATGTAGGCAAATACATACCCGATATGCATCTCGCTCAATCCAAAGTGTTCCGCCCACAGCAACGTGGCCGTAATCTGCATCATAGAGAAGCCCAATACATATACGAAGTTGATGGTAAACAAGGCATTGACCTCCGGAATATGACGGAATCTTACTAAATCCTTAAACGGGTTCGGGAAAAGATCGCTCGTCGCAGATTTCTCCACCAAAGATTCTTTTAAGTACAACCAAGCCATCAAGAAGTTTACCCCTCCCAATATGGCCGCGAAATACCCCACGCCAGAAACGCCATAATACTCATTGATCACCCCGCCAATAGATGGCCCGAAGATGAATCCTAAACCGAAGGCGGCACCAATAAAACCAAAGGCCTTCGTGCGCTGGTCTTGTGGCACCACATCGCTGATATAGGCCTGCGCCACACTTAAGTTTGCCGCACCAAAACCCTTCAACAATCTAGTTGCAAAGAGCAACCACAGCACCGTCGCATTCGCAAAGAGCACATAGGCCACTACCATGATTCCAATACTCACCAACATGATGGGGCGACGTCCGTACTTATCGCTCAAACCGCCCCAGAAACTGGCAAAGATGAATTGCATAATACTAAAGGAGGTACCCAATAGTCCAACCATCGCATCCGTGGCACCCAACGTCTTGGCGTAGGTAGGCAGGATTGGAATGATCAACCCAAACCCCATGAGGTCGAGGAAGATGGTCAGGAATAAGACTGCTAAGGCTTTATTTTTCATCCGAGTGGCTCGTCGTTATGGACTCTACTTTCAGCCCTTTTGAGCTCAAGCGATACGAATGTAGTTCTTTTGCCAACCAAACAGAATCAAACCACTCCAAAGCTTCCTCCTTGAACTGCTCAAAATCACGGTACCGCGCGCTAAAATGACCCAAAAGCAAATGCGTGGCTCCAGCTTCTTTCGCCACAATGGCCGCCTCCTTGGCCGTGCTGTGCATCGTTTCCTGCGCGCGTTTGGCCTTGTCCTCGCAGAAGGTACTTTCATGGTACAAAAGGTCTACACCTTGAATATAGGTCGCCGTATCGGGGGTGTACATGGTATCCGAGGCAAAGGCATAGCGCAATGGAGCGGGCGGATCGAAGGTGAGTTCTTTATTAGGGACCAATTGGCCCTCTTCACTCGTCCAATCTTTACCGTCCTTGATCCAGTGGTAATCACATACCGGCACCCCATAGGCATCGGCCACCGGCTTATTGAGCTTACGCGCCTGCTCTTTCTCCTCAAACAAAAACCCTGTCGTAGCGATGCGGTGCTTGAGTGGGAAGCTCGAAATGGTATAATCGTCCGTTTCCAACAACACCTGCGGCACCTTGTGTTGGGTCACTGCAAAATGTATGGAGTATGACGTGAAGGTGCCTGAAGCGCGGAATTGGGCCAAGATTAAATCCTTCAACTTCGGCGGGCCATAGACCGTCAATGGCGTCGTGCGGCCCAGCAAATGAAAGCTGCTCAACAACCCTACCAAACCGAAGAAATGATCGCCGTGGAGGTGTGAAATGAAAATGTGATTGATGCGCGAAAACTTGATTTTACTGCGGCGCAATTGCTTCTGAGTGCCCTCGCCACAATCGATGAGGAAATAGTGCTCCCGCATCTTCAACAGTTGCGAGGTAGTGTATTGGTTCGACGTTGGGGTGGCACTTGCCGCACCCATGACTACCAATTCCAGTGCCATTATTCCTTATTGAGTTTGCGCTTCTCCGCGAGCAAGTACAAGACGGCCATTCGCACGGCTACCCCGTTTTCTACTTGGTTTAAGATGATCGAGTGTTCACTATCGGCCACCTCAGAGGTAATCTCTACCCCACGGTTGATCGGCCCAGGGTGCATGATGGTGATCGGCTTTTCCAATCCGTCCAAATGCTCCATGGTTAATCCATATTGTGCGCGGTATTCCGCGATGGACGGGAAGTACTTGATATCTTGACGTTCGTGCTGTACGCGCAACATGTTCGCAACATCACACCACTCGATCGCTTTCTGAAGGTCGTATTCCACCTTCACTCCCAGGGTGTGCATGTATTTCGGCACCAAGGTAGAAGGACCACAAACCATGACCTCTGCTCCCATTTTCTGAAGCAATAATAAATTCGAGAGCGCCACCCGGCTGTGGACGATGTCCCCAACGATGGCCACCTTCGTGCCTTCAAGGGTACCCACCGCTTCACGGATGGAGAAGGCGTCAAGCAAGGCTTGAGTGGGATGCTCGTGGGCACCGTCACCGGCGTTCACGATAGAGGCATCGACATGTTGTGATAGGAATTCTCCAGCCCCTGGATTTGGGTGGCGCATGACCACCATATCCACTTTCATGGCTAGGATATTGTTGACCGTATCGACCAAAGTTTCGCCTTTCTTCACTGAGGAAGAAGCAGCAGAAAAATTCACCACATCAGCACTTAAGCGCTTTTCGGCCAATTCAAATGAAAGGCGCGTACGGGTAGAGTTTTCGAAAAATAGGTTGGCGATGGTAATATCTCTGAGTGTCGGAACCTTTTTAATGGGTCTATTGATGACCTCTTTAAATTGGGCTGCGGTATCAAGAATAAGTTGAATATCCTCTTTGTTGAGGTGCTTGATGCCTAGCAGGTGGTTGACAGAGAGTTCGCTCATGATGGGTTCTCAGTTAATACGACAGCATCGCGGCCATCGACCTCCTCCCACAAAACTTCGACGCGCTGGGAAGCAATGCTGTCCACTTGGCGTCCTTTGTAATCCGGTTGGATGGGCAGGTCGCGAGAAAATCTACGATCTATCAGGGTAAGTAATTCCATTTTTGCCGGTCTCCCGTAGCTCAAAATCGCATCCATGGCGGCGCGAATGCTACGGCCCGTGTACAGAACATCGTCGACAAAAACCACGCGTTGATCCTCGACCAAATGATCGATTTGCGTTCGGTTTGGTTGTAGGTGCCCCGGACGTCTGCGGAAATCATCTCTAAAGAAGGTGATGTCCAATTTTCCCGTGCGCACCTCAGTTACACCGTAGGTTTCTTTCAAAAGTTTGACTAATCTGTCCACTACTTGAACTCCGCGAGGTTGGAGCCCAATCAAAATAGAATTCGAAAAATCGCCGTGGTTTTCAATGAGCTTGCAACACAATCGATTCAATGCGATGTTCAGCTCTCTTGCATCAATGATTTCTCTTTTGCTCATGCCGCAAATTTACTATTTAATAGTGGGATACAATAGCTTTCAAGTCCAAGCCGGAAAAATTTCCACTGCTCATCAATGCCATAGCCTTGTTTGAACCATTGTTTTGAAGGGCCAATTCCAATGCCTGTGCATCATCAAAAACCTGAACACCAGGCCCAAAAGCCTCGTTCACATCCTCCTTACTCAGTGGCGGCAACTTCTTGTGTGCGACCGCTGCTGGGCTGTAATACACCCAGGCCTCATCGGCACCTTCCATCACCCCATGGTACTGGGGTAAAAACTCTGGATTCAAGCTGCTAAACGTATGCAATTCCAACACCACGCGCACCTGTCCAAACTGCTCCTTCAATGCCTTCACCGAAGCCCCCACCTTGGACGGGGCATGTGCAAAATCTCGGAACACTTTCGTTTGCGATCCTTCATGGAACACCTCCATACGATTCTGTGCACCAGTGAAGCTCATGATGGCATCATAAAACGCTTCCTCTTGAACGCCCATCTCGAGGCACAACCAACGTGCGGCCTCCATATTACTGAGGTTGTGAGCGCCGAAGACTTGGAGCGGCATCATGCCCTCAGGCGTCTCAATAAAGGTCTGCCCATCTACAATCTCATAGTTTGGTAAAGAATAGGCAAAGTTTTTGACCGTGGCGCTCGAGGTTTCCACCACTTCTTTCAGTACTGTATCACGCTCGTTATAAATGACCGCCCCACCGGCTTCGACGGTGTCGAGGTATAAGCGGAATTGGTCCACATAATCCTCAAACGTGGGAAACACATTGATGTGATCCCAAGCAATGCCCGTAATGGCCGTGATATTCGGCTTATACAAATGAAACTTCGGACGGCGGTCAATGGGCGAGCTCAAATATTCGTCCCCTTCCATCACCATGAACTCCGAACCACTTTCTAATTCCACCATGCAATCGAACCCGGCCAATTGCGCACCAACCATGTAATTCACCGGCTTGCCCACGTGATTCATCACGTGCAGCACCATCGCCGTGGTCGTCGTCTTTCCATGAGATCCGGCGATGACCACCCGGGTCATGTCCTTGCTGACCTCATGCAGAAACTCAGGATAGCTGTAAATCGTCAGGCCCAATTCCTGTGCACGGGCCAACTCAGGATTGTCTTGACGGGCATGCATACCCAAAATGATGGCATCCAACCCTTCATACACGCGCTCGGGAAACCAACCCTCCTGGGCCGGCAGCAGGCCTTTTGATTCGAGCCGTCCGCGGGACGGCTCGAAGATCTGATCGTCCGAGCCGGTAACCGTATGACCGCCCTGTTGTAATGCAATGGCGAGGTTGTGCATGGCACTTCCCCCAATGGCTATGAAGTGAACATTCATGAGTTATTCTTCAAATCTTAGGTTGCCAAATCTAATCTTGGAGCCGCGGAGCGACAACAAAATGGCACCGTCTTTTCCATCATTTGCTAACCGCGAAGAGCGCGGTGCCACACGGAATTTCTGACGTTTGTTCTTGTTGAGCACGCGGTAGTTCAGCGAGGCATCGTGGCCCAAGGTGACCATGACGAGGTTGCCTGCCTTCGCATTTCGGATCGGACGGAGGCGTTTTTTACCCCAACGCTTGACATTACCTCGGTGGTCGTTGTAAACAAAATGAAGACCGTCCTCGTTCATCAGGAAGGTGTATCCGAGGTAGTACCCACCGTCGTTCATGGAGTTTTGCTCTTTCGGGATGTGGGCGTACCAATCCACATCGCCTTCTTTGTCGATGCTGAGGACAATGATGTCACGGTAGTAGTAATAGTAATTTGTAGTCGTGGTTCCGCGGCCGGTTTGGACGGTGCGGACGATAAGTTCGTAGTCTTCAGCTACCACATAGGCACCGCCGTCGGGACGCGAAACGAATTGGCGGAAGACAAAGTTTTTGCGGATTCCTCTACCCCGTTTGGCGCGGATCTTAGAGAACTGGGCCACAAATTCGGTGGAGAATGGATTGAGATTGGAGTGTACCACTTCGCCAGCGATTTGGTCAAAGGCCAAGTACAAAGCACCGTCCATATCCCATGAATTGCGGCGGCCGTAAAATCCTGAGATCGCCATTTCCCCATTTGTAATATCACATTCGATGCCCAAGCTGTGTACGCGAACGTTCTGAAGGCCCAGGTCAAATTCGATGATTTCGTTCTCTTCTCCAGATCCAATTTTCATCAGCTTATAGTCGAGATCACGGTTATTGGTAAAGGTCAAGTTCGGCGAGCGATCGAAATAGCTCAAGATGAACACATCACCTGCATTGCTCACCTCAAAGTCCATAATGCCAAAGTTGCGGTCTTGATACACCAGTTCAACATCGGCATTCCACAGCTCTTTCAACGAAGGATCAAATACGCGAACATAGAAGTTCTCTGCCCGTTGGCGCTCGTAAGGAGGGTTTGTGAAGATTGCGATCTTGGAGCGATCCTTAGATAATTGGACATCGAACTCCCCTCTATTTCTGAAGCGACTATCTAAGACCTCGAGCACCTTTATCTCTCCCAGATTTGCATCTGCATCTAAGGTGCGGCAAAGCAAGTAGCGTATGTCCGCGGTTTTATCGTAACTCTCGTAAAACAAGTATTGTAGATCTCCTATGATCAAGCTCGTTTTGAAATCCACTCGACGGCCGTTCCATTCCCATCTTGGATTCTTCATCAACCACTGCTCACTCAAGTCATAACGGTTGTAGTAAGCAAAGTACTCGTCCCTGTTCCCGGCAATCAAACTCAATGCACTCCCGCGGTAGGTATAAAAGCCATTGTCCCCTACTTGAAGGAGTCGGTCAAATTTGGCATTGCGCACATTGTACTCAGGACTCCACTCTAATACCGGAAATGAGCCTTGTCCAAAGGCCATGGCAGAGAAAAAAAAGGCCATGATCGCCAACATTCTACCTTTTTGGAGCGTTTTCATAGGAAGATGATATTGTTTTTGTAAATTTTGAAAGTGATAATCAAGATACATCACCCCTCCCTAGTACAACGCATATGAAACGAATTATTTATACGCTGACCGTTCTGCTCTGCACCAGCCTTTGGGCCGATGCGCAGACAGTCATTGTGCGCAAGCGCAACCTCGACGTGAGTGGTGCGGGGCAAGTCAATACGATGTCCTCACCTGCGATGAGCAGCAATATGAACCCTAGCGCCTATTACAGTCGCTACAACCACGCATTGAAATTGTCGCCAACCGCACTCATTGCGGGCGACATTCCGCTTTCTTATGAGCATAAGTTGACGGATTATTTGAGCTTAGAAGGAGGTTTGGGAATCACCACCTTCAACATGACTGAGGAGTTGATCCGCGGATACAGCCTACGTCAAGACGGTCAGACATTGAGTAAGCTTGGTTATAGCGCTACCTTCAACGCTAAATTCTTCCCAGAGGGCAATGCTTTCCAAGACGGGTATTACATCGCCTTTAATTTCAACCACCGCAACTACGCCCAAGATTTCTATATCACCGATGCGTTTTCAGGCATTGATACGACGGTGAATGAAGCGTTTAGTTGGAATGACTTTGGCTTTACCATGGGTTACCAAAGTAGACCCTCAGAGCGTATGATCATGGATTGGTTCATTGGAGCTGCCATTCGAAACAAGAGTAGAAGCACTTCGGAATATGTCGAAGCATTTGACCCTATTACGGGAATTTTCACGGGTCAATATGAACTCATCAATCGCCGAAATGCAACGCCAGCAATCCTTGGCGGCGTGAGAATCAGCATCCTATTTAGATAGCCCGGCAGGGCAAGTTAGAACACAAAAAACGCGGCCCTCGGGCCGCGTTTTTTGATGGGTAAATTTTTCTTACTCCACTCGGAGATTAAAGGCTCCTGGAAGTTGATTGCTCAATTTCACGGCGATATCGTAATCATCTGCCATAGCGTGGGTCATGCTTTCCGTTTCGAGGGACATGTTTTGAATGAATTGGTCCAATTCAAATTCAAGTATCAAATGATCACCGCCTTTGATAACACCTGCCAGCTGTGAAGTGAGATCCACACAACGGTATAACTCGTCTTTGCCCGTGTGCCAAGCCAACAGGATGTCGTCCGTACCAAGTGTTCCAGAAGGGTTTGAACGCCCGTCTATGCGCAAGAATCTATACTTCGTAGCCCAAGACCAATACATATCATTGGCGCTAGAGAGCGGGTGGCCCACATCGAATGAAGTAGGATCCATCGCATTGTTCAAGGAATCTACCCCCACACAAAAAAAGAATGAATTTGCTTTATTCTTTAGGCTCCATTCATAGTTCATGGTGGTGCTATCCTCTGCGTTACAGAACACCACCTCTTCGACCAATTGACCGCCAATTTGAATATCGGACAAATAGAAATAAAACTTATCGAACTTAACGGCGGTATCCCCTTTGTAAACAGTTTCACCCACGGCATAGGGAGCGTGGTTGTAAGTTAGTCGCACCTCCATAGAAACAGTCGAATCGCCATTTCCACAAGATGCCAACAAGAAGGTCGCTAGGGAAGCAACAACTAGGTTAGGCAGGTATTTCATAATCGTAGTGGTTTATAGTTCAAACACAAACTCACTGATTACGTTGTCGCGCAAGATTTTGGCGTTATTATAGTCGGTTCCATCTGCAGGGTCGCAGTTGATGACCGGAGTTTGACTCGGCGTTAAGCCCAAGAAGAGCTTTTCTACATCCAAGTTCATCACAAAGAATACGTCCTTGTTGTTGGCAACACTAAAGTTGCGCTTCTCGTTGATATTCACCACTAAATCCGGTGTAGCAAAACGCCATACAAAAGTGGATTGGGGGGTCGTAAAAACCGTATCAGCTGGATCAAAGATACCACCCTCTATCTGGAAGAAGCTGTGACCTATGTCGCTTCCGTTCCAAACCGCACCATTTTTCAATGGGTTTCCGTCTTCCAATGCGTCTGGGGCGGTGTAGGCGCGAGCCGAATCCAATCCAATATTGTAGCGAATGGAACCATTATAAGATCCGCGTGGCAAATGAGCCAACTTCACTTCACTGGTCGTAGTAACATCAAGCATGGTAAGATCGCTTTCAGTGCGAACAGTATCGCTCTCGTCAAAGCTGATAAATTCAGCACCACTCAATGTCGCGTAGATCTTATTGATTTTGATCATGTCCCCATTGATTTGGTAGACCTCAGACGTATCCAACAAATCACCGTCAAAGTACTTGTACATGCGGATGTAGATGTTTCTGTTGTCCAAGGCCGTAGGATCTACGACAGGTATAGACTTTTCACATCCGAGCAACACGCCCATGAGTACCGTAAGGATGGCTAATTTTTTCATTCGTCTTTAATTTTCAAAAACTCTGGAGCCTGTTCAATGGCCACCATGATTTGGTCCAACAATTTATCGTTTTCTTGCTCAAAATCAAGCACCAACGGGTCTTTAAAGGTAACATTTAACAAGTTACCTGTGCTTTTCACAAACATACCCGTTTTATCGAAGGCTCGACGGAATCCATCGATAACCACAGGAACCACTACAGGCTGTAGCTCGCGAATAAGATGCACTGTGCCACGACGGCCCTTTACGAATGGACGCGTAGTGCCTTGTGGGAAGGTGATGGTCCATCCTGTTTCCATGGCTTTTTTGATATTGGCAATGTCCTTTGGGTCCACACCGCGACTGACGTTCTTTCCGGCTTCACGCCACGTACGCTTGATGCTCACAGAACCTGCGTACTGCATGAGTTTGGGGAGCAAGCCTTTCTTCATGGTTTCCGCGGCAGCAACGAAGAATACGTTGAGTTTGGGACGGAACAAGGTGTAGAACGGTAATCGATTATACACGCCGTTTTCAGCTGCGTTAAACACCTGATACATGGCGCTTACATCGGCAAAATAGGTCTGGTGATTGGAGACGAACAACACCCCTTGTGGCGGCAGGTCTTTCAACTTTTCCGCGCCAACAATCTTGATGGAATTTATCCGGGTATACCTGTACCAAGTAATCAAACCGAACACGAAAATCACCGTTCGTTTGATGAAAAGGTTATAGCCGAAGCTGTCTTTTTTGAAGGGGTTCAACATTGTTGTAATTCCTATGGAAGGGTGCAAATATAAGGCTATCTAAGTAGCGCGACGAGTTCCGCAGTCATCATTGCAGTGGCGCCCCAAATAATTTCCCCATCCCAGTGATAGGCTGGTACTACGAGCGTTCCGTAGGTCGTCTTAATACTGGTTTGTTGGATGAGGGAACCGTCGATTAATTTGGACAAGGGGATGGAAAAAACTCGGTCCACTTCTCGTGGATCCAGCTCGACATTAGGAGCCGCCGTTCCAAGGGTAATAAAAGGCTCAACGTAGAAATTGGACGGCGGAATGTACAACCAGCTCATGGCGCGGAAGAATTCCTGTTCGTTGGGCTTTAGATTGACTTCTTCCTCACATTCGCGGAACGCTGCGGCCATCAGGTCCTGATCAAACTCTTCAAGTTCACCTCCCGGAAAGCTAATCTGTCCGCTGTGTGTACCGTCGTATGCTGGGCGCTTCATATAGAGCACCTCGAGTTCTTGCGGGCCTTGGAAAATGTGGATGATCACACCTGCCTTACGAGGCTGTAAGGGAGCAATATCTTCTAAGCTCACAGCATTGCGGTAGGAGGGCATCATTTCGCGCTGGCCGGAGATTCCGGGCAGAGGAGCGTGCAATTTATCTTTCAGCGCTTCGAGGGTCATTGGTTAAAAATACGGCAGATTATCACCGCCTAGAACTTCGTTTGAATATCTTTGTTGTCTATCACAACATCAATATCAATAATCAATGACTATTACTCAACTTAAATACATTGTGGCCGTGGACAACCATCGCCATTTCGCTAAGGCAGCAGAGGCTTGCTTTGTGACGCAGCCCACGTTGAGTATGCAATTGCAGAAGCTTGAAGAGGAATTGGACATTCTAATTTTTGATAGATCTAAACATCCTATTGTTCCTACTCCACTGGGGGCTAAAATTCTTGAGCAGGCGCGTTCAGTGCTGTATGAAGCCCAAGTATTGGAGCAAATGGCTAAAAAAATTGGCGGCAAATTCGAAGGAGAACTCAACCTCGCTGTCATTCCTACCGTGGCTCCTTCCCTCTTGCCAAGGTTCATTCCAGAGTTCTCACAAAAGTATCCCAATATCAAACTAAAGATCGAGGAACTCAAGACCGAGGATATGATCGAAGCCCTGCGACAAGATCGGATAGACGTAGGCATTGCAGCAACGCCGCTCACTGAGAAAGGCATCGAGGAATTGCCTTTGTACTATGAGCCTTTTATGGCTTTCGTCCCCGAATACCACTCTATGGTGAATGATGAATTTCTGTTAGCGTCCGAACTCAATGCAAATAATATGCTCCTACTCAATGAAGGGCATTGCTTTCGTAGCAGTGTGTTGAAGATTTGCCAAACCGAGCTGCAGCAAGACCAGCGCATCAACATGGAAAGTGGAAACTTCGATACCTTAGTCAAACTTGCCCATCGCGGTCTAGGCATGACCTTATTGCCTTATCTGAATACGCTGGATCTAGCGTCGAAATACAAGAAAGGGATTAAACCCATTGCGGAACCCACACCTACTCGGGAAATCAGCATGCTCTATACTAGAACACAACTCAAACAAGAGTGGATTCAAGCGATGGCAGCCGTTATTCAGAGTACGTTGCCTGAGAAGTTGCTAGAAAAATCGGACCATATTATCAGCCCCTGATACCAACGACCTGCAACAGTAGCACGATGAGCGCAATAGCCAACACGTTCATCACAATTCCGCGGTAGACCATGTAGGAAATGGTCAGTTTCCCAGTGCTGAAGACAATAGCATTTGGCGGAGTGGCCATGGGCAGCATAAACGCACAACTGGCTCCTAGAACTAAGGGCAAGCTCAACGCATCCATCGGTATACCAATGGCTAGACTTAGGCTGAGCAGCAGCGGCAAAA